>Ga0187774_10000446_pt1 | contig 14066 bp, 16 predicted proteins | sample 0216_BV02_MP05_2_FD_133152 | JGI IMG/M metagenome (GOLD analysis project Ga0187774, IMG submission 133152) | Tropical peat soil microbial communities from peatlands in Department of Meta, Colombia - 0216_BV02_MP05_20_MG | ecosystem: Environmental > Terrestrial > Soil > Wetlands > Peat | place... | reverse complement strand
TGCCGCGGCATCGCCGTACACGGCCGCTGCGCCGTCGTCGCCGTCGACTACCGCATGGGGCCCGAACACAAGTTTCCCGCCGCGGTGGAGGACGCCATGGCAGCGGTGACCTGGGTCGGCGCGAACGCGAGCTCGCTCCGCATCGATGTGTCACGGCTTGCCGTAGCGGGCGAGAGCGCGGGCGGCAACCTCGCCGCCGTCGCAGCGATCGCCCTTCGGGAGTCGGGGCCGAGGCTTGCGATGCAGGTGCTCGTATACCCGGTGGTCGATCAGGCAAGCGACACGGACTCGCTCAGGCGTTTCGCACACGGATACTCGCTCACGATCGAACTGCTGCGCTGGTACCAGAGGCAGTATCTTCGCGACGAGGGCGACCGAGCCGATTGGCGGGCTTCGCCCTTGCGCGCGCGCGACCATTCGCGGCTTCCGCCCGCATACATCGTGACGGCCGGCTTCGATCCCCTGCTCGACGAGGGTCACGCCTACGCCGATCGGCTGACGCAGGCCGGCGTCCCGGTCGTCTACGAGTGCTTCGAAGGCCAGATTCACGGATTCCTTCCCATGGGCGGCGCGATCGCCGCGGCGCGTCACGCCCACGCTCGCATCGGCCAGATGCTGCGCACGCGCTTCGGGACGTTTCCGGGCGTGCGTCCCTGAACGGCGTAGAATTGGGCGACCCACTCGGCTCATCGCGATGCCATGCTCGCGCCAGCGAAGAAAGCTCCCGTTAAACGCAAGATCGTGCGCGCCGCCTGCCCGCACGATTGCCCGGACACCTGCGCGCTCACCGTCACCGTCGATGACGGCGTCGCGGTGAAAGTGGAAGGGGCGAAGGACCACCCCTTCACCTCAGGCACGCTGTGCACGAAGGTCGCGCGCTACCTCGAGCGCGTCTACAGCAAGGACCGGCTGCTCCACCCGATGAAGCGCGTCGGGCCGAAAGGCCGGGGCGAGCTCAAGCGCATCAGCTGGGACGAGGCGCTCGACGCGATCGCCGCCAGGTTCAAGTCGATTGCCGCCGAAGATCCGCAGGGCGTCCTTCCCTACGACTACGCCGGCACCATGGGCTACGTGCAGTGGCATTCGATGGGCCGGCGGTTCTTCAACCGGCTGGGCGCGTCGCGGCTCGATCGCACCATCTGCTCCGCCGCGGGCAAGGCCGGAATGAAGATCACGCTCGGCGGCTCCTACGGGATGGATCCCGAGCGCGCCGACGAGGCGAGGCTCGTCCTCATCTGGGGATCGAACCCGGTCGTCTCCAACCTGCACTTCTGGTCGCGTGTGCAGGAAGCCAAGCGCCGCGGGGCGAAGCTGATCGCGATCGATCCCTATCGCAGCCTCACCGCGGAGAAGTGCCACGAGCACCTCGCGCCGCTGCCGGGCAGCGACGCGGCGCTCGCCCTCGGGATGATGCACGTCATCATCGGCGAGGACCGCTACGACCGCGACTACGTCGAGAAATACACGCTGGGTTTCGAGTCGCTCAAGGAGCGCGTCAGGGACTATCCGCCGCAGAAGGTGGCGGGAATTACCGGGCTGCCCGTGGAGAGAATCGTCGCGCTCGCACGGGAATACGCAGGCACGCGGCCCGCAGCGATCCGGCTCAACTACGGCCTGCAACGCCACTCGGGCGGGGGCATGGCGGTGAGGAACATCCTGTGCCTGCCCGCGCTCACGGGCGACTGGCGCCATCCCGCGGGCGGCGCGGTGCTCGCCACCTCGGGATTCTTCGGGATGAACGACGCGAAGCTCGAGCGCCCCGACCTGCTGGAGCTCTCGAAGAACGCGAACCCACGCACCATCAACATGGTGGCGATCGGCGACGCGCTGCTCGGCGCGGAGCCCCCGGTCCGCGCGCTCTACGTGTACAACTCGAATCCCGTCGCGGTGGCGCCCGATTCGGGCAAGGTGCTGAAGGGGTTCTCGCGCGAGGATCTCTTCACCGTGGTGCACGAGCAGTTCGCCACCGACACCTGCGACTACGCGGACATCGTGCTGCCCGCGACGACGCAGCTCGAGCATCATGACGTGCACACTGCCTACGGGCATCTGTACGTCATGGCGAACAGCCCGGCGATCGCGCCGCTCGGCGAATCGCTGCCGAACAGCGAGGTGTTCAGGAGGCTCGCTGCGCGAATGGGCTTCGCCGAGGATTGCTTCAAGGACAGCGACGAGGACATCTGCCGGCAGGCGCTCGAGTCCTCCAGGCCGGCCATGCGGGGGATCGAGTGGGATTCGCTCAAGGCCAGGGGCTGGCAGCGCCTGGCGGTACCCGAGCGCTTCGCCCCGTTTGCGGAAGGCCGCTTCGGCACGCCCTCGGGGAAGTGCGAGTTCTACAGCGAGACGGCGAAGCAAATGGGCATGGATCCGCTGCCCACGTATGTCCCGCCGCGGGAGTCGGCACAGTCCAATCCAGGACTCGCCGCCAAATACCCGCTTGCGATCATTTCGCCGCCCAACCGGCATTTCCTCAATTCGTCCTTCGCCAATATGCCGTTCGCGATCGCAGAAGCCGGGGAGCCGGGCCTGGACATGCATCCGAAGGACGCCGCTGCGCGCGGCGTCGGGAACGGCGACGCGGTGTGCGTCTTCAACGAGCGCGGCGAGTTCACCGCCCGCGCCCGCGTCGGAGAGAAGGCGCGCGAAGGCGTGGTCGTGGCGCTCTCGGTGTGGTGGAAGAAGCTCAGCGGTGACGGAAGGAACGCCAACGAGGTGACCTCGCAGGCCCTGAGCGATATCGGCGGAGGCGCGACCTTCTACGACTGTCTGGTCGAGGTGGCGCCGCTCGGAGAAGGGCCGAGATGACGCGGGCGTCCCCGCTCAAGCCGGGAACCCAGGAAACGCTGATCGTCGTCGACGTGCAGAACGCCTTCTGCCCCGGCGGCAGGCTCGCGGTGCAGAAGGGCGACGAGGTCGTTCCGCTCATCAACGAGCTCGCCCAGCGCTTCGAAAGGGTCGTCCTCACGCAGGACTGGCATCCGTCCGGGCACAAGTCGTTCGCGACCTCGCACCCGGGTCACAAGCCTTTCGATTCGATCAAGCTACCCTACGGCGAGCAGACGCTGTGGCCCGACCACTGCGTGCAGGGCAGCGACGGCGCGGCGCTGCACAAGGACCTGCTGGTTCCGCATGCCCAGCTGGTCATCCGCAAGGGCTGGCACAAGGAGTTGGACAGCTATTCGGCTTTTCTCGAGGCCGACCGCGAGACCCGCACCGGGCTCGACGCCTACCTGCGCGCGCACGGCGTAAAGCGCGTGTTCGTCTGCGGCCTCGCGACCGACTACTGCGTGGCGTGGACCGCGCTCGACGCGCGCAAGCTGCGCTTCGCCGCCGCGGTGATCGAGGACGCCTGCCGCGCGATCGACATGCAGGGCTCGCTCGCCGCGGCCTGGGAGAAGATGGAGAAGGCCGGGGTCAAGCGCATGCATTCGGCGGATGTCGCCTGAGGGGTCGTCGATGGCAATCCAGGGGATGAATCACTTCAACGTGCTCACCGACAAGCTCGCGGCGACGCGGGCCTTCTATGTGGGGATTCTCGGCTTCACCGAAGGGCCGAGGCCGCCCTTCGATTTCGACGGCGCATGGCTGTACGCGGGCGGCCGGCCGATCCTGCACATCTCGGAAGGAAAGCTTCCCGCTGAACCGGCGGGTGTCCTCGACCACCTTGCCTTCAGCGCAACCGACCTCAAGGGCACCGTGGCGAAGCTCGAAGCCCACGGAATCCAGTACACGCTGCGCCGGCAGGTGGGCTCCGGCACCTGGCAGATCTTCTGCCACGATCCCTGCGGCGCGAAGGTGGAGCTCGATTTCACTCCCGAGGAGCCCGCCCCGGCGGCACGCTGAAGGCCGCCGTCGAAGATGCCCGGCGCGGCTCGCCCTCGCCCCCGCCTCAAGCTCCGCGCGCGAGTTCGGGTAGTATGCGGTGCTGCGTTTTGAAAACAATCAAGGAGCCGGCTGCGCATGTCCTCGGTGCCGACCCCCGATCCGGCGGCATTCCACGCCTTCGAGCACGCGGGCTGGCAAAGCGCCGCCCGCGGGTACGACGACGCCTTCGGCAGCCTGACCCGGCAGGCGATCGGGCCCCTGCTCGATGCGGCGCAGCTCCGCCCGGGAGCGCGCCTGCTCGACGTGGCGAGCGGACCGGGCTACGTCGCCGCCGCTGCCGTGGAGGGCGGCGCGCGCGTCACGGCAGTGGACTTTTCCCCCGAGATGGTGAAGCTCGCTCGCTCGCAGAATCCGGGAGTCGAGTGCCATGAGGGCGACGCGGAAGAGCTCGAGTTTCCCGACGGTGGCTTCGACGCGGTGGTGATGAACTTCGGCATGCTGCACCTCGCGCGGCCCGATCGCGCGGTCGCCGAGGCGCTGCGCGTGTTGCGCCCGGGCGGGCGCTACGCGTTCACCGTGTGGGCGAAACCCGAGGACGCTCTCGGCTTCGCGATCGTCCTCGACGCGATCCGCAGGCACGGCAGGCCCGACGTGCCGCTGCCCCCGGGCCCGCCGTTCTTCCGCTTCAGCGACGCGGTCGAATGCGAAACCGTGCTGAAGGTCACCGGCTTCCGGAATGTGGACGTGAGGCAGATCACCCAGGTCTGGCGCTTCAGCGATCCGGCCATGCTGTTCGAGGCGTTCCTGAGCGGGAGCGTGCGCACGCGCGCGCTGCTGCAGGCGCAGGCCGTGCAGGCGCTTGCAGCGATCCGCGACGCGGTCTGCGCGGCCGCTGCAGGCTTCCAGGATCACGGCACCGTGCAGATTCCCATGCCGGCCGTGCTCGCTTCCGCGGAGAAGCCCGAGAAGTGAAGCGGCTGCGCAACGTGCTTGCCGCGCACAAGGCCATCGAGATCGTCGAGGAGGACGGCGTGCGCGTGCTGCAGATCGGCGGCGACGCGATCCAGAGCGCAATGCGCCTCGACGCCCCGGACCGCATCGAGCTCGACTACGTGCGCGCGATGCTCGCGTTCCTGCTCTTCTGCCCGAAGCCGCGCAAGGTGTTGATGGTGGGCCTCGGCGGCGGATCGATGGCGCGCTTCATCCACCAGAGGATGCCCGCGGCGCGCGTCTGCGTGGTCGAGATCGATCCGGGCATGGTCACCGTGGCGCGCAGGTACTTTCGGTTTCCCGAGGAGGACGGTCGGCTCGAGATCGTGATCGGCGACGGGGCGGAGGTCGTGCCGGAGCGGCCGGCAAGCTGCGATGTGCTCGTCGTCGACGGCTTCATCGACGGCAGCCCCGCGAAAGACCTGTGCGCGCAGGCGTTCTACAACGGCGCATTCGCCGCGCTGCGCGAAGGGGGCGTGATGGTGGCCAACTTCATGTCCGACGACAAGCGGCTCGAGACCTATTGCTCGAGGATCGAAAAGAGCTTCGGGCGCCGGCCGGCGCTGCTCTTGGCGGAGGAAGAGGACAACTTCATCGCTTTTGCGCGCCGAGGCGGATCGCGGCGCATCGCCTGGGCGGAGCTTAAGGCGCGCGCCCGCGCGGCGAACGCCCTCTTCGGCCTGCCGCTCGGGGAATGCCTCGAGTCGCTGCGCCGGCACAATTCGCACTCTTCGCGTTACCTGGAGCTCTGAGGCATGAACCATGAAAATCCGTCCCGGACAGGGAGACCCGCGCAGGTGCTCGGGCTCGGCGATGCCACCGCGATCATCGTCGGGCTGATCATCGGCGCCGGGATCTTCGGGACGCCCTCGATCGTCGCCGGCGCGGTCGAGTCGCCCGGCCTGATGATCGCCGCCTGGATCGCGGGCGGCGTCTTCTCCGTGATCGGCGCGCTGTGCTACGCTGAGCTCGCCACGGCGTATCCGTCGGCGGGTGGCGAATACGATTTCCTCGGCCGCGCGTTCGGACGCCATCTCGCGTTCCTCTACGGCTGGGCGCGCATGACGGTAATCGTCGCCGGCTCGATCGCCGTTTTCGCGTACCTGTTCGGCGACTACGTATCGCGCGTGTACAGCTTCGGCGCGCATTCCTCGGCGATCTGGGCCGGCCTCGTCGTGGTCGTGCTGACCGCGATCAACACTCTCGGCATCAAGGAGGGAAAGCTCACGCAGAACTTCTTCACGTTCCTGGAGTGCGGGGGGCTGGCCCTCATCGTCGTCGCGGGGCTGCTGCTCGCCCCCGACCCCGTTCCCGCCTCTCCCGCGGCGGCGGCGCCCGGCGGCTCGCCCTGGTACATGGGCGCCGGGATCGGCTCGGCGATGGTGTTCGTGCTCTTCACCTACGGGGGCTGGAACGACGCCGCTTACATCTCCGCGGAAGTGCGCAATCGCGAGCGCAACATGCTGCGCGCGCTCCTTTTCGCCATCGGCACCGTGACGGTGCTCTACGTGTTCGTCAACCTCGCCTACATGAAGGGGCTCGGCTACGGCGCGATGGCGCGCTCCGACGCTGTGGCTGCGGACCTGCTGAAGCGCGTCTGGGGGCCGGGCGGCGAGAAGCTCATCTCGGTCATGATCGCGATTTCCGCGCTCACCTCGGTGAACGGCTCGATGATCGTCGGCGCGCGCTCCAACTACGCGCTCGGCCGCGACTGGCCCCTGTTCCGCCGGCTCGCCCGCTGGGACGAGGCGAGCGGAACGCCGCGCACGGCGATGCTGGTTCAGGGCGCGATCGCGTTCGCGCTGGTGATTTTCGGCGCCATCCAGAATGCGGGATTCAAGGGCCTGGTCGAGTACTCGCTGCCGGTCTTCTGGGGATTTTTCCTGCTCGTGGGCGTCGCGCTCTTCGTGCTTCGCGCGAGAGAGCCCGGGGTGCCGCGGCCCTTCCGGGTGCCGGGTTATCCCGTGGTGCCGGCGCTCTTCATCGCGGTGTGCGCCTATCTGCTCTACGCAAGCCTCGCGTACCACCGCGCTCACGCGCTGGTGGGTGTCGCCGTGCTCGCGGTGGGCGCGGTCGTCCTCCTATTCGGAAACCGGGGACGGGCCGCTGCCGGGCGGAAGGCGGGATAGCGGCCATGGCGGACCGACTGTTGATTGTCCTGGCCGCGGCGTCAGTGCTCTCGGGCTGCGCCGCGCTCGAGCAGGAGTTGTCCGACAACCGGATCGCCGACGGCCTGCCGCTCGCTTACGATCCGGAGGTGCCGTATTTCCCGACCCCCGACGAGGCGGTCGACGCGATGCTGAAGCTCGCCGGCACCGGCGCGAGCGACGTGGTCTACGATCTCGGCTGCGGAGACGGGCGCATCGTCATCACCGCGGCGAAATCCTTCGGCGCGCGCGCGGTCGGCATCGACATCGATCCCTTGCCGCTGCGCATGGCAGTGTCCAACGCCCGCCACGCGGGGGTCCAGGACCGGGTGCGATTCGTGCGCGGTGACCTCTTCGAGGCGGACATCCACGAAGCGACGGTGGTGACGCTGTTTCTCCTGGAGCAAGTCAACCGCCGCCTCCTGCCGAAGCTGCTCAAGGAGCTTGCGCCCGGCACGCGCATCGTCGCGTACCGCTACAACTTCGGCGATGCCTGGCCGCCGCAGAAGACCCTTCAGGCGGGGGAGAGCGCGATCTATTTCTGGACCGTGCCCAAGCGCTGAGCTCGGGGCACGAATCGCCGCCCGCCTTCAAGCGGGATTGGTCGCGGTGATGAACCAGGTGCTCGAGGGCGCCCAGATCCCGTCGCGCCGCGCGAAGGGGGCGAGCGCCTCCCTGAGCGCCGCGACCACCTGGGGCCTGCGCTTTTCCCCTTCCTCGCCCGCCAGGCGGATCACCTCGCCGGCGGGGCCGAGGGCCATCGCGAACTCGACGGCGTCGTCCATGTCCCGGCCGATGCAGATGTCGCAGTCGTAGCGCTCGAAGGCGACGCGCTCGAAGCCCGCACCGCGCAGCATGGTGCTCACCATGTCCGGGCCGGCCATCGAGAACGGCCCCGGGCCGCAGTGCACCTGGTCGGTCTCCTCGTGCGATACGACCGGAACGATCTCCTTCACGCGAAGCTCCGCTTCGTGCAGCCAGGGGTTCTCCTCGCGCCGGCGCCACACGATCTGCATGAACGTGCCCCCCGGCTTGAGCGCCTTGCGCACGTTGCGCATGGCTGCGCCCGGCATCTCGAAGAACATGGTGCCGAAGCGCGCGAAGGCGTGGTCGTAGGGCCCTTGCAGGTCGCCCCATTGCACGTCGCCGACGAAGAAGCGCGCGTTGTCGACGCTTTCTTTGCGAGCTTCCGCCTCCGCCGTGCGGATGAAGTTCTCGGCGCAGTCCACGCCGACCGCTTCTCCGCTCGGGCCGACGCACTGGGCGATGCGCAGCGTGCTGTCGCCGAAGCCGCAGCCGACGTCGAGCACGCGAGCGCCCGCCGGGTGGCGGCAGCGGTCGAACGCCGCGTCGCTGTGCTGCGACAGCCCATCCACGAGCAGGTGCCTGAAGCGGCAGAACTTCTCGTAGAGGACGGTATTCCAGGCTTCTACGATGACTCGGTTGCTTTCGTCCATGTCCATGCTTGCCCTCTGCCGCGCGCAGGTTCGAGCCCGAAGTCTAGACCGCCGCGGCCGCTTGGCGCAGCAGGCGGACGACGTCCTGCGGAGCGGTGACCATGGCGTCGTGTTCCGCGCGCAGCACACCGGGACCTGCGGCCGCTCCCACGAATCGCCCTACCGGCGCGCGCGCCTCGCCTTTGCGCGCTTCTTCTTGGGGCGGGCGGGGGCCTTTCTTTTCGCGGTCTTGGGCGGTCCGAGCTTCACGACGGACTCGCCCGAGACCGGGTCGGTCAGGCCGAGGCCGCCGCCGAGGTCCTCGAGCATCCCGCGCATGCCGTCCAGGAGCGAGATCATCTGCGGACGAGCGTCGACGATGCTCTGGAAGTTCTTCCACTCGCCAAGCATGCAGAAGGTCCGGTCTCCGGTCCTGATCAGCGCTCCTCCCATGAATCCCCTGAGATCGGTTTTCATCGCGCGGTGAGCGTCGATGAAACGCTCCTCCTCCCCGGGCTTCACGCGGAATCGCACTACGTTGAATGCCGTCATTTTCGTCCTCCTTTCAAGTTGTTTGGTTTGCTTGAGCGCCCTAGCGGGCGCGCTTAAACGCCGGCCGCTCCGTGCATCGCTTGCACCAGGCCGCCGCGCGCGGGTGGCGTTCCAGCCCGAGCCCGAACCTCGTCCCCAGTGCCAGCACGCTCGCCGCGGCGACATCGGCCAGAGAGAACGCGCCGAGCAGGTGGTCGCGGTCGCTCAGGCGCGTTTCGAGGGCACCCAGCATCCGCTCGAGCTGGGTCCGGTTGTATTCGGCGCATGTCCTGCTGCGGTCCTCGGGCCGGTACGAAATGGGCGTGTCGAGGCCGTGGTACAGGTACTGCATCATGTATGAAATGAGCTCGGTCATGGCCCACACGGTCCAGCAGAGGGCATCGGCTTGGGCCTGGCCGCCCGCGCCCGGCCACAATTTCTTCTCGGCGCCGTACTTCGCGCCGAGGTGCAGCAGGATGGCCGCCGATTCGAAGAAGCGCTGATCGCCGTCGACGAGCCCGGGCACCTTGCCGTGCGGGTTGACCGCCAGGTACTTCGGCGACAGGTGTTCCTTGTTCTCCCGGTCGAGCTCGACGTACTTGTACGGAATGCCCAGCTCCTCGAGCGCCCAGGCGACGCGCGTGCCCGAGCTTCGGGGCCAGGAATACAGCTCGATCGACATGCCGGTCTCCCCGCCAGTTCTTGCGAAGCTTACGCCTGCGAATCCCGATGTGTAAGCCCCCGAAGCCTGGGCGGATCCCGGGGGCGGGCGACCGCGTCAGCGCGCGGCGGTCACCATGATCTCCACCAGCAGGCCGGGCCGCACGAGGTCGGCGCGTACGCAGGCGCGCACCGGCGGATTCTCCCGATCCACCCACGCGTTCCACGCCGCATTGTGGGCCTCGAAGAGCCGCATGTCGGACAACCAGACCTGGGCGCTGAGGAGCCTGGACTTCTCGGTGCCGGCCATCGCGAGCAGGGCGTCGATCCGCCCGAGCACCTGCCGGGTCTGTGAAGCGATGTCGCCTCCGGGGTCGGGGGTCACGCCCTGGAGGTAGACGGTGTCGCCGTGCACGACGGCGCCGCTGATGTGGGGAAGGTGGTTGGGTCGCTCGACGATCCCGTGCCGACTGATCTTCATGGGAGTTCTCCTTTCTGCATCAGGCCGGCTGAAGCGCCCGATATGCGCGCCACTGTACTGCAGCGAGGCCGAGCGCAGGGTCCCTTGGTTCGCGTCACCGGCTTCCCGGGCTGAGCGGGTTACAAGGCTCCGATGGCGGCGAGCGCGCGCCTGACTTCCTCGATGCCCTCGGGGGACAGCGGAGCCTGCGGAGGCAATGGATCGCCGACGGCATAACCTTGTAGCTGCAGCCCGCCCTTGATGCAGGCAGCGAGGTTGTACCGGGCGAAGGCCTGGTTCAGGCTCCACAGCGGCCGTTGGCGCTGCATTGCCGTCGCCCAATCGCCGCGCCGGCACAGCTCGTACAGCTCGACGCTTTGGCGCGGGGCAACGCAGGCGGGGCCGGCCATCCAGCCGACCCCGCCGATCATCATCACGCAGACCGGAATGTGCGCCGAGGCCGCGAACACCTGCATCCGTCCTTCGACCCGATTGATGATCGAGAGCAGCCGGCCGGTGTTGAACGAAGCGTCCTTGATGTAGCGGACGTTGGGGATGCGGCTCAGGCGCTCGATGACGGGCAGGCTCAAGTCCGATCGCTGGAAGTTCGGGTTGGTGTAAAGGACTACGGGGAGGGAAACCGCCTCGGCGATCGCCTTGAAATAGGCGAACACGCCTTCATCGGCGATCGGGAAGTAGGCCTCCAGGATCGCGAGAATGCCGCTGCAGCCGAGGCGCTCGAACTCGCGTGCCTGGAAAGCGGCGTCGGCGATCGTGGTCGAAGCGACTCCTGCCACGACCGGGACTCGGCCGCGCGCGGCTTCCACAACGACCTCGACGATCCGCCGCCGCTGCGCCCAGGAAAGGTAGGCGAACTCTCCCGTGGATCCCAGAGGCGTGAGCCCGTGGGCGCCGGCCGCGATGAGATCGTCGGAGAGCCGCGCGAGGACCTCGCCGTTCACTTCTCCGGATGTTCCGACCGGCGATACCAGGTAGGGGAAGACTCCATGGAAGCCCGTGTCGGTCATGGCGGTCCGTCCTGAGTCGGAATTGACGGAGCCGGAACGCGGGCTGCCTGATAGCGCGAGCACCCTCATGGCACGCCAGGCTGCGGCCCACGCGCGACCGTGACTCGAGCGCGGCTTACCTCCATTGCGGAAGCTATTCGCTCAGTTTGTACCTGACCAATTCGGTCTCGTCTTTTCTCAGTATGCGCGCGCCGCTCGTATCGGTGTAGGTGAACTTGACCGCCCGCCGGACGGTGGGAGCGTACCAGATGGTCTCGAGGATTTCGCCGCCCCACCCATTCCAGCTTCCGCTGTGCGCATTGGTGGAGTAACGTCCTTTGCTCTCTATTCTGATGACATCGAAAGTGCCTGCCGGCACTGTGATCTTTTCCACTCCAACCACTTTGGAATCGAACGTGGCTTTCCACGTACCCGTCATGGATGCGGGTCCCGGCCAGGACGCTTTTCCGCTCCACGTCTTCCCCACCTGGAGAGGCCAGGAATACGAAGGCCAGTACGGTTCGACCCACCGGGGTCCGGGCCACGCGTGCACGTTCCAGTCGCGTGTATATACCCAGGGAAAGTGGCGCCCGTCCTGATTTGTGCGTTGCACCTTGATCGTCAGCGGGCCTACGTCTTCGACGGCCAGCGTGTATGGAGGGCGAACAAGTTTGGTCCACACGTCTTTCTCCTGATACGTCCAGCTGTCGCCCACCTTCACCTCGGGACGCTCCCACGTCCCGGACTGGGCGTGCAAGCCCGGAACCTGTAGCAGCGTGAGCGTCAGGGTCGCAAGAACAGTCGCAATCGAGGTCTTTCTCATGTCTCTCCTTTCGATGAAAGTACGTTATTCGGTTGTTGCTGCGTACCCTACGCCGATCGCGACGACGCGCCAACCACCTGAACCCTACATTGTCGCGCGAGGGCTGGCGGATCGAGGCGCGCCCCAGCGGCTTCGGAGCAAGACAGCAATGCTACGCCTTCGGGCGCTTGAAGAGCATCCATCGCTTGGCGAGACCCAACGTCCGCGGTGAGCGCCCGTTCTCGACTGCGTGGCTAGGCGACACCCGGAAACCTTGGCGCGAATGCCTCGTGTTGCACCCCGGTGGCGTTAACCATATACGACACCGCGTGATACAGCCCCGCCAGCATGATCAATTCCACCAACTGGTCCGGCTCGAAGTGCGCCAGCATCTCCTGCCAGAGCGTGTCATCTAGGCGATTGGTGTCGTGAAGTTGATCGGCCAGGCGAATCACCAACCGGTCTTCGATGTTCCAGCACGTATCGCCGGCGTCGCCGTGCACCGTGGAGCGGATTTGTGCGGAAGTCCACTGCGCCCTGGTGCCGAAAGTCGCGACGTGCACACCCCACTCGTATTCGGCACCACAGCGCGCGCAGGTGCGCAATATCATCAGCTCGCGGCTGCGCAGCGAGATGCTGCCGCGATCCAGCAATCCACCGGCCATCATGCGTTGTAGTACGCGCGGATTGCGCGCGACGGTTCGGAACAGAAGCAGCGGCGGGGCGCCACGCATGAGCTTGTCGAACTCTGCCTGCATATCGGGGTCGTACGGGGGATCGATCGGGGCAATGCGGGGCACAGGCATGACGGTCTCTCGCGCGATGTTTCGGGATTCTCGCGGCTCGCCTAACGTTCACGCCCACCGGGCGCGCGGCTGCGATGAGCAGCCAAGGTGCGATGCTTCCCGCGCGTCCGGCTGGGGCGTGCTGTCAGACGTCATTTGGCACATCGCTACGCGCAGCAACCTTTTTGCAGCTGGACCGGCGGGCACTTGACGCTGCCGTAAGAGCAGAAGACACAGCAGTCTCCCGTCACCGGCCGTAGCCGCCTGCGGCACCCTTTGCACTCGTAGAAGAACACACACGCGTCGGTTGGCATTTCCTCTTCCGCGGTGGCTCCGCACTCCGGACAGGTGATCGTCGAGCGCAGTATCGGTTCCATGGTGACTCTAAAGAAGTCTAAAGGTGCCTCTAGCTGGCGCGCCGCTTGCGGCGCCGCCGGTTGAGCGGCGGGTTAGCGTGCGACTCCGCGAACACAGTGCCAAAGCCGAACGTCCCCTTCAGCGGATGGGGGAAGAGCAGACGACCATCATGGTTTGCGAGGAAGTCTGCATGTTTAGGCGTCCGTGCGCCCCTGGTGCCGTAAGACAACATGCGCGGCCTTCTCCGACGCTACAAATTCAACGCATTCGTATCCCAGAGCCCGCAAGTCCACTCCTTCGAACAGCCGTTCTCCCCCGCCGAGCAGGACGGGTGCGATGGCAATGTGCAGTTCATCAATGAGGTTCTCACGAAGATACTGCCGAATTATGTCTGGCCCACCGCCGATTCGCACGTCCATTCCGGCGGCCGCCTCGCGTGCCCTGTCAAGCGCGTCGCGAATGCCGCCTGTGATGAAATAGAACGTCGTGCCGCCTTCCATTTCGACGGGTGGACGTGCATGATGCGTCAAGATGAAGACCGGAACGTGGTACGGCGGATTGTCTCCCCACCATCCTTTCCAGTTCATGTCCGGCCAGGGCCCACGAATGGGTCCGAACATGTTCCTTCCAAGAATCCAGGCCCCAACATTCCGAAAGCCACGGGCGGCGAACTCTTCGTCAACCCCGGTCGTGCCGCCGTCCTTACCGAACAAGGCCCGCTGGAACGTACGTGTTGGGATTGCCCACTGGTGCAAATCCGCCCCGCCAACGCCGAGCGGATTATCGATGTCCTGATTCGGACCTGCTCCGTATCCGTCGAGCGAGATGGTGAAGCTCCCAACGCGAACTCGTGTCATCTTCATACCTCGGTTTGGACGCCTAACGTTCGCGGCCACCGGGCCGACGAGATGAAGGATGCCACAAGGCGCGCCGCTTCAGAGGCTCCGGGTGGGCCGCGGTGTTAGGCGTTGCCATTCCTAAACTCAACACTCGATATCCAGGTGCGCTTGCGTCTGCCGAGGCGCGACTGCTCGTCTTCCGTGTCAAATGTAGCCGATGCATGCTT
>Ga0187774_10000445_pt1 | contig 14079 bp, 18 predicted proteins | sample 0216_BV02_MP05_2_FD_133152 | JGI IMG/M metagenome (GOLD analysis project Ga0187774, IMG submission 133152) | Tropical peat soil microbial communities from peatlands in Department of Meta, Colombia - 0216_BV02_MP05_20_MG | ecosystem: Environmental > Terrestrial > Soil > Wetlands > Peat | place... | reverse complement strand
TCCACTCCAAGCTCGATCGCGACATGGACCGCGGCTGGCAGATGAGCCGGGAGTTCGTCGCGCGGCCCGACGCGCTGCAGCGCTGCCAGATCGTCGCCGACCGGCTGCTCACGAGCCTCGTCAACGGCAACGACGCCACCGCCATGCTGATGAGCGGATACATCGCCCGGCGCATGCCCGGCGCGATCGGCGTGGACATCGACGCTTCCGGGGAAATGCAGAACACCGAGCTGATCTACGGCTAGGCGATGGCGTTTTCCGGCGGCCGCATCCGCGAGGTCAAGCCCGCGACCTTCATCTACGAGGTGGAGCGCGCGCTGCCGCCCGACGTGTGCGAGGAGGCGATCCGCCGCTTCGAGGCGAACGACGCCCAGCAGTACGCCGGCCGCATCGGCCCCGAGGGGCGCGAGGCGCCGCAGGTGAAGCGCTCGACGGACCTGCGCATCAGCGGGCGCGAGGACTGGCTCGACATCGACCGCACGCTCTCGCGCCAGCTCGTCGCGACCTTCAACCAGTTCGCGCTCGAGTTTCCCTTCTTCGGCGCCAACTCCTTCAAGGACGAGGGCTACAACCTGCAGCGCACCCTGCCCGGCGAGTACTACCACTGGCACGTGGACTCCGGCCCCGGCGGCTTCAGCGCCCGCCAGCTCGTCGCGATCTGGTACCTCAACGACGTGCCGGGCCCGGGCGGCGAGACCGAGTTCCCGCTGCAGGGCGTGTCGGTGCGTCCCGCGCAGGGCAAGCTCGTCCTCTTCCCGCCGTTCTGGACCCACGTGCACCGCGGGGTCACGCTGGAGGAGGGCGTCAAGTACATCGCCACCACGTGGATCGGCTTCGCGTGAGCGCGAGGGGCCCCGATGTTCGTCCCCCTTCCCGGCGTCCTTAAGGGCGACGAGCTCGCGCTCGTGCGCTCGTGGCTCGCCGAGGCGCGCTTCGTCGACGGGCGCCTGTCGGCCGGCGCGGCGGCGCGGCGCGTGAAGAGCAACCAGGAGCTGGAAGGCGACGCGGCGAGCCTCGAGCGGCTCAACCGCGTCGTGATGGGAAACCTCGCCCGCCACCCCGTCTACCGCAGCGCGGCGCTCCCGTTGCACGCGGCCTCTCCGCTCTACGCGCGCTACCGGCCGGGCATGGCCTACGGCGACCATCTCGACGATCCGATCATGGGCACGGACGGTGTAATGTATCGTTCCGACATCGCCATCACGATCTTCCTCAGCGCGCCGGACGAGTGCGACGGGGGCGAGCTGGTGGTGCGCACGGCGGCGGGCGAGCAGTCGGTGAAGCCGCCGGCGGGCGACGGGGTGCTCTACCCGGCGGGCACGATCCACCACGTGAACCCCGTGACCCGCGGCGAGCGCCTCGTGGCGGTCACCTGGGTGCAGAGCCTGGTGCGCGACCCGGCGCGGCGCGAGCTGCTCCACGAGCTCAATGCGGCGCGCGAGAAGCTGCTGCGGGACGCGCCGGGGGCGCAGGAGACCGCGCAGGTGAACGCCGCCTACCTGAACCTGATCCGCATGTGGTCGGACCTTTGAGGCACGCGCGATGGACGAACCGGCGATCTCCGTGGAAGAGCGCATCCTGAAGGCGGTGAAGATCACGCTCGCGGGCGTCATCCGCGACACGGCCACACCGCCCGGGCTGCGCCATCCGCTCTCGGACCGGACCATCGAGGACCTGCGCCAGTGCCTCGCGCTCATCAGCGCGCGCGAGCGCGAGCTCGCCCAGGCCGAAGGCCGGCCGGTCGGGGGCCGCCCGCGCTTCGCCGACGAACCGGCGCCCGAGGGCGAGGTCGTGCGCTTCCATCCGCGCCCGCCGGCGGAAGGCGAAGGGGAGGGCTAGCGCCATGACGGAAGGCGGCTGCAGCACGCTCGAGCCCTACGCCCTGCGCGTTCTGGGCGACAGCATGGAGCCGGAATTCGCCGACGGGTGCGTCATCATCGTCGACCCGGGCTACGTGCCGCGCGACGGCTCCTACGTGGTCGTGCAGTTCGCGGGCGACGTCTTCTTCCGCCAGATCGTCTTCGAGGGCGAGCGGCGGTTCCTGAAGCCCCTCAATCCGAAATACGGCGGCTTCGAGCTGACCGGCGACTACACCATCCGCGGGGGCGTGGTGCAGCGGGTCGGGCGGCGGCGTTCGCAGCGCAAGCATTACGACTGAGGCGCGGGCTCAATACCCGCCCTTGCGCATGCTCTCGGGAAGCCCCGCGATCTTGCCGGCCTGCTTCGACGGGTTGCCCGGGAAGAGGTCGAACAGCGTCTTGTTGTCCACCTTGCGGCCGGTCCACTGGTCCTGCATGGCCTTGAGGATCGCGCGGTTGTTGGGCTGCTCGCCTCCGTGGTTGAAATACGCGTCGCGCAGGAACTCGATCACGTCCCAGTGGTCGGCGCCGAGGGTGATTCCCTCGGCGGCCGCGATCGTCTCCGCCACGCCCTTGTCCCAGTCGTCCTGGGAGACGAGGAACCCGTTCTCCGTCGTCTCGAGGACCTTGCCGTTCACTTCGTAGGCCATGGTTTTCCTCTGTCGAGATCACTCGGGCCTGGGGTTCAGGTCGCCGATGTCCTTGTGGGGGATGAAGAGTCCGCAGCCGAACTTGCGCTCCGCGCCCAGGCCGCGCCGCTGAAGCTCGAGGGACTGCGCGAGGGCGAGGCCCGCGAGCATGAGGCTGCGGGTCCGGAGGGTGCGCGCGGGCGTGGCGAGCGGCGTGGTTCGCCCGCAGAGCATGGTCTTCGGCCGGATGCCGAGCGCGGCGAGCTCGGCGGCGGCGGCCGCCAGGAACGCGGGCTCTTCCTCGCCCGAGGCGAGCACGACGAAGCGCGAGAAGACCGTCGTGATGCGCGCGAGGGGCCGCACGGTGACGTCGCGCACCTCGAGCGGCCAGCCGCCGACCTCGAGCGTTCGCCCGACCAGGGCGGAGGCGTCCCCGAGGCGCCGCCGGGGCAGGCGCAGCGCGAGCTTGGCGCGATGGGACAGCTGCAGCAGCGCGCCGTCGCCTTCGGGCCGCATCCATCCGCTTCCCGAGGCCGCGCCGTAGACGGCGTGCACGCCCGCGAGGGGCTCGCCGGCGAACCACGGCAACTCGCCCCGGACCGCCTCGTAGAGCGCGTAGGCATGATCGACCGGGAGGCTGCGGCACGAGATCGCGAACACCGCGTCGACGATCTCCTCCGGAAGGTCGTCCCGGACGGTCGCGGCGTCGTCGAGCTCGCTCGCCATGGCGGCCCTCATGAGGCGGGCAGGGCGGCCTGCAGGGACTCGCGGTCGAACCACCAGTCGTCCTGCACGAGCACGTCTACGACGTTGCGAAGGCGCGGCAGGAACCGCGCCGGGTCGTCGAGCTCCATCGCCTCGATCCAGCGGTCGAAGTCCTGCTGGCCTTCCACGGCGCTGTGCCGCCGCGCGACCGTGGCGAGCACCTGGTTCGCGTAGACGAGGAGGTGCTCGCGCTGCGGCTCGGTCGAGCGCAGGTCGGCCACGTAGCACGCCGTGATCGCAGCGACGGCCGCCCCGTCGGAGTCGGGCGGGGTCTCTTCCACCACGCGGTGCAGGAGCGCCACGGTGAGCTCCGGATCCACGGGGTAGGTGACGGCGAGCCAGATTCCCTGGCCGAGGGCCGCGAGCGATTCCGGCTGGTCGGCGAGGAACAGGACGTCGCAGGCCTGCGCGGCGCCCTCCCAGGATTGCTCGGCGAGGTAGATGTCGAAGGCCTCGCGCGCCGCGGCCCACGCCTCCAGGCGCTTCTCGAGGCGGATCAGCGCGCGCCCGAGCTGCAGCAGGAGGTCGGCCCGCCGCAAGCTCTCGGCCTGGGGCGAGAGCTCGGCGAGCTCGCGGCGCAGGTCGTCGACCAGGCGCGCAAGCATCGCCGTGGATTCGCGCGCGTCCTCGGCGTTGTCCGCGTTGCCGACCGACGGGTCCTCGCGGATGAACTTGAGCGGGATGTGCTTCGCGCTCAAGGCGCCTCCACGCGGCGGGAGTATCGCGCGCGGAACACGAGGCGGCCCGCCCCGGGCGCCGGATCGTCGGCGAAGGCGCTGCGGTCGTGCAGCACGTTGTTGCACACCAGGCCCTGGCCGGGAGCGAGGCGCACGGAAAGCACGTGCTCCGAGGCGCCGTCGAGCGTGCGCTGCAGGAACGCCACCGCGGCGCGCAGCGCCTCGCCGCGCGCCCACTCGATGCTGCGCGTGCGGGCGGTGTAGCGCATGTGCAGCGCGCCGCCGTCGTCGGAGAAGACGGGGCCGCTGCGCGCGGGGCGCGGCGCGGTGCCCTCGCCGGAGTTGGCGGGAATGGTCATCGCGTCGGGCGCCGAGAGCGCCTCGATGTAGGCGGGGTCGGCGTCGCGCAGCAGGATGTAGGCGAGGTCGGGATCGAGGAGGCGATTCTCGCCGCCCGAAGCGGCGGGGCGGGCGCAGTGCAGGATGAAGGCGCGGATGCGTTCCTCGGGCGCGTTGTAGTAGCCGTCGGTGTGCCAGAGCAGCCGCCGGTTGGAGTACGGGATGTAGCCCAGGGCCGATTTCTCGGGGCGCGTCTCGAGCGAGCTGATGCCGTCCTCGTCGGCGAGCGGGTTCGTGCGCAGCGCGCCCAGCCCGAGGCGCTCGCCGAGGATCCGGGGAATGTCCTTGTCGGAGGCGGCGGCGCGGGGGCTCGCGTACACCGCCATGTTCGCGATCGCGCAGCGCCGCCGGATCTCGGCGAGCTCGGCCGCGCTGGGATCGCGCGCGTCGCGCAGCTCGACGACCAGCTCCTCGGCGCCGCGCGGACGCAGCGCGAGCTTGCGCTCGCGCCAGCGCGCGTACGAGCGCACCCCGTCGGGTCCGGACGGTTGCGCGAAGAAGCGGTTTGCGAGGACGGCGTTCAAGGCGGCCGCGCGGAAATCGGCATCGGAAGTCCGAGAACTTAACCCATTGGAACGGCGCGGAAAACGCCGCCGGGGCGGGGCCCCGGGCGTCCGCCCGCGGCTGCCCACCGGGAGCCTCGACGCTAACTCCTTGACGGCACAGGCATATCGTCGGGGACCCGGGGCGCCGCCTATCTCCAATGGGGGGGGAGGATTACCCGGCGGGAATATCCCCAAAGACCAACGGCCCGGGCGGGATTGCGTCGTTACACTGGAATCGCCCGATCCCGCACCGTGGAGGCAAGCCCATGAGCGACGCGCAGAAGCAGAAGCCGAAGAACCCGGAACGGCACAGCTCGTTCCTTCCCAAGCAGAAGAAGTCGACGAAGCCGTTCCACCCGACCCCCATGCTCGACCAGCTGGAAAGCGGACCCTGGCCGAGCTTCGTGACGGGGCTCAAGCGCCTCGCCCACGAGAACAACATGATGGTCGACCTCCTCGGCCAGCTCGAGCACTCGTACAAGACGCGGCTCGGCTACTGGAAGGGCGGCACCGTCTCGGTGTTCGGGTACGGCGGAGGGATCATCCCGCGCTTCTCGGAGGTCGCGGCGATGTTCCCGGAATCCAAGGAATTCCACACGCTGCGCGTGCAGCCGCCGGCGGGCAACCACTACACGACGAAGATGCTGCGCCAGCTCTCGAACTCGTGGAACAAGTGGGGCTCGGGCCTCATCGCCTTCCACGGGCAGACCGGCAACATCATGTTCATCGGCACCACGAGCGAGAACACGCAGCACTTCTTCGACGAGATCAACGAGTACGGCTTCGACCTCGGCGGGGCGGGGCCGTGCGTGCGCACGGCGATGTCGTGCGTGGGCGCGGCGCGCTGCGAGCAGTCGTGCACCAACGAGCACCGCATCCACCGGACGCTCGTGAACAACTTCATCGACGACATGCACCGCCCGGCGCTGCCCTACAAGTTCAAGTTCAAGGTGTCGGGCTGCCCGAACGACTGCATGAACTCCATCCAGCGCGCCGACTTCGCGGTGATCGGCACGTGGCGCGACGACATGCAGGTCGACCAGAAGGGCGTGAAGGAGTACATCGCCGGCCACGGCCGCAAGTACACGATCGACAACGTGATCGCGCGCTGCCCGACGAAGGCGCTTTCGCTCAACGACGACGACACGCTCGAGGTCGACAACAAGAGCTGCGTGCGCTGCATGCACTGCGTGAACGTGATGACCAAGGCGCTCAAGCCCGGCAAGGACCGCGGCGTGACGGTGCTGATCGGCGGCAAGCGCACGCTCAAGATCGGCGACACGATGGGCACCGTGATCGTGCCGTTCATGAAGCTCGAGACCGACGAGGACTACGAGACGCTGCGCGGCCTCGCTTCGACCGTGATCGACTACTGGGCCGAGAACGGCCTCGAGCACGAGCGCTGCGGCGAGATGATCGAGCGCATCGGGCTGGCGACGTTCCTGGAGGGGATCGGCCTGGAGGTCGATCCCAACATGATCGCCTTCCCGCGCACCAGCTCCTACATCCGCATGGACGACTGGGACCAGGAAGCGCAGAAGTGGGTCGAGCGCAAGCACGCGGCCGCTTAGGCCCGCACCGAGGAGACGGCCGTGGCACAAGCACAGGCAGCGGTTGAGAAGAAGCAGATGCGTCCGCCGATCGAGAGCGGTTGCCCCGACGGCATGCAGTACATGCATCCGCTCATGGTCAAGAACTTCGGCAACTGGAAGTACCACGACCGGCCGCGGCCGGGCGTGCTGCACCACGTCGCCTACTCGGGCGACGAGATCTGGACGGTGCGGGTGGGCACGCAGCGCCAGCTCGGCCCCTACGAGATCAACCTGCTGTGCGACATCGTCGACCAGTACGGCGAGGGCTACGTGCGCTTCACCATCCGCTCGAATCTCGAGGTGATGGTGTCGAAGTGGGAGAAGGTGGGCCCGCTGATCCAGGCCTTCAACGACGCGGGCTACCCCGTGGGCGGCACCGGCAACTCGGTGACGATGATCTCCCACACGCAGGGTTGGCTGCACTGCGACATCCCCGGCACCGACGCCTCCGGCGTGGTGAAGTCCCTCATGGACGAGCTCTACGAGGAGTTCGTCCGCGAGGAGATGCCCAACCGCGTGCACATCACGACCTCGTGCTGCCAGATCAACTGCGGCGGCCAGGGCGACATCGCGATCAACATACAGCACACCAAGCCGCCGAAGATCAACCACGACCTCGTGGCGAACGTGTGCGAGCGCCCCTCGGTGGTCGCGCGCTGCCCCGTGGCGGCGATCCGCCCGGCGATGGTGAACGGCAAGCCCTCGCTCGAGGTCGACGAGAGGAAGTGCGTGTGCTGCGGCGCGTGCTACCCGCCCTGCCCGCCGATGCAGATCAACGACCCGGTGCACTCGAAGCTCGCGATCTGGGTGGGCGGCAAGAACTCCAACGCGCGCTCGAAGCCCATGTTCCAGAAGCTGGTGGCCGCGGGGCTGCCCAACAACCCGCCGCGCTGGCCCGAGGTGGGCGCCGTGGTGAAGAAGATCCTGCAGACGTACAAGAAGGACGCGCGGGACTGGGAGCGCGTGGGCGACTGGGTGGAGCGCATCGGCTGGCCGCGGTTCTTCGAGCTCACGGGGCTGCCGTTCACCAAGTTCCACATCGACAACTGGAGGGGCGCGCGCAACAGCCTCAACGCCTCCACCCACATCCGGTTCTAGGCGCGCGGGACATGAAGCTCGGCATCGTAGTGAACGAAGGGCCCTACACGCACGCCGCCTCCGACACGGCCTACCAGTTCGTGAAGGCGGCGCTCGCGAAGGGCCACGAGATCTACCGCGTGTTCTTCTACCACGACGGCGTGAACAACGGCACGCGGCTCACGGTGCCGCCGCAGGACGAGCGCAACATCGTCAAGCGCTGGAGCGAGCTCGCCGAGCGGCACAAGCTCGACCTCGTGCTGTGCGTGGCCGCCGCGCAGCGCCGCGGCCTCATGGACGCGGCGGAGGCCAAGCGCCACGGCAAGGACGCGGACAACATCGCGCCGGGGTTCCGCATCTCCGGCCTGGGCCAGCTGATCGAGTCGGGCATCAAGTCCGACCGGCTGGTGGTCTTCGGCGACTGAGGACGGGGATCCCATGACGGAGCCATCGGAAGGCGGGGCGATCAAGAAGTTCCTGTACGTGAACCGCAAGGCGCCCTACGGGACGATCTACGCGCTCGAGTCGCTCGAGGTGGTGCTGATCGGCGCGGCGTTCGAGCAGGACGTGAGCCTCGCCTTCGTGGGCGACGGCGTCTACCAGCTCGCGCGGGGGCAGGACACGAAGGCGCTCGAGGTGAAGAACTTCTCGCCCACCTACCGGGCGCTCGAGGACTACGACGTGACCAAGCTCTACGTGGACCGCGACTCGCTCGAGGAGCGCGGGCTCGCGGAAGAGGACCTGGTGGTGCCCGTCGAGGTCGTCGGCGCCGAGCGCATGGCCGAGATCATGGACGCCCACGACGTGGTCCTCACCTTCTAGGGAGAGCGCGGATGCTGCACACGGTCAACAAGTCCCCCTTCGAGCACGCCTCCCTCGAGGAGTGCCTGCGCTTCGCGCGCGAGGGGAGCGCCGTCCTCCTGATCGAGGACGGCATCTACGGGGCGGTGCGCGGCACGTCGGTCTCGAAGCGCGTCGAGGAGGCGCTCAAGCGGCTTTCGGTCTACGCCCTCGGGGCGGACGTGGAGGCGCGGGGAATGCAGCACCGGGTGATGGACGGCGTTCGCCTGGTGGATTACGGGGGGTTCGTGGACCTCGTGGTGCAGCACAACGCCGTGCAGGCCTGGCTTTGACGAGAGGAATACGGATATGCCCATCGAAATGAACGGAAAGACCATCGAAACCGACGAGGAAGGCTATCTCGCCAACCGCACCGACTGGAGCGAGGACGTGGCCAAGGAGATGGCGCGCATCGACAACTGCGAGCTCGACGCGAACCACTGGGAGGTGATCAACTTCCTGCGCGAGTACTACGAGGAGTACCAGATCGCTCCGGCGGTGCGCGTGCTCACCAAGGCCATCGGCAAGAAGCTCGGCCCCGACAAGGGCAACAGCAAGTACCTCTACGAGCTCTTCCCCTACGGCCCCGCCAAGCAGGCGTGCAAGTACGCGGGCCTGCCCAAGCCGACCGGGTGCGTCTAGGCGACCCCGGTCGCGGGAGCGAGCGTTGTCCGCACTCACCGTCGCCTACGCGCTGCTCTTCTACGTCGCGGCGGCGGCGTTCGTGGGGGGCGTGGGCCGCAAGGTCTGGATCTACGCGCGCACGCCCCAGCCGCTGAAGATCCCGGTCCCGCCCGCGCCGACCACCCGAGCGGGCGTGGTGCTGCGCATGGCCACCGAGCTCACGCTCTTCCGCGCGCTCTTCCGCTCGAACAAGTGGATCTGGATGTTCGGGTGGCTGTTCCACGCGGCGCTGCTCGTCGTGCTCCTGCGCCACCTGCGCTACTTCACGCAGCCGGTGTGGACGTGGGTCGAGTTGATCCAGCCCTTCGGGATCTACGCCGGCTTCGCGATGCTCGCGGGGCTCGCGGGCCTGTGGGCGCGCCGCATCCTGGTCGACCGGGTGCGCTACGTGACCAGCCCCTCGGACCACCTGATGCTCGCGCTCCTCGCGGCCATCGCGGCGAGCGGGCTCGCGATGAAGTACGTCGCGCACACCGACATCGTGTCCCTGAAGGCGTTCATGCTCGGGCTCGTCGCCCTCGACTGGCAGCCGCTGCCGGCCGACCCCGTGCTGCTCGTGCACCTCGCGCTGGTCGCCACGCTGATGATCGTCTTCCCGGTGAGCAAGCTGCTGCACGCCCCGGGCGTCTTCTTCAGCCCGAGCCTCAACCAGGCCGACGACGCGCGCGAGCGGCGCCACGCGGCGGGCTGGTCGGCGGTGATCGTCCACGCCCACACGGGCACGACGCGCGGAGGCTGACATGGCCGATTTCCAGACTCCGGCGCTGGGCGAATACCCCGTCATCCCGCTGGTGCATCCGGGGGCCATGGCGCACAGCAAGCCCTTCGTGGCGAAGCCCGACCTCCAGAAGGGCATCGGCTACCCCGGCGAGCTCGTGCCCGACTGGGAGAAGGTCGCGGTCGCGAAGCTGGGCGAGGTCGTGTCGCAGTCGCGGGCTCTCCAGGTCTTCCTCGACGCGTGCGTGAAGTGCGGGGCGTGCACCGACAAGTGCCACTACTACCTCGGCACCTCGGACCCGAAGAACATGCCTGTCGCGCGCCAGGACCTGCTGCGCTCGGTCTACCGCCGCTACTATACCTTCGCCGGAAAGCACTTTCCCGGGCTCGTCGGCGCGCGCGACATGACGCGCGAGGTGCTCGACGAGTGGTACGCCTATTTCCACCAGTGCTCGCAGTGCCGGCGCTGCTCGGTCTTCTGCCCCTACGGGATCGACACCGCCGAGGTCTCGATGGCCGCGCGCGAGGTGATGGACAGCGTGGGCCTGGGCCAGAAGTACTCGAACGAGATCATCGGCAAGGTCCACAAGATCGGCAACAACCTGGGGCTCCCGGGGCCGGCGCTGCGCGACACGCTCGACGGGCTCGAGGAGGACGTGAAGGAGGCCACGGGCGTCGACGTGAGGTTCCCGCTCGACGTGAAGGGCGCCGAGGTGCTGCTCGTCACGCCGAGCGCGGACTTCTTCGCCGAGCCGCACATCGACGGTCTCATCGGCTACGCCAAGGTGTTCCACGCCGCCGGGATCTCGTGGACGCTGTCCTCGTACGCCTCCGAGGCGGCGAACTTCTCGCTGTTCATCGGCAGCCACGACAACCTGCAGAAGGTGGCCGAGCGCATCCGCGACGCGGCCCTCGACCTGGGGGTGCGGCGCCTCGTCGTCGGCGAGTGCGGCCACGCCTGGCGGGTCGCCTACAGCTTCTGGAACACGCTCATCGGGCCGTTCGACTTCCTCGACCCGCGCTATCCCGCGCCGCAGCACATCTGCGAGGTGACGCACGACCTGATCCGGCGCGGCGCGATCACCCTCGACAAGAGCGCGAACGACGACAAGGTGGTCACCTTCCACGACTCGTGCAACGTCGCGCGCGCCTCGCGCATGGGCGGCGTGCCGGGCGGGCAGTTCACGATCCCGCGCGACATCATCCGCGCCTGCGTGAACAAGTTCGTCGACATGGCCCCCGAGACCATCCGCGAGAACACCTTCTGCTGCGGCGGCGGGGGAGGGCTCCTCACCGACGACCTGATGGAGCTGCGCGTGAAGGGGGCCCTGCCGCGCATGCAGGCGCTGCAGCAGGTGGTCGACGAGCACGGGGTCAACTACCTCGCGGCGATCTGCGCCATCTGCAAGACGCAGTTCGCCAAGGTGCTTCCCTACTACAAGCACCCGATGGACATGATCGGGAGCCTCCACGGGCTCGTCGGCAACGCGATCGTGCTCGGGGCGAAGCGATGAAGCGGTCCAACCGGAGATAGCGATGGCATCGATACCCGCGGGCAAGCCCGAGACGAAGGCGTTCACGCTGCGCCGCTTCAAGGACGGCGACCACGATTGGCGCTCGGCGCAGGAGCAGATCTTCAAGGCGGACCACACCGACAAGTGCCCGACCTACGTGCACAAGACCCCGCCGTGCCAGGCGAGCTGCCCCTCGGGCGAGGACATCCGGGGATGGCTCAACATCGTGCGCGGCGTGGAGAAGCCGCCCAAGGACGCGGCGATGCAGGAGTACGCCTTCCGGCGCTCCACCGACGCCAACCCGTTCCCCTCGATGATGGGACGCGTGTGCCCGGCGCCGTGCCAGACGGGCTGCAACCGCAACAAGGTCGAGGACTACGTGGGCATCAACGCCGTCGAGCAGTACATCGGCGACTACGCGCTCGAGAAGGGCTACGCGTTCCAGGCGGGCCCCGACACCGGCAAGCGCGTGGCGATCGTGGGCGGCGGGCCCGCGGGCCTTTCGGCCGCGTACCAGCTGCGCCGCAAGGGCCACGCGGTCACCCTGTTCGACGACCACGCCGAGCTGGGAGGCATGGCGAAGTACGGCGTTCCCGGCTACCGGCTGCCGCGCACCCACCTCGACGGCGAGATCAACCGCATCCTCGCGATGGGTGTCGAGGTGAAGGCCGGCACCCGGGTGGGGCGGGACGTGTCGCTCGCCGAGCTCGAGAAGGGCTACGACGCGGTGCTGCTCGCCCTCGGCTGCAAGGCCGGCAAGCCCCTGCCGGTGCCGGGCGCCGACGCCCCCAACGTCATCAGCGGCGTCGCGTTCCTCGAGGCGTTCAACCAGGGGCGGCTGCTGGCGGTGGCCGGGCGCGTGGTGGTGGTGGGCGGCGGCGACACCTCGGTCGACGTGGTTTCGGTGGCGCGCCGCCTGGGCTACATCGAGGACGTCAAGGACACCGAGCGGCCCGAGTTCGTCGTGATGGGCCACACCGCGCACGACGTCTCGACGCTCGCGGCGCGCCAGGGCGCCGAGGTGATGCTCACCTCGATGCAGCCGATCGAGGAGATGAACGCCGCCCAGCACGAGATCGAGGACGCGCAGCGCGAGGGCGTGAAGATCCAGGGCAACCTCCTGCCCAAGAAGGTCATCGTCGACGAGAAGACCGGGCGCGCCAAGGCGCTGCGGCTGATCGAGGTGCAGTGGAGCAAGGGCAAGTTCGCGGAGAAGCCCGGCACCGAGATGGACGTCGAGGCCGACCTCATCGTGGTGGCGATCGGCCAGGCGGGCGACCTCAAGGGCATGGAGGAGCTCGACAACGGCAAGGGCCTCATCTCGGCGGACAAGTACTACCAGCTGCCGAACCGGCCGGGGCTCTTCGCCTGCGGCGACATCATCCGCCCGCACCTGCTCACGACCGTGATCGGCCAGGGCTCGATCGTCGCCGACAGCATCGACCGGTACCTCGCCCACGCCGAGATGCCCAAGCGCGCCAAGGTGGACGTGCACCACTTCAACCTGCTCGACAAGCTGCGCGAGGCGCACCTCGAGCCCAAGCCGTTCAAGGCGCTCGAGGAGCCGGACCTGCGCGAGATCGACCGGGGAGTGCGCGGCACCTCGCTCGCGGGCAAGGCCGTGGGCGGCTTCGCGGTCCACAACTACGAGGACCGCAGCGCCTCCGAGGTGTGCAAATCGGAGGAGCTCTTCCTCGGGCACTTCCCCCACCAGGAGCGCATCAAGCGCACCGAGATCGGCCCCTCGGCCGAGGAGGTGCTCGGCCATTTCGCCGAGCGCATGGTGGGGCTCGACGACAAGCAGGCGGTGGTCGAGGCGAAGCGCTGCATGAGCTGCGGCCTGTGCTTCGAGTGCGACAACTGCGTCATCTACTGCCCGCAGACCGCCGTGAAGCGCACGCCCAAGGCGGAGGCGACGATGGGCCGCTACGTCTACACCGACTACGACCTGTGCATCGGCTGCCACATCTGCGCCGACGTCTGCCCCACCGGCTACATCAAGATGGGCCTGGGCGACCACTGAGCGCCGCGATGACGCGCATCGCTGCCGCAATGCTGGCCGCCCTGCTGACGGTCGCGGCTCACGCCGATGTGCCCGTGATCAAGATCGAGCGCGGCGGGACCTGCGTCGCGCCGACTGCCGAGATGCGCCGCAACCACATGAAGATGCTCCTGCAGCAGCGCGACCTGACGGTGCACGAGGGCCTGCGCGATTCGCGCTTCAGCCTGAAGAACTGCGTCAACTGCCACGCCAGCCGCGAGACCGGGAGCGTGCTCGGCAAGGAAGGCTTCTGCTCGAGCTGCCACGAGTACGCCGCGGTGAGCATCGACTGCTTCGAGTGCCATTCGCCGATGCGCGAGAAGCGCGTCTCGGCCCGGCCATGAACCCCGAGCGCCGCCAGTTCCTCGGCTGGAGCGCCACCGCGGCCGCGGCGGCGGCGCTCGCGCCCGGCCTGAGCCTGATCGAGCTCGCGCGGGCGCGCTCGCCGCAGGAGGCCGCCTCGGCGCTGCAGCGCTGGGGACTGCTGATCGACGTCGCGAAATGCGCCGACTGCGACGACTGCGTCACCGCCTGCCGGGAGGAGAACGGCTGGACCGGCCAGGGCCGGCCGCAGACCGATCCGCAGTGGATCCGCAAGGTGAGCCTGCGCGACCGGAGCACCGGCTACGCGCAGACGCTGCCGCTCATGTGCCAGCACTGCGAGCATCCGCCCTGCGTGGACGTGTGCCCGACCGGCGCCTCGTTCCGGCGCGCCGACGGCATCGTGCTGGTGGACAAGC
>Ga0187774_10000442_pt1 | contig 14143 bp, 16 predicted proteins | sample 0216_BV02_MP05_2_FD_133152 | JGI IMG/M metagenome (GOLD analysis project Ga0187774, IMG submission 133152) | Tropical peat soil microbial communities from peatlands in Department of Meta, Colombia - 0216_BV02_MP05_20_MG | ecosystem: Environmental > Terrestrial > Soil > Wetlands > Peat | place... | reverse complement strand
TCGCAACGCCATCAACTAAGACAGTCACGTTACTTGGAACATTAATCACGAGTGATACTGTAGCCAGGTAGATGGCGAAATGTTGGTCTGAGCGTGCGAGAACCGTGTAGTTCGCGTCAAGAAGTTCTGCAGTTATTTGTAGGCTCCAAGTCCCTTGGCGTTGAATACTATCAAAGATTCCTCCAATCTTGAACTGAATCGTTTCGACGCCTGAACCAGATCGCGTCTGAACTTGACATAAGGCTTGCATGAGTGGTTGGTTCACACATATGTTAGGAGAGGCCTCTGCTGTGCCCGCAATTATGGTATTGTTTAACGCTGGATCTGTAATACCTATCATAAGCCAATACCCCGGCTTGGCACCATCATATGGAACAGCAACTCGGACAGAGATGGGTTCAAGACTCCCCGCCAAGGAGCTTGACGGGAAGGTCAGTTGAGTAATGCTCGTTGTTTGAGCTAAGACGGCTGAGAACGATAACCAAAGAACAGCGAGCAATAGGATTATTCCTAGATATCTCGGGTAACTCAACTTTGCATCAATGAAGGGAGCACAGACAACCTCCAGTAATTAGGCTTCTCCACCAGAGAACCCTCTAAGAAAGCACCATCAACCGGGCTAGAGCGAATGGCTGGATTCCACGAATACAAGGCCTGTCTTGACCATCGCTTATTTCTTGTGCCTGATGTGATCCGTGTCCGCTTAGCTTTTCTTCGCCGTAGCTCCATACAGGAGGAGTAGAAGACCTAGCAAGACCATGGGAAACGCGAAAAGCAAGTTAGGGTAAATTACCACAGTGCGAGTGGGATTCGAGAGGCTCATTTCAAGCGGCATAGGAGCTGCCAAAATGGCAATTGCCAGAACAAGAACTCCTAATATGATTCCGATCCTGTTCAACGAAGAACCACGCGGATAGCCTGGCGATGCCGGAGACCAGCTAATGCAATATCTTTTGCGGTGGCCATGTCTAAGAGTTCCCAACGTCAAACCGCGGGAATCTTTCTAGGATGAATGCCTCAAGAACCTAAACGAGGATTGTCCGTTGTTCGAGTTCAGACTCGATTAGTTCGACCTTGAAATTGTTCGACTGATCTCCGGCATTTCCAATAAGATCAGAAAGGGTACGAAACGTCTCAACCTTCCATGCATGCCATGCTTGGCGAAGAGACAGCATCTAAGGCAGGCGACAAAGTATTTGTGTTGGAAGCCATTCACTTGTGATGGGTTACGTAGTTTGATGTCGCGATTCGAAAAGGAAGGACAACGGTTAGTCTGCGAAAAGTGTGGTTTTGAGACGAATAGTCAAGAGATCTTTGCGCTTCATAAGAAGAATTGTCCCCGGATCTGAGTCACTCCTGTTGTAAGACTGCCCAGCCTATCGACGATGGACAGGAATAATCGCATGAGACAGATTAACTGATTCACTTTCAACCATTTTTGTCAGCGTTGCTAGATGAAATTGTTTCAAGATTCAATGTTGTGAGCGTGAACAGCATCGTAGGTAGATTGATTTCCACGGAATATTTTCTTCTTTAATGAGAACGTTTGTAACATTCTGGCTTTGAATGGATTTGCAAACCGAATTTCGTGATCTCGCGGAAAATTCTGGTGAGAATTTTTGCGCGCAACTTGCAAAAGATAACACTTAAATCGAAATCATGTACGAATTATTGAAGATCACGCGAAATTTTGTAGAGGATCTCGAGTAAAAAAATGTCAACCAGACCATACGCTTACCGACACGTGATTGCTACACTTCACGGATGTCGAAACGATCTCACTGACGAGAAATTGCTAGTGAACGCTACGTTGAGAGCCATTCGAAATGCGAACATGCATCTCGCCAAGACTCGAATGGAAAACCCTCTTGTTTATCGAGTGGGAGATGACATCATGGGCGGCGGAGTGAGCATCAATGCCCTTATCACGACGAGCCACCTGACACTCCACACATCAAGCCTTCACAAGACGACGGAATTTGATTGCGCCACTTGCGGCTGCAATAGCGACCCGTGGGCAGCGCTTGACACGTTCAAACGTACACTTAGGCCAACTCACGTAACCATGCAATATGAACACGACGAGTTACAGACCGTATCGTTACCTGTGAAAGCCTGACTTTCGAACGCAGTTCAGCATTTTACAACATTCTTTTCTTGAGTTACGCTACAAAGTTTAATTCCTGCAGCGGATGCATCTCGGTAGATGGATTGACCTTTGCTAGACTCAGGCAAGTTGCGAGCTGAGATAGCTCGACTCTATGATAAGGATCCGCAAGGATGGAGAGTCCTTGCAGGCAAGGACAGATTAGGTTTCTATGATCTTCTCATCGCGCACGGAACTAAGGCGTGGCAGCTGAAAGAATACCAGGTCAATCCGTACAAGTTTGTTGGGCTTGGGTCTAGGCTTCCTAGCCTTCCCCAATCCGTCACATCTCAGGAGTTACATTTTGGCTTGAGACCGATCAAAATTGATCAGATGATGGAGTTAGCCAACGTATTAGATGATCCGACAAGCATGTCTGATATCGCATCGCGTCTACTTCTACAGAAGCCAGTGGCTTCTTCTGAAGCTATGGAAAGCCCAGCTGTTTTGCACGGTCCAATTCTACAATCACCCCGACCGATCGAAGCTCTATCCCAAGCACATACGGATCTAGATAATCAACTTCGGAAGCAACTGCAAGATATTGTAAACAGGAAATTCCGACACACCGTAACTCCATATATCTAGGCTGAAGCACCGAACAGGTCCAAGAGTTAAGTCAACGGTTTTTCTAAGCGTACGAACTGCACTTGCCTAGAAGACCTTGACTATCCCAAAGACTGCGGAGGAGAGAGAGGGGTCCAGAATTGATTCCATGAAGCTAATTAGGAACGAGGAGGGTGCCTGAACGTTTTCGAAGAAGGTCGATGCGCTATGAACCCTGTTGATGTAAAATCACTGTCTAAGACATTTGAAACTAGGGAAGGGCCACTGCTCCGCAAGAAAAAGAAATCTCTGATAGCCGTCGATAACATTGACTTCAGTGTCCCAAGCGGACAGATATTCGGACTCCTTGGACCTAATGGCGCAGGCAAGACCACGACAATCAAAATGCTCTGCACATTGATCACTCCTAGTTCAGGGGACGCATACATTAACGGAAATAGCGTATGCAAGGACCCCCAGAAAGCCCGGGAGAACCTAGGAGTAATGCTGACCGGAGAGAGGACATTATACTGGAAGCTTACTGGTCGAGAGAATTTGGAGTACTTTGCTGCACTTTACCATCTCCAGCCATCCGACTCAAAGAAACGAATCAATTATTTGCTTGAACTAGTCGGACTGGCAGACCGAGAAAACACCGTTGTTGAGAATTACTCTACCGGAATGAGGATCAGACTATCATTTGCAAAGGCACTACTAAACGAAGCACCCGTACTTCTCTTCGATGAACCAACCGCAAGCCTAGACCCTCAATCATCACGGTTGATCCGCGACATAATACGCGAACTCAAGGAGAAAGGCCACGCAATAATTCTAACAACTCATAATATGGATGAAGCTGACATACTAAGCGACCGAGTAGCGATAATAGACCACGGTAGGATTGTAACTCTAGGCTCGCCTTCCGAACTCAAAGAGAAAGTGAAAAGCAGTGACGTCATCGAGATTGAAGCTCGCAATCTGTCGGACCAATCAACCAACGCACTTGAATCGTTCAGTGAAGTTTCAAAGGTAGCTGTCTCAGCTGTGGATTCCACGGATGACAGAGGATTACTGAGGATTCACGCAGAAAAAGGTAAGGAGGTCTTGCCTAGACTGCTGGACTTTCTAGTCCGCAAACGGGTATCCATAACCAAAGTCAGCTTCATAGAACCTACACTGGAAGATGTCTTCATAGCCGAAACCGGCAGGAGCCTGCGGGATTAAAGTGCGAAAAGTCTCAGGCATCAGAGGCACAGTTCGTGCACTTGGAGCTATCTTCTGGAAGGGAATAAAACACTACACCAGATATCCGGGAGGCTTTCTTCTTTACCTGATACTTCCCTTTCTTTTCACGCTACTAATCTTCGGCATGGGACAATTCATCGGAGGTGGAAATGCTGCATTGAACTTTGCAGCACGAACAGGAACTAGCAACATTCTGGTATACGAGATCCTAGGAAGCGCCGTGTGGATGACTAGCTGGGTTGTGGTTGAAGACGTTGGAGTTGCTTTGCGCGATGAACAAATGAAAGGAACGTTGGAGCAAAACTTCCTTGCACCCGTGAATCGGTTCACTCTACTCGTAGGAATCAGCCTAACCGACATCGCAATTACGACATGCATCTTTTTCATCGTTGTTGGTGTGACGCTTGCTTTCACTATGCCCGGAGCTTACCTCGGTCTCCTTCAAGCTTTCCTTTTGTTGCTGGTGGGACTGGTTCCCTTGTTCGGTATAGGTTTCCTGTTCGCTGGATTCGTCATCAAATTCAAAGAACCCTACGTTTTCACTCAAGTTGTCAACCTAGTCTTTGGAGCACTAACTGGGACATATTACCCCGTAGCAATTCTACCATACTGGGTAAGAGGCCTCTCAGGCGTATTACCTCAAACCTACGTGATCGAGAATATGCGACAGATCGTTCTTGCGAACCAGACTCTGGTGAGCCTATACGGAAGCATCTTCATACTCCTAGCATTAGCTCTAGCATACCCGACCATCGGGTACGCCATATTCAAGCAGTTAGAAAAGAAGGCGAGCGTTACAGGTGAACTCTCGAAATATTAGCCCGTTCATGCTTGCAGAAGAATTCAAAGCCGCATTCATGAAAGACTTTCGATCCTATGTTCGCCAACCTGCATGGATTCTAGGCGACTTAATCAGCACACCTCTTTGGTTCTTCTTCTTCGCCCTCGGCGTAACTATCTTCGCGCCCGCGACACAAACATCGGGTTACCAAGGGTTTAGTTATTTCTTCTTCGGTTTCATCTTCATAATTCTCTTCAGTACTACAATTTGGGGCACAGGTCAGAGCGTGAAGAACGAACAAATGGCGGGCACACTCGAGCAGTTCTTCCTTGCACCCGCCAATAGGCTTACATTAATCTTAGGGAGGTGGGCGCGAATCTTCGTTACTGACATTCTGGTCATAGGGTACACGACCGTTCTCCTCTACCTTTTCGGCGGTGGCCCGCTCATCCTCTATCAACCGGGCATGTTTCTGTTCTCGTTGAGTTTATTCGAAGTAGGCTCGATAGGGTTCGGTATGTTCTTCGCAGGTCTGACGATGAAAATGAAGTCTTACAATACACTTTCAAATCTAGTGTTCTTCGGTTACATGATCCTTACTGGAGCACTATTTCCCGTTAACGTGATTCCGGTCCCCTTTCGATATGTTTCCCTTGCAATTCCATTCACATATTTCATTGATTTGATGCGACACGCAGCTCTGCTTACACCTACAATTCTTCCTTTGTTCGTAGAATATCTCGCAGGCATTCTAGTGGCCGCTGTAATGCTAATTGTAGGTTTCGTCACTTTCAATTGGATTGAGACGGACGCAAGAGCGCGCGGAACAATCGCTTCAAACTAGTAAGGTCTCTGAATTGGAGTATCGAGAACTTGGCAGATCAGGACTAAAGATTTCAGTCATCGGTCTAGGCACGTGGCAATGGGGAAGCCGCGAATGGGGATGGAATAAACTCTACACAGAGAAAGACGTACTAGCTGCTTTTCAAAAAGCTTTGGAGGTAGGTATTAACTTCGTTGACACAGCTGAGGTGTATGGATTCGGAAAGTCGGAGGAAATTCTTGGAAGAGCAATGCGCGAGCATCGCGAAGAGATTGTTGTAGGCACGAAAGTTTGGCCTTGGAATCTAAGCTACGGGAGAGTACAACGAGCAGCAGACAGAAGTCGACGTAGGCTCGGCGTTGACACAATCGATCTGTATCAAATTCACTGGCCGAACCGTTTCATATCCATTAGGAGCACGATGAAAGCGATGAAGAAGCTTATTGATGATGGCAAGATTCGATGCGTTGGAGTCAGCAACTTCAATTTGAAACAGATGAAGGGTGCCAAGGAAGCGCTTGAGCCAATAGAACTTGTTTCAAACCAAGTAAAATATAGCATGCTGGACAGAGGAGTAGAGAAAGAAATCCTCCCTTTCGCATCAGAATACGCGATAAGGATAATCGCCTACAGCCCATTAGCCCAAGGCCTTCTTACTGCAAAGTACGCCGCAGGGATGCAACCAAGCAGCTTTGTTCAGAGAATGAATCCTCGGTTCTCTCAAAGAAATCTGCTCAGACTGAAAGAAACATACGAACTGTTGAAGAAAATAGGAAATGCGCATGAGAAGACAACAACCCAAGTAGCATTGAATTGGTTGATAGCTAAAGAGAACATTATCGCAATTCCAGGCGCAAAAAGACCTGGAGATGTGGCTGAGAACGCTGGAGCCGCAGGTTGGCGAATGACAAACGAGGAAATGGACTCTATCGAGAGAGTTACGCGCCAAATCAATTTCGACAAGATAAGCGGATTAACTAACCTAGTCCGAGAACTGATTCCGCGATAGATAGTCGGTTCTTAAGTTTTAAGCACCGAATTAGAATGGTATAGTCATAGTCACCTTAAGGGCGCGTAGGTTTGGCTACACTTCGGCTCGGATACTGGGCAGCTCAGGAGCAGTATGAACCACAACGCCTCCTGCGATACGCTGTTCACGCCGAAGTTGTAGGCTTCGACATTATTGTAACAAGCGACCATTTTCACCCGTGGGGCGACACAGGCGGCCAGGCTGGATTCCCTTGGATTTGGCTAGCTTCAGCAGCCGAGAAGACTCGCAAGGTCGAGGTTGGAACAGCGGTTACGACACCACTCTTCCGCTATCATCCAGCTATCGTCGCGCAAGGATGTGCCACTCTGGACAATCTGTATCCTGGTAGGATTTTTCTCACGCTCGGAACAGGTCACGCGATGAATGAGAAGCCGCTAGGATTCAAATGGCCAGAATTTGAAGAGAAGATTGGGCGACTCCAAGAGTCCATTGAGATCATACAGAAGCTGTGGCAAGGAGATTTCGTAACTTATGAAGGCAAGTACTATCAGCTTAACAAGGCTAAACTCTACACGAAACCGAAGACTAAGATCCCCGTCTATCTGGCCACTTCTAATGAACGCGTTGCAAGGATGGCAGGCCAATTCTGCGACGGCATCCTAACCAATCCAAGAGGTCTGGACAGATTCAATAAGATAGTGCACGCCATGGAGAAATCAGCGTCGAAAGTAGGTCGGGACCCAACAAAACTGAGCAAGAGCATGGAATTCAAAGTAGCATACGACATTGATTACAACCGAGCTCTTAAGTCTGCAATGTTCTGGGCAACTACGGCAATTCCTCGAGAGAAACGTGAACACGTGTGGGACCCACGTGAACTACAAGCTCTTGTCGGTCAGGACGAGGAACGAAAAATCAAGGAATCGTGGCTGATCACAACAGATTCAGACGACATCATTACGCGACTAGGCGAGTTTCTAAAAATGGGATTCGACCGCGTGTACATACACAGCGCAAGTCCAATCGAAGAAAGATTCCTAAACCTGCTTGGAAGAGAAATCTTGCCTTGGATGCGTGAATACTACGAAAGCCTATTCCGTCCAGTCAGAACTGTCGCGGTCGAATGAAGAACTCATTGCTCTCACGATAAGGAATTAGATTCACGTAGGATGCGCGATTGCTCACGCTTATGACGTGACGGAGTGATGCCACCTTAGGATGTATTCGGGGAGACGAAGACCCCTTTCGGCCACTTTCTCAACTAAGTGTATGGGAAGCGGGCTAAGTGCGAAAGCAGTTTTGACATAGAAACTGTTAGGGCGACCTTGAATGCCGTCGCCTTTGATTGTGAAGCTGAGATCGGAACTTGCAGCAATTGTGCTATCTGGGTTACCTACGATTGATGTTACTAATGCTCCCATTCGTTTGAAATTCTTGGCCCACCCCGCTACAATCTCGGTTTCTCCACTGTGAGAGATTACAAGTAAAACGTCCCCAGCTCGAGGTGCTGGAGTATTTGACTCGCCGGCAACATAGATTTGATCACCCATTGCACGTTTGACATGTCCAATGCGAACCGCCGTCATACGTGCGACCTCCCGTCCGCTGCCTAAGCCAACGAAGAAGCACGAGTGCCTTTGTTCAAGAGCATCCACGAGTCCCTTGAAAAAGTGAGAAGCAACCATCTCATCTACAAGAGAACCTATTTCCGTAAAGAGCCCTTTCGATCGAGCAAGAACACGCTCAGCGGGAGCCTCCTCATAAAGCGCTTCCGCGATCGATTGGAAGAGTACACCAGTACCAAGAATGAATAGGTCCTCTAGTATTCCTGTGCTCCTGAACTCTCTAGATTCCGTTGGTATTTCCTCTGGCTCACGACCCTTCACTACGAGGACATTGCCATAACGTGTGCCAAGCTTTCCGATTGGAGAATCACGATGGGAAGTTATTACGTCAATTCGAATGTCGCGTGGATTACCTTTCTCCGCAATGTACATAGCGAGTTGCTGCGCGTCCAGGAGCGGCATTAGAGATTTCCCACTTCCGGAATTGATAAGAAGACAGACTTGACCGAAACGTTGTTTGAGTATTGGAGCAGCTTCAATAATATTCCTGCCAGGAAAACCGATGTCCCCGCGATCTAAGACCAGTTTACCGCCGCGCATCTTCGCCATTTCACTGCATGCGACGCTGAGAGCTCCTTTCGATCTTCCCTCTCCGGATGGGAGAATGACACCTGCGCCCATTATGTCGTGGTAGAGTGCTTCAATTTCTGATGGATTTGTCTGTTGGAGATTCTGAAATACTCTGTTTACGAACGCCATGTTGCTGATTTCCTCTGACATAAGGTTCACAGCGCAGGTTAATTGATCGTTTTAGTGCTGATAAGAATTCTCACATATGTGGTTTCGCATCAACTTGCGCGGATGTTGGTAGGTGACGGTTCCAGTGGAATCTGAACTTTCTCTGCGCTGCTTTTCAGGCACGAGAACGACGGCGACCGCTTAAGTAGCGTTAATTTGAGTGACGACTCGAGGTAGTCGAGCGTTGGTCCGTTCTGCGAACGTTTCGAGACAGACTACCTCAACTATAGATGCTTGGAAAGTTACCCTCGAGGAATTGTGGCGATCGTCTCCAGACCAGAGTCTCGTATTCATTGGTGTTGGGCACCCATTGCGTGGAGATGACTATATTGGAAGCCACGTTGTGAAAGAGGTTATGAAACGAGCGGAAGGTAGACGTAATGTCCACTTGTTCGATGCTGAGGGTAGTGTTGAAACTATTATTGCGAAAGTTGTTGAACTTAAGCCCAGTCATGTCATATTCATTGATGCTTGCGAAATGAGTGGCCAACCGGGCGAAACACGACTAATCTCGATGGATCAAACTGATTATCCGTTCTTCACAACTCATGGAATTCCATTGAAGCTTCTAGCTCAGAAAATACTGTCTGAAAGTGAAACGTGGGTTTTAGCAATACAACCAAAGCAAGTTGAGTTCAGCGATAGATTGTCACCGGAAGTCCAGGAAGCAGGCAAAGCAATTTCAGAATACATCCTGAGAAGATTGGAGGCTTAAGCGAATGATCATCAGTCTTGATCTTGTCGCTGTTATTTGGGCCGTGATAATATTCGTACTCGCTTTTTACTTCGCGGTCGGCCGGCTTGGCAAAGTTAGCACTGGACAAGGACCGAAATTCGATGCTTTCTCTGGCGGCGAGGAGTTACCTCCAGAACGCGGCAAATATCACTCTGAACTTTTTGTGTACGCAGCATTGTTTGTGGCGTTTGAAGTAGTCGGCCTGCTAATCGCGAGCTCTATTGCCGCTCGCGGATTGCTCTGGCAACTGCTCTTTACTCTAGCAGGAGGATTCTCACTCTTCGTCCTTATGCTCTGGTTCGTGGAGACAGGAGGCGCTGAACTTGCTTAAGCAGCTTGCAGCATGGGCTAGGAAGCGTTCACCATGGATATACCACATCAACGCATCATCCTGCAATGGTTGCGATATTGAGCTAGTAGCTAGTCTCACACCGACGTATGATGTTGAGAGATTTGGAGCAGTCCTTGTCCCTAGCCCGAGACATGCGGACGTTCTAGTCGTAACAGGTACAGTTAACGCCCAGACAAAGGATAGACTTCGGAGAGTATACGAACAATTACCAGAACCGAAACATGTCATAGCACTCGGAGCATGCGCAACAGCAGGCGGCGTCTTCAAAGGTTGCTACAACGCCGGCCAAGGAGTTCAAGATGTCATACCAGTTGACATGTTCATTCCAGGCTGTCCGCCTAGGCCTGAGGCAATAATGTACGGAGTGCTCAAATTATTAGGTGAAGTAAAATGAGTGAAGTCTTCCTGCAGAGAATTGGAGAGTACGCGTCGGACGCGGAAACGAAAGCCACTCTTCTTCGAGAACACGAAATACTAGTCGAAGTAGATCAAACCCATGTCAAGCAGCTGATATCGAAAATCTGGAACGACGGCCTAACTCGTCGCCTATCCACAATCTCAGGTCTCGACCTAGGGCAGAACATTGGAATCGTATATCACTTCTGGCAAGGCGAAGACAAATTGCATATTAGAACGACTGTTCCTAAATCGACACCTACTGCCTTATCAATTGTTGAAATCGTTCCAGGAGCAATCCTGTACGAAATGGAAATACACGACTTGTTCGGAGTCACATTTGTTGGAAACCCATGGGTGGATAGGAAGCTGCTGTTACCGGACGACTGGCCCGCTGACCTACCCCCACCGTTGCTGAAGACATCAAAACCAACGGAAATTCGTAAACGTTTGAAATTAGAGGTTGAAAGAAAATGAGCAGTGAACCGACTCGAGAAGAATCCGCAGGTCTCATGAAGTATTCGGTTGAAAACCTAGTTCCTTTCGGGCCGATTCATCCCGCCCTAAAAGAACCTGAATACTTCAAACTCGTACTCGAGGGCGAGAGAATCGTCCAGGTAATTCCAAGAATCGGCTACGTTCACAGGGGACTAGAAAAAGCAGCTGAAACGCGACCGTGGGTTCAGAACATGTACATGTTCGAAAGAACATGCGGAATCTGCAGCTTCGTCCACAGTCTATGTTACGGTCAAGCTGTGGAAGGTTTGACCATGTATGAAGTGCCGAAACGGGCCAAGTATATTCGCCTAATAATTGCAGAACTCGAAAGAATACATAGTCACCTTCTCTGGGTCGGCCTAATGGGACACTGGGCAGGATTCGAGACTCTCTTCATGTGGGTTTGGCGTGATCGCGAATTAGTCCTCGATATTGTCGAAGCAATCTCAGGAAACCGCGTTCACAAATCAATGAACGCCTTCTGCGGCGTAAGGCGAGACATGCCTGAGAATATGGAAGACAAAATCATTGAGAAAATGAAATACTTAGCAGGTCGCGCCCAATATTATAGAGGAATTATCGACACAGAAGAAACAATGCTTGAACGCACAGAGAACATAGGCCGCGTCAGTGCCGATACCGCAGAGAAACTCTGCGCCGTTGGACCCATGGCGCGCTATGTTGGAATCCAACATGACATACGATTGAATGATCCTTACGCGGCATATGACGAAGTCCCGTTCAGTATAGTCACTCGCAACGATGGAGACGTGCTCGGGCTCCTCCGACTGCGCCTCGATGAATTGATCGTGTCAACTGAACTCGTTAGCTACGCAGTGAAGCATCTACCAGATGGCCCCATTAGAGTGAAGATTCCACCAATCATTCCAGCAGGAGAGCATTCCGCTCACTGCGAAGCTCCCAGGGGCGAAATATTCTACTATGTCAAGTCGACTGGTGGCAGAACCCCTGACCGCGTAAAGTCAAGACAACCCACGATGGCGAATCTTCCAACCGCACTCGAAATACTGAAAGGACAAACAATAGCCGATGTGCCGGTTGTCCTTACCGCGATTGATCCATGTTTTGGTTGCATGGATCGAATGTCCTTCATAGACACAGAAACTAATCACAAATGGATTTGGTCGGGAGAGCAACTCCGACAGTACGGCATAAACTACTACAGAAAGAGGAGAACAAAGAACTGATGCTCGTCGAGATATTCGAGGCAATTGTCTTTCCTGGAGTACTGTTCACGATAGGCATGGGATTTCTGTTTGACTGGCTCGACAGGAAGACTGCCGCTCGAATGCAGGGCAGGATTGGACCGAAGATCACTGGTCCTTCAGGAATACTTCAGCCGCTTGCAGACTTCTTGAAGTTACTATTCAAGGAAGAAGTGATACCATCTCACGCTGACAAAACCATCTTCCTATTCGCTCCGGCACTGTACTTTCTCGCCCCTTTACTCTCAATGCTTTTCATCCCGATTTTGGGTCTGACGCCTATCGCAGGATTTGAATATGATATTCTTGCAATTCTATTTCTGCTAGCTTACGCAGCGTTTGTAGTTGCAATCCTAAGCTATTCGTCGGCAAGCAGCTTCACTACGGTCGCTACTGGTAGGCTTGTTCTTCAGTACGTTAGTTACGAGATACCACTAGTTCTCGCAATAATCACGGCCGTGCTGTACACTCGAAATCTATCCGTAGAAGGCATCGTTGCCTCGCAAAGCAAGTTGTGGAACATCTTTGTGATGCCCTTTGCCTTTGCAGTATACATAATAGCGTTGATGGCAGAGCTTGAAAAACCACCTTTCGATATTCCCAGCGCAAAGACCGAGATAGTAGCCGGATGGCTTACCGAATTCTCAGGACGCGCATTATCTTTCTTGAAGCTAACTAAAGAAGTAAGTTACGTTTTCGGATCTGCTTTGGCCGTGTCAATCTTTCTTGGCGGGCCACTTGGCCCTATGTTTCCGGGAGTACCAACCGCTATGCTATACTTTGTATATTTCATGGTCAAACTCTTGGCGGTCGGATTCCTAATTTTCGTTCTTAAGACAGCTCTGGCTCGTGTCAAGATCGGCCAAGCTACGGAACTTTTCTGGAAAATACTAACTCCCGTGAGCCTCGCACAAATTATCCTTGTTCTGGTTCTAATTCAAGGAGGAATTCTAGTTGTCTCATAAGACTGGGAGACGAAAAGCTGGAGCAGCAATACCGGAAATGTTCCGGACCATGATGGAACCCCCAAACACTCGAACGTATCCGTACCAGAAAGTTGACCTTCCACAGCGGTTCCGAGGAAAACTGGACATTGATCCGGAGAAATGTACAGGCTGTCAAGTCTGCGCAATGGTCTGCCCCGCCGGAGTAATCACAATGGTAGATCTTGGAACAAGAAAAGTGGGAGACCGTGAACTAGCCGTGAAACGCCCACTCTTCGATCTTGCCACTTGCATATTTTGTGGCGAATGCGTCGACAACTGCGCATTTAGGGCCCTTGAAATGACTAAGCAATTTGAACTTGCCACTCCAAACAAGAAGGACCTGATCATGGACAAGGCGACAATCAGATGACCTATGAAGTTTCCTTGGTTCTAGGAGTCATGTTAGTAGGCGTAACGATAGTTGCCTTGATGATTAGGAAATTGGTTTGGTCCCTTATCCTACTATTCTATTCGAGCATAATATTCGGAATCCTTCTGATAACATTTGGAGCCACCTTCGCAGGACTATTTCACATAGTTACGTTCGCAGGAGCGGTGTCTGTGCTATTCATGGTCATCTTAATGATCGTTGGCGAACAAGCATTGAGCCGCGAAGATAAACTGGGAAAGCAAAATTTTGCCGGCGTTATGCTTGCAATTCTTGTCGCTATCCCATTCGTAGTGCTTGCCTCAAATTTCACTCCATTCTCAAGTAGAGTAGATGAACAATCGCAATTGGCAGGGTTGCCATTCCAAACGAATGGTCCACTTGGATTTCTGTGGATTCTGCGTTCTTGGGATCTACTGCTTGTTGTAATCTTAGTGGCCGCAGCTATGCTCGGAGTCATGAACTTGTTCTCCCGCGAAGGCGGAATTGAAAAATGAACGAACAACAACTGCTGCAAGTATTCGCGGCACTGCTCTTCATTTCAGGGTTCGGAACAATTGCGTCCACCAAGAACCTGGTTAAGGTGATTATGGGGTTCCAAGTGATGATTTGGGGCGCAAACCTTGCATTGTTTGCCGGAGGAGTATTGAATGGTCAAGCCAGTTA
>Ga0187774_10000440_pt1 | contig 14189 bp, 15 predicted proteins | sample 0216_BV02_MP05_2_FD_133152 | JGI IMG/M metagenome (GOLD analysis project Ga0187774, IMG submission 133152) | Tropical peat soil microbial communities from peatlands in Department of Meta, Colombia - 0216_BV02_MP05_20_MG | ecosystem: Environmental > Terrestrial > Soil > Wetlands > Peat | place... | reverse complement strand
GAAAACCCTGAACGGCAAGATCGACCCGGACAAGGCGATGAAGGCGCTCGAGGGCTGGAAGTTCGAAAGTCCGCGCGGTCCGATCATGATCGACCCGCAGACGCGCGACATCGTGCAGAACGAACACGTCGAGGAGGTGGTGGAGAAGGGCGACCGCCTGCACGTCAAGGTGCTCGAAACCGTCCCGCAGGTGAAGGACCCGTGCAAGGAGCTCAAGTTCGGCAAGTGCGCGCAGTAGCGCGCCCCCGGTCTAGAGCGAGTCGAAGTGCCGTGCCATGCGCCGGCGCACGGCCGAATCCGGCAAGGGCCCGAGCGCGGCACCGAGGTTGTCGCGCATGTGCTCGGGCTTCGCGGTGCCGGGGATGGCGCAGGTCACCGCGGGGTGGCCGATGATCCATTTCAGGAAGTACTGCGCCCAGCTGCCGATGCCCAGCTCGCGCGTCCATTCCGGCAGCGGCTTGCCGCGCGCGCGGCGGAACATGCTTCCCTGGCCGAACGGGCGGTTCACCAGCACCGCGACCTTCTTCTCCGCTGCGAGCGGCAGGAGGCGCTCAGCCGCCTCGGGCTCGTCGAGCGAATAGTTGATCTGCAGGAAGTCGTAGTGCCCGGCCTTCAGGACACGCTCGACCTCGCCATAGGCCGATGAGGTGTAGTGCGTGATGCCGACGTAGCGCACGCGCCCGGCCTGCTTCCAATGCTCGAGGGTGCGCGTGTGCGTGGCGGCGTCCACCAGGTTGTGGATCTGCATCAGATCGAGCCGCTCGACGCGCAGGCGGCGCATGGACTGCTCCATCTGCGCGATGCCCTCCGCGCGCCCGCTGGTCCACACCTTGGTGGCGAGGAACAGGCGCTCGCGCAGGCCGAGGCCGGCCACCAGGTCACCGGCCACCGCTTCGCTCGAGCCGTACATCGGAGAGCTGTCGATCACCTTGCCACCCGCGGCGGCAAGGATCGACAGCACTTCGCCGAGCGGCGCGCGCGCGCGGGCATCCGCGCCGACGTCGAAAGTCTGCCAGGTACCCAGGCCGACGACCGGCAGGCGCTCGCCGCTCGCGGGGATCGGGCGCGTGGTCGGGATTCCTGCCGGCTGAGTCACGGCCGATTTCACGCTGAGCGCGGCGCCCGTTCCCGCAAGTAGGGCGAGGGCGCGCCGGCGGGCAGGCCTGAAGGGGCTGCGCGGCATGACCTCATTCTAGACCGGCGAGCGGCGCAGACGTTCCTGGCGGCGCCCGAGCCACAGGCCGAGCGCCAGCCAGGCGAGCGCGACCGGTGCGGCGAGGAAGGAAAGCGCGGACAGGCCCAGTCCGAGGCCGCGCAGGCCGCCAACCGTCCAGCCGGCGAGCGCGTCGCCGCCGCGAAACACGACCGTGTCGATGAAGTTCTTCGCCTTGTAGCGCTGCTCGCGCGTCACCACGGTGAACAGCTCTTCGCGCGCCGGCTTGGAGATCGCGAATTCCCCGACGCGCCGCGTCACCCCGAACGCTATCAGCACCGCGAGCGTGGGCACCGCGCCGAGCCACAGGAACCCCGCGAGCGACACGAGCGGCATCAGCGCGAGCATGCCGGATATGCCGATCGCCGCGCCGAGGCGCGCGAACACGCCGAGCTGCACGAGCAGGGTGAGGCCGTTCACGCCGAGGTCGAGCGCGGCGAACAGCCGCGTGCGCTCCCCCGAGTCGGAGATCGCGCGCCCGACGATGTCGACCTGGGCGAAATACAGCGCGGTCGAAAGCGCGGTGTAGCACAGCAGGTAGCCGCAGATGCCGAGCAGGTAGGGCGACCCGAAGGCGGCGCGCACGCCGGCGCCGATCGGGCCGCCGATCGGGCTTTCGACCGGAGGGTCGCCGGCGCGCGGATGCGCGCGCGCCCAGCGCAGCAGCATCGCGATGCAGCCCGTGGCGGCCGCGAGGCAGCCGGCGCTGATGAGCAGCAGGTCCGCGGTGCCGAGCGCAACCGCGCCGAGCGCGGTGAGCGACGGGCCGGCAATCGCTCCGCAGCTGCCGCCGGCCGCGATGGCGCCGTACAGCCGCGCCGCCTGCTCCGCGTCGAATACGTCCGACATGAAGCTCCAGAACACCGACACGACGAACAGGTTGAACACGCTCAGCCAGACGAAGAACAGCGGCGCCAGCGCGCGCGGTGCGAGCCCGGCCTCGAGCGCGCCCCAGAAGGCGACCAGGTTGGCGGCGAAGAACAGGTACACGGCGGGCAGCAGGCGCGCGCGCGGCAGGCTGCGGCACAGCCAGCCGAACAGCGGCGTGAGCGCGAGCATCGCGAGGAACGTCGCCGTGAACAGCCATTGCAGGCGCTCGGCGCCCGCGAGCACGCTCATGTCGTCGCGCACTGGCCGCAGGATGTAGTAGCCCCCCAGCAGAAGGAAAAAATATGCAAAGGCCCAGGCGAGCGCGGGCAGTTCGTGCGGTTGGGCGCGCAAGGCGCGGCAGAGCAGAGCGCGCATGCGCTATAGTAGCCGACCATCGGGGGGCAACTCTGGAGGGGAGATGGGCACCGGAGGCTGGATCTTCATCGCGGTCGTGGTGGCGCTCGTGGCGTTCGTCATCGCCATCTACAACCGGCTGGTCGCGCTGCGCAACCGCTACAAGAACTCCTACGCGCAGATCGACGTCCAGCTCAAGCGGCGCTACGACCTGATCCCCAATCTCGTCGAAGCGGCGAAGGGCTACCTGCAGCACGAGCGCGGCACGCTCGAGGCGGTGACCGCGGCGCGCGGCGCCGCAGTCAGCGCGGCGCAGCGCGCGGCGGGCTCGCCTGGCGACCCGGCGGCGATGCAGGGCCTGGCGCAGGCCGAGGGCGCCCTCGGCGGCGCGCTCGGTCGGCTGATGGCCGTGTTCGAGGCCTATCCCGACCTGAAGGCGAACCAGAACATCCTCGCGCTGCAGGAAGAGCTCTCCAGCACCGAGAACAAGGTCGCTTTCTCGCGCCAGGCCTACAACGACGCGGTGATGGAATACAACACCAAGCGCGAGTCGTTCCCGGACAACATGATGGCCGGGATGTTCGGCTTCGGCCCGGCGGAGCTCCTGCAGGCGACCGAATCGGCCGCCGAACGGCAGGCGCCCAAAGTATCCTTCAGCTGATCCTTGAACTTCTTTGAGGCGGAGCAGCTCGCGCGGCGCACGACGCGCGTGCTCGTGCTGCTGTACTTGCTGGCGGTCGCCGCCGTAGCGGGCGCCGTGTGCCTTGGGCTGGGTATCGCCTACACGGTCGGCGTCGTGTATGGAGCCGTGCGGCCGGCCAGGCAGGTGGTGATCGACGGTGACCATCTCGGCGCGGCGCTCCTCGATATCCTGCTGCACGGCGTGCCGCATGGCGTGTATGGCTGGGGCGCAGGCATCACGCTGCTGCTGATCCTCGGCGCCACCGCCTACAAGATGACCCAGCTGGCTGGCGGCGGCGCGGCGGTCGCCGACATGGTCGGCGCGCGCATGATCAACGCGGGCAGCGCGCCGCCCGAGGAACGGCGCCTGCTAAACGTGGTCGAGGAGATGGCGATCGCCTCGGGCGTGAGCGTGCCGCCGGTGTTCGTCATGGACCAGGAGACCGGCATCAACGCGTTCGCGGCGGGCTACTCACCGCACGAGGCGGTCATCGTGGTGACCCAGGGCACGCTGCAGACACTGTCGCGCGACGAGCTCCAGGGCGTAATCGGGCACGAATTCAGCCACATCCTGAACGGCGACATGCGCCTCAACGTGCGTCTGCTCGGCGTGCTGTTCGGCATCGTGTGCATCGCGCAGCTGGGCCAGTTCCTGATCCGCAGCACCGCGCGCTCGATGGCGAGCGTGAGCCGCGAGAACCGCGGCCCGGGCGTCATGCTGGTGATCGCGGGCATCGCGCTCGCGCTCATCGGCTTCATGGGGCTGGAGCTTGCGCGCCTGATCAAGGCCGCCATTTCGCGCCAGCGCGAATTTCTCGCCGACGCCTCGAGCGTGCAGTTCACGCGCAATCCGGACGGCATCGCCGGAGCGCTCGACACCATCAGCGCGTCGCAGCGCAGCACGCTCGTGCACGACGTGCACGCGGAGGAGCTGTCGCACATGTTCTTCGTGCAAGGCGTGGCCAACTGGATGGGGTCGCTGTTCGACACGCATCCGCCGATCGAGGAGCGCATCCGCCGCGTGCGGCCGGGCTTCCAGCGCACGCGCTACCGCGCGCAGCGCGACGCCGACCGCGCCAGTCCGGTCGCGGTGCTCGACGGCGCGGGCAACCTGGTGAAGACGATCACCGTGGCTGCCTCGGTCGGCAACCCAACGCCCGAGCACGTCGACTACGCACGCCGGCTGCTGGCTCAGATCCCCGCGACGCTGCGCGCGCGGCTGGCGGGCGCCGAAGGCGCCGAGCAGGTGATCTTCGCTCTCGCGACAGCGGGCGACGACGCCTCGCGCAGAGCCAAGCTCGAGGCGCTGCGGGCGCGCCGCGGCGAGGCGACCGCGGCCGCTGTGCAGGCGGCTTCCGACGAGATGCGCGGCGCAGGCCTGGGCCGGGCGCACGCGCTGCCGCTGGTCGGCATCGCGCTGCCTGTACTGAAGGGGCTCAAGCAGGGCGAGCGCGACGCGCTCATCGAGGACGTCGCGAAAGTCGTCGCGGCCGACGGCAAGGTCACGCTCGGGGAGTTCGTGCTGGCTGCGATCGTCAGGCAGCGCCTGCGCGAGGGCGCCGGCGGCCCGTTGCCGAGCAAGTATCAAAGCGTCGCCGAGGTGGATGCCGATGCGCGCGTCGTGCTCTCGCTGGTGGCGCACGCGGCGGCCGGCGACACCGCGGCGGCGTACGCGCGGGGCGCCGAGATCCTCGGCCTGAACCTGCGCGACCCGCTGCCGACAGCCGAGCTCTCCATGGCGGCGGTCGGCGCTTCGCTCGAGCGCCTGCGGCTGCTTGCGCCGCTCGCCAAGCCGCGCATGCTGAAGGCCTGCCTGGACGCGGCTTCGGCCGACGGCGCGCTCACGCTGGCCGAGGCGGAGCTGGTGCGTCTGGTCGCCGCAACTCTCGATTGCCCGCTTCCGCCGGTGCTCGCCGAGCTCGATCCGACGACGCTGAAATGAGCGGCTGGCGCGGGCTGGAGAAGGGCGTCGCGCGCGCGCGGGACGGCTAGAATCCGCACATGCGTTCGCTGGTGCTCGCAGTCCTGGTGCTGGCGGGGGTGTCCGCGCTCGCGCAATCCCCGTCCGTACTGTCGCCCAATGCGACGTTGTTCGCCGCGATCGACGCGGGCAAGGAGCTGGTCGCCGAGGGGCTGATACGGCGCAAGGAGGCGGATCCAAACGCGCGCAATGCGGACGGCGAGACCGCACTGCAGCGCGCGGTGGAGCAGGGGATGGGCGAGCTGGCTGGCATGCTGATCGAATCCGGCGCGCAAGTCGACGCGCGCTCGAAGCATGGCGAGACGGCGCTGCACCTCGCGGTGCTCGGCCCCGACGCGCGGTTCGTCGCGCTGCTGCTCAAGGCGCGCGCCGACCCGAACGCGCGCAACGAGGCGGGCGAGTCGCCGCTCTACTGGGCGGCGCTAAGCGGCAACGCGGCCGCCGTCCGCGCACTGCTGAACGCGAGGGCCGACGCGAACCTCGCCGATGCGCAGGGAAACCTTCCCCTGCACGCGGCCGCCCACGGCGGCCACCTGCGTGTCGTCGACCTCCTGCTTCCCGCGACCGACGATCCGCTCGCCAAGAACCGCAAGGGTTTCACCGCGGCCGACTATGCGGCCCAAGGCGGCTTCCAGGAGATCGTCAAGCGCATCAAGACGCACGAGGCGATCGAGCCGGCGAGCAACTTCGAAACACTCGACATGGACGATCCGCGCCGCAAGCCGCTCGATACGCGCTAGAGCAGCTCGGCGGCAAGCAGCTCGTAGGATCTCAGGCGCGAGGCGTAATCGCCCGTGATCGTCAGCAGCATCACCTCGTCCGCCGCGTAGCGCGCGCCGAGCGCCTCGATTTCCCTGCGACACTTGGCCGGCCCGCCGACGATCGCGCGCGCACGCTGCGCCATGACGTAGCGGCGCTCGTCCTCGGAGTACTCGTGGCGCAGGGCCTCCTCGAGGGTCGGCACGGGCGTGTCCAGGTTGAGCGCCATGTGCAGCCGCCGCAGGTCGATCGAGGCGGCGAGCCGCTCGGCAGCCGCGTCCGATTCCGCGCAGATCGCGAACGTGCACACGATAGCCTGCGGCCGCGGCTCGCGCGACGATGGACTGTACTGCTCGCGGTAGGCGCGCGTCACCTCGTCGCCGCCGTGCGGGTTGATGAAATGCGCGAAGGCGAAGCGCAGCCCGAGCTGCGCGGCGAGCGCGCCGCTGTAGTCGGAGGACCCGAGCAGCCAGACTTGCGGGGCGGAATCGACTTCGGGCTGCACGCGCAGCCGGTGATAGGGGTGCTCCTCCGGCAGCGTGCCATCCAGGTGGCGGACGAGCTGCCACACCTGCTCAGGGAAGTCGCGCGCGTCGGGCATTCGCCCGCCGCCGACCGCCTGGGCGGTGCGCGCGTCCCCGCCGGGGGCGCGGCCGATGCCGAGGTCTATGCGTCCCGGGTAGAGCGCCTCGAGCATTCTGAAGACCTCCGCGGTCTTGAAGGCGCTGTAGTACGGCAGCAGCACGCCGCCGGTGCCGACACGCATGCGCCGCGTTTCCGCGCCCAGGCGCGCGAGCAGCACCTCGGGGCAGGGGTCGGCGAGCGCGCCGATCGCGTGGTGCTCGGCGAGCCAGTAGCGCTCGTAGCCGAGCGCCTCGGCGCGGCGCGCCAGCTCGAGCGTTTCTTCGAGAGCCCGCGGCGCGCCGAGTGTAGAGATGATGGGCGATTGATCGAGGATCGAGAGTCTCATGCGGCCCGATGTTAGCTTGCGTCGAAACCGTCGCCATTCGGCGACAGTGAAACCCGCGCCCCATCAACTACATCGCGCGAGTGTGACTTCCGTCGTCGCCGCAGGCAGACGTTTCGAGCCCCGATCGCCCCCGCGAATTTTTTCACGATCGCTCTGCAAGCGATTGTACTGCATACGGATTTTCTTCCTGGCATGCCAATTGCAGGAAATGTGAGGGATCGTCAGAGAAAGAGGAGGAGGAACCCATGCTGCAAGACCTGAGGCAATTCAAGGACACGAGCGTACTTCTGCAGACGGTGGCGGGTTTTTGGCTTCTCGCGCTGGTGCTGATCGGCGTGTGCGGCTCGATCCTCGAGGTCATCGCCCCGCACGGCTGGCTCGCGCGCACCCTCGGCCCCGGCGCGTCGCTCGGGGCCGCGGCGATCATCTCGCTCGTGTTCGTCGCGACCGTCGGATGGTTCGCGCGCGAATGGGCTTCGGCAGGAGACAAGCACCGCATCACGGACGTCGTGCTCTACGCATTCGCCGGCGCCGGGCTGATCTTCCTGTGGCAGATGGCCACCGGCAGCGGCTTCTGAGCCGGCACCGCCTTCAATCCCGGAAACGGAGGAATTACCGACCGCCAAATCCGCAATAGCTTCTCCCCTGGGCCCGCCACTTCCCCCTATCGGCGGGCCTTCTTTTTCTCCGCCGCCGGCAATTGCTCGAGCCAGTCGGGCAATTCGGCCACGCTGCGCAGCAACGCGCTATGCGCCAGCTTTTCCAAGCGCGCCCGATCGTGCGCCCCGCTCAGAACGCCGATATTCGCCGCCACGCCCGCGTGCAGGCCGGCAAGAAGGTCGTTGTCCGTGTCGCCCACGCTGACCACCGCACGCACATCGTCGACGCGAGTTCGTTCCATCGCGCGGAAGATCATGTAGGGTGCCGGGCGTCCGAGCGCGACGTCGTCGGCGCATACCACGGCATCGAAGCGCCCGGCGAAGGGCAGCCGCGCCAGCAGGCCGTCGGTGACCTTGCGGTCGAATCCCGTAGTGAGCGCGATGCGCAGGCCGCGCTGCGCGAGGCGCTCGAGTGCCTGCGCGGCACCGTCGATCGAGCGTACGCCTTGCTGCGCGAATGCGTCGATCAGCAGCTCCTGGAAGCTCTGGTACACGTGCGACGGGTCGGCGCGTCCGCCCGCCGCCAGGCGGGCGATCACTTCGCGTTTCGCGGCGCCACGCCAGGCGACGAGCTGCCGCGCGTCCACCGCGAGCCCATGGCACTCGAGCGCGGCCTTGAAGATCGCGGGGACGTCGGCGGTGTCGTGGATGAGCGTGCCGCCGAGGTCGAATACCACGAGCCGCAGCGCCGGCGCGGCGCTCATCGCCGGGCTCTCAGCGCGGACCGCCGAACCCCTCGCCCGCCTTGCGGTACTCCTCGCGCGGCGGACTGAAGATGTCCAGCACCAGCGCGCCCTCGGCCCCCGTGCGTACACCGTGCGCGACCCCGCCCGGCGTGTGCCAGAAATCCCCCGCGCGCATCTCGATCTCCTCGCCGCCCTGGATGCGTACGCAGTGGCCCTCGAGCAGCACGCCCCATTGCTCCTGCGGATGACTGTGCACGGCGCCCGTCGAGTGCGGCGCGATGCGCACCACCGAGAGCATGGCGTGCTCGCCCGGAAAGATCCGCGTGACGATGCCCTCGCCGAGCTTGCGCCGGATACCCTGTGCCTCGTCTCGAAGATTGAAGACCCACGGCAGTTTGGTATCGACGTTCATTTCGGTCTCCTTAAACGGCGATCGGCGCCCTGATCGCCGGGTGCGGGTCGTAATCCTCGAGCGTGAAGTGCTCGTAGCGGAACGCGAACAAGTCGCGCACCGAAGGATCGAGCCGCACGCGCGGGAAGGGGCGCGGCGCGCGCGCGAGCTGCTCGCGCGCCTGCTCCAGATGATTGAGATACAGGTGCGCATCGCCCAGCGTCAGCACGAACTCGCCCGGCGCCAGCCCGGCGACCTGCGCCATCATGAGGGTGAGCAGCGCGTAAGAAGCGATGTTGAACGGCACGCCCAGGAATACGTCGGCACTTCTTTGGTACATCTGGCACGACAGGCGGCCTTCGGCGACGTAGAACTGGAACAGCGCGTGGCAGGGCGGCAACGCCATGCGCTCGACGTCGCCCGGGTTCCACGCGGTGACGATGTGGCGCCGCGAGTCCGGATTGCGGCGCAGCGAGTCGACCACGCGCGCGATCTGGTCGATCTCGCGCCCGTCCGCCGTCCGCCAATGCCGCCACTGGTAGCCATACACGGGTCCGAGTTCGCCCTGCGCGTCGGCCCATTCGTCCCAGATCGTGACGCCGCGCTCCTGCAGCCATTTCACGTTGGTGTCGCCGCGCAGGAACCACAACAGCTCGTAGACGATCGACTTGACGTGCAGCTTCTTCGTGGTGAGCAGCGGAAAGCGCTCGTGCAGGCCGAAGCGCAGCTGGCGTCCGAACAGCGACAGCGTGCCCGTGCCGGTGCGGTCGGACTTGCGCGCGCCGCGCTCCAGCAGCTCGGCGAGCAAGTCGAGATATTGCCGCTCTTCGGCGCCGGCTCTCATACCGCAATGGTAGCGAAAAGCTCGCGCGCGCTCTGGAAGCGATCTTCGGGACGCTTGGCGAGCAGCCGGTCGATGACCGGCTGGAAGCCGGCTAGCGGCTTCGGCAGCCTAGGCAGCGGCCCCGATACGTGCATGCGCAGCAGCTCGGCATCCGTATATTCCTCGTACAGCCGCCTGCCGGCCAGCATCTCGTAGAAGATCGCGCCCAGACTGTACAGGTCGGAGCGCGCGTCGGCCGGCAGGCGCAGCACCTGCTCCGGGCTCATGTAGCGGGCGGTGGCGTAGACCACCCCGCCACGCGTCAGGTCGGCGTCGGACATGAGGTCCTTGGCCAGCCCGAAATCGACGATCGCCGGCCGTCCGTCGGCGCGGAACAGAATGTTCTGCGGCTTGAGGTCGCGGTGCACGATGTTGTGGCCATGGATCGCGTCCAGTGCGCGAGCAATCTGCGCGGTGATGCGCGCCGCCTCGAGCGGCGCGATGCCGCTTTGCATGCGCGCCCTGAGGTGGCCGCCCGGGAAATACTCCATCGCAATATAAGGGTGCCGGCCGGCGAAGCCCTGATCGTAGATGCGCGCTACGTGCTCGTTCTGCAGGGCGGCAACGATCTTGTACTCCTGCACGAAGCGCTGCAGGAAGGTCTTGTCCTCCCATAGCGTCGGGTCGAGCAGCTTCAGCACCAGCTCGAGCCTGTCGTGCTCGCGCTCGGCGAGGTAAACGCGCGACATGCCGCCCTCGCCGATCTGCCCGAGGATGCGGTAGCCCGGCACCAGCTGCTCGTCGCCGCGCGCCGCGCCGCGCAGCTCGCGCGCGTCCATCGGCAAGGTAGTCGTCTTTTCGCGCGTGCCCTGCTCGGCCGAAACGCGCGCGTGCGCCTCGTGCTCGGCGAGCGCGTCCTCGACCAGGCGGCCGAGCAAGGCTCGCGTGAGGCCGCGCCGCGGAAGGAAGTCCGCCGCACCCGCCTTCATCGCCCGTACCGCCAGTTCCTCGCTGCCCTTCTCGGCCAGCAGCAGCACCGGCGGCGCCTTCGGGTCCCTGCAGATCGCGCGTATCAGCGCGACGACGTCTTCGCCCGGAAACGGCGCCTGCAGCAGCAAGGCGGACACGCCGCCCTTGGCGAGCGCGGCCTGAAAGGCGGGGCGCTCGCTCGGGTCGAAAAGATCGAGGTCTGCGTCCGGCCAGCGCGCGCACAGCATGATGCCGAGCGCCGTGCGCAGCTCCGGGGATTCGTCGACGATGAGGAAATGCATGAAGCGTGCCGATCAGGTCTTGGAACGCACGGCGGACTTCGGCCGGAAGGCTTTCACCACGGCCTCGTGGGTCTCTACATACGGCCCGCCGATCAGGTCGATGCAATAGGGTACGGCGGCGAAGATGCCGGGCACGAGCGGCTTGCCGGCTTCGTCCTTGAGGCCTTCGAGCGTCTCCTTGATGGCCTTGGGCTGCCCTGGGAGATTGACGATCAGCGCCTTCTTGCGAATGACCGCCACCTGGCGCGAGAGAATCGCGGTCGGGACGAAGCGCAGGCTGATCTGGCGCATCTGCTCGCCGAAGCCGGGCATCACCTTGTCCGCGACCGCGAGCGTCGCTTCCGGGGTGACGTCGCGCGGCGCCGGACCGGTGCCGCCGGTGGTCAGCACCAGTTGACAGCCCGTCTCGTCGACGAGCTCCCTCAGTGTTGCCTCGATCACCGGCTGCTCGTCGGCGATCAGGCGCGTCTCGTCGCGCCACGCGGGCGAGGCGATCGCCCCCGCAAGCCACTCTCTTAGCGTCGGGATCCCCTCATCGCGGTACACGCCCCTGGAGGCGCGGTCGCTGATCGAGACGAGGCCGACGACAAGCTGTTCCCTAGCGCTCATCGCGTGTCATTGTACGGCGTAGAAATCGATTCTCACCGCGGCCGCGAGGCGCGCCCCGCTGCCCACGCACACGATGCGGTTCAGCCAGGCGTAGCGCTCGTCGCCGGTCTCGAAACGCGGAGTCGTGCGCATGTAGTAGAGCGAAGGGTCGACGCTTTCGCCGCGAGCGAGGCGCGCGATCACCTCGGGAGGACCGTGCCGGTAGCCGCGATTGCGCACGTACACGAGCGCCCCGTCGGCCGTCCGGATCGTGTAGCGCGCGTCGAGATCGGCGACGCCGTCCGGACGGATGACCTGCCAGTCCGCGCCTCCGGGGAGCACCTCGCCCGAGAGGCGCGCGCCGGACACCGTCCCTCCGGTGATCGGGATGATGCGCCTGCGGCCGAGCGGCGTATCGCCGAGCTCCTGGGCGGGCGCAAGAGTGATCTCCGCGCGGAACAGCGGCTCGAGCCGAAGCATCTCTATTCCACCTCGCGCAGCACGCGGTAGATCTCGCGGAAGGCGCGCGGCGGACGCCCTTCGTCCTGCTCGCGGCGAGCGTTGCGAATCAGCGCGCGCAAGGCCTGCAGATCGGCCGTCGGATGCGTGCTCGCGAAGTCAGTGAGCGCCGCATCGTCCTCCAGCAGGCGTGCGCGCCACTGCTCGAGGCGCCGGTGGCGTGCGCTGTCCTCCGCCGAGCGGCCAGCGATTCGCTCCAGCCCGGCGCGAATCGGCGCGGGGTCGAGCTCGCGCATCACCCGGCCGATGTACTGCAGCTGACGGCGTCGTCCTTCGCGGCTCGTGATGCGCTGTGCCTCCGCCACCGCTTCGGCGAGCTCGGCGGGCAATCCGAGCGCTGCGAGCTGGCCCTGCGGGAGCGCCACGAGCGCCGCGCCGAGCGCCTGCAGCTCGTGCATCGCCTGCTTGCGTTTCGTCTTGCTCGGAAGGTCATCCTGCATCGCGCTGTTATCATAGCGCGACATGCCGAAGATGCATCGCTTCACCTATGCCGCAGGCGAGCTGCGCGAGTTTGCCGCCGCCATCCTCGCGCACGCCGCGCGTCTGGGCGCGAGCGCCTGCGAGTGCGATGTCTCCGAGGGCTACGGCCTGTCGGTCACCGTGCGCAAGGGCAGGATCGACACGCTCGAACACAATCGCGACAAGGGTATCGGCGTCACCGTCTATCTCGGCGAGCGTCCGCACGTGCGCCGCGGCCACGCCAGCACGTCCGACTTTTCCGCGGCTGCGCGCGAGCAGACAGTCGCCGCCGCCCTGGCGATCGCGCGCCACACTGCGCAGGACGACTGCGCCGGCCCGCCGGAGCCCGAGCTGCTCGCGCGCGAGCTGCCGGATCTAGATCTTTTTCACCCCTGGGACCTCGAGACCGAGCAGGCGATCGACACCGCACGCCGCTGCGAGGCCGCCGCCTTCGCCCTGTCGCGCAAGCTCAAGAACTCCGAGGGCGCGTCGCTCTCGTCCCAGCACTCGCAGTTCGTGTTCGCGAACAGCTTGGGCTTCATGGCGGGGTTTCCGACCTCGCGCCACTCGCTGTGGTGCTCGGTGATCGCCGAGGACAAGGGCCTGATGCAGCGCGACGACTGGTACAGCGCGGCTCGCGTGCCCGCCAAGGTGGCCGACGCCGCCGCGCTCGGCCGCTACGCGGGACAGCGGGCGCTCGCGCGCCTCGGCGCGCGCAAGATCGGCACCCGCAAGGCGCCGGTGCTGTTCGAAGCGCCGATCGCCACCCAGCTGATCGGCGCGTTCGTGTCCGCGGCGAGCGGCGGCAGCCTGTACCGCAAGACTTCGTTTCTCGTCGACAGCCTTGGCAAGCAGGTGTTCTCGCCGATCGTCAGCATCGAGGAGAGCCCGCTCGAGCCCCAAGGACTCGCCAGCGCGCCGTTCGACGAGGAGGGCGTCGCCCCGCGGCGCCGCGACGTGGTGCGCGGGGGCGTGCTGCAGGGCTATTTCCTGGGATGCTATTCGGCGCGCAAGCTCGGGCTGCGCAGCACGGGCAGCGCGGGCGGGCACCACAACCTGAGCGTGCGGCAGAATGGCGCGGGCCCGGCGCCGGATTTCGTCGGCATGCTCAGGACGATGGGCACCGGCCTGCTCGTGACCGAGCTCATGGGGCAGGGAGTCAACCTGATCACCGGCGACTACTCGCGCGGCGCCGCGGGCTACTGGGTCGAGGGCGGCGAGATCCGCTATCCGGTGGAGGAGATCACCATCGCCGGCAACCTCAAGGACATGCTGCGCGGCATCGTCGCGGTGGGCAGCGACGTGATCGTGCGCGGCGCGCGTCGCTCGGGATCGATCCTGGTCGACGACATGACGATCGCGGGGGACTGAGCCGCGCATGGTCGAGCCGAAAGACGTGTCGATCGAGGTCGTATCGGACGTCATTTGCCCGTGGTGCTACATCGGCAAGCGGCGACTGGAGAAGGCCCTGGCGCAGCTCGAGCCGGCACTCGCGCCGGAGGTCGCCTGGCTGCCGTTCCAGCTCAACCCGGGGATGCCGCGCGAGGGCGTGGCGCGCGCCGAGTACCGGCGCGCCAAGTTCGGTTCGGCCGAGCGCTCGGCCGAGCTCGACGCCAGGGTGGCGTCCGAGGGACGCGGCGAGGGAATCGAATTCGCCTTCGCGCGCATGCAACGCACGCCGAACACCTTTGCCGCGCATCAGATGATCGACCTCGCGCAAGAGGAAGGGCTCGGCGCGCAGGTCGTCGAGGCGCTGTTCCGCGCCTATTTCGAGGAGGCGCGCGACACCGGCGACGCCCGCGTGCTGGAGGAGATCGCGCTCGCCTGCGGGCTGGACCCGGCGCGGCTCCGGGCGCATTGGGCGGACGAGGCAAAGGCGCGGCGCCTCGCCCGGCTCGAGGAAGAGCTGAAGGCGCTCGGCATCGCCGGCGTGCCGACCTTCATCATCGGACGCAAGTACGCCTT
>Ga0187774_10000438_pt1 | contig 14211 bp, 13 predicted proteins | sample 0216_BV02_MP05_2_FD_133152 | JGI IMG/M metagenome (GOLD analysis project Ga0187774, IMG submission 133152) | Tropical peat soil microbial communities from peatlands in Department of Meta, Colombia - 0216_BV02_MP05_20_MG | ecosystem: Environmental > Terrestrial > Soil > Wetlands > Peat | place... | reverse complement strand
CTTTGCCGCCTCGAATTCGGCATTCTCAGTGATGTCACCGTGGCGGCGGGCCTCGGCGATCGCCTCAAGCACCCGCGGACGTTCCTCCTGCTGGAGGCGATGGATCTCTGCCCACAGACGATCATAGCCCTGCCGGGTGATAGGAGTTCGGTTCATGACAAGCTCCTTCCTCGCGCGTGTTCCCTCTCTGCGGTGTGAGGCCTGGCCAAGCCTCTCAGGGGGGAAAGAATCAACAGAGAACATCTCCCGGGCAAAACGAAAGCCCCGGCTCTTCCAGCAGCCAGGGCGTCTGCCTTGCTCCTCTTCTCCCTCTTTTACCCAACCTTTCCAACCCTGTCAAGCCGGGGAGTCATATGCCTTCTCGTCCTCTGCAGCACTGGATTCAACCCTCCAGGATGATATGGGGGAGCCCCTCACGTCGGTCGACCACCCGTCTCGCTCGTCAGCGAGGCCCGGTTACTGGAGGGCAAACGTGACCACGTAGACCGCCCCGGTATCCGTTTCTCGCAACTGCAGTCGGAGCTCTCTTGCCGATGGTGCCTCTCCAGGGAAGAACAGGAACCCGTAGGCGAGGTTCCTGGGTTCCACCGGCCTGTTCTGGAGCGACTTCTGGCGCAGGTCGTCGGTTATGGTGTGCCTGGCCTCATCAGACAAATACCCCTTGGCGCCGCCCAGGGTGGCGCCCCCCGCAGCACCAATCGCCGCGCCCTTGCCAGCAGCCACGGCCACGTTCTGTCCAGACACGACTCCCACTGCCGCTCCGATCAGGGCCCCGGCCGCTGCACCGAGAAAGCCATGGTAGGCGCCTTCTTTGAAAATCTCCTTGGTCTGGCTGTACTTGGTGGCCCGCTCATAGGCGGTGTTCCGATCAAGGACGGGCCAGAGGTTACCCTGGGCGTCCTCGAGAAAGGTCTGGGCGCCGTTGATTTCAAGGGGGTGCGATCCCTGGTTATCGAAGACAACCTCTACCGGCAGGAACCCTGCCCCTCTCACATCGAACCCGAAGGCCTCCTGGGCCCTCTTCGAATCTGCGAACGCCTCGGCCGCCATCGTCGCGCCCGCTACCTGCTGAGCATTTGGGTATGCCGAGGGAGCCTTGAAAGGCAAGGGCCTCGCTTGATAGGCCGTGGAACATCCTCCGACGGCCAGCAGGAGACTGAGCAGGACGGACACAGGAAGGTGTCTCTTCATGGAATTTCCTCCTCTGCACTGCGGTGGAGTGCCGCTTAATTTAAATATTATACCATGGGCGTGAATTCGCACCAACGGCTCGTCTCCCGGAGCCTACCGTCTGGACCGTCCGCATGCGGCATTCTATTCCTCCTACCCGACTTCGAGCCGCTGATAGACCGGGTGCTCGGCGCGTCCAAAAAGGCCCGCTGCACCCCAGGGAAGTTGGTCTTTCCGCCCTATCACCAGGAGTCCGCTTGGAAGGAGGGCCTGGTGGAAGCAACGGGTGATCTCCTGCTGGACCGGCTCGGTGAAGTAAGTATACGCCAGGTTGCGACAGAGAATGAGGTGGTTGCCCGGGACGGGAGGGTCCCGCAGGAGGTTGTGCTCCATCCAGAGAATACGCTCCACAAAAGCGGGGGAGATGACAAAATTCCCCCCCTCAGTGGTAAAGTACCGGCGGTGAAACTCGAGCGGCAGCTCTCGGAGGCTGCTCGGCGGATAACGACCCTCCCGGGCTCGCCGCAGGCAGCGACTGTCCGCGTCGCTTGCAACAAGCCTAAGCTTGTGGCCCGAGTCGGCAAATTCTTCCGCCCACAGGATGAGGAAGCTGTACGGTTCCTCGCCGGAGGCACATCCGGCTGACCAGACCCGGAAGGGCTCTCCGGGCCGGACGCTCGCGAGGAGCATGGGGAGCCAGGTTCGCTCAAGGGCCTCGAAGAGGAAACGATTCCGCCAGAAGCGGGAAATGGTCACGGTGAGCTGGTCAACGAGAAGGCGCTGCTCCTCGGGATGGGAAAGAAGATAGGCACGATACTCCGGGAGGGAGCAGAGTCCGAGATCCTGAAGGCGACCGATGATCCTCCGGCGCATGGTCCTGGTGCGGAATCGTCGCCACCGCAAACCGAGGAGAGGCAGGGTGCCTTTCAGGAACTCCCGGTACTCCATGGTCTACCTTTCCTTGCCTGACCGCGTTGGTGTACCATACCCGCAAGGGGGATCGAGTCTCTCGGCAACTTTCCCACCACCGGGGGAGGAATCGCAGCTCAGGGAGTCTCTTAGGGTTTTCATCCTGACCCAAGCGGGGAGTCACCATGATTGAATCCTACCACTTTGGCGCCATGACCGTGAGGGGCGAGGTGCACCGAAGCGATCTCAAGATCATCGGCGATAAGGTAATCGGCAACTGGTGGCGGATTGAAGGGCACGCCGTCCATGAGGCGGATATCGTCGATGTCCTCGGCGCCTCCGTGGAGATCCTCGTGGTGGGAAGCGGCGAACCCGGCCGCATGGAGGTGACCCGAGCGGCAGCCCAGGCCCTGGAGAGGAGAGGCATCGAGCTGGTTGCCCTGCCCACCAGGCAGGCGGTCGGCGTGTTCAACAGCCTCAGGAGTCAGGGAAAGCGGGTTGCCGGCGCCTTCCACCTCACCTGCTGACGCGCTCTTTTCCCTTGTGTTTCTGCGCCCATTATGATAGACAATTGCGGTCTTAGCCGGAAGCGCACCCCGAATTTCGGTCTTGCCCGGAAGTGACGGTGGAACTCGGTTTTTGAATACCTGGCCGTCGTAGGCGACGCAGTCCGCGCGAGACAAATCAGAACACAATACTCAAGACCTTTGCCTCTCTTCTTTTCCAATGAGGCCCCGGACGGGCCGTATCAAAAGAAGTAGTGTGTACAAGACCTTCGCACAAAGCGGGGTTGAGTGCACGAGGGGTTCGCCGTGAGGCATCCGGCTGGCGCCGTGTGAGAACTAGAATCGATCGTGAGCAGAAGGAGGCCCCATGAAGAACGTGTGCAGATGCGTACTTGGAATGCTGGCAGGTGTTGTGCTCGCGGCGCTGATGGCCCCAACCGCAGTACTCGCCCAGGATGCCATCAAGGTGGGGATCGTCTTGCCCCTTACCGGAGATCAGGCCAAGTTCGGGGAGATAGAGAAGGAGTCCTTTGATGTCGCCCTCGAGGAGATCACCAAGGCGGGAGGGATCAAAGGCAAGAAGCTCGAGTTCCTCGTGGAGGTCGACACCGGACGGCCCGAGGTGGGACGCTCGGTGGCGGAAAAGCTCATCACCAAGGACAAGGTAGTCATGCTGGGGGGAGGCTACTCCAGCTCGGTGACGAACGCCGTGGCGGGCGTGGCTCAGCAGAACCGGCTTCCCTTCCTGATCAACACGGGGTCGGCCGATGACATCACGGAGAAAAATTTCGATTATGTGTTTCGCCTGAACCCCGCTGCCAGTGAGTACTCCGAGGCAGTCGAGGATTTTCTCGCCAAGGTTGTCAAACCCGCGAGTGTGGCAATTCTCTACGAGAACTCCATGTTCGGGACGAGTAGCGCCAAGGAGTTCGCCGGTAGTTGTGGAAAGCTGGGTATCAAGGTCTTGGTCAAGGAAGGCTACGAGAAGGGCGGCATCGACTTCAAACCGCTCCTCATGAAGGTAAAACAGTCGAACCCTGATATCATCTACATGGTTTCCTATCTCATGGACGCAGCCCTCATGATGCGCCAATCCCGGGAACTCAAGCTCACTCCCAAGCTCTTCATCGGCGGTGGCGCCGGCTTTACCCTTCCCGAGTTCCCCCAGAACGCTGGCAAGGCCTCTGAGAAGGTGCTCTCCGCCACCCTTTGGCACGAAACGCTCCCCCTGCCCGGCGCCATGGATTATTTTAAGAAGTTCAAGGCCAGGTTCAACAAGGAGACCGAGTATCACGGTGCCGAGGCCTATGCCGCCGCTTACGTGATTGCCGACGTGCTCAAACGGGCCAAATCCCTAGGCCCCGACGACATCAAGCAGGCGCTCAAGGAGACCGACATGATGACGGTCTTCGGTCCGGTAAAGTTTGTCTCCTACGGCAAGAAGACCAACCAGAACAAGATAAGCAGCTACGTGGTCCAGTGGCAAAAAGGCGACCTGAAGCTCATCTGGCCTCAGAATCTTGCCAACGCCAAATACGTCTATCCGGTGGACTGGCTCAAGGAGTGGGGCTATTAGCAAGGTCGGTTTCTGAAACCTGCGACACGCCTCACCGTCAGGAGCATGGGCTGGTCGTGAGGTTGCCGGGGCCAGGGATTCACTCCCGGTACTCCTCGCAGGGCCGAGTTCGACGGTGGTGGAGCCCCCCATGGCAGGGGTCCTCCACCGTTCTGTTCCAGCCAGGGAAGGAAGCTCAATATGATGGTGTTCCTCCAGAGCCTCGTCGCGGGCATCCTCATCGGGGGCATCTACGCGCTCATCGGCATCGGCATGACGCTCATCATGGGGGTTATGGGGATCATCAACCTGGCCCACGGCCAGCTCATGATGGTTGCCATGTACCTCACCTATGTACTCCACAACCTCATGAGCTTGGACCCCTTCCTCTCCCTGGTAGTCACCATGCCGGCCCTGTTCCTGCTGGGGGTGGTGATTCAGGAGTTCTTGCTCAACCCCCTCGCCGACGTGGACTCAATCCTCCCTCACAATCAGGTGCTCATGACCGTGGGCATTGGCATGGTGCTGACGGAGATCGCCCGGTTCATATTTACGTCAGACTACAAGTCGGTCACCACGAGCTACAGTGGTAACGCCCTTTTTCTTGGAGGTATTTCCTTTAATTTTCCCATGATTCTTGCCTTCTTGATTGCCGTGGCGCTGACGCTAGCACTGTTCTGGTTTCTCCTCAGGACCGACACCGGGCGGTCGATCCGCGCCACCGCTCAGGACAAGGAGGCCGCCGTTCTCATGGGCGTGAACGCAACGCGTATCACGGTGATCACCTACGGCCTCGGTGCGGGGCTGGTGGCGGCCGCCGGCTCCATTCTCCTGCCCATATTCTACCTCTTCCCGGACATCGGCCGCCCTTTTACCACCAAGGCTTTTGTGATCACCATCCTGGGCGGCATGGGGAGTACGGTTGGCGCCATCTTCGGCGGTATCGTCCTCGGGATTGCCGAGTCGCTGGGAGCTTCTTATATCGGTATGGAGTACCGGGAGATTGTCGGGTTTGTCATTTTTCTTCTCGTCCTCATCTTCTTACCGGGCGGGTTGAAGAGACTGACCAAAGTATAGTGAACGGGGCATACCATGACGCGAAAGCGAGTGATCATCGCTCTTGTGGCTGTTTTGTTCATCCTCTTTCCGCTGGTGGTGAAGTCTGACTACTACCAGCACCTGGTCATCTTGGCCCTCATGTGGGTGGTGATCGGAGGTTCGTGGAATCTCCTCGCCGGCTACACCGGCCAGATCTCCTTCGGGCATGCCATCTTCTTTGGCACCGGAGCTTACACTGCCGGTATCCTGGCCAACAAGCTGGGCATCTCGGCCTGGTGGGGCATGGCCTTCGGCGGTATCACCGCCGCCCTCATCGGTCTCTTCATCGGCTGGGTCTGCTTCCGCCTCCGTGGCCCTTACTTCGCCCTGGCCACAATCGCTGCCGGCGAGATCTTCCGGCTGGTGGCAACCACCTGGGAGAGCCTCACGGAAGGGATGGTAGGCATCATGATCCTGCAGACCTTCCGGAGCAAGTTACCTTACTACTACCTGGCACTCTTTCTTGCGGCACTTTCTCTCTTCGCCTTCGATCAGGTGATGAAGTCAAAATGGGGGTTCTACTTCGTCTCCATTCGCGAGGATCAGGACGCGGCCGAATCCCTCGGCATCAACACGACCCTCTACAAGAATGTCTCCCTGCTCATCAGTTCGTTTTTTACGGGAACAGCCGGTGCCTTCTACATGAACTACATGGCCTTCATCGACCCAGAGGTGGTCTTCTCACTCTTCTACATTTCCATCGTGGCCATCCTCGTAGCCATCATCGGCGGGGCAGCAACCATCTTGGGCCCGGCTGTCGGAGCCTTCATCATGATCGGAGTACAGGAGACCTTCAGGAGCTCTCTCTTCGGCCTGGCTCCCAGATGGGTCAGCCAGTCCCACGCCCTGGTCTTCGGGCTCCTGGTAATGTTTGTCATCCTCTACATGGCCAACGGCGTCGTCGGCGACTGGCCGAAAATCAAGCGGCTTTTTTTCAGACGCCGATAAGTGCGCGGGTGATCGCGATGAGTTTCTTTGAGGTGCGAGAGATTAGCAAGCGGTTCGGCGGCCTCATGGCGGTGAACGGCGTGAGCTTTCAAGTGGAGCCGGGGGAGATCTTCGGGCTCATCGGCCCCAACGGTTCCGGTAAGACCACCATCTTCAACCTGATCAACCGGTACTACCCGCTCACTGCCGGGGACATTCTCTTCAAGGGCCGGAGCATCAAGGGGCTCAAGACCCACCAGATCTGCCATCTCGGGATCGGCCGGACCTTCCAGGTAGTGAAGCCTCTCAAACGCATGACGGTTCTGGAAAATGTGATGGCTTCTGCTTTCTCTAGGGTAAACACGTTCGGTGAGGCACGAAAGCTTGCGATGGAGACACTGGAATTCTGCAATCTCCTCCCCGAAAAGGACAAGGCCGCCAAGAGCCTTCCCATCGCCGGCCGGAAGCGCCTGGAAATCACCCGGGCCATGGCAACCAAGCCCGAGCTCCTGCTCCTCGATGAGACGGCCGCCGGTCTCAACCCTGGCGAACTGGACGAGGCTATCGATCTAATCAAGAGAATTCGTGACCGGGGGATCACCATCATCATCGTCGAGCACATCATGAAGGTCATCATGTCCATCTCCGATCGGATCCATGCCATCAACTACGGCCAGACGATTGCGCAAGGCAAACCCGAGGAGGTGGCAAACAACAAAGAGGTGATCGAGGCCTACCTGGGGGAATCTTATGCTTAAGGTGGAAAACATCGACGTCTCCTACGGTGACCTCCAGATTCTCTGGGATGTCTCTTTCGAAGTGAACAAGGGCGAAATCGTTGCCCTCGTCGGTGCCAACGGCGCCGGCAAATCCACCACCATAAAGACCATTTCCGGGCTGCTGAGACCGAGTAGCGGCACCATTCGGTTCCTGGATCAGCGCCTGGATCAGATCCCCGCCCACAAGGTCATCGAGCACGGTATCGCTCAGGTGCCGGAGGGGCGCCGTCTCTTCCCGGAGATGAGCGTCCGAGAGAACCTGATCATGGGCTCCCTCTCCTCGCAGGCTAAAGTCAAGCGGGAGGAGACAATGGAATGGATTTTCGGGCTCTTCCCCCGGTTGCGTGAACGGGAGAAGCAACTGGCCGGAACCCTCTCGGGCGGTGAGCAGCAGATGTGCGCTGTGGGTCGGGGACTCATGGCCCTGCCTCGACTCATCCTCTTCGACGAGCCGTCCCTGGGTCTGGCACCAATCCTGGTTGCCGACATCTTCAAAATCATCGAGCGAATCAAGCAAGAAGGTGTGACAGTCCTCATCGTCGAGCAAAACACCAAGCATTCCCTGGAGATCTGTGACCGAGGCTACGTGCTTGAAAATGGGCGCATCGTGCTCACCGGGACCGGTCAGGAGCTCTTGACCAACGACCACGTGAAACAGGCCTACCTGGGCATCTGATCCGAGCGCGCCCAAGACAGCGCCCATGGCACCTTCCTTTCTTTCTTTTCGCTATTCTGGTGAGACAGGATGACCGAGGTCCTCTTCGTCGAGGTCACCACAAGTCGCCTGGAGTTCCGGGCGTGTGAAATCACTGAGGAGATCTACGCCCGGGGAGAAAAGCTTCAGATTCTCGCCCCTGACCCGGGCCAGGCATCCCGTCTCGACGACCTCCTCTGGACCTTCCGTCCGGATAGCTTCATCCCCCACGGTATGCTCGAGTCGAATGGGAGTAACCCCGGCGGCCTGCCGGTCGTCATCAGCACCCGTGAGCAGCCGGTCCCTGGCGTCAGGCACCTGCTCATGCTGGAGTTCTCTTCGCCCGAGTTCCTCCGCTCTTTCGTCCAGGCGATGCACCTGGTGGTGGTGGATAACCCGGCGCGTCGGGAGGCAAGTCGCAGGTATTGGGTCCAACTCCGGGACGCTGGCTTCGCCCTCCGCCACCAAAAGCTCTGATGCCTCACGGTAGCAGGTTGCTGAGAAACCCCATTTGCAGTCGGGGCGGAGGCTGCCGACGACGAGAGGGTGGGCTGAGAAGCAACGCGCATCCGGAGCCACCTCTTACTCTCTGGTCGTTGGGAAGGCCTCCCGAACCTCCCATTGCCCTCCCGCCCGAGGGCCGGACCACCCCGACCTTATTCATGGCGCGACTATGCGGCGTTGCGAAGTAGATCACCCTGGCTCGCGGCACGGTCCGGCAACCTTTGACTCACGGAGGCGACCGCTCTTGGGGTTTTTCGGCAACGTGCCAGATCCTGTCGTTGCCCTTTCCTGGGATTTCGGATAAGAAATCCGCCGTGACCCACACGATGTTCTCCTTAACCCTGCGTGGAGACCCGCACCGTGAGACACCCCGTGATCAAGACCGCCCTCCCTGGCCCCTTGGCAGCACAACTCATCGAGGTGGATCGGAAGTTCGTCTCGCCCTCCTACACCCGCATCTACCCGCTCGTAGCCCAGTCGGCGGCAGGGGTATGGGTGACGGATCCGGACGGTAATGTCTTTCTGGATTTCACCGCCGGGATTGCCGTCTGCGCCACCGGACACTGTCACCCCCAGGTGGTCCAGGCGATCCGAGAACAGGCCGGCCGGCTCCTCCACATGTCCGGAACGGATTTCTACTATACGCCCCAGATCCTCCTGGCCCAGAAGCTCGCCGCCCTCGCCCCGGTCGGTGGTATAGCCAGGGTCTTCTTCGGCAACTCCGGCGCGGAGGCGGTGGAGGCGGCCTTCAAGCTCGCTCGCTGGCATACCCGCCGGGAATTGAACCTGGCTTTCTTTGGCGCCTTCCACGGCCGCACCATGGGCGCCCTCTCCTTGACCGCAAGCAAGGCCGTCCAGAAGAAGCACTATAACCCACTCGTCCCGGGAATCACCCACATCCCCTACCCCTACTGCTACCGCTGTCCCTACCATCTCTGCTACCCCACCTGCGGCCTCGCCTGCGTCCACTACGTGGAAGAGACCCTCTTCCGTACCACCGTCCCGCCCGAAGAGGTGGCGGCAATCTTTGTCGAGCCCATCCAGGGCGAGGGCGGCTATATCGTGCCCCCGCGCGAGTTTCACCGCGAACTCGCCCGAATCGCCAGGACGTACGGGATCCTCTACGTGGCCGACGAGGTGCAGTCGGGCATGGGCCGGACCGGCAAGATGTTCGCCATGGAGCACTTTGGGGTGGCGCCCGATATCATGACCGTGGCCAAGGGCATCGCCTCGGGGCTTCCCCTGGGCGCCATGGTGGCCAGGGCGGAGATCATGGATTGGGAGGCGGGCTCTCACGCCTCTACCTTTGGCGGGAATCCCGTAGCCTGCCAGGCGGCCCTGGCTACGATTGCCCTCCTCGAGCAAGAGCTGATGGCGAATGCCACGGCCCGGGGAGAGCAGTTCCTTGCGGGACTTAGGGAACTGCAGAAGTCCGTGGAGTGCATTGGGGATGTTCGCGGCCTGGGCCTCATGATCGGAGTCGAGCTGGTGAAAGATCGGCTGACCAAGGAGCGGGCCGAGGATTGGCGGAACCAGGTGATTCAGATTGCTTTCCGCAAGGGGTTGCTCCTCCTCGGGTGCGGCCCCAACACCATTCGCTTCTGCCCCGCCCTCACCGTAACGAGTGATGAGGTGGAGGTCTGTCTGGAGATCTTCGAGGCAACCCTGAAGGAACTTTTTGCGTAAGCGGCCGACGCGCGGCGACGGCGTTACCCTGTCTCCGAGGAGCTTGAGGATGCGTCTCCTTTTCATGGAAGGAAACGAGGCGGTTGCCATGGGCGCCATCCATGCCGGTTGCCGCTTCTTTGCCGCCTACCCGATCACCCCGGCGACTTCGCTTCTTGACGCCATGTTGGAGGCTCTTCCTTCGGTGGGAGGAACGGTGCTCCAGGGAGAGGACGAGATCGCCTCGATCGGCTATTGCTTGGGCGCCTCCATGGCAGGCCTGAAGGTCATGACCGCGACCTCCGGGCCGGGGATCAGCCTCTACAGCGAGAATATATCCTTTGCCATTGGCGGGGAGATACCGATCGTGATCGTGAACGTCATGCGCCAGGGTCCATCCACCGGCTCCGCGACCCAAGGGGCCGACGGAGATATACAGTTCCTGCGCTGGGGATGTAGCGGCGGGCTGCCTGTCGTGGTTCTCGCTCCCGTAGACGTGCGGGACTGCTTCACCCTCACGGTCCATGCCTTCAATGTGGCGGAGCGCCTCCGCTGCCCGGTCTTTCTCGCCTCCAACAAGGAGATCGGCATGACCCGGGAGACCCTGGACATGGCCACGGTGGAGAGGCCTCAGGTGGTGGAAAGGACCTATCATGCCTCGGGTCCCTTCCTTCCCTTCGAGGTGCGGCCGGGAGAAGACGTCCCTCAATTCCTCCCTATCGGCGGGCCTACCCCCGTCAGGCAGACCTCCTCCACTCACGGCCCGGACGGCTACATCACGACCGACCCCGCCGAGATTCAGGCGGGAGTGGAACGCCTGCAGCGGAAGGTGGAGTCCCAGCTCCCGTCCTTCACCTTCTTTGACCTTGAGCGGCAGCAGGGCGCCCGCACCCTCCTCGTAACCTATGGCGTCAGCGCACGGGCGGGCCGGGCCGCCGTGAAGATCCTGGCCCGCGACCATGGCCTCCCTGTCTCACTCCTCGTCCTCAAGACCCTCTGGCCGGTTCCGGAGTCGGTGATCCGAGCTGCGGCTCAAGGGATGGACCGGGTCCTGGTGGTGGAGATGAACCTGGGCCAATACGTCCATGAGGTGCGCCGGGTTCTTTGTCCCCGGAAGGTGGACTTCCACGGCGCCATGTGCGGCCGATTGATCAGTCCGGCGGAGATCATGGGGGAGGTGCTCCGTGCCTAGTCTCCTCAATCCGGACCGGCCTCCTGTCTTCTGCCCGGGCTGCTCTCATGAGCAGACCCTGCACGCCCTCGATCAGGCCTTTCAGAACCTCGGCCTCTCGGCGAGCCAGATGGTCATCGTGAGCGACATCGGCTGCTCGGGGCTCTTCGACACCTTCTTTACCACCCATGCGCTCCACGGCCTCCATGGCCGGGCCCTCACCTACGCCGCCGGCCTCAAGCTGGCCCGGCCTGAACTGACCGTGGTCGTCGCCATGGGGGATGGAGCCCTTGGCATCGGCGGCGCCCATCTCCTCGCCGCCTGTCGCCGAAACCTCGATCTCACCCTCCTCGTGCTCAACAACTTCAACTTCGGGATGACCGGCGGCCAGTTCTCCTGCACCACTCCGGCCGAGGCCTCCGCGGCATCCGGGTTCCTCAACGTTCTAGAGAAGCCCATGGATGTATGTACGGTTGCCGCCGCAGCCGGCGCACCCTTTGTAGCCAGGTCATCGGTCCACGAGAAAGGCCTGGTTGACGTCCTGACCCACGCCATCTCCTTTGAAGGATTCGCTCTCGTGGACATCTGGGGCATCTGTGCCGGGCGGTACCTCGGGAGGAATCCCGGGGCGTCCCAGGATCTCGAAAAAGCCCTCGCGGAGCTTCCTCTATTTGAGGGACCGGTTGCTCAGAACGTCCGCCGGGAATACGGCGGGCACTACCGCGAATACCGAAACGGCACCATCTGGACCTGGCCGGAAGTACCTGTCGAGTTCCCCCCGCCCCTAAGGGACCACCGGGAAATAGTGCTTCTGGGAGCAGCCGGCGACCGGGTCATCTCGGCCGGCGCACTTCTCGCCTACGCTGCTCTCTCCGCCGGTATGCAGGTCACCCAGAAGACCGACTATGCGATCACCGTCATGCGGGGCCCCTCGATCAGCGAAATCATCATTTCTCCGGCGCCGATTGTCTATACAGAAGTGGAGCGGCCGCAGCTGATCGTGGCCCTGTCTGAGGAGGGTGTTCGACGGCGGCGCGAACTCTTCGATCAGATGACGCCAGGGGGGCGGGTCATACTGGCGAAAGGTGTCGCGATTCCCTCGACACCAGCGGAGATCATCTCTTTGGATTTCAAGGCATGGGGCATCATGAGACGGGAACGGGCCTTGGCGGCCCTGGCGTTCTTGGCTAGGGCAGGCGATCCCGTCACCGTGGAGATGCTGGAGCACGCGGTGACGAAGACCCTCCAGGGGAAGGGCCTGGCGTCGGCCCTTGCCCTCGTGAGGCGAGTTACGGCGCTCCCCGCGGAGTGATCGCGGGCATTCCTATCGCTGACCCTTTCCCCGTTCTCCCCTCGACACGTTACCACGGCGACTTGTGTTCGGGCTTTACGACTCCGCGGAGGCGAAGGCGTCGAAGCCGGTGATGTCACGACCCACGCTTAGGGTATGGATGTCGTGGGTGCCCTCGTAGGTGTAGACCGATTCCAGATTCAGCATGTGGCGGATCACGTGGTAGTCCAGGGTGATCCCGTTGGCCCCGAGGATATCCCGGGCGGTCCGGGCGATCTTGAGCGCCTCCGAGACGTTGTTCATCTTTGCCAGGGAAATGTGGGTGTGCCGGGCCTCTCCGGCCTCCTTGAGACGCCCGAGCTGAAGGGAGAGGAGCTGCGCCTTGGTGATCTCGGCGAGCATTTTCACGAGCTTCTGCTGCACGAGCTGGAAGGAGGCTATGGGGACCCCGAACTGGATACGGCTCTGGGCGTAGTTCAAGGCGATCTCATAGCAGGCCATCGCCGCCCCGACCGCACCCCAGGCGATACCGTACCGCGCCTCGTTGAGGCACATGAGCGCTGATTTGAGACCTTCGGTGCCGGGAAGGAGGTTTTCTGCCGGCACCCGAACCTCATCGAACGCAAGCCCTGAGGTGACCGAGGCCCGATGCGAGTACCTCCGGGGGATGGGGTAAGCCTCAAACCCCTTCGCGCCTTTCTCCACTAGGAAACCCCGAATGCCTTCCTCCGTCCTCGCCCAGACTACGGCCACGTCGGCCAATTCTCCGTTCGTGATCCAGAGCTTGTGGCCGTTGATCACGTACTCGCCGCCCTTCCGGGTCGCCCGGGTACGGAGGTCTGCCGGGTTCGAGCCCACATCGGGCTCGGTGAGCCCGAAGCAACCGATCTTCTCCCCCCGGGCCATGGCCGGGAGCCAGCGATTCCTCTGCTCCTCGCTGCCGAAGGTGGCAATCGGATACATGACCAGGGAATTCTGGACCGAGACAAAGGACCGCAGGCCGCTGTCTCCCCGCTCGATCTCCCGACACACCACGCCGTAGATGACATCCGTCAGCCCCGGGCAGCCGTAACCCCGGATCTTGATGCCGAAGAGCCCGAGTGCCGCCAGTTGGGGAACCAGGTTGCGGTCGAAGGTTCCCGCCTCGAAGTACTCCTTTACCTTGGGGATATACTCGTACTCCACCCAGCGACGCACCGTGTCGCGAACACTCCGCTCCTCGGAGGTCAACAGTTCATCGCAGCGGTAGTAATCAACACCCTGGAACGGTTTCATGGCTCCCGCCTCCCCATTGACGTCAATAGATGAACCAGGTGCTGCCACCGACCAATCTACCGGAATGGAGAGCAAATGAGAACCACCTCTTGAGCAGTTCTCGAAATGCATCGAGGGACGAGGCGATTACCCGCCTCTTTGAATTCCCCTCTCGCGTTTTCCAGGTGCCCACCCCTGCCCCGCTCTGGATTAGCCCACTCCCTTTCATTGCCCTAACTAACTTCACTGACTTTAAGACTCAGCAATTTCGAAGGAAAGAATAAGGGATACCCTGATTGCGGCCGCCGTTGACCTTGCCCATAATGAAAGCACGCGAGGTTAACATTTCCTTCTTTTCAGTTCGGCACATCCACGGGAACCCGGGCACGCGCCCACGGGGCCTTGTCCACGAGAGAGCAGTGGAGCTGAGAGAACCTCGGCTCGACCATCTGGTTCGCTAGGAGGCTACTGTCGACGTCACACCCTGAACGCCGGATTGCTTGTGAGGGCGAGGAGGAATCGCACCGTGGTTCACCGATCTCATCAACCACTGAATCGAAAGGGGATGCGGCATACCGAGTGCCCGCACTATGATGACTGCCTCACCTATGCCGCACTGCGCCTGTGGAAGTGCTGGAGTTGCGGCAAGTGTCCCAGTCACCTCCTGGAGCAGGTCTACCGGAGGCTG
>Ga0187774_10000437_pt1 | contig 14217 bp, 19 predicted proteins | sample 0216_BV02_MP05_2_FD_133152 | JGI IMG/M metagenome (GOLD analysis project Ga0187774, IMG submission 133152) | Tropical peat soil microbial communities from peatlands in Department of Meta, Colombia - 0216_BV02_MP05_20_MG | ecosystem: Environmental > Terrestrial > Soil > Wetlands > Peat | place... | reverse complement strand
GCCGGCAGCCTGCACGGCGGGCACGAGACGACGCTCGTATCGATGATGCTGCCGCTGCTGCATCACGGCATGCTGATCGTCGGCCTGCCCTATACGCAAGCCGAGCTGAACGCGACGCGCGACGGCGGCACGCCCTACGGCGCGAGCCACTTCGCCGGCACCGCCGACGACCGGCCGATCGCCGAGGCCGAGCGCGCGCTGTGCATCGCGCAGGGGCGGCGCCTGGCCGAGGCCGCGCTCAAGCTGTCGCGATGAAGCTCGCGCGCATGGTCGCGAGCGGCTCGCTCGTCGCGCTCGTCGCGCTGTGCCTCGCCTGGGAGCTGTGGCTCGCGCCGCTGCGCCCCGGCGGCTCGCTGGTAGCGCTCAAGGCGCTGCCGCTCGCGCTGCCGCTCCCCGGGATTCTTGCCGGCCGGCGCTACACCTACCAGTGGTCCGGCATGCTGATCCTGGGCTACTTCACCGAGGGCGTGACGCGCGCCTTCGCCGAGCGCGGCCTGTCGCAGCTGCTCGCCGGCGCGGAGATCGCGCTCAGCCTCGCGTTTTTCGCCGCGGCGCTGGCCTACTCGCGGCTCTCTCGAGCAGCCGCCTAGCCGCGGCGTACACCGGCACCTCGACCAGCCGGCCGCCGACGCGCGCGCGCCCCGCGCCTCTTGCGCGCGCCCGCTCGAAGGCCTCGACGATGCGCCGCGCGCGCGCGAGCTCCGCCGCCCCGATCGTGAACGCACGGTTCACCGCCGCGGCGTGCGCGGGATGAACGAGGCTCTTCATGCGGTAGCCGAGCGAGCGCGCGGCGCGCGCCTCGGCCGCCGCGCCTTGCACATCCGAGAAGGTGTAGGGACAGTCGATCGCCTCGACGCCGGCGGCGCGGCACTCGACGAGGAACCGCGCGCGCGCGTAGGCGAGCTCCGCCGCGCCGCGCGTGCGCTCGGCGCCCAGGTCGGCCACCATGTCCTCGCTCGCCATGAGCAGCGCCGTGACGCGCGGGCTGGCGCGCGCGATCTCGCCGGCGCGCACCAGCCCGACCGCCGACTCGACGTTCGGCACCAGCTCGACGCCGTGCGCGAGCGCGGCGAGCGCCTGCACCTGCTCCGGGCGCGCGACCTTCGACATGAGCACGATGTCGGGCTCGCCGGCCAGCACCGCCGCCAGGTCCTCGCGCCCGCAGGTCTCGAGCGGATTGACGCGCACCGCGGCGAGCGCTCCGGCGGCGCGCCAGCGTGCGTAGAGCGATGGCGCAAGCGCGCGCGCCCGCGCGCGCAGCTCGGGCGGCGTGAAGTCCTCCAGCTCCTGGATCAGCACGTCGGCGCCGCAGCGCGCCGCCGCCTCCTGCGCGCGCTCGTCCGCGCCCGGTACGAACAGCCAGCTGCGCCGGGGATGGCCCGAAGCCGGGTTGCGCTTGCTCATGCGCCCGACCATAGCGCGCCGGCCGGCCAGCGTCGAGCCGCCGGGATAGCGTATCGTGCTGCGGTGTTGGGCATCGTGGCCCCATCGAAAGGAGAACCGCCATGACCACCCCCGCATCCCCTCTGCGCACCGCCCTCGCCTCGCTCGCCCTCGGCCTCGCCGGCGCCGCCCAGGCCGGCCCCGGCGACATGAGCTTCTTCGTCACCAGCACCGGCTCCGGCAAAGGCGCCGATTTCGGCGGCCTGGCAGGCGCCGACCGGCATTGCCAGGCCCTGGCCGCCGCCGCAGGCGCCGGGCAGCGCACCTGGCGTGCGTACCTGAGCACGCAGGGTCCGGGCGCCGTCGACGCGCGCAGCCGCATCGGCCGCGGCCCCTGGCAGAACGCGAAGGGCGTCGTCGTCGCGCGCAGCGTGGAAGAGCTGCACGGCGAGAACAACCTGAGCAAGCAGACGGCGCTAGACGAGAAGGGCCAGCTCGTGAACGGCCGCGGCGACCAGCCGAACCGGCACGACATCCTCACCGGCTCGCAGTCCGACGGTACGGCCTATGACGACGCCTCGGACCACACTTGCCGCAACTGGACGAGCAGCACGGACGGCAGCGCGCAGCTGGGGCATCACGACCGCCTCGGCCTGCGCGACGACGCGGCTTCTCACTCCTGGAATTCGTCGCATCCTTCGCGCGGCTGCAGCGACGAGGCGCTTCGCTCGACCGGCGGCGCGGGACTGCTCTACTGCTTCGCCGCGAACTGACGGGCGCCGCTCAGCCGCGCGGCGCGCGCTTTGCGGTGACCTCGATCTCGATGCGGATGCGGGGATCGAGCAAGCGCGCCTCGATCATGGTCGCCGCCGGGCGCACCTCGCCCAGCCAGCGGCGCAGCACGGGCCAGCAGCGCTCGAACTCGGACGCCTCGCGCAGGATATACGTGACGCGCACCACGTCGGCGAGCGACGCGTCGGCCTGCGCGAGCGCCTGCGCGATGTTCTTCAGGCACTGCTCGGCCTGCGCGGCCACGTCGTCGGCGATGGTCATGCTGGCGTAGTCGAAGCCTGTGGTGCCGGACACGAACACCCAGTCGCCGTCGGCCACCGCGCGCGAGTAGCCGATTTCGCGCTCGAAGCTCGAGCCGGAGGAAATGAGTTTGCGGCTCACGTCGCGCTCACCGGCCTGCGTCCGGCTTGTCCGTCTTCAGGAGCCACCTGCCCAGCAGGGCGAACGCCAGGGCCACGCCGCCGAGGAACGCCCAGAACAACGCGAAGCCCCTGCCGTCGGCCCTCTGCGCCGGGTCGGCGACGTCGCCGAGCGAAACGAAGCCGTTGATTGCAACCGCGAAGCATATCGCCGCGAACACCGTCGCGATCACCACGGTCATCTGCATCGAGATTCTCAAAGCGCCTTTCTCTCCGCCAGGCTCAGCTCCAGGAAGACGGTGCCCGGCACGGGGTTGAAGCGGTACGCCGGAATCGCCTCGAAGCCCAGAGTCGCGTACAGGGCCTGGGCCTCTTTCATGTCGGGCAGCGTATCCAGACGCAGGCGAGCGTAGCCGAGCCGCCGCGCGGCCGCAACGATGCCTTCGGCCAGCAGCCGCCCCGCGCCGCGCCCGCGCGCGGCGGGCCTGACATACAGGCGCTTGACCTCGCCGACGCCCTCGGCGATGCGCCGCAGCCCGATGCAGCCGAGAAGGACGCCGTTCTCCTCGGCGAGCAGGAACGCTCCGGCTGGCGGACCGTACTCTTGCGGCAGATGCGCGAGCTCGTGCTCAAGATCCTGGAAGCACAGATCGACCTTCAGCGCCGCCGCGTACTCTTCGATGAGCTCGCGCGCCAGGCGCCACTCGCCCTCGGACTGCGGCTGCGTCAGGCGGATCATGCCTCGGCGACCGGTTCAAAGTGCTCCACCGCGGGAAACGGGTCGTAGAAATGGTGCAGCAGGGCCTTCCATTTCTGATACTGCGGCGATTGCCGGAAACCCACGACGTGGTCCTCGAGCGTCTGCCAGCGGACGAGCAGAGCGTAGCGGTTCGGCGCCTCGACGCAGCGCTGCAGCTCCAGCGACTCAAACCCCGGCATCGACGAAATGATGTGTTTTGCCTCGGCAAAGGCGCTCTCGAAGGCTGCGACCTGGCCCGGAATCACGTTCAGGATCGCAATCTCCAAGACCATGGTCACCTCGCGTCCCGACCCGCGACGAGCGCGGGCAGCTCGGACATGCTGTGAAATACCCTGTGCGCTCCGGCCGCCCTGAGCCTGCCGTCGGGCGCACTTCCCGAGAAACCGTAGACCGACATGCCTGCCGCCAGCGCCGCCGCTATTCCGCTCACGCTGTCCTCGATCACCAGGCACACCGCCGGCGAAACGGCGAAATGCCTGGCCGCATGCAGAAAGAGATCCGGATAGGGCTTCCCGCGCGCCACATCGGCCAAGCTGAACATGCGCCCCTCGAACCGCGGGAGCAGCGACGTGATGCCCAGGGTCTTGCGCATCTTTGCGTGCGGTCCGTTCGAGGCGATGCAGTACGGAATGGCGATCTGGTCCAAGGCCGCTTCGATTCCCGGCACCGGCCGGAGCTTAGCCTCGAGTGCAGCGAACGTGCGATCGCGGTAGTTCGGCACGAAGTCCTCGGGCAACGCCCTGCCGAGCAATTCGGCGATGAGCTCGAGCGTGCGGTTGAACGTGGTGCCGATGAACCGTTCATTGGCCTCCTCCGCCTCGACGACTACGCCCAGCTCGTTCAGCATCTCGGTAAGCACGCGCATCGTGATTGGCTCGCTGTCGACCACGACTCCATCGCAGTCGAGAATCAGAAGCTCGAAGGGGGATAAGCGCCGAAGCATTTAAAGTTCCAAGTACCAGAGGCACGCGCCCGTCCTGGCGAGTCGCTTGCTAGGCCGCAGTCCCATCATCGCGGATAAGCCTCTTTCCGAGACTGACAATTTCCTCCTGCGCATAGCCAATCGCGCGATAGAACGCGAGCGCCTCGGCGTTGGGTGAGCGCACCTGGATATTCACCTTCGGGCAGCCGAGGCTCAACAAAAGATGCTCAACCCGTTCCATCATCGCACGCCCGTACCCTCGACCGCGTGAGCCCGGCGCGACCGCGAGGTAGTTCACCCAACCCCGGTGACCATCGTAGCCCGCCATGGCTGTCGCGATCACCTGGCCATCAAGCGTGCCCACCAAGAACAGCTCTGGCTGGACCGAGAGCTTGCGCGCGATGTCTTTTCGAGGATCGTTCCAAGGCCGCGTAAGACCACACTCCTCCCACAAGGATACGACTGCACGTTCATCGCTCGGCCTATAAGCCCGTATTTCCATATTGCTGCGTCTTGACGCCCGCGTTAACCGGCAGCCGCTCGGCAGAAGAACGCGGCCAGCTCACATTTGACGCTCGGAGGATCGAACATTCGTTAACCCCCTTGTGCGGTCGTTCGGACCAACACGCAGTGAACCGCCGGTGGAGCGCACTCCGCACATCACTCCTTTGCCGCAACCGTAGCCATTTCAATTATTTCGCCGTCTACGCCTGATTCCGACGGATTGTGAACTAGCACCTTTGCGGCCTCGATCGCGACAACGCAGGCGTCTTTGCCTGGCGCATCGGAGAAGACTGTCCGCCCCAACGCGTCAAAGAACCGCTTCAGCAAATTGTCGAGATCGGTGCCGTACGGATTTGAATCATGGAACTTGTCTCTTGAGAGCCTGAAGGTAACTCTTACCAAGCAGGGCCCGGAGACCTTTTTAAGTCCGCTTGTGCCTTTAACGATGGCCTCGCTCCAAACCTTTCTCCCCTCGACATTGCCTGTGGCCTTCATGTGAGGGTACGGGACACCGCGTACACGAAAGCGTTGGGACTTGATCATGAGTGCTGATAGCCAACTCTATATCTACTACATGGTCAGATTAGCTGCTGAATGCCACATCTACGGCGACCCACTCACCCTCCGCCTTCAATCCTGATGCGGGCGAAGAACTGCGGAAGCTGCGTGGACAGCAGCCTGTCGATCTGCCCGGCCCTGGCCTGGAACACGAACGGCCGGCGCGGATAGATGAGGTCGTTCACCCAATGCTCGGACCAGTCGGCGGTGGTGGCGACGCATTGCTCGGCGAACCCGGTCAGGCCGTAGCGCTCTTCCTGCTCCAGGCATCCCGAGAGGAACACGTCCACGTAGGACTGCACGATCGGGTACTTCTCGTCCGGCAGCGCGACGCTCGCCGGTTTGTTGACATAGATCCAGATCTGCCCGTCCGGCACGGATTGCGCGGCGGGTTCGAGCGCCTTGACGTCCTCGGACGGCACACGCGTGCGGCAGTAAGACCGCTCGCGCCGGTCGGTCGCGGCGAGCTCGGCCGCATCGACCCGGTAGATCACCGCGTTCAGGCGGCTTTGCGGGTCGGGTAAGACGCCGAGGAAGGTGGTGCTGAACCCGATCGGCGCGCCCCGGGCGTACCAGCCGCGCCTGAAGCCCTTGATCTCCACCGGATGGGCCGGCCCCGCGTGCGGCGAGGTGTGCTCGCGCGATTCGTCCTGCATGAGGCTGCCGTAGCCGGCGATGTACTGCGGCCGGCCCGGGTCCGGCGCGACCCCGCATCCGCCGCCCGCGTCCGCGCCGAAGGCGCGCGGCGCGACGGCAGCAAGGACCAACAGCGCCACGCCGACGTGCTTGCGCACTTTCATCTTGCCGGAGCGCCCTCTTTCAGGCGACGATCGCAATGCCATGGTCCTCCCGTTCGGTGAGGATCTCGAATGCGGCCCGGTGCTTCGTCGTCAACCTGCGCGTCGGCCGTCCCGCCTGCTCGAGTACCAGCTCGCACGCTGCGAGCTTGGTGTTGAGACAAATTTTCCGGCCCCCTGGAGGATTATCGTAGACAAGCCCGACGAAAGCAGCCTTCGGAGCCTCGATGAATGCCGAGACGCGCAGCCTCGAGGTCGCGGACTCGATGCGCCATGAGCGGAAATCGAATTGCCCGCGTGCGCGGAGCGCCTGCGCGGGGCCGTTGAGGCGAACCTCGCCATCCTCCGTGCGCAGGACGAGCATGGTCAGTGCAGGACTCCAGAACGGGCCGAGCTTGAGCCGCGCCGTCGCGCACTCGAGGAACGTATCCGGCGCGCCGTCGAAGCCGCACACCTGTCCCCAGGCGTAGGAATCGGTGTGCCTGCTGCCCCAGTTGTGGTTCTGGCTCCCCACCCAGCGCTCCACGCCGATCGACTCGCCGTTGACCGTCAGCACGCCTTCGAACACCGCGTTGGGCGTCCCGACCAGCGCCTTGGCCTTGGGGAATCCGCGCTTGTAGAACGCGGCGGGCAGGAGCAGTAGCGGCGGCTGGGTTCCCGCGTAGCGCAGATCCCACTGCAGCGCCTGCGTGCGCGACCGCGCCAGTCCCGTCAGGCGATCTTCCCGCAACACCGCCTCGCCAATGCGTATCTCGAGCCCGCTCGGCGAGAATTCGCAGGCGCCGATGGGAAAGACCTCCTTGGCGACTGCGATGCGCGCGCGCTCGCCGTCGAAGTAGATCGCCCACAGCTCGCCGACCGCGTCGCGCGGGCGCCCTTTGGGCGAAAACACGGTGTAGCGGATCCAGAAGGCGAGCGGGCGGCCAGGGTGGTTGGCGCGCAGGAAGTAGCTCTCGTAGTGCCCGGCCGGATCGTCCGGCAGATAGCGGCAGCGGTTCGAGTCGGTACGGAGCTCAGGCACCGCTCGAGACGAACTCGACATCGGGAATCCAGTTTCGCTGCCGACGGGAAAGGCGGTCGTCCCGGCCTTCGCCGTCGAAGCTCGCGGAGGCCCGGTTTAGCAGCGCCGCGTCGACGTCCTCGAACGCGTTCACGCTGACCACCGCGTAGACGCGCCCGCCGATCCGGCTCGTGACGACCGGCACCACGCCGCATCTGGAGCAGACGTGGAAGTCGGCCGTCTTCGTGCCGAACGCGTAGGTGCTGACCAGAGAGGGATCCGCCACCGTGATCTTGAGCGACCCAGTCGGGCAGGAGGTCCACACCCCGCCGTGCTTCGTGCAGAACGAGCACGTGCAGGCGCGCGCGGGGATCTGCGCAGGCTCGGGCTCCCAGCGCAGGGAGAACCTGATGTTTCCGCAGTGGCAGCGCCCGCTGATCAGCATGGTGGTCCTGCGGGCGAGCCTTCAGGAGGCCTCTTCGTCGGACGCCGCGAGCGAGGGCAGCCCGTCGATGCTGCGCACGTTCTTCTCGCGGCGGTACGCTTGCAGCCCCTGCGGGCCCCGCGTTTCCGCCCAGCGCGGCAGCGCCACGCGCTCCTCCACTCCGGCAAAAATCGGCACCCCGTAACCGCACGAGTCGCTTATCCGGCTCACTTCGACGTCGACGATCGCGCGTGCGCCGAGTTGTCCGGGAAAGCGCGCGTGCAGCTCGGGCCACTCGCCGGACGCCGGCGTGACCACATTTCCCGCGCCGTGCAGGCGCACGATCTTCGGCGGGCCGGAGAACGCGCAGAACATGAGCACGATACGGCCGTTCTCGCGCAGGTGCGCGATCGTCTCGGCGCCGCTGCCGGTCAGGTCGAGGTACGCCACGCGGCGCGGTCCGAGGACGCGCAGCGTGTCGAGCCCCTTGGGCGAAACGTTCACGTGCCCCTTGGTCGAGAGCGGGGCGCTGCCGACGAAGAACATTTTCTGTGCCGCGAGCCAGGTGGACAGCTCGGGCGTGATTTCTGCGTAGACCTTCCCCATGTGCGACGTCTCCCTAGGCTCGCGGCCTGCCGTAATGCTGCTGCGCCCAAACCACCGTGGCGCGCGCGGCGGTCTCTGCAGCGATGGGCTTGGCCGAGAAGCGCTCGCGGTAGCGGCGGTCGTCGACCACGAACGGCTCGTCCCACTGATACATCATCTCGTTCAGCTCGCGCACCAGCGGCACGAACAGGCCGAGCGCGCGCAGCGCCGCCCTGGGGATCTTGCTCACGTGGATCGGGCGCCCGAGCGCCTGCGCGCAGCGCGCGGCCAGGTCGCGCAGGGTGCCGGCCGGCTGGCAGGGCAGCATCCAGGCGCGCCCGAGCGCGTCGGCATGCGCGCGCCCGAGCTGCGCCAGGGCCGCGGCGACGTCCGGGATGTAGTGGTAGGTGTGCACCGCGTCCGGGTCGACCGGCGACCAGACCTCCTTGCCGGCGAGCGCGCGCTTCCAGAAGAAATCGCCCAGGTAGGTGAGCGTGCCGCGCGGGCCGTAGAAATCGGAGGCACGGCCCGCGACCGCGACCACCTGGCCCTTCCTGTGCGCGTCGAACAGCCTCTCCGCGGCGCGCGCGCGGATCTCGCCCTTCCTGCTGCACGGAGTGACCGGCGTGTCCTCGTTCAGCTGCCGTCCCTTGGGGCGTCCCAGCATGTACAGGTTGTCGAGCACCACCAGGCGCGCGCCCACGCCGCCCGCCGCCGCGATCAGGTTGTCCAGCACGCGCGGCACAACCTCGGCCCAAGCAGCCGTGTCGTACGCCGGGTTCATGCAGTGGTACACGGCCTGCGCGCCCTCGCAGGCGCGCGCGCAGAAGCCGGCATCCAGCGCGTCGCCCGGCAACAGCTCGGCGCCGGGCGCCACCTCGCCGTGCGAGCGGCGCACGACGCGCACGCGCTTGCCTTCCTCGATCAGCTTCGCCGCGAGGGGTGTGCCGACCTGGCCGGCGCCGAAGACGACGTGCATCGCGTGCCTAAGGCTGCGGGCCGGTCGTCATGCTCATGCTGCAAATGCTACAGCTGGTGCTGCGGGTTGAGCTTGTGCATTTTGCTCTGCAGGCGGTTGAGCGCGCTCACGTAGGCCTTCGCCGAGGCGACGATCACGTCGGTGTCGGCGCCCACGCCGTTCACCACCCGGCCGCCCTTGGCGAGGCGCACCGTCACCTCGCCCTGCGACTCGGTGCCCTGCGTGACCGCGTTCACCGAGTAAAGCAGCAGCTCCGCCCCGCTCTTCGCGATCGACTCGATCGCCTTGAATGTGGCGTCGACCGGCCCGTCGCCCTGCGCCTCCGCCCGGCGCTCGGCGCCGCCTTCGGCGAGCACCACGCTCGCGTGCGGGCGCTCGCCCATGCCGCTCGCCTGGCTCATGGTGACCAGCTGCCAGTGTTCGTCGCTCGCCATGCCGGCTTCCTGCGACACCAGCGCCTGCAGGTCCTCGTCGAAGATGTCGGCCTTCTTGTCGGCGAGGTCCTTGAAACGCTGGAAGGCCCTGTTGTAGCCGTCCTCGGAGTCGAGCTCGATGCCGATCTCCTTCAGGCGCTGCTTGAAGGCGCTGCGGCCTGAGAGCTTGCCGAGCACGATCTTGTTGGTGCTCCAGCCGACGTCCTCGGCGGTCATGATCTCGTAGGTCTGGCGCGCCTTGAGCACGCCGTCCTGGTGGATGCCCGAGGCGTGCGCGAACGCGTTCGCCCCTACCACCGCCTTGTTCGGCTGCACCACGAAGCCGGTGATCTGGCTCACCAGGCGCGAGGTCGGCACGATCTGCGTGGTGTCGATCTGCGACTCGAGATGGAAGAAGTCGTTGCGCGTGCGCACCGCCATCACCACCTCCTCGAGCGAGGTGTTGCCGGCGCGCTCGCCAAGGCCGTTAATGGTGCACTCGATCTGGCGCGCGCCCCCGATCATCACTGCGGCGAGCGAGTTGGCTACCGCCATGCCAAGGTCGTTGTGGCAGTGCACGCTCCACACCGCCTTGTCCGAGTTCGGGATTCTTTCGCGCAGCCGCTTGATGAACTCGCCGAACTGCTGCGGCACCGCGTAGCCGACCGTGTCCGGAACGTTGATCGTGGTGGCGCCCTCCTTGATCGCCACTTCGAGCACGCGGCACAGGAAATCGGGCTCCGAGCGGCTGGCGTCCTCGGGCGAGAACTCGACGTCCGGGCAGGCGTTCTTCGCGTAGCGCACCGACAGGCGTGCCTGCTCGAGCACCTGCTCGGGGCTCATGCGCAGCTTCTTCTCCATGTGGAGCGGGCTGGTGGCGATGAAGGTGTGGATGCGCCAGCGCTTGGCGTCCTTGAGCGCGTCGATGCCGCGCTGGATGTCGCGGTCGTTCGCGCGGCACAGCCCCGCCACCGTCGAGTCCCTGACCACGCGCGCGATCGCCTGCACCGCCTCGAAATCGCCGTTCGAGGAGGCCGGGAAGCCCGCCTCGATCACGTCGACCCGCATGCGCTCCAGCGCCTTGGCGATGCGCAGCTTCTCGTCCTTGGTCATCGAGGCGCCGGGACTCTGCTCGCCGTCGCGCATGGTGGTGTCGAAGATGATGAGTTTTTGCTTGTTGCTCATGGTCCGCTCCTAGTGTGCAGATGCACGAATGCCCGTCCGCCGCGAGAGGCGGGAAAGGGGTGCTGCCGAATTGGGGGTTTTAGTTTGTGCGCGCGAGGCGCAGCAGCAGTCCGGCCAGCAGAAGCGCCAGACCGGAAAGAGGAAGCTCGAGCCGGGAGGTCGAAGCCATGCGGGCGACTATAGCGCGCGCGCCGGGCCCGCGCAAGCGCTCAGCCTGGCCGGCCATCCAGGCGCGCGCTGGCGAGGCGCGGCGCGTAGGCGAAGAAGTAGGTGAGGAACGCCGCGCTCCACAGCGCAGCCGACAGGTACACGAGCGGCATGTAGGCGGTCAGCACGAGCGCGGCGGCGACGCGCGCCGCGGCCGCGCAGTGTACGAGCACGTAGCAGGCGAACTCGGCGCGCCCGGCGGCGAGCGGCCGCGCGGTGTGGCCGAGCGCGGTGCGCGTGATCATGCCGACGACGGTGCCGGCGAGTGCGCCCACGGCGAAGGCATGCAGCGGCGCAGCGCCGATCACCAGGCCGAAGGCCGCGAGCCCGAGCAGCACGAAGCCGACCGGAATCCAGGCGTGCGACAGGTGCAGGATCCACAGGATCGGCCGGCCGCGCGTGGCGAGCGGCGCCCAGCCGGCCTGGCGCCCAGCATGCAGCGCGGCGGCGGCGAAGGCCGGCAGCGCGCCGAGCCAGCCGCCGACCTCGCCGAGCGCGCAGGCGAACGCGATCGCCGAGAGCGCGAGCGCTGCGTAGTCGAGCGCCGCCGAGCGGTGCAGCTTCGCCTGCGGCAGCGCGCTCGCGGTGAACGAAGGCACCACGCGGCCCGCCATCACCATGAGGAGCAGCAGCTCGAGGAACAGCCCGCCCTGCGTCCACAGCGAGGGCGGCGCGTCGATCAATCCGAGCGCGGACAGGTGAAAGCCGGCGTTCACCAAGCCGAGCACGGCAATGAGCACCGGCACGAAATAGTTGCGCGCATTGCGCGCGGCGAAGATCACGCGCCCGAGCACGAAGGCGACGACGAAGGGAAACGCGCCGTCGACCAGCGCGGCGAGCCAGGGCGGCCCGGTCACGACGAGCACGCGCGCGGCGAGCCAGTGCGCGGCGAGCAGCGCGAGCGGCGCGCCGGAGGGCGTCGCGCGCCCGGTCCACACGCGCCCGGCGGTGAGCAGGAAGCCCGCGATCACCGCGAGCGCGAAGCCGAACACCATCTCGTGCTGGTGCCACACCAGGCCCTCGAGATAGCGCGCCGGCCAGCCGTGGCCGGAGAGATCGGCCACCCAGGCAGGCACCGCGAGCGCCGCGAACAGCGCGGCGAGCAGGTAGAAGGGACGGAAGCCGAGGTTGAACAGCGCCGTGCGCACGCTCACACGATCCTGCGCGGCCGCTTGCCGAGCGCCCAATGCACGTAGCCGGACACCGCGTAGGCCACCACCAGCAGGAACAGCATCAGCGCGGGCTTGGTGGCAATCACGGTCATGGCGGCGACGATCGCGAGCGCCGCCCAGAACGGCACGCTCTTCTTCAGGTTGATGTCCTTGAAGCTATAGAACGGTACGTTGGTTACCATGGTGATGCCGGCGAACATGGTCACCACCCAGGCGAGCCACATGAGCCAGATCTCGCCGCCGAGGCCGAGGTCGCTCATCACCCAGATCAGCCCCGCGACCAGCGCCGCCGCGGCGGGGCTCGGCAGCCCCTGGAACCAGCGCTTGTCGATCACCTCGATATTGGTGTTGAAGCGCGCCAGGCGCAGCGCCGCGCCCGCGCAGTATACGAACGCCGCCACCCAGCCGAGCTTGCCCAGGCCCTTCAACGCCCACTCGTAGACCACGAGCGCCGGGGCGGCGCCGAACGACACCATGTCGGACAGGCTGTCGTACTGCGCGCCGAACTCGCTCTGCGTGCGCGTCAGGCGCGCGATGCGCCCGTCCAGGCCGTCCAGCACCATCGCGATGTAGATCGCCACCGCGGCGATCTCGTAGTGCTGGTTCATCGCCTGCACGATCGCGTAGAAGCCGCCGAACAGCGCCGCGGTGGTGAACAGATTCGGCAGCAGGTAGATGCCGCGCCGGCGCAGCGCGCCGACCGGCGGGCGCATGCCGGGTTCCTGCTCGATATGCTCATCCATGTCGCACCAGCCTCGCCAACACGCTCTCCCCCGCGTACACCTTCTCACCCAGCGCCGCGCTCACCTCGGCGTCGAGCGGCAGGTAGACGTCGAGCCGCGAACCGAAGCGGATGAAGCCGTAGCGCTGCCCCTTGCGCAGCTCGCTGCCTGCGTCAACGTAGCACAGAATGCGGCGCGCGATCAGTCCCGCGACCTGCACGCAGGTGACGTCCTGGGCGTCGCGCGTGCGCAGCCAGAGCGCGTTCCTCTCGTTTTCGCTCGAGGCCTTGTCGAGCGCCGCGTTCACGAAGCTGCCGGCGTGGTACCAGCGCTGCTTCACCGTGCCGTCGACCGGCGAGCGATTCGAGTGCACGTTGAACACGTTCATGAACACCGACACCTTGAGCGCGTCGCGCTCGAGCCAGGGGTCGCGTGCCTTTTGCACCGCGACGACGCGCCCGTCGGCGGGCGAGACCACCAGCCGCGGATCCTCGGGCACCTGGCGCGGCGGATCGCGGAAGAACTGCAGCACGAACAGCGCCGCGAGCCACAGCGGAGCCGACCACCAGCCGCCGGCGAGCCACCACACGAGCGCCGCCGCAAGCACCGTCGCGCCGACGAAAGGCCAGCCCTCGCGCGCGATCAGCGGATGCGGGTAGCTCGCCGCCATCGCTCGTCGGCTAGTTCTTCGACTGGTCGACGAGGCGGTTCTTGCGGATCCAGGGCATCATGTCGCGCAGCCTGGCCCCCACGGTCTCGATCGGGTGCTCGGCGGTCATGCGGCGGCGGCTGAGCAGCGTCGGCGCGCCGGCGCGGTTCTCGAGCACGAAGTCCTTGGCGTACTCGCCCGACTGGATGCGTGCCAGCGCCGCGCGCATCGCGTCCTTGACGCGCGCGTCGATGACCTTCGGTCCGGTGACGTACTCGCCGTATTCGGCGTTGTTGGAGATCGAATAGTTCATCGTGCCGATGCCGCCCTCGTACATCAGGTCGACGATCAGCTTGAGCTCGTGCAGGCACTCGAAGTACGCCATCTCGGGCGCGTAGCCTGCCTCGACCAGCACCTCGAAGCCGTTCTTCACCAGCTCGACGCAGCCGCCGCACAGCACGGTCTGCTCGCCGAACAGGTCGGTCTCGGTCTCCTCCTTGAACGAGGTCTCGATGACGCCCGCCTTGCCTCCGCCGATCGCGGCGGCGTAGGACAGCGCCATGTCGCGCGCCTTGCGCGAGGCGTCGCGGTGCACGGCGATCAGCATCGGCACGCCGCCGCCCCCGGCGTAGGTCGAGCGCACCGTGTGGCCCGGCGCCTTGGGCGCCACCATCCACACGTCGAGGTCCGCGCGCGGCTGCACCTGGCCGTAGTGGATGTTGAAGCCGTGCGCGAAGGCGAGCGCCGCGCCCTTCTTCACGTTCGGCTCGACCTCGGCCTTGTACACCGCCGCGATGTGCTCGTCG
>Ga0187774_10000433_pt1 | contig 14234 bp, 10 predicted proteins | sample 0216_BV02_MP05_2_FD_133152 | JGI IMG/M metagenome (GOLD analysis project Ga0187774, IMG submission 133152) | Tropical peat soil microbial communities from peatlands in Department of Meta, Colombia - 0216_BV02_MP05_20_MG | ecosystem: Environmental > Terrestrial > Soil > Wetlands > Peat | place... | reverse complement strand
TTAGGACGGGCTCGTCCGACGGAATGAGCATGCGAATCATGCTGCGCCCGATGAGCTCGGTGCTCGAATAGCCGAATGTATTCTCGGCCGAGGGGTTCATCTCGAGCACCGTGGCATTGCGGTCCACCTCGAACACCGCGATCGGCGCGCGCTCGGAAAAGAGTGCGAGCTTACGCCCCGAGGCCTCGATCTCGCGCTGCGCCTGCAACAGTTCCTCGATCTGGTCCTGCAGCTGGGTATTCAGCATCGAGTGGTCCTGTCCCAGGTGGGCATAGGCATGGCGCAGGCGGAAGCCGTCGCCAAACACGCGCGACAGCCTGCGGGCAATGCTGATGTTGATGGCGAGAAACATCGGCACCAGCACCGCCAGCTCGGCGAATTGCTCGCTGCCAAATGTCGCAAGGATGTAGGTGAAGGGCGCGATGATCGCGACGCCGTAAAGCGCGTAGACCCACCACACCGCCGAATACACGGGGATGCCGCCTGCGACCATTCCAGCGAGCAGGAACGACAGGAACACCTGCTGCGCGTCCGTGTGCGCGGGAAAGAACACCGCACCGGCGAAGCCCCAGACCGCGCCCATTGCGAAGGCGCCGATCGCGAACCAGCGCAGCCAGTTGTCGTAATTGTCGTCGGTGCGCTTGTAGTACGCGCGGTACAGGAGATGCCGGGCTGCGCCTACGAACACCATGAGCACGCACCACAGGCTTATGAGATCGCGCGTGTCGTCGCCCCACAGCTCGTAAGTGGCGATGCCGCCCACGACGATCGAGATGAGGACGCCAGTGGGAGAGTGGCGGAACAGCAGATCCACCTGGTCGCCGAATACCTTCCTTCGGTCGGCCAGCTCGCGCACGGGCGGCGCGGCGGCGGCCGATTCCCCGGTGGATGCCAGATCGAGTACGGCTGCGTCCTTGGAGTGGTCCATTTATTGGGCGCGGAGCTCGAACCCCATTATAGAGGTATCGCCAGCCGCGCCCGTCGGCGCGTCCGCGCCGCGCGGCCAACCGCGCCCGATATTACAAATTCTTGCCGTTCCGGATCACGCCCACCGCGATTCCCTCGATAGTGAGCGGGTCGTTTCGCAAATCGAGCTCGATCGGCGCGAAATCCGGGTTTTCCGGCAACAGCTGGACGCTGTGGCCGCGCCGCCGCAGCCGCTTGACGGTCACCTCGTCGGCCAGGCGGGCGACGACGATCTGCCCGCTGCGGGCCTCCTGGCTGCGGTGCACCGCGAGCAGATCGCCTTCCAGGATGCCCGCATCGCGCATCGACAGACCGCGCACCCGCAGCAGGTAGTCGGCGCGCGGGGTGAACAGGCTCGGATCGATCTGGTAGCGGCCCTGCAGATGCTCTTCGGCGAGAATCGGGCTGCCGGCGGCGACCCGACCAACCACCGGAAGTTCCATCAGGCGGCCGAGCCGATGCGGCGCTCGCTCGCGCACCCGGATGCCGCGCGAGGCGCCCGAAGAGATTTCGAGCGCCCCTTTGCGCTCCAGCGCTCGCAGGTGCTGCTCCGCCGCATTCACCGAACGAAATCCCATTGAGCGGGCGATTTCGGCGCGCGTCGGGGGATAGCCGGAGGCCTCTGTGAGCTCGCGAATGAGGCGCAGAATCTCGGTCTGGCGGTCGGTCAGTGATTCCATGTCGGGACGGACTGTGTCTATTTACATCGCTGGAATTATATCCAGTACCCGGCGCTAGGCAAGGGGCGCCTGCGGTCGGAGCGTCGGACGCCTCGGCTACAATGCCGCGCTGCGGAGCCCGCCGTGATCATCCAGTCGCTTCTCGATACCGACCTGTACAAGTTCACCATGATGCAGGTCGTGTTGCATCACTTTCCGGCCGCGCAGGTGGAATACAAGTTCAAGTGCCGCACGGAAGGCACCGACCTGCAGCGCCACATCGACGAAATCCGGGAGGAGGTCGGCGCGTTGTGCCGCCTGCGCTTCCGCGATGAGGAACTCCGCTACCTGCGCAGCCTGCGCTTCCTCAAGTCCGATTTCGTTGATTTTCTCGGCCTGTTCCAGCTCAACGGCCGCTTTCTGCGCATCGAGGCGCTCGCCGGATCGGAGGGCGAGATCGACCTCACGATCCACGGCCCCTGGCTGCACACGATCCTGTTCGAGATACCCGTGCTCGCGATCATTTCCGAGGTGTACTTCCGGCGCGCGAGACGCGACTTCGACCTGGAGGAAGGCAGACGGCGCCTCAGGTCGAAGATCGACCTGGTACGCACCGTGGATCCCGCGCTCGGCTTCAAGATCTCCGACTTCGGCACGCGCCGGCGCTTCTCCTCCACCTGGCACGAGGAGGCGCTGAAGACGCTGAAGCGCGAGGTTCCGGAAAACTTTGCCGGAACATCGAACGTCTGGTTCTCGATGCGCAATGACTTCACCCCGCTCGGCACCTTCGGCCACGAGTACATGCAGGCCTGCCAGGCGCTCGGCCCGCGTCTGCGCGACTCGCAGGTGTTCGCATTCGACACCTGGGCCAAGGAGTACCGCGGCGACCTCGGCATCGCGCTCTCCGACACCTACGGTCTGGACGCCTTCCTGCGCGACTTCGACATGTACTTCTGCAAGCTGTTCGACGGCGCGCGTCACGACTCCGGGGATCCGTTCGAGTGGGGCGAGCGACTGATCGCGCACTACAACAAGAATCGGGTCGATCCGCGCTCGAAGACGCTCATCTTCTCCGACCAGCTTTCCTTCCCGCTCGCGATCGAAATTGCGCGGCGCTTCCACGGACGCGTCAGGACGGCATTCGGCATCGGCACCAACCTGACTAACGATGTCGGCTACGAGCCGCTGAACATCGTGATCAAGATGACCGAGTGCAACGGCCAGCCCGTCGCCAAGGTGTCCGACTCGCCAGGCAAAACGATGTGCAAGGACGAGCGCTACCTGGCGTATCTTCGGCAGGTGTTCGGCCTGGCCCCGCCGGCCTGAGGATTTCGTTGCAGCAGACAGCCGAGGTCTCGGCGCGCCACCTGCGTACGGCGCTGATCGCGCTCGCCGTATGTTTCGCGCTCAACATGCTCGGACGCGGCATGAGCGACACCTACACGGTGTTCCTGCTGCCGCTGCAGCACGAGTTCGGCTGGAGCCGGTCGCAGCTCACCGGCGTTTATTCGCTATACCTACTGGTCAGCGGCTTCACCTCGCCGCTGGTCGGGCACGTTTTCGACAGGCTGGGAGCGCGCTGGGTATACGGCGTCGGCCTCGCGCTGCTCGCCAGCGCATTCTTCGCGGCGGGCAGCTTGCACCTGCTGTGGCAGTTTTACCTGCTGGTGGGGATCGCGGTGGGCGTGGGCGCCGCGCTCACCGGAATGGTGCCGGCATCGGGGCTGCTTTCGCGCTGGTATCGCGCCAGGCTGTCCGTCGCGATCGGCGTGGTTTTTTCCGCCGTCGGGGCGGGCGCGATCACCCTGGTGCCGCTCTCGCAGTGGCTGGTCGAGCACTATGGCTGGCGAACGGCCTATCGGGCGCTAGGCGGCGTGCTGTTCGTCGCGCTGCCGGTCGCGCTGCTCGCGGTGCCCTGGCGCAGGATCACCGCGGGCCATCCGCAGCATCGGGCCGAGGCGCGTGACAGGTCGTCGCAGTCCGGCTGGACCCTGCGCGCGGCGATGCGCACGCGCATTTACTGGGCGATGGCGCAGGCCTTCTTCTGCACCGCGGTCGGCATGTTCGTCGTCATCGTGCAGACGGTCGCGTTCCTGATCGATGCGGGGTTCTCGCCGCTCACCGCAGCCAGCGCATTCGGCTTCGTCGGCATGCTGTCGGTCGTCAGCGTGACCGGCAGCGGCCTGCTCACGGAGCGCTTCGGCTATCGGCAAACGGTGTCGGCGAGCTTCGTCGGCACCGCGACCGGCATCGTGCTGCTGATGTTCCTGGCCGGAGCGCCGTCGACCGGCCTGCTGGTCGCCTACGTGGCGGTATTCGGCCTGTGCCAGGGCGTGCGCGGGCCGATCATCTCTTCGGTGTGCACGCGCTACTTCGCCGGCCCGCGCGTCGCGACGATTTACGGCACGATCTACGCGATGAATGCTCTCGGCGCAGCGGTCGGCTCGTTCATGGGCGGCGCACTCCACGATCTGAGCGGCGGCTACCGCACCGGCTTCGCCTTCGCTTTGTGCTTCGTCGCGCTGGCGGCCGCGCCGTTCTGGACCGTTCGCGCGCTGCGCGACTTCCGCTAGCCGGCGAGCAGGCCCTGCTCGCGTGCGGCACGTTCGAGCTCCTCGCGAAATGCGGGGTGTGCGATCGAAATCATGCGCGGCACGCGCTCGGCGAGCGTCAGCCCGCGCAGGTCGGCTGCGCCGTACTCCGTCACGAATACGCCTGCCTCCGCGCGCGGCGTTGCGACGGGGCCCGAAAGCCGGCCCACGATGCGCGAAGCGCGCGCCCCCGCGCTGGAACGCAGCGCGATGAGCGACACCCCGCCGGGCGACTGGTTGGCGGCGCGCACGAAGTCGGGCGCCCCCCCGACCGCGCCGAGGTACGAACCGTTCGCGACCTCTGCGTTCACTTGCCCGGTCAGGTCGACCTCGAGCGCCGAATTTATCGCGATGAACTTTGGAATCTGCGCAAGCACCCGCGGATCGTGGGTGTGCTCCACGCTGCGCAGCCAGATCTCGGGATTGTCGTGCGCGAAGTCGAACAGTCTGCGCGTTCCGAGCAGCGCGCCGCCGACGGTCCGGCCCGGGTCGAGCGTCTTGCGCGCATTGGTAATGACGCCGCGGCGCATCAGATCGACGATTCCGTCGCCGAGCGCGCCGGAATGCACGCCCAGGTCGCGCCGGTCTCCGAGCGCCTGCAGCACGGCGTCCGGCAGGGCGCCCAGGCCGGTCTCGACCGTGGCGCCGTCCGGCACGTAGGCGCTGGCGTGCGCAGCGATGCGGCGTTCGATCTCACCCGGCGGACCGTACGGAGCGGACGCGGGTTCGCGCGAGCTGGGTAGCGCCAGATCGAGATCCTCGGCGCGCAGTAGCCGCTCGCTGTACGTCCACGGGACCTGCTGGTTGATCTCCGCGACCACCACGCGCGCCGCCTCGAGCGCGGGCACGAGGTACTCCGCGGCCAGACCGAGGCTGTGTTCGCCGCGCGCGTTGGGCGGGCTGAGCTGCAGCAGCAGAACGTCCACGCGGATGCGCCGCGAGCGGATGAGGCCCGCAAGCTGGGAGTAAGGCACCGGGAGGATGTCCAGCGCCCCGGCATCTGCGAGAGCGCGGTTGCGTCCGGCGCCGCAGTACGCGACCAGCCGCAGATGGTCGGCGTGTTCCGGCCGGACGATGCCGGAGAAGTTGATGCCGAGAAAGGCTCTGGCGCCCGTATATGCGCCGCGCTGGGCGACGAAGGCTTCGACGAGCGTTTGCGGCTCGGCGCAGCCCTGTCCCCAAAGTACTCCGTCTCCGGGACGGATGAAGCCCGACAGATCGAGTGCGTCGGACGCCGCGACTTGCGCCATGCGCCGATGCTAACATTCGCGCCTCGTCTTTCCGGAGCGCCTCATGATCGATTCGCAGGCTTTCGACGTCCTGTTTCGCGCGGCGCGCACGCAAAACGGATTCCTCGATCGACCGGTCACCGATGAGCAGTTGCGCCAGATCTACGACCTCATGAAATGGGGCCCGACGACGCAGAACAGCCAGCCCATGCGAATCGTCTTCGTGCGCTCGCAGCAGGCCAAGCAAAAGCTCGCGCCGGCCCTCAGTCCGGGCAATCTCGACAAGACGATGAAGGCGCCGGTCACCGCCGTCATTGCCTACGACACGCGCTTCTACGATCATCTGCCGCGCACTTTCCCGAACAACCCGGCCGCGAAGAACAACTACGAGGGCGAGGAGAAGAAGGCCCACGTCGAGCGCACGGCGCTGCGCAACAGCTCTCTGCAGGGCGCCTATTTCATCATCGCGGCGCGCGCACTGGGCCTGGACTGCGGGCCCATGTCCGGCTTCGACAACGCCAAGGTCGACGCCGCCTTCTTCCCAGACGGCCGCTTCAAGTCGAACTTCCTCATCAATCTCGGGCACGGCGACCCTTCGAAGATTTTCCCGCGCAACCCGCGCTTCGAGTTCGACGAAGTGTGCAAGGTCATGTAGCCGCGTCGAGCGCTGGTGCGCCGGCCGCCGCGGCGATGCGGTGCTAGCGCTCGAGCTCGATGTCGTCGTAGGACCTCGGGTCGGAGATCGGCTCGATGTGGCTGAACAGCGAGGCGTGGGGTAGCTGGGCGCCGATGCGCGCCTCGATCTCCTCGGCGATCTGGTGTGCGTGGTGCACGGTCCATTGGTCGGGTACCAGCAAGTGGAAGGACACGAAGCGGCGCGCGCCGGCGCGCCGCGTACGCACCGCATGGAACGCGACGCCGTAGCGCTTCGCATACTCCTGCAGGATTTTGGAAACTTCGTTGCGTTCGGCCTCGGGAATGGCAGCATCGAGCAGGCCGGCGAAGGAGCGCCGCATCAGCTTCGCGCCGGTCCACAGGATGTTCAGCGCCACCGCGATGGCAATCAGCGGATCGAGCAGCAGCCAGCCGCTGATGGCGACCAGCGCCACCGCGGCGAGCACGCCCGCGGAGGTCCAGACATCGGTGAGCAGGTGCCGCGCATCGGCTTCCAGCGTGATGCTGTGATAGCGCGCGCCCGCAGCGAGCAGCACGCGCGCGGTCCAGAAATTGACCGCCGAGGCGATGATCGAGATGGCGATGCCGAGCGCGGGGGCCTCCAGCGCCCGCGGAGCGATCAGCCGCGGCGCCGCCGCGTAGATGATTCCCGCCGCCGCCAGGACGATGAGCGCGCCCTCGAATCCGCTCGAAAAGTACTCGGCCTTCGAGCGGCCGAACGGATGCTCGGAATCGGGGGGCGCCTCCGCCAGGCGCAGCATCCATAGCGCGAGCAGCGCGGCGACCAGATTGACGAGGGACTCCAGGGCGTCGGACAGCATGCCGACCGAGCCGGTGATCACCCAGGCGGCGGTCTTGAGGCCGATGGTGAGCAGCGCCGCGGCCACGGAGAGCCAGGCATAGCGCTGCAGGCTGCGGTCCTGAATGATCATCGCGCGACCGGCTTTCCTTCTATAGCGCCAGATATTGCTCGCGCAGTACGGCGTCCGCTTCCAGCGCGCGCATGGCGCCAGAATAGCGCACGTGGCCCTTCTCGATGATGAATGCGCGGTCGGCCACCGTCTGCGCGAAATGCAGATTCTGCTCGCAGAGCAGCACCGTGAGACCCTCCCGCTTCAGCTCGAGCACTGTGCGCGCCATCTGCTGCACGATCAGCGGCGCCAGACCCTCGGATGGCTCGTCGAGCAGGATGGCGCGCGGGTTGCCCATCAGCGTGCGTGCGATGGTGAGCATCTGCTGCTCGCCGCCCGACATGTGCGCGCCGAGGCGGGTGCGCAGTTCGCCGAGGCTCGGAAACAGCCGGAACAGCCTCTCGCTGGTCCAGTGCGCCGCGTCCGAGCGCGCAGACTGGCGCCCGACCTCTAGGTTCTCCGCCACCGTGAGGTCGGTGAAGATGCGCCGGTCCTCGGGCACGTAGCCGATGCCCAGGCGCGCGATCTGGAACGGCTGCAGGTGGTCGATGCGCTTGCCCGCGAACCATATCTCTCCGGAGATCGGGCTCACCAGGCCGATGATCGACTTGAGGGCGGTGGACTTGCCCGCGCCGTTGCGGCCGAGCAGCACCACGATCTCGCCCGGGCCCGCGTCGAGATCCAGATCGAACAGGATTTGCGCTCGGCCGTAGCCGGCGTTCAGACGCCTGACTTCAAGCATGCGCGAAATGGCTCCCGAGGTACACCTCGCGCACCTGCGCATTCGCGCGCACGTCCTCCGGCTTGCCCTGGGCGATCAGCTCGCCGCGGCTCAGCACGAGAATGCGGTCCGCGTGCCCGAATACCACGTCCATATCGTGCTCGGTGAACAGCACGGCAATGCTCGCTCCATGTGCCAGGCCGACGACGAGCTGCATCAGCTCGCCGCGCTCTCTGGGCGCCATGCCGGCCGTCGGTTCGTCCATCAGCAGCAGCCGCGGCCGGTTCGCCAGGGCGATCGCGAGTTCGACGCGCTTGAGGTCACCGTAGGCGAGCACCGCGCACTGGCGCCCGGCTTGCTCGAGCATGCCGACGCGCGCGAGCAGCGCGTCGGCATCCTGGACATAGGACCTGCTCGCCAGGGCGGTGAGCGAGCGCAGTCGCCGGTGTTGCGACAGCAGCGCCATCTGGACATTCTCGCGCACCGTCATGGAGCCGAACGTGGCGGTGATCTGGAACGTGCGCCCGACGCCCAGGCGCCAGATTTCGTGCGGCTTGCGGCCGACCACGGCGCGGCCCGCGAGCTCGATGCTTCCGGCGTCCGGCGCGATCTGACCATTCAGCATGTTGAAGCACGTCGTCTTGCCCGCGCCGTTTGGACCGATCATCGCCACCAGCTCGCCCGGTGCGACCGCGAAGCCGACCCCGGATACCGCGCGCACGCCGCCATAGGCTTTCGTCAGACCGGTCACGCGCAGGATCGGTGCGCTCACCGGTTGTCCCCGTCGGTCGCAAAGCGAGCGCGCAGGAAGCCGGCAATCCCCTGCGGAAAGGCGAGCACCAGGGCGAGGATTACGATCCCGATGAGCGCGCGCCAGTATTCGACGCTGCGCGACAGCGTGTCCTGCAGCCAGGTGAAGAGCGCCGCACCCCATACGGGACCGGTCAGGGTCTGAATACCGCCGAGCAGCACCATGACCAGGCTATCGACCGAGCGCGGTACAGCGAGCGACTCGGGAGAGATGGACCCCTTGGAGAATGCGTACAGGGCGCCGCCCGCGCCGGCGAACAGGCCGGCGATCACGAACGCGGCCCATTGCTGGGCGCGCACGTCGATGCCGATCGCGCCGGCGCGCAGGGGAGAATCCCGGCCCGCGCGCAGCGCATAGCCGAACGGCGAGTACATGATGCGCCACAACGCGGCGATGGCAGCCGTGCACGCGGCGAGCGTCAGGTAGTAGTACGCCGTGCTCGAGGAGAGCCACCGTGCGGGCCAGATGCCGATCATGCCGTTCGAGCCTCCGGTCAGCGCATCCCACTGGAACACGATCGACCAGCTGATCTGCGCGAAGGCGAGCGTGAGCATGGCGAAATAGACGCCGGACAGCCGCACGCAGAACCAGCCGAACGCCAAGGCCGCGGCGCCGGAGAGCAGAGGGCCGAGCGCCAGGGCGAGCTCCATCGGCAGCCCGCCGCGCTTCAGCAGCAGCGCAGCGCCGTACGCGCCGAGGCCGAAATACGCGGCGTGGCCGAAGGAGTGCAACCCGCCAGGCCCCATGATGAAGTGCAGGCTGACGGCGAGCAGCGCGAACACCAGTACCTCCGTGAGCAGAATCAGCGTGTAGCCGTGCGAGACAAGCGGCACGAGGGCGAGGGCGCCGGCGAGCGCGACGAGCGCGCCGAAGGCGGTGCGCGACGGCGGCCGGAGCGGGGCCTCGATCGCGCCCGAGCCGCGCGGCTGGGACGGCGGCCGGCCAAACAGCCCCCACGGGCGCAGCACCAGCACCACCGCCATGACGACAAACTCGACCACCAGGGTGAGCTTGGAGAGCGAGAATACCTGGCCGGCGATGGCGATGTCGCCGATGCCGATGCAGAAGGCCTTGACCTCGGCGATCAGCAGCGCGGCGAGAAACGCCCCGCCGATCGAGCCCAGCCCGCCTACCACCACCACCACGAACGCATCGGCGATGACCGACAGATCCAGAAACAGGCTGGCGGGCTCGCGCGGAATTTGCAGCGCACCCCCGGTCCCGGCGAGCAGGGCGCCGAGCGCAAAGACGCCCGTGAACAGCCATTTCTGATTGACGCCGAGCGCGCTCGCCATGTCGCGGTCCTGCGTTGCGGCGCGCACCAGGGTGCCCCACCGGGTGCGGCGCAGGAGCCAATGCAGCGCGAAGAGCACGACCGGTCCGAGCGCGATCAGCAGCAGATCGTACTCGGGGAAGCGTCTTCCGGCGATGGTCAGCGCGCCCTCGAGGCCCGGCGCCCGCGGCCCGAGCAGGTCCTCGGGCCCCCACGCCCACAGCGTGAAGTCCTGAATCACGAGCAGTAGCGCGAAGGTCGCGAGCAATTGCAATAGTTCGGGCGCGGCGTAGAGGCGGCGCAGGACGAGGCCTTCGATCAGCGCCCCGGCGAGCCCGATGGCGACCCCGGAGAGCAGCACGCCGCTCCAGAAGCCGGTTGCGCCGTGACCGAAGTGACCGATCAGCGTGTAAGCGAGGTACAGGCCGAGCATGTAGAACGATCCGTGCGCGAAGTTGATGATGCGGGTCACGCCGAAGATGAGCGACAGACCTGCGGCGACCAGGAACAGCGAGCTCGCGCCGGCCAGGCCGTTCAGGAACTGGAGCAGGACCGCCGACGCACTCATGGGCGGCGGAGCCGGAAGACGGCTAGTGCTTGCGCAGGAGCTTCGCCTCGGCGGGCGAGGGCAGGTAATCCGCGCCGTTGGCAAAGTGCCAGTTGACCATCACGCCTTTGCCGTCTTTTCTGGCGAGCTGTCCCACGTAGGCGCCCATCGTCGATTGATGATCGACGGCGCGGTAGACGATCGGGCCGAAGGGGGTCTCCACTTGCAGGCCCTCGAGCGCCGCGATGAGTTTGTCGCTGTCGGTCGAGCGGGCCTTCCTGAGCGCATCGGCCACGGTGTACATCGTCGTGTAGCCGACGACCGAGCCCACGCGCGGATAGTCGTTCCAGCGCTTCTCGTAGGCATTCAGGAACTTCGTGTGCTCCGGGGTCTTGATCTGGTCCCAGGGATAGCCCGTCACCCACCAGCCTCCCGGAGTCTCGTCCTTCAGCGGATCGAGGTACTCGGGCTCGCCGCCGAGCAGGTTGAACACGGCGCGTCCCTTGAACAGCCCGCGGATGTTGCCCTCGCGCACGAACTTCTGCAGGTCCACTGCGAACAGGGAGCTGAAGATCGCGTCGGGTTTTGCATCGAGCAAGGCTTGCACCACCGCGCCCGCAACGATCTTGCCGAGCGGCGGCGCCTGCTCCGCGACGATCTCGATGCCGGGCTGTGCCTGGGCCATCAATTGCTTGAAGGACGCGGTCGCCGACTGGCCGTACTCGTAATTCGGATAGACGATCGCCCAGCGCTTCTTCTTCAGCTTAGCGGCCTCGGGCACCAGCATGGCCACCTGCATGTAAGTGGATGGCCGCAGCCGGAACGTGTACCGGTTGCCGTCCTGCCATACGATCTTGTCGGTCAGCGGCTCCGCCGCAATGAACACCGTCTTTCGCTGATTGGCGAGGTTCGCCACCGCGAGGCCGACGTTCGAGGCGAAGGTGCCCATGAGCAGGCTGACGCGGTCGCGCGTGATGAGCTCCTCCGCTACGCGCACCGCGGTTCCCGGATCGCCGCCGTCGTCGCGCGAGACGACTTCGAGCTTGCGGCCGTCCACTCCGCCGGACGCGTTGATTTCCTCGAGCGCGAGCTGCCATCCTTTCTTGTAAGGTTCGAGGAACGCGGGGAACACCTTGTAGCTATTCAGCTCGCCGACCTTGATCGGCTGGGCGGCTGCGCCGGATATCGGCATGCTCGCGCTCGCAGCCGCGAACACGGTCGCGAGGATGGTGTAAGGGATTTTCATCGACCGCTCCGTAGGACTTTCGATCGCCCACGCGAACTTAGCACACGCACCGCTGCGGCGCTATGCGGCCTTTTTGCCGGCGCGCAGCTTGAGCCTCCGGAGGCAGCGGTCAACCCATTGCGCGGTCAGCTTTTCGTGCACGCCATTCTGCCGCAGGCGCTGGTCGAGCGCGGCGAAGTCGACGAGGTCGAGCGGCTGGTCCTGGTTGAAGCAGGAGAACACGTAGCTGCGATCGCCGCTCACCGGATCGACGTGAGGCTGCAGGCATTGCGCGCACACCTCCTTCATCATGCATTGCATCGGCGAGTTGATCGAGCCGATGCCGAGGTGCGCCGACTTGAGATGCACCTTGAGGCTTTCGTGCCGGGCGCGCGCCACGGCCGCCATCATGCGATCGGAGCCGATCGCGATCAGCCGGTCGCAATCGTGGAACGAGATCGGCTGTAGGCCGAGCCGCCCGGAAGCATAGGCGAGCATCGCCTCGACGATGTTGCCGACAAAGCCGCGGTCCTGGGGGCGTGACGGCGCGAAGCCGGGCGCCTCGTCGCAGCACCAGACCACCGCATCGGCCGCCGCCTCGATCTCCCCGATCTTGTAGCGATCGATCACCCGCTTGTAACCTGCGAAGTAGAGCACCTTAGAGCCCGCGGCGCGCAGCGCCTGGCCGATGGAAAACAGCACCGCGTTCCCCAGGCCGCCGCCGACGAGCACCACCGTCTCGTCGCGCGGGATCTCGGTCGGCGTCCCGGTCGGTCCCATCAGGACCACCGGCTCGCCGGGCTTGAGGTGCGCGCACAGGTCGGACGAACCGCCCATCTCGAGGATGATGGTCGAGAGCAGGCCGCGCGGCTTGTCGACCCATGCGCCGGTGAGCGCCAGCCCTTCCATGGCGAGCGTCGTGCCGTCGATCTTCGGCGCCAGCGTCTCGAAGTTCTGCAGCCGGTAGAACTGTCCGGGGTGGAACTCGCGCGCCGCCCTCGGGGCGCGCACCACGACCTCGACGATGCTCGGCGTTAGCCGCTTCACCTCGTGCACCCGCGCGCGCAGCTCGTCGTTTAGCCGCTCGAGGAACGCTGCGTCGTCGAGCGGCGAAGCCGGCGCGACGCGTGCCAGAACCTCGCTCACCAGCGGATAGCCCTGCTTCGCGCCGCCCATCGCCTTGACCACGTTGCCGAAGAAGGACGGGTGCAGGTCGCCGAAATAGCTCGCGAAGCGGCCGTCCGGGGCGCGCCACATCAGGATGTCGGCCTGCTCGGGCTTGGAGATCGCGCGCTCGGGCTCGACCGGCTGGCCCTCGCGGTCGCAGGCCTCGAAATACTTGCCGTCCAGGCGGAAGTGCTCGGGGTCCTCGCGTCCGAGCACCGTGTTGGGCTGCGTGCCTGCAGCCACTAGCACCGCGCGCGCCGGCAGCTCGATCTCGGCGCCGCCCTGCTGCGCGAAGCGCACCGCGCGCGCGTGGCCGAACTCGTCCAGTTCGATGCGGGTCGGCGACAGGCCTTCGACGAAGCCGATGCCTTCTTCGAGCGCCTTCTCCACTTCCTCGTGGTTCAGCGTGTAGGAGGGCGAGTCGACCAGGCGCCGGCGGTAGACGATCTGCACGCCGCCCCAGGACTTGAGCAGCTCCACGACGCGGGCCTCGCGCCCTTCGCGCCGGGCGCGCTCGCGCTCGGCGCGGATCTCGCGGGCATGCGCGAGGAACTCGTCGGCGATACCCGCCTCCTCGCGGTTCCACGGCGCGCGCACGACAGCTTCGCCGCGCTCGCCGCACAGCCCGTCGTAGCGCGTCAGGAACTTCTCCACCTGGACGACGTAATAGGCGAGCGACTCGGTCGCCGTGTCGATGGCGGTCAGGCCGCCGCCGATCACCACCACGGGCAGGCGTATCTGCAGGTTGGCGATCGAGTCACGGCGCGCCGCGCCGGTCAGCTGCAGCGCCATCAGGAAATCGGAGGCAGCCCGCACGCCGCGCGCCAGGCCATTCGGGATATCGAGCAGGGTGGGGCGTCCGGCGCCGGCGGCCAGCACGATGTGATCGAAGCCCATCTCGAGCGCGCTTCGGGCCGTGACGGTGCCGCCGAAGCGAACGCCGCCGAACATCGCGAAGGCGCTGCGCCGCTCGAGCAGCAGGCGGATGACCTTGAGGAAGTTCTTGTCCCAGCGCACGGTGATGCCGTATTCGGCGACGCCGCCGAAGCCGGCCATCACGCGCCCATCAAGCGGCTCGCGCAGCTCCGCGATATCGCGCACCGGGCGGAACGGCCGGCGCCGGCCATGGGCGTCGACCCCGGACAGCGCGGGGTCGAGCGGCTCGATCTTCAGGCCGTCGATGCCCACCACGGTATGGCCGTCGTTCAGCAGGTGGTGGGCGAGGGTGAACCCCGCGGGCCCCAGGCCGGTCACCAGCACGCGCTTGCCGCTCGCGGGCCTCGGCACCGGGCGGCGCAGGCTGAGCGGATTCCAGCGCGTGAGCAGGGAGTAGATCTCGAACCCCCAGGGCAGCTCGAGCACGTCCTTCAGGGTGCGCGTCTCGGCCTGCGGAATGTCGACCGGATCCTGCTTCTGGTAGATGCACGACTTCATGCAGTCGTTGCAGATGCGGTGGCCG
>Ga0187774_10000432_pt1 | contig 14247 bp, 13 predicted proteins | sample 0216_BV02_MP05_2_FD_133152 | JGI IMG/M metagenome (GOLD analysis project Ga0187774, IMG submission 133152) | Tropical peat soil microbial communities from peatlands in Department of Meta, Colombia - 0216_BV02_MP05_20_MG | ecosystem: Environmental > Terrestrial > Soil > Wetlands > Peat | place... | reverse complement strand
GAGGTACTTGACAACCTCTATGTTAGATAGTAAAATTTAATTGACACGATAATTAAATTTTTCGTGCTACTAAATTTGATATTATTTGAGGCGACCGGAATAGAATTAAGATTGGAAGGGAGTTCAAGCACAGAACACGGGTTAAAAAGGCAGACTGAAAAGGAGCTATTATATGAAAACCGTTTCTTTAAAAAACATCTTTTTAGTATTTCTAAAAATCGGCACTTTTTCCTTTGGCGGTGTCTATTCTATGCTCACCTTTTTTGAGAGGGAGCTGGTTGATAAACACAAATGGCTTACCCATGACGAATATATTGAGAGTGTAGCTATCGGGCAGATAACACCAGGCCCGCCTATTGTAAATACTGGGATCTGTATTGGGTACAAACTGAAAAAAATAAAAGGGGCGCTGGCTACCACAGTAGGGCAGGCATTCACAGGCACGGTTCTGGCCATCTTGCTGGCGATTTTCTATTTGAAAACCAAAGATAATATTCTTTTAGGCTCAATCATGAAAGGAGTAGGAGCGGCTGTGGTAGGTTTACTTCTCTCTATTGTCTATAAGATGGCAAGAAAAACAATCACGGATTATAAAACTGCCTTATTTGCACTGTCTGCTTTTTTTGCGCTTGCCATATTCAAACTTAACCCTATCGGGCTCATTCTATCTGCCGGTATACTTGGCTTGACAGTATATGGAAGGAGACACAAATGATCCTGCTTAAATTTTGCTGGATCCTGATCGTTGTTAATGCTCTAACAATCGGCGGAGGCTTTGTTATGCTTCCAATGCTTCACAAGGAATTTGTTGAAAAATATCACTGGCTAACCAACAAGGAATTTCTGGATGCTATTGCTATCGGGCAGGTTACTCCGGGACCTTTAACAGTTATGAATGCCTTTATGGGGTATAAAATTTATGGTCTGTTAGGGGCAGTTATGGCAATGATTAGTTCCTATCTGCCTTGTATTATTATCGTCACCTTGGTGGCCAAGTATTATTATTCCTATAAAGAATCTATGATTGTTAATTCGAGTTTCAAAGGTATAAGGCCTGCAGTCATCGGATTATTAGCGGCTGTGGCTATCTCTTTAGGAAATGCCTCACTTGTGGATCCTATAACTTTTGGGATCGCCATAATCAGTTTCATCGTCATCGCCTTTACAAAAATAGACCCTACTTTCGTGATTATCGGTGCAGGAGTCATAGGAGCTTTATTGCTATAAAAATATTAGGAACTCATAAAAAATCTTTTTGACAAATTTTTACTGATGTGATAATTTAATCTTGAACTCTAAAGAAAAGGAGGTGATTTTAATGTCTTGCAAACCAGGGCATGTAGGCACAAAAAAGACTGCTAAGAAGAAAAAGAAGTAAGTTTACTTCTTTATTCCTTCTCTCGCAATTGCTACTTTGCCTGTTCTTACGAACTCCTTAATGCCCATAGGCTTAAGGAGTTCAACGATGGCTTCTATTTTCTTTTCATCACCAGTAACTTCTATCGTATATGTCCTCTGACTTGAATCCACAATCCTCCCCCTGAATATCTCCGCAAGTCTCAGAACTTCTGCCTTGTCTTCCTGTCTGGGGGCAACCTTTATCATGACCATCTCACGCTCAACATGGTCAAGCTCTGTCATATCAACAACTTTTACAACATCGATAAGTTTGTTAAGCTGTTTTGTTATCTGTTCTATGATCTGATCATCACCGCTTGTGACAATAGTCATTATTGATATCTGCGGGTCTATTGTCTCAGCGACTGAGAGGCTTTCAATGTTATATCCCCTCCCGCTGAAAAGTCCTGCGATCCTTGATAAAACTCCAAACTTATTTTCAACAAGAAGAGAAATTGTATGTCTCATTACATTTCTCTCACTTCACTGCCTTCAACTTCTTTTCTGCCTTTTCCTTTGGTTCTTCAAAGAGCATATGGTCTATTGGAGCACCTGCAGGCACCATGGGATAGACTTTCTCTTTCCAGTAGACAATGAAATCCATAAATACCGTCTTCTTTATTTTGAATGCCTCTTTGAGCACAGGCTCAACCTCACTCGGTTTTGTAACCCTGAATCCAACAGCCCCGTAAGCCTCTGCTACCTTAACAAAATCAGGGACTACCTCAAGATGGCTATACGAATACCTTTCATTATAGAAAAGCTCCTGCCATTGCCTCACCATACCAAGATAATGATTATTAAGGATAGCTACCTTTACAGGTAATTTGTTGATAACCGCCGTTGCAAGCTCCTGGATATTCATCTGTATACTGCCATCACCTGCTATGTCAATTACAAGCTTATTGGGATGTGCAAGCTGTGCACCAATTGCAGCAGGGAAACCATAACCCATAGTACCGAGCCCACCGGATGTCAGCAAGGTTCTTGGTTTGTCAAACTTATAAAATTGTGCCGCCCACATCTGATTCTGGCCAACTTCGGTTGTAATGATTGCATCCCCCTTTGTAAGTTCATAAATCTTTTCAACAACAAACTGGGGTTTTATTACCTCATCGCTATATGTGTACGTCAATGGCCTTTCCCTCTTCCATGCTTTAATCTGCTTCAGCCATGCCTCGCGAACTTCATCCCATTGTTCTTTGACTTCTTCTTTCAGAATCTTGTTTAAGACTGTAAGAACCCTTTTTACATCTCCTACAATAGGGATATCCACGCGCACATTTTTTCTTATTGAAGTCGGATCAATATCGATATGGATTATCTTCGCATGAGGTGCAAAGGCATCGATCTTACCAGTTACCCTGTCATCAAATCGCATACCGACTGCTATCAAAAGGTCAGACTCCTGTATCGCCTTATTTGCATAATAAGTACCATGCATTCCAGGCATACCGAGGGAGAGTTCATGGGTTCCGGGAAAAGAACCGAGGCCCATCAGGGTCATTGTTACAGGAATTTCCGCATACTCTGCAAGTTCTCTGAGTTCCTTTGAACCGCCAGATAGTATTACACCTCCTCCAGCAACGATAACCGCCTTTTTTGACTTTGCGATCAGATGTGCAGCCTGCGCAATCATCCACTTATTCCCTTCATACGTTGGGTTATAGCTCCTGATCTTTATCTCTGGCCATGTAAACTCTGCTTTTCCTGCTGTCACATCCTTTGGCAAATCTATCAGCACAGGACCCGGTCTGCCTGATGTAGCAATATAAAACGCCTCTCTCACAGTCCTGGATAATTCTTTCACATCCTTCACAAGAAAATTATATTTTGTACAGGGCCTCGAGATTCCAACGATATCAGCCTCCTGAAATGCATCATTGCCTATGAGCAAAGTTGGCACCTGTCCAGAGAATACAATGAGTGGTATAGAATCCATCGAGGCAGTAGCGACGCCTGTTACTGTGTTGGTCGCTCCCGGACCTGAGGTTACAAGTGCCACTCCTGCTTTCCCTGTTGACCTTGCGTATCCATCTGCTGCATGTACTGCACCCTGCTCATGACGTGTAAGGATAAGCTGGATATCTTTGTCATCATAGAGAAAATCAAAGATGCCGAGAACGACACCTCCAGGATAACCGAAGATATGTTTTACTCCTTCTCTCTTAAGGGACTCGATAAAGATTTCAGCACCAGTTATTTTCATAAAATTATATTTACCTCTTGGTTATTGTAACATGATCGCGCCCGTGCCTGCAGAGCTGACCATCTTTGCATATCTTGATAGGTACCCCTTTTTTATCTTGGGATCTGGAGGTATCCAACTACTCAACCTCCCCTCAATTTCCTTATCTGTGAGTATCAGATCAATCCTCCTCTTCGGGATATCTATTTTTATCTTGTCACCGTCTTTGACTATAGCTATTGGACCACCTTCCATTGCCTCAGGTGATATATGACCTATGCATGGGCCTCTCGTGCCACCTGAAAACCTGCCGTCTGTAATAAGGGAAACGGACTCGCTGAGGCCCATCCCAGCTATTGCCGCTGTAGGGGACAACATCTCCCTCATTCCCGGACCACCTTTTGGTCCTTCATATCTTATGACAACAACATCTCTGGGTTTAATCTTGCCAGCGAGGATAGCCTTCATGGCATCTTCTTCTGAATCAAATACCTTTGCTACTCCCTCAAACTTCATCATACCCTCACTAACTGCAGACTGCTTAACAACAGCTCCATGAGGTGCAAGATTACCGCGGAGTATGGCAATCCCGCCTTCTTTGTGATATGCCTTATTGAGTGGACGTATAACATCCTCATCTTGAATCTCTGCTGAGTCTGCTATTGCAAAGATACCTTTACCACTTACGGTAATACTATCATGTATCTTTCCCCTGAGCTTTTTTAGAACTCCTGGTATCCCTCCTGCATAATCAAGGTCTTCAAGATAATGCTTGCCTGCCGGGAGCATATCGCAGATATGAGGTGTTTTCCTGCTCAATTTATCAAAGAGTTCAAGGGGAATCTCAAAACCTGCGTCATGGGCTATTGCAGGTATATGAAGCACTGTGTTTGTTGAACCTCCAAGGGCAAGGTCAACCATTATTGCATTCTTGAATGCCTTTATAGTCATTATCTTTCTCGGCGTTATATTTTTCCTAACAAGTTCAACGATTCTCCTTCCACTTTCGAAGGCTATTCTCTTTTTCTTCGATGACACAGCAAGTGCTGTAGCACAGCCCTCAAGGCTCATCCCGAGGGCCTCTGTTATACATGCCATTGTGTTCGCAGTATACATACCTTGACATGAACCCGCACCTGGACAGGCACACTCCTCGAGAGCCTCGAGCTCTTCATCTGTTATCAAACCCTTTTTGTATTTCCCAATCGCCTCAAATGTATCATTAACGAGGGAAAGTCTCTTGCCTCTCAGATGGCCGGATAGCATCGGACCTGCAGTAACAACTATCGAGGGAATATTAATCCTTGCAGCAGCCATAAGCATCCCAGGGGTAATCTTGTCACAATTTGTAAGAAGCACAAGACCATCAAATTGATGTGCCTCTGAGATAGTCTCCACAGAATCAGCAATAAGCTCCCTTGATGGAAGAGAATAATGCATGCCTTTATGCCCCATTGCTATTCCATCACATATTCCAGGGATCCCAAAAAAGAATGGGTATCCTCCGCCAGTATGTATACCTTTTTCTATGAATCTTTCGAGATCTCTCATTCCTATGTGGCCGGGAATTATGTCAGTAAAACTTGTTGCAACACCTATAAAGGGTTTGTCCATCTCTGTCTTAGGTATACCAGTAGCGTAAAGAAGTGCCCTATGCGGAACCCTCTCCAATCCCTTTTTTATAAGATTGCTCTTCACAGTGATAATAACCTCCCCATTTTCATTCCTAAGTCCATATCTTTAATTTGTGCGACCCTTTTCATATTCTCTGATAAGCACTGCCATCCTGTCTTTTTTGAGAAGCTTCTGTTTCTGTATCTTTTTCCTCTCTAATTCTTCCTCTGGGCTAAGAAAGCGTTTGCTGTCAATCTTTGCAAGTAGTCCCTCGAGGTTTTTGTGTTCTTCTGTAAGCTTTCTAAACTCTTCACTTTCCTTTTTAAGAAGTTCAACAATCTCTTCCTCTCTCAAGTCTACCTCCTTTTTTAAAAAGAAAAATTAACATTTTTCCAGGGTAAAAACAACCCTGAAATCCCAAAATTCAAATTACCCCAAAAATGCAATTAATATAATGCAGATGTTGTGAAAAAATTTATTTTTCGATACCTCAATGTACCTTTAATCATAAATCACAAATCCCCCCTCACCCCCCCTTTTCTAAAGGGGGGATGAGGGGATTACTTAATTTTCAAAGATATTTCTAATAATCTCATCTCTACGAGTCGTAGACGAGTTAAATAAATTTTTGAGCAATATCTGCATTATCTGGGTTACTATAAGTTCAGGGTTTTTGATCATAAATAATCCTCTCTGCCAGTTTATATGAATTCTCTATACAGTCATTAACACCAATTCCCCTATAGGCGTTTCCTGTTATATAAAAATTCTTGTGAATACTAATAGTTTTGTCAATTATTTCAAGTCTTTTCTCATGCCCCAGGAGATACTGGGGTATGCCTTTCTCATGAGTATAAAGTTTAACAAAATCAGGCTCTGCTTTTATATCCATAATCTTCTTCATCTCTTCCATCACTGTATTTATCAATTTATTCTCTTCCTGCAATGCAACCTCTGCCGACCTTGCACCGCCGAGCATACTCCTAAGAAGAACATAACCTTCAGGTGCCCTGTTAGGAAATATACTTGAATCCCAAAGTGTCCCGAGTATCTTTCTTCCTTCTCTTTTAGGCACAAGAAAGCCGAAACCTTTCAAATCTTGCTTTATTTTATCTCTCATATAGCCAAGGCATACAACAGAAATAGGAGGATAAGGTATTTCCTTAAGGGTTAAAGACAGGTTTCTATTAAAATCCTTAACCATTTCGGAAGTAGCATGGGCAGGTGTTGCAACAACAACACTTTCTGCCTCAATCTTCGAATTATCAGAGAGAAAGACAACATAAGTATCATCTTTTTTATCTATTGCTACTACTCTGTTTTCTGTCTTTAACCGCTCTCCCAAAAATGTTTTAAGGGCTGTGATAAAAACTTCCATACCGTTATAAAATGAAGTAAGAACCCCACCTGGCCCTGGCCCTACCCTTTTTCCTGTTCTTTTAGCTTCTCGCTGAAGCTTTATGAGCGCTCTGATAAGGCTCCCGTATGTATTTTCAAGGTCATATATTCTTGGGAAACAACTCTTAAGGCTCATCCTCTCTGGATCGCCTGCATAGATGCCAGATGCCATTGGGTCTATTAATTTTTCAAATGCCTCTCTCCCAAGCCTGCGCCTTGCAAAATCAGCAAGCGTCTCATCATCTTCTCTTCCCTTTGGCGTGACTATTTCCCCAATAATCCTCAGTCGTCCATAAAGACTAAGGAGATTCGATGAGAAGAAAGCGAGAGGTGACTCAGGCAACATATGGAGCTTGCCTTCAGAATATATAAATCTCTTTCTTGCAGATTCATTGCTCTTTAGAGGTTTAAGTCCAAGTTTTGCAGCAAGTTCAAGCGTTCTTGGCCTATTATCTAAAAAGCCGTTAACACCACCTTCACAAAGGAAGCCTCCTGATCTGTCAGTCCATATCTTGCCACCAGCCTTTTTCTCAGACTCAAAAATAATAATCTCTAAAGAGGGGACTTTTTCTACAAGAAAATAGGCTAAGGAAAGACCAGAAATTCCCCCACCAACGATAACCAGTCTCATACCCAGCCCTTCTCTCTCAAACCCTTAATTACCATGTCTTTTAATGCCTCTATAAATAAAGGATGTGTATTAAGAGAATCCACTCTTTTAAGCTCAATACCAAGCCTTTTGGCCATGTTCTTGTATAATATATCTATCTCATAAAGGGTCTCAATATGGTCTGAAACAAAACTTATCGGTACGAGTAGTATATTCTTGTATCCCAAGTCCAAAAACCTCTCAATTGTCTCTTCTGTTGTAGGTTTAAGCCATTTAACGGGGCCGCTCTTGCTTTGAAATGATAGATCCCACTCTATATTTAACCTCTTTACAATCTCTCCAATCGTTCCTTGTATTTGCTCTACATAAGGATCGCCTTCTTTTATCAAAGCCTCTGGAAGATTGTGAGCACTGAATAGCACGTGAACACATGGCTCCGAGTTCGGAGTTCGGAGTTCGGAGTTAGTAATCTCCCCACTCCTCCCTTTGATCCCTCTATGTCCCCCCTTACTAAATGGGGGTAAGGGGAGATTAAATGAATCAAGACCCTTTTTAATAACATCAATAAGTGCCTCTATGTATAGGGGATGATTAAACCACGATTTGATATAGAAAACCTCAATTGGGTATCCTGAAAGGACTTCATCTAATCTCGCCAGCGATGAGCCTGCAGTGGCATGTGAATAATGAGGATACATGCTTATCGCAATAAGTTTCTTTATGCCATCATTGCATAGCTTAGGCACCACTTCATCTATGAATGGATGCCAGTAACGCATTCCGACATAGACCTTAAATACCCCCTTATATCCCCCCTTACTAAGGGGGGAATCAAAAGGGGGGTTATTAAGTGCCTCTTCAAGGGTTTTTGCTTGAGCTATGGTAATATCAAGTATTGGAGATCTACCCCCGATAAGGCTATACATTTTTTCTGTCTTTTTCGAGCGTATATTTGATATGAACCAGGCTATAGGCTTCTGAAGAAATGAAGGTCCTAACCTTATAATTTTCCTGTCAGAGAAAAGATTATAGAGAAATGGCCTTATTGCCTGGAGGGAATCAGGTCCACCAAGATTCAAAAGTATTATTCCTATGATCTTCTTTCTGATTTCACCCAAATCGTGGTCTACTATAGCAGCTCCCTCTGATCTATCTGAAATCTTTTGAACTTTCTTCAGATCAATTTTAAGAAATTTAGTGCTTATATGTCTACCATAATACAAAGAAGGGCCTGGGATGGGTAAATTTATGGGTAAATTTATTGATATTTGTCTCAGACTCTGCTATATTGTTACCTTGAGTTTGAATTTAGCCAAAGCTTTCATGTGTTCGCATCAGCCTCTATTCTATCTTATAGAGGATGAACTTGGATCAAACATAGTTTAAAATTTAAAATATGAAAGTTTCGAGATGTCTCAAATTCTTTTAAAGCCAGTCAACGCAAAAGAGAGGTTCTTATGTTAAAACGTTATCTATTAGCCCCCGGTCCAACACCGGTTCCATCAGAGGTGCTACTCACAATGGCAGCACCTATGATACACCACAGGTCGCCGGATTTCCTTCCTATACTCGATTCTGCAAAGAAAAGTCTTCAGTGGTTATATCAGACAAAAAACGATGTGCTTATTATCTGCTCCACAGGTACAGGTGGAATGGTCGGTGCTGTGAATAACTTTTTCAACCATGGAGATAAAGTTATCGTTATAAATGGCGGTAAATTTGGAGAGAGATGGACAAAGATATGCCTGTCCTATGGCCTGAAAGTTGAAGAGATCATTGTTGAGTGGGGCTACGCAGTAAGACCTGAGATGGTTGAAGAGACACTTAAAAAGAATCAGGATATAAAGGGTGTATTTGTCCAGGCATCAGAGACTTCGACAGGTGTTTATCATGACATAAAAACCCTTGCATCCATAGTGAAAAGATATGAAAATACATTATTCATAGTTGATGCTATTAGTGCCCTTGCTGCGCATGACTTAAGGACAGATGAATGGGGTATAGATATAATGGTAGGAGGTTCTCAGAAGGGTTTGATGCTTCCTCCAGGCCTTGCCTTTGTCAGCGTGAGTGAAAAGGCGTGGGAAAAAGCAAAAACATCAAAATTGCCCAGGTTCTATTTTGATTTTAAGAAGGAACGCGAAAACCTTGCCAAAAATCAGACAAATTTCACTTCACCCGTTTCGCTCATCATCGGCCTTAACGAAAGTCTGAAGATGCTCCAGGCAGAAGGACTTGAGAATGTATTCAGAAGACACGAAAGGCTTGCCCATGCCACGAGAAAAGCTGTTCAGGCACTCGAGTTAGAACTCTACGCAAAGGATTCTCCATCAAATGCCGTAACTGCAATTATGTCGCCGTCTGGAATAGATGGGCAAGCAGTGTACAAAAATCTTCGAGAGAAATATGGTATCACAACAGCCGGCGGGCAAGACAGGGCAAGAGGCAAAATATTCAGGATTGCCCATTTAGGATATGTAGACAGATTTGATGTCATAACAGCAATTGCAGCTATTGAGATGGTACTGAAAGAAATGGGATATCCCCTAAGACTCGGGACAGGTGTAGCAATTGCCGAAGAACTATTAATGGGATGAAAGAGGATCGTATGAAAGTTCTCGTAAGTGACAATATTTCAACAAAAGGCATAAATATACTCAAAACTGCAGGGCTTGAAGTTGATGTAAAGACAGGAATGAAATTAGAAGAGCTGATGGCATGTATTGGAAATTACCACGGCCTGATCGTAAGGTCTGCGACAAAGGTAACCTCTAAGATAATAGATGCCGCTTCAAACCTGAAGGTCATAGGACGTGCAGGTTCGGGACTTGATAATGTTGACGTTACTGAAGCAACAAAAAAGGGGATAGTTGTAATGAATACACCAGGCGGAAACACTATCACCACAGCAGAACATACAATGGCACTGATGTTTGCTCTTGCGAGACAGATACCCCAAGCCACAGCCTCGATGAAGGAAGGCAAATGGGAAAAAAAGAGATTTACGGGCGTTGAACTTTTCAATAAAACGCTCGGGGTTATTGGCATAGGGAACATAGGGAGTCAGGTTGCAAGAAGGGCACAGGCCTTTGCAATGAATGTGATAGCCTATGATCCCTTCCTGAGCGAAGACAAAGCGAGAGCAATGGGTGTTGAGAAAGTCAGCCTCAAAGAGCTATTCAGGCGCTCTGATTTTATAACTATTCATACTCCCATAACAACAGAGACAAGAAATATGATCAATAAAGAGACAATTAAGATTATGAAAGATGATGTTAGGATCATTAACTGCGCAAGGGGCGGTATCATCAATGAGAAGGATCTTTATGATGCCCTTGCAGAAGGTAAGGTTGCAGGCGCTGCACTTGATGTATTTGAAAAAGAACCGCCTGAAAATAATCCCCTCCTTACCCTTGATAATGTTATCTCCACTCCCCATCTTGGTGCTGCGACCAAAGAGGCACAAGAAAATGTCGCCATTGCCATTGCAGAACAGGTAGCAGATTATCTCGTTCGCGGTACTATAAGCAATGCTGTCAACTTCCCGGCCATACCCGCAGACCAAGTAACAACACTTCAGCCTTATATAACTTTATCTGAGAAACTTGGGTTATTCTCAGCCCAGATATTTGAAGGCGGTGTTACAGAAATAACAATCGAATATCGAGGTGAGGCATCCGAGATTGATACAGCTCCAGTGAAAATAGCTGCTGTCAAAGGTTTTCTCACACCCATCCTTGAAGAAACAGTAAACTTTGTTAACGCACCTTTTATTGCAAAGGAACGTGGTATAGAGGTTAAAGAGACAAAAAGCGCTGATGCCGGTGATTATCAGAGCATGGTTGCTATCAGGATAAGGGCAAAAGATAAAGAAAGTTATATTGCAGGAACACTCTTTAGTAAGAAAGACCCCAGAATTGTAGCTATTGATAGCTTTAAGGTTGAGATTGTGCCTGAGGGAGAGCTTCTCTTTATCTATAATAATGATAAACCCGGGGTTATAGGGAATATAGGGACACTCCTCAGTAAAAACAATATTAATATTGCAAGGATGCAATTTGGGAGAGAAACCCCCGGAGGGAGAGCAATCTCAGTTGTCACCATAGACACTCCTGCAACACCTCAGATCCTGGATAAGATAAAGAGTCTTCCAAACATCCTTTCACTCAAACGTATAACCCTCTAAACGAGTTTTTAGAATGCCTAATGTAGTGATAGTTGGCACACAGTGGGGAGACGAAGGTAAGGGAAAAATTGTTGACTATCTTTCTAAGAAGGCAGAAGTAATTGCTCGCTACCAGGGGGGCCACAACGCAGGCCATACAGTAGTAATTAATAATGAGAAATTCATTTTTCACCTGATTCCCTCAGGAATACTCCACAAAGGCAAGATATGTCTGATAGGCAATGGTGTTGTCGTAGACCCTCCTGCCCTCATAGAAGAGATCAACGGGCTAAAGAAGAAGGGAATCAAGATAGGCGGAAAACTCTTTTTGAGCAAAAATGCACACCTTATTATGCCTTACCATAGAGTTATTGACAATGCAAGCGAAAGGAGTAGAGGCAAAAAGAGCATTGGTACAACAGGGCGTGGGATAGGTCCTGCTTATGTAGATAAGATGGCAAGGAGAGGTATAAAGGTCGTGGATTTCCTTCACCCATCGGTATTCAAAGAGAAGCTCAAAACAAACCTTTTTGATATCAACTTCATCCTTAAAAACCTTTATAAGGTTTCTGGGTTTAAGACCGAGAATATTTACAAAGAATATATGGGTTATGCAAAAAAACTTTCTGAATATATCGCTGATACAGATATTATTATTAACAGAATGATCAGTGGAAACAAAAATATATTGTTTGAAGGTGCACAGGGAACACTTCTCGATGTAGACCACGGGACATATCCCTATGTAACATCCTCGAATGCGATAGCAGGTGGTGTATGTACGGGCCTCGGAATAGGGCCAACAAAAATATCAAGGGTTCTTGGTGTAGTCAAGGCTTATACAACAAGGGTTGGCAGCGGGCCTTTTCCGACAGAGATAAAGGACTCCTTAGGGGATGCGCTCAGGGAAAGGGGTGGAGAATACGGAGCTACGACAGGTAGACCAAGGAGATGTGGATGGCTGGACATGGTCGTACTCAGACACTCTGCAAGGGTTAACGGACTCACTGGAGTTGCAATAACAAAGCTCGATGTCCTCGATGGCTTGGATAAAATAAGAATCTGTACCCACTATAAATATAAGGGAAAGATTTACGAAGATTTTCCAAAAGAGATTAATATCGTCGAAGAATGCAAACCATACTATGAAGAGTTTGAAGGTTGGAACACTAACACTATAGGTATAAGAGACTTCAACAAACTTCCGAAGGCGGCAATGGCATACATAAAAAAGATTGAGAGAATGTTAGGAGTTGAAGTGCAATTAATCTCAACAGGCCAGAGGAGAGATGAAATCATTCAGCTTAAAAACCTCTTCTAATTGATACCACCTTGACTACGCCTTGATTTCAAAGGTCTTAAATTACCTCTATCCCTCAAAGTGCCCAGCTTGTGGAGGAACGTCTGATGTGTTTTACCATTCACCAATCTGTTTTTCCTGTTGGTCCAAGATAAAGAGATACTCTGGCCCTTCATGCAGGATATGCGCAACACCGTTCTCCTCAGAATATGCAGAGATATGCGGGCAGTGCCTCAAAAATTCCCCTCCCTTCTCTAAGGTCTTTAATTATGGTCTCTATGAGGGGTTGCTTGCAGAGGCAATTAACCATTTGAAGTTTTATGGACTAAAAAGACTTGCAAAACCCCTTGGCAAACTGCTACTAAATTTTGACCTACCTGAATTGGACGGCGTAGTGCCTGTTCCTTTAAGCATTAAGAGACTGAGAGAAAGGGGTTTTAACCAGTCCCTTCTTATAGCAAGAGTAATATCGAAGGAAATAAAGGCACCTCTCTTGATGGACACCCTTCTCAAAAAAAAGGATACTCTTCCACAGACAGGTCTGTCTGCACGGGAGAGGATGTTAAACCTCAAAAATGCCTTTGACATAAGAGGGGATATAAGAAGTCTCAGGCTTCTCCTTGTTGATGATGTTATGACAACAGGAGCTACAGTGAAAGAATGCTCAAAAGAGCTTATGAAGGCCGGGGCAAAAGAGGTAACTGTCCTCACCCTTGCCAGGTCAAGTATGATGTGAGGAGTATCCTGAAGCAATTCACTTATTGACAGGTGATTTCGGTCAGTCCTCAGGTAAAAAAATTATCGAGACAATCATTTTTGAACTCGGAGGCCTGCGTGTAAGTATCCCAACCTTTAAAGATGTCAACCGCATAGAGCGCGATAGAAAGATCCGCAGCCGCTTCAACGGCATAAACTACACAGAGCTTTCAATCATGTTTGGATTGTCATTGAATATGGTGAGGAAGATTGTAAATAGAAAAGAATAAAATGATGATGTTTTCACGGAGTGCGCATAACACCTAACGACCAAACAACCTGAGGTTATCCAAATATTTGAGGATTATTACGAGTAGTCTATCAGCATTCCCTAATCCGTTCGTATCATTCAAATAACATTGCTCTGAGTTTAATAACATTTTCATCTTCAGGATTAGAAAGATCAGGACATTTATCAAGTGCGGCCTCTCCTTTGCCCAATGCTGCTGCAAAAGACATACATGTTGAGAATCCGCATACCTTACAATTGCTTTTTGTTAATAATTTATAAATACTCAGAGCAGGAACATGCTTGAATTTCTTATGATTAGGTTCAATTGAATCTTTTTTAGAATAAATATCATTGAGAAATTCAATTAACTTTTCTATTGCTGCAATAGCATGTGCCTTATTTTCTACTAGTACTAAAACACCACTATCCGGATAGAGTGCGCAGTAAAATTCATTAAAAATGAATTTAATATAATGCGGTTTATCAAAATATAATGGTTTTTTTGCCACCGCATTAATGTATGGAAATAATGAGGAAATATCAGTATTAAATTTAAATTTAGCCCTAAATCCCAAACTTCCTGGTT
>Ga0187774_10000431_pt1 | contig 14255 bp, 9 predicted proteins | sample 0216_BV02_MP05_2_FD_133152 | JGI IMG/M metagenome (GOLD analysis project Ga0187774, IMG submission 133152) | Tropical peat soil microbial communities from peatlands in Department of Meta, Colombia - 0216_BV02_MP05_20_MG | ecosystem: Environmental > Terrestrial > Soil > Wetlands > Peat | place... | reverse complement strand
GCTCTTGGACACGCCCTGGAACTCCAGGACCGTGCGTCCTGAGCGCGCGGGAGGCGGAAAGCGGAACGAAAATTCCGCTTGAGAAGCGGGCGCAGGGACGAACTCCATCTTGTCCAGCATCTTCAACCGGCCCTGGACCTGGCGGGCCCGATCCTTCCGCGCCCGGTTCCGGTCTACGAACCGCTTGATCTGGCGGATCTGCTCCTGCTGGTGCCGGTGGGCGGCCCACTGGCCTTGGGTCTGCTTTTCCTTCTCTTCGAGGTACCGGTCGAAGTTCCCGGGATAGGCGGTCACCTTGCCGTTTTCCACCTCGAGGAGCCGATGCACCACCCGATCGAGAAACACTCGGTCGTGGGAAACGAGCATCAGGGCCGAGGGCACGTGAACGAGGTAATCCTCTAGCCAGAGAAGGGAATCCAGGTCGAGGTGGTTGGTCGGCTCGTCGAGAAGGATCACCTCCGGTTCGGCGAGGAGAAGGCGGGCGAGGGCGACGCGCATGGCCCAACCGCCGCTCATCTCCTCGACCGGCCGGTCGGCATCGGTTTCCTTGAAACCGAGGCCGGCGAGCACCTTCCGGGCCCGGACTTCGAGATCGTACCCCCCGAGCCGGTGGAATTCCTCGAAGAGCATGCTCTGGCGCCGGGCTGCCGCGGCCATCTCTTTCTCGGAGAGGGGCTCCTCGAGTTGTCTGGCGAGGAGGGCAAGCTCCCCCTCGATGGCTCGGACCTCGCGAGCTACGTCCATGACCTGGGCGAGCACGGTCCTGCCCCGAAATTGGAGCACGTCTTGGGGAAGGTACCCGAGGCGGAGATTCTTTGGCACCGACACTTGGCCCTGGTCGGGATCTTCAAGACCGAGGAGCAACCGGAAGATGGTGCTCTTGCCCGAGCCGTTGGCTCCGATGATACCGACGCGCTCCCCCGGGTTCACCTGAAAGGAGCAGTCGGCGAGGACATCCTGCTTACCGAAGAATTTGTTGACCCGGCTGAAGGAAATCATGAGTTGGGTTTCAGTCCTCGGCTGTCAGGGTTCAGGCTCCGCGGGTCGGATCCGGCCTTCGTTCCGATCCCGCCCCCGTCTCAGTCCGGAGCTACGCCATGCTCCCTAAAGAGCCATCGAAAAATCTCTCGACCAGTCTTACGTAGAGCTCTACTCCCAGGGGCAAGACCCGCTCATCCAGATCGAAGTGGGAGGTATGGAGCATGTGCCTGATCCCCTCGGCCTCGTTGGCACAGCCGAGATCAAAGCCGGCACCCGGGCAGCGTTCCAGGAAATAGGAAAAATCTTCGCTACCGAACTTGGGCTGGCGGAAGAGGACCCGATCCTCCCCCACCATCTCGCCGGCCACTACCGCTATAAAACGGCTCACCGGTTCGTGGTTGATCATGGGCGGATAGCCCTCAGAAAAGGTGATCTCACCATGGAGACCGTGAGCCCAGCATATGCCCTGAACCAATTCATCGAGACGGCTGATGGCGAGATCGCGCATCTCGGGGCGGAGAGCCCGAATGGTTCCGGCAATCATCATCTCATCGGGAATGATATTGGTGGCGCTGCCGGCCTGCACCCTGGTTACGCTCACCACTAGGCCCTGGGTGGGATCGGTGTTTCGGCTCACGAGGCACTGGATGGCGGTTATGAGATCGGAGCCGGCCACGATGGGATCCCGACTTAGATGGGGGTAGGCGGCATGAGCGCCTTTGCCGATGATCTGAATCTCAAAGTCATCTGCGGAGGCGCAGGCCTCGCGAAGGTAAACCCCGACCGTGCCGATGGGGAGGAGCGGCGCAACGTGGGCGGCAACGATCATATTCACCTGAGGATTCTCCAGCACCCCGGCGGCGATCATCTCCCGGGCTCCATGGCCGCCCTCCTCGCCGGGCTGGAAGATGAGCTTCATCTGGCCGTTGATCCGGCTCCGCAGGTCGGGTGATTCGGCAAGGACCCTGGCCGCGCCGAGCAGCATCGTCATGTGGGCGTCGTGGCCGCAGGCGTGCATCACCCCCGGGTTAGAGGAAGCGTAAGGGGCAGCGGTCTCTTCCTGGATCGGCAAGGCGTCCATGTCGGCGCGGAGGGCAAGGGTCTTCCCAGGTGCCGCGCCGCGAATCAGACCGACCACCCCCGTCCCCCCGATCCCTTCTCCCACCTCCAGACCGAAGCTCTTCAGATATTCGGCCACGCGGCCGGCCGTACGTTTCTCCCGGAAGCGAAGCTCCGGATGCCGATGGAAGTCCCGGCGAACCTCCTTGAGCCAGTCCCCTATTCGTCCCACCGTTTCTCGGATCACTCCCGTGGTCTCTCCTCTACATCTGTCGTTCCAGGTCGGCAAGGAGTCTCGGCACATCCCTTTTCCAGGGCGATGACCGGGACAGTGGTGCCGCCGGCAGGTAGGGTTTCCGTCTCGTTTTCACCGCTCACCACCGGCGCCCGGACGCGAGCACTCATCCCGAAGCAAAACTTTATACCATAGACCGTTCGATGAGAAAAGCAAGGCGGAGGCAGGGGGCCGTAAAGGTCCGACTCTCCCCAGGGCTTTCCTTCCGCCGCATCCGTGCACGGGCGCGCCCTCTCCGCCAGTGCCCGGCCATCTCGCCAGATTCCTGATGGCCGTCTGGCCAGAATTGGTCGTTCTGCGATGGTGAGGGATCCCTGGCCATACTTCTAAGATATTGTGCTACAAGCAAAAATGAATTAAGCGTCAAGACGGCATCGTCCCTGCTACACCAAGGCGCGACACCACGCATAAGGAGAAGGTTCCCAAGAGATAACAACGTCCACCCCAACTCGAGGTCCGGCCCATCTGCCCCGAACAGAAAACACCGCCGGATGAGAGTTGCAACCCCGCCGACAGACGCCTCCCCCGCCTCGCTCCCTCCGTGATCCCAGGGAACGAGGTCGGTGGGAGGCGCCCCCTCCTTTCGGTATCCTAATTCAGCCGTAGCGAGTCGCTGAAAAACTTTTCGAGGGCACATCACCAGGCCTCCCGGCGCAGGCTCCTTGCGGTGATGGCACGAGGCCGAGTGATTTGTTCGTCAAGGCTGCATAATGGTTCGACTCGCAAATGCCACGACCAACCCCAATTCCAGTGACCTGGCAGACCCATGGGAAGTGAAGCCGACGCTCAGGCTCCAGCTTCGGAGCGCCGGAGAACGTTCATGCCTTCATGATTTCATCGAGGAGGACGGTGGCGTAGGAGCCTTTGGGGAGGAAGAAATCGAGGCGCAGGCCGTCGGGCTCCTCGCGGAGGCTGATTTCCCGGAGCGGAATGCGGAGGGCTCGCCTGCTTCCCGGCTGCTTGCGGAAAATGTCCGGCGCCAGGCCCTGGCAGCGGAGGATTTCCCTCTCGAGAATCGCAGCTTCATCCCTGGCTTCCATCATCTTCTTGCCCCAGATGGGACCCGTCGGGCTGATCTCCAGCCAGTCGGCCCGCTCCTGCTCCTTCGCGGGATCGAGAACATGAAAGAGGCCCCCCGTTTCGTGTTTCTTTGCAATGTCGCCCCTAAGTAGACGGGCGAAAAGACCTCGCTCGAGGCGCATCTTGAGGGTGAGGTTGAAAAGGAGAGAGGTCGCGGCGCTGATAAGGAGCTTCTCCGTGCGGACGGATCGGAGCCGTTTCTTGCCTCGGAGGACCGCAAGGCCCTCTTCGGGATTGTCGCCCGTCGTGCCGAAACGCTGGGATCCGTACAAGTTAGGGAGTCCGGCAGCTTGCAGCTCCTTCACGATCGCCCCGGCGAGCGCCATAGCGTGAGGGTTCGGCTCGCGAATGAGGATGGAGAATCGATTGCCCAGGAGATGCCCCGTTCTGAGCTTGTGCGGATGGCGTCTCTCCTCAAGGATTCTCACGCCGTTTGCTGCAAGCTCGTGGAGGCGACGTTCGGAGACTTGCGTTCGCGGCACGGACACCCACTGCCGAGTGACGGCGCGTTTGTCCTTCCAGCCGGCGAGCCCCACCTCGTGATCTTCCAGCTCGAGGTGCTGCCGAAGGAGGGCGACGAGATCCAGGGTGGAGAGGTTCGTTGTCTCCACCAGGAGAAAGCTGAAATCGCCGTCGCCGGCGCAGGGGTAGAGCGGGCTCTCCTCCACGAAGAAGTCTTCAGGCCGCTCTTTGAGCCGTCCGCCTATGCCGGGGAGATTTTGAGTTAGATGGATGCGACCGACGCTGTGGTTCATGGCAACACCGAATGCCCCCTCACCCCGGAGGGCGGAGAGGGGCTTGGGGCTGTGGCGAGGTCCCCAAAGCTCCCATCAAGCCGGCAACAGAGAGGCGAAAACAGCCTCATCTATCTCCTCGAGGATTGCCAAAGTGAGGGCCAACGTTGCCTGGACATCATCCACGTGAATGAGGCCGCTGTGGCTATGGGCGTGTCGGACCGGCACCCCCAGGACCACGGTGGGGATGCCCCCCTGGGCCAGGTGTATGGCTTTGGCGTCGGTGGCACCGGTTTGCCGGACGGCAATCTGGTGGGGGAGATTCCTTTCGCGAGCAAGGTCAATCACCCATTCCCAGAAGCGGCGGTGGATGATGGTGGAGGGGTCGTAGAGCCTTACCTGGCAGCCCTTGCCGAGGACACCCTGGGGATTGTCTTTGGCGATCCCAGGGAAGTCATCGGCTGGTGGCCCCTCGAGGACGACGGCCACCTGAGGCCGCGCGACCTCCACGGCGGTGACGGCTCCTCTCGAGCCGAGCTCCTCCTGCACCGTCGCCGTGGCCACCACGGTGTTCGGATGGTTACCGAGCTGCCCCATGGCCGCAACCAAAACGGCGCAGCCGACCCTATCGTCCCAGGCCTTATTGGCCAGGAGCTTGTTATTGAAGACGGCAAAACGGCTCACCGGCGTAACGAGGTCCCCGATGCGGAGCCCCAGGGATTCCACCTCTTCAGGCGACGAGGCGCCCACATCGACGAGGAGTTCGTCGATTTTGATTTCCCCCTTCTCCTCTTTCCTGAAGTGAGGCGGCACGGCGCCGATGATGCCTTCCGCAGGGCCGCGGCTCCCGTGAATGTGGAGGCGCTGGCCGGGGAGCTGCCCGGCGAACCAACCACCCAGGGGCTGCAGCCTTAGATATCCCTGGGAGGTGATGTTCTGCACGATAAAGCCCACCTCGTCCATGTGGGCGGTAAGCATGACGCGGGGCTTGTCCCTGGTCCCCGTCTTCTCAGCGATCAAGGAGCCGAGACCGTCGCGCGTTATCTTGCACCAGGGCTCCAGATGGCGGCGGATGAGTCGCGCCACCGGCTCTTCGCCTCCGGGCGGACCGGGGCAGGTAGAGAGTACTTCCAAGAGGTCCAGCATGTGCTTCATAGGCTCCTCCCGGGCAGTTGCCGGCATTATTACCCCTCCATGACTAAGATGCAACGCCAGAGGTCCCCATCGCGGCCTCGGCCTAGAAACCTCCCGCTCTTCCTTTCCTTGACACTGGGGACTCCCGGTGCTACAAGTCGCCGACAAAAAGTGAGTGCCCCAGGTTGAGCGATTCTGACGCAGGGGATGAGGTTACTAATCTGCTTTTTGCGGGCGGGGATCAACCCGCCTCGGGCGTGTAAACCCCGCCCCTACCGAACGGGTCGGCCCGCCTCTCTTAGGTGCCTCGCCACAGATGTGGCGGGACCCGAATCGGTTGTGTGGAGGAAACCCTGCCCATGGCGGTTTCTCAGACCGTCCTTCACGAAGAAGTAGAGTCCCGCTACCTCGCCTACGCCCTGTCAACCATTGTCTCGCGAGCCCTTCCCGACGTTCGCGACGGCCTCAAGCCCGTCCAGCGCCGGATCATCTATGCCATGGACACCATCGGGGCCAGGGACACGGCGCGCCACGTAAAATCGGCCCGGGTGGTCGGCGAGGTCATCGGCAAGTACCACCCCCACGGCGACGCGGCCGTCTACGATGCGATGGTGCGGATGGCCCAGGACTTCTCCCTGCGCTACCCCCTCGTTGACGGCCAGGGGAACTTCGGCTCCGTGGACGGCGATGGTGCCGCGGCCATGCGCTATACGGAGGCGAAGCTCTCCCCTATCGCCGGGGATCTCCTCGCGGATCTCAAGGCGGAGACCGTGAGCTTCAGGGAGAACTACGACGCCAGCCTCACCGAGCCGGCGGTGCTCCCGGCAAGGATCCCGAACCTGCTCATCAACGGCTCGAGCGGCATCGCCGTGGGGATGGCCACGAACATTCCTCCCCACAACCTGAGCGAGGTGTGCGAGGCTCTCATGCACCTCATCGACCATGACGAGGCGTCCACGGCCGAGATCATGGCTCACATCAAAGGCCCCGACTTCCCCACGGGCGGCCAGCTCGTTGCGACCGGCAAGGAGCTTGAAGAGATCTACCGCCTGGGGAAGGGAACCCTCAAGGTGCGGGGTGAATTCACGGTGGAAGACCTGAAGCGGGGGAAGAAACAACTCGTCATCACCTCCATCCCTTACTCGGTGAACAAGGCCCGGCTGGTGGAAAAGATCGCCGGCCTTATTCTCTCCCGGCAGCTTCCGCTCGTGAGCGATGTGAGAGACGAGAGCACGGAGGCGGTCCGGATCGTGCTCGAGCTAAAGGACGGAAAGGTCGATCCCGACAAGGTGATGACCTACCTCTATCGGCACACGGACATGGAGATCAACTTTCCCCTGAACTTTACTTGCCTTACGCCGACCGGGGTGCCGGAGAGGCTCTCCATCATCGAGATCCTCAACCACTTCCTCGATTTCCGGAAAGAGATGGTGGTGAGTAAGCTCGAGTTCGAGCGGGCCAATCTGGAGAATCGCCTCCATATCCTGATGGGTCTCGCGAAAATCTTCGATGATCTGGATGCGGCCATCGCCATCATTCGAGGGGCGCGGGATCGGGCCGAGGCGCACGAGGGTCTTAAGGCACGATTCGACCTCGACGACGACCAAGCGCGGGCCATCCTGGAGCTCCGCCTCCATGCCCTGGTGCGTCTTGAGATCGGCAAGATCGAAGAGGAGCTCGCCAGCCGCGAGAGACGACTCCGGCAGATTACCGCCATCCTTCAAAGCGCTTCCAAGATCTGGCACGAGGTTCGCCAGGAGATCGCGGCTGTCAAGAAAACGTACGGTGACGGTCGCCGGACGGCCCTGATCGCCGGCCTTCCCCAGTACGCGTACGACAGGGAGGATTTCGTCGTCCACGAGGATGTGTTTGTCGTGATCACGCGGAATGGGTGGCTAAAAAGGGTGAAGTCCTACGATCCTCGAACCCAGCTCCTCAAGGAGGGAGATGAGGTCCTCGCTGTCCTGGCGGCGAATACCAGGGAAACGGTGGCCTTCTTCTCGAACTTCGGCCGGGTCTACGTGAATCGCGTCTACGACCTGGCCGTATCCGGGAAGGGCTACGGCGACCCCATTCAGACGCTCTTCCACTTCGAGGATCAGGAGCGGGTGGTGGCGGCCCTCCCAGCAGAGACGAGGGAGGAGTCCGGGGTGACGGGGAGCGCTCAAGGTGAGCCAGCAGAGGATATGGAAGGGAGAGAGCCCTATGCGCAGCTCGAATTCTTTCCTGGGGTTCGAGGGGGAGAGAACGGCGGGCAAGCGCAGCGGAAGTCGAATGCTCCTCTCTGTCTCGTGGTGACGCGGCAGGGGCGAGGGTTTTCCTTCGAGCGGAGCGCCCTCAGGGAGCCTACCACCAGGAACGGTCGGTCTCTGATTCGCCTTCGCGAAGGGGATGAAGTGGTTGCGGTGCGACCAGTGGAGGGGCCGCTCCTGGTCGCGGCCACGGCTCGCCGGGTGCTGGTGACGGAGGTGGACCAGGTGAAGGTCCTCGCCGGGGCCGGGCAGGGGGTTAGGGTCGTCAATCCGGAACCACCCGGTGTTTTGGAGTGCTTGACCGCGAGACCTGAGGAAGTTCTCCTCATGGAGAGCCCAAAGGGGAAGGTGAGTGAGGTTCTCGTGGGCGAGATCCCCCGTTACCGGCGAGGCGCCAAGGGGGCGGTAATCCGTGGCGGTATAGCACGGATTAAGGTCAAGAGCGCGGCCCAGGGGGAAGATGAGGCGGGAGTCGTTGCGACTGAGCAGGGCTGCGGCACGTCCTAGCGTGGAGAGGTGTGATGGCAACGACCTATACGGCGAGAGACATCCAGGTACTCCGTGGGTTGGAGCCCGTCCGGCTCCGTCCCGGGATGTTCATCGGCAATACCTCCACCACCGGGCTCCACCATCTTGTCACCGAGGCCCTGGACAATGCGGTGGATGAGGCCCTGAACGGTTACTGTGACCACATCCACATCACCATCGGCGCCGATAACGCGATCACCGTGAGCGACAACGGCCGCGGCATCCCCGTTGAGATGCACCGCCAGTCCCGCAAGAACACCCTGGAAACTATTATGACCACCCTCCATTCAGGGGGGAAGTTTTCCACCAAGAGCTACCAGATCTCGGGAGGTCTCCATGGCGTCGGTATCTCGGTAGTCAATGCCCTGAGCGAGCAGATGCGGGTCACGACCTGCCGGGACGGGCTCAGGTGGGAGCAAGACTTCGCCAGGGGGAAACGCAAGAGCAAGCTCCTGAATCTCGGGCCGACCTCGGAGCAGGGCACCACCGTTATCTTCAGGCCTGATCCCGATATCTTCAAGGAGCTCCGCTTCAACTCCCGGATCATTAAGGAGCAGGCCAAGGCCAAGGCCTTCCTCACCCGGGGTTTGACCATCACCGTGGAAGACCAGGTGGAGGGGACCCAGGAGACCTTCCACTTTGAGGACGGGATCAAGAACTACATCAGGGATCTGGTCCAGGGCAAGGAGGTGGTGACAGAGGAGCCGTTCTATTTCGCCTATACCAACGACCTCCGCCTGGAGATGGTCCTCTGGTGGACCGCCTCCACGGAGCGGACCATCTATTCCTACGCCAACTCCGTATATACAAGCGGCGGAGGCTCCCACGAGAACGGGTTCCGCCTCGGACTCACCCGGGCAGTTCGCGAATACCTGGCCCGTCAGAACAACCAGTCACGGAAGGTGAAAAGCCTTACCGGAGAGGACGTGCGGGAGGGGTTGGTGGCGGTCCTGAGCGTTTTTGTTTCCGGCAACCTGGAGTTCCAGGGCCAGACCAAAGAGAAGCTCAACTCGGACATTCAGCCTCAGGTAGAATCCGTCGTCAAGGATGCTTTTGAGAACTACCTCTTTCACAATCCCACGGCAACGGAAGCCATCGTGGATCGGGTCCTCCTCGCGGCCCAGGCCAGAGAGGCGTCGCGTCAGGCCCGGCAGGAGGTGGGGCGAAAGGGAGCGGCGGCGAGGTTGACCCTCCCGGGGAAGCTCGCCGACTGCACCTCCACCAGCCTGGAGGAAACGGAGCTCTTCATCGTAGAAGGGGACTCGGCCGGCGGCTCCAGCAAACAGGCACGGGACCGGCGGTTCCAGGCGGTGCTTCCCCTCAGGGGGAAGATCCTCAACGTGGAGCAGGCGAGCGCAGACAAGATCAGGAAGAATAAGGAGATCCAGGATCTCATCCGGGGCATCGGGACCGGCGCGGGAGAGCAGTTCGATATCAGCAAGCTTCGCTACGGCAAGATCTTCATCAACTGCGACGCGGATGTGGACGGGTTCCATATCTCTACTCTGCTCCTGACCTTCTTCTATCGCTACATGCGGGACCTGATCGAGAAGGGCCACATCTACCTGGCCCAGCCGCCGCTCTACCGGATCCAGACCAAGGAGGGAAAAAAGAAACGGGTCTACTACGCCTACCGGGAGGAGGAGAAGGAGAAGCTGCTCAAGCGCCTCTCCCCCCGAGAGGCGACAGTTCAGCGGTTCAAAGGCCTCGGAGAGATGAATGCCGCCGAGCTCAAGGAGACCACCATGGACCCCGCCCGGCGCCTGGCGCTCCAGGTGACCATCGAAGACGCGGCCAGAACCGGCGAAACCTTCGAGACCCTCCTCGGCCGGGAGCCCGCTCGGCGCTACGCCTTCATCCAGGAAAACGCTACCTTTGTCCGGGAGATCGATGCCTGAGCAGATTGCTGGAAGGCCGGTCTCGCAGTCCCGATCCGATGACCGGGAACACCTATCGCAAGGATTCCTCACCTCACAACAAGTCCTGTCCCCTCCCCTGGCGGAGGGATGAAGGCGAGGGGAATAAGACAGACTCGCGATCTCCATGTATGTCGTCACCCCGACCGTCATCCTCCCCCGTCGAGGGGGAAGAATTTTTTGGGGGACGACGCGGAGACAGGGAATCAAACGGTTTTTACCGCTACCAGTCACATTGGAAATCCACAAGCTTGTACCCTGCAACAGGGCTGTCGATCAGATCAAGTTTTTTCACCGTGTCAGCGTATCGTGTGGCCAAGGGCAATAACGCACGCGTCAGAGGAAGGCCGCTTTAGCGTCGCTCGAGGAGCGCCACCGCCTCGATGTGCGCTGTATGGGGGAAAAGGTCCACCGGCTGGATGCGCAGGGGCCGGTACCGCTCCAGGAGGATCTTGAGGTCCCGGGCGAGAGTTGCCGGATTGCACGAGACATAAATGATACGCGGCGGTCCGAGTTGCAGGAGGTTCTTGACCACCAGAGGATGCATGCCCGCCCGGGGGGGATCAGTAACCACCACCTCGGGGCTGCCGTAGCGGCTGAGAAGAGATTCCGGCTGCGTCAGGAGCGTCCTCATGTCGCCCACCATAAACTCACAGTTTCCCACCCCGTTCAAAGTCGCATTCACTTGAGCGTCGGCCACCGCCTCCGGCACTATCTCGAAGCCGATGACTTTCGCTGCCGTGCTGGCAAGGCGAAGGGCCAGGGCCCCCGTCCCGCAGTAGAGGTCCCAGATCACCCGGTTGTCTCCCGCGCCGACGGCATGGGTCACCTGATCCAAGAGAAGCCGAGCCGCCTCACTGTTCGTCTGGAAGAAGGAGCCTGGAGAGATGCGAAACCGGAGGTCACCGAGATACTCCTCGATGTGCCCCGGGCCGAAGATGACCTCACGGCGGTCGGCGCTGGCGATCTGGGCCTTCTTGGCACTCACCCCGTGAACCAGGGTGGTTACTTCGGGGAGCTTGTTGCGGAGCGTTGCAACGAGCTGGGCGACGAGGCTCGAGCCGGTCTGGTGAGGTGCGGTGATGACCTCGGCGACAATCGTGCCCGTCGCCTTGCTGTCACGGATGACGAGAAAGCGCCAGAACCCGGTATGGGTTTTCGTACTGTACGGCGGCATCCCCGAGGCAAGGGCGAAGCGGCGCACCTCCTTGAGAATAGGGATTACCAGAGGACTCTGGAGATGGCACTCGTCGATGTCGAGTACCCGGTCGTAGAGCCCCAGCACATGGAGGCCCAGGGCGAAATCGCGCGGTTTCTCCACGTTGGGGTTAGATAGCTCTTCCCGCTCCTGCCACCGGCGGCCGGAAAAGGAGAACTCCATCTTGTTGCGGTAGAAGTATTGCTGGGGGGAGGGAGTTGTGGGAAGGACGAGGTCGCCTTGGATGCCGCCGAGGTGAACCAGACAATCCGCCACCAGGTCTCGCTTCACCTGAAGCTGTACGTCGTAGGGGAGGTTCTGCCACAGGCACCCACCGCAGGTACCGAAGTGCCCGCACCGAGGGGTCACGGCGAGAGGCGACTCCTCAAGAACCTGGAGGACTCTGGCCTCGGCATGCGAGGATTTCTTCCTGGTGATTCGGGCAAGAACCCGCTGACCGGGGATGGTGCGTTCGAGAAAGACTACAAATCCGTTCACCCGGGCCAGCCCCTTACCGCCGAAGGTGAGCCTTTCCACCTGGAGTTCAAGTTCCTTGCCTTTCCTTACGCTATCCATAGCACTCCGAGGAGGTCCGAGAGATTCCCGGACAACCATACCTTGTCCGCAGCGCCGCTGGCAAGCATGGAGTCGGAAATGAACCTCACTGGATGACTTCCGACAAGCTTCAGACCAAAAATACTTTGCCTTTTGAAGGCGGGATGTCTAAAATCATATTGAAGATTGAATCCTTCGTTCTCACTCACCCGTGAGCGAGATGGCCACAGCGCATAACCATCTCTTTCCTGTTTTCCTCACCAGTCCGCCAACCTACCACCTTGGATATCGGCCGGACATCTCGGCGCGTAGCATGGAGATCTGCCACGACTTTGTCGGTACCCGGGAAAGGAGGGGCCCATGAGCGCACCCAGAGACAGCAATTGCCGCTACAAGGAGTGTTACAACTGCCGACATCAGCAACGTGTAGCTTACGGCAGCAAACCCAGCTACACCTGCACCCTCGCTCTAGATGGAACGATTAGGGTATTCGATTGCGGTGGCCTTCGCTACTACCGGCCGGCCACCAAGGCGCAGAGGAGGGAACAACAGGGACGCGCCGGCGCGCGTCATCATTAGCGATCAGCTACGAACTATCGGCTACCAGTGAAAACTTGACGAAGTCAAATTTTCACTTCAAGGGTTTTCCCCTTTGGAGCGGGCGCTGGTGCTCCTTAAGGTGGATGTCTGCGGCGAGGCAGGCACCGCCTGGCCCGATTCAACGAAAAATTCGTTTCTCAACCATTCGATCTCACCGCGGGACGTTCCCTCGTCCAAATCCATGAGGTCACCCTCGACCGATTGAATCAGACCTTCCTCGAACATGCTTATCCAGAAGAGGGCGCTTTCCCGGTTGGGTTGCCGTACGTGAATTCCAGCACGAATCTCACGAGAACTTAGGCTCGCCCCCGGGTCCTGGACGTACACATCGCCGCCGAATATCTTCCGCAAGTGCTTCAACGTCTCTCGCCCGACTCCCCTCCGTTTCTGGCCGAGTACTTCCAGGTGGAACAGGGTGATGTGCTTCACTCCCTGCTCATCCAGCCACAGGCTCAGCTCTCCCCGATAGTGACCGCGTTTCTCGAAATGAAGGATCTCCATGGCTCCGTAGCCCTTGAGAATGGTCAGGAGGTCTTTGATGCTTCGGTCCCGGTCCGCACCCGACCAGATGATGTCTTTCCAGATTACCTGCGCCATGCTCTCAGGCATCCTCGCTCTGTTCGATTTCGGGGGGGGGAGGCGTTAACGAGATAATGAGCACTTTCACGTGACCCGTACCATACCTGAATTTCCAGCAAACGGGAATAGCAAATGTTGGATGGCACAACGCCGACAAGCTGATCACGGTCAGTCCTGCTCAGGGGGGTACGGAATAAAGGTAGACATTGTTTCTCCAAAATTTTTGTGCTACCCTGCGACCTGTTTTGGAAGCAGCACCTCTGGTTTCCTTGTCTCTCCGGCCCGTTCCGAAGAAGCCTCGCGGATGATGGCCGTGGACAGTCCCTAAGCGGCATGGAATCTCCTGGAACCCAGCACACCAATGGCGTTCAGGGGGTAGCGGCCTAGGCCGTCGGAGGGATGCGCAACCTCATGCCGAGGACCCCCCGGGGGTCGCAGCAAGCGAGAGTATTTTATGGGGAAGCATTTGTTCTTGCATTCATAGGCAGACGTCTAAGAAAGGAGGAAGGTGCAATGATGCGGAGACTGGGGTTGGTGATCGGTATATTGGCTCTCGGCTCCCTTCTCTTCGCCGCCGGGTGTGAGAAGGCGCCGGATGTCGTCAAGGTCGGGTACAATATTGAGATGACGGGGGACATACCCAAAGTGGGTGAGGCGTCAAAGTACGCTGCCGAGATGCTGAAGGAAGAGATCAACGGCAAAGGTGGGCTCCAGGTGGGAGACAGGAAGTATCCCCTGGAATTTATCTACCAGGACAATGAGTCCAAGGCGGAGTCGGCCACGGCCGCAGCGCTGAAGCTCATCACCAGGGATAAAGTTCTCGCCATCATCGGCCCTCAGGCGAGCAAGCAGGCGGTCCCTGCCGGTGAGGTGTGTAACGCCAACAAGACCTTGATGATCAGTCCCTGGTCCACCAACCCCAACACCACCAAGGGCCGGCCTTGGGTGTTCCGCGCCTGCTTCCTCGACCCCTTCCAGGGGCCGGTGATCGCCAAGTTCGCCACGGAGGAGCTCGGTGCCAAGAAGGCCGCGGTTCTCTACGACATCGCCAGCGACTACCCCAAGGGACTGGCGGAGTTTTTCAAGGAGGCCTTCGAGAGAATCCACGGCTCCGGCTCAGTGGTGGCCTTCGAGAGCTTCACCACCAAGGACCGCGACTTCAGCGCTCAGTTGACGAAGATCGTCAAGTCGGACGCCGACTTCCTCTTCACCCCGCAGTACTATGACGAGGTGCCTCTCATTGCAAAGCAAGCCCACCAGCTCGGGTGGAAGAAGCCCATAATGGGGAGCGACAGCTGGGGTTCGGCTGAGCTCATGAAGCTGTGCGGTGCCGACTGCTACGGG
>Ga0187774_10000428_pt1 | contig 14293 bp, 16 predicted proteins | sample 0216_BV02_MP05_2_FD_133152 | JGI IMG/M metagenome (GOLD analysis project Ga0187774, IMG submission 133152) | Tropical peat soil microbial communities from peatlands in Department of Meta, Colombia - 0216_BV02_MP05_20_MG | ecosystem: Environmental > Terrestrial > Soil > Wetlands > Peat | place... | reverse complement strand
GTCTTCCCGGCTCATCGCTTTCCCCTGGTCGAGCGTGGGAATGGACATCATACGGCGACAGGCGATTCCCTGTAGTCAGTCTGCTGCAAGGAACCGCCCGCCGCTGTCAGGCGGTAACTGCCACTCGGACGTCGTCTGCCCTCGAAACGAGAAAAGGCATCCGCTGGGTCTCGTTGCCGGTGACGTCCCGATAGACGAGCTCGCGGGTGTCGAAATCGTATTCGGGGTGCCCCCCGTTGTTCCAGTTCCCGGTGAAATGCATGTAGAAGGGCACGTAGAAGCCTCTCTTCGGGTCGCGCGGGTGCAGGGCGAACACGTACTCGGGCGCCGTTTTCAATTCGGTTCCGCGGTGGCAGTACTGGACCCAGACGTATTCGTCGAGCACGACCACCTTCCAGGTGGGGGCGTAGCCGTAGAACTTGAGCTCGACCTTCTTTCCCGCGCGCCGCAGCCGGTCAAGGAACGCGATGCTCGCCTCGACTTCGCGCACGAGCGCCTCCTCGCTGAGGGGTCTGCTCGTGAACGATTGAATGTGCTCGCGCGCGCCTTCGCTCGCCGGATGCAGAAGCATGACCCTGATGTCGTAGCCGTTGCGCAGCACGCTCTCGAAAAGGCTGTCCCCATCGACGAAGGTGTTGTAGCCGGTGACCGACAGGATATAAACGTCGCGCGAGGCGGGCAGTCTCTTCACCATCCATCGGCCCCGCCAGGGCCGCAGCCAGCCGCCTTTCTCGCAGGCAAAAACGAGCGACGCGAGGCGCGCGCTGGAGACGAAGCGCTGGTTCTCCCACAGCACCATCAGGACGTTGAGGAGCAGGACGAGAACTGCCGCGAAGCCGATCTCCGTGACGAGAAGAAGCTGCGTGTTCTCCTCGACCTTCGGCCACCAGTAATAGAGGATGTAACCGGCCGCCTTGGGCAGCGTGAACGCGATCCCGATCGCGAGAAGCGTGATGAGGCTGTGCGACAGAATGTAACGCAGGCCTGCGGCAAAGGAGGGAGATTGAGTTCGCCCGAACAAGGAAATCACCTCCAGGGTAGTCGGTAAGGCGCGTGCCGATGTCACAGGCTGCGCGCGCCGGTCATTGAAGCATTGCAATGTTGCAGGAAAGCCATGCGCGCATCCCGAGAGCATGGAGCGCGCCCACTGTCCGACCCGGAACCGGGCGATGAGTTCCGTCAGGATTCGTGCCAACGCGGAGGCCGCTGTCGTGCGTTGGCGACAGTTCAATCCGCCATTTCGCGCGCTTGGCCGATCGACCCCGAGATCGGCTGTCCGGCTACAGGGTCGCCCCGGGCTGCCCGAGCGCCTTCTCGGCGAGCTGGCGGACGACCCACTCGTAGGCGTCGTCCACCGAGTCGGTGCGGTGCACGAGCTCGATGTCGCGCGGGTCGATGGTCCCGTGACGCGCAAGCGCGTCGAAGTTGATGACCTCGCGCCAGTACTCGGTACCGAAGAGCACGATCGGCAACGGCTTGCGCATCTTGCGGGTCTGTACCAGGGTGAGCAGCTCGAACAGCTCGTCGAGCGTCCCGTAGCCGCCCGGGAACACGATCACCGCCTTGGCCAGATAGGCGAACCAGAACTTGCGCATGAAGAAGTAGTGGAAGTGGAAGGCGAGCTCGCGCGTGACGTAGGGGTTGTCGAATTCCTCCACTGGAATGGAGATGGTGAGGCCGACGTTCATGCCTTTCGCGTCGGCTGCGCCGCGGTTCGCCGCTTCCATGATCCCCGGCCCGCCGCCGGTGCACACGACGAAGCGGCGCTCTTCGTGGTCGAGTTCCTTCGACCAGTTGGTGACGCGGAACGCGAGCTCGCGCGCGGCCTCGTAGTAGGCGGACATCTTGAGCGCCATTTGCGCCCGCTCCCGGTCTGGGCCCGCCTTTGCCGTGCGCACCATCTCCTCGGCGGCCTCGCGCGGCTTGATGCGCGCCGATCCCATGAACACGATGGTGTCGTCGACCTTGTAGTGGTCGAAGCGGCTCTTGGGCTCGAGATACTCCGAGAGCATGCGCAAGGGGCGTGCGTCCTTGCTGTTCAGGAAGCCCGGATGCTGATAGGCCTTGCTGCGGGGGGGCTTGCGTTCGCTCATGGCGCGGGGCGTGAACAGGATGGTTCGGGGCATTCGGCGGCCGCTTGTCTTCGGCCTCGGGATGCCATGTTACCCGGCCTTGGGGTCCGGACGCTCGGTGCCTCGGATTCGCGCCCCGTCCGCACGCACGGCGCGTGGGGACGCTTGCCCCACGGATTGCGCTGCGTCAATGCACCTGCAGTTCAACGAGCTTGCCGGCGAGGGCGTGCACGTCGGCTGCGACGCCCTCCAGGGCCAGGGGCCAGCCTGCTAGAAAGTCCCTCTCACCCTGTGCGCGCCCCATCAGAGCACACCATGCCCGCTGTTCGTCCTCAAGCAGCTTCTCGGCCTGTACGAGAGCGTCGACCACCAGCTTTCGCGCAGGAAACGCCGCGTCCCCCGCGTCCATCACGCGCCGCAGGATGTGCAGGTAATCCGCCTCCGTTCGCAGGGCCGCGAGCAACATGGATTCCCGAAATGCTTCGAGCGTCGCCGCATCGTCGCGCGGGAGCGTGCGGCTTGCTGAATCTCTCGTGCGCACGAGCGCTTCGGCGCCGGCTTCCGGCGCCGCAACGATCCATTCGAGATAGGCCGCCGCGGTCTCTTCGCTGCTGCAGGCCACTGTTTCGGAGATCCCGTCGGTCGCAAACAAGGCCGGCACGATCGCCGCGTCCCGTTGCGCCCAGTCCAGATACGCGGCGACCCAGTCGCCGCCCATCGCGCTCGCACTCATCGCTCCTCCTCGCTGCACCCGCCGTTCTCGCCGGGAACGCGAGCCGCGGATGCCATCGTCATGAAACAAAATATGTTCTCCCGATTTCGCAGGTCGGTATTGAGTTGGATCAAAGACAGCGCATATGTGCATTGCACCAATGCCCCATTTCATGCGCGGATCGGACAACGAAAGGGTTCGGGTCAAGGGGAGATCTTGACGTCCACCGTCATCCCCAGCCTGAGCGGCGTCTTCTCGAGCAGCTCGATCTTCACCTGGACGACTTTGATGCCCAGGTTCACCGCGGGATTGGACGGGCGGATCCTGCGCGCGCCGACGTAGTCCGAGATCTGCTTCACGCGCCCCTTGAAGGTGGTGCCGCGGTACGCGTCGGAGGTGACCTCGACCGCATCGCCCACTTTCACCTTTCCGATGTCGGTTTCGTCCACTTCGACGTTGAGCCAGAGCTTGTCGAGGTCGGCGATGCCGAGGATCGGGATCTCGGGGGTGACCCCTTCGCCTTCGTCGAGGTAGCGCTGGATTACCGTGCCGGCGATGGGCGAGCGGACGTAGGTCTTTTCCAGCAGCCGCCGGTTGTAGGCGAGCGCCGCCTCGGCGAGGCTCACCTGATTCCCGTACAAGGTCACGGTTTCGGCCCTCGGGCCCGCCTCGAGGAGGCGCTTGCGCTGCTCGGCCTGGTCGGCGGCGGCGCGCGCGGCGTCGTAGGCGCGCTGGCGCTCGTCGAGCGTCGCGGAGGACACCATGCCTTGCGCGCGCAGCTCCCGGTAGCGCTTGAGCTGGCTCTCCGCCTCCTGCCGCACCGCGTGAGCGCCCTCCCACGCGGCGATCGCCTCCCTGATCTCCTCCGAGCGCGCTCCGGCGCGGACCTCGGCGAGCTTGCTGCGCGCCACCCGCAACTCGCTTTCCGCGCGCTGCACGGCAGCCTTGAGGTCGTCGTTCTGCATGATCGCCACGACCTGTCCGGCCTGCACGGCTTCACCTTCCTTGACGAGAATCTTGTCCACCTTGCCGTTCAGCTCGCCGCTGCTCACGTCGATGTCGTAGCCGGGCATCGCCTCGACCTTGCCCTCGGCGGCGACACGGCCGGGATCCGCGCGCGGATCGGACGGCGGCGCTGCCGGCGGCCGGTGCGTGAAAAGGAGGAGCGTGCCGATCGCGACGAGAGCGATGAGCGCCGCCGCGATCCAGGTCTTCTTCATGGCACGAGCCTTCCGTCCTCGAGCACCGCGACCCGGTGCGCGAGTTGCCCGGCTTTCGGGTCGTGGCTGACGATGGCGACGGCCTTGCCCCGATCCTCCGCCAGGTTCTTGAGCAGCGACAAGACCTCTTTTCCGGTCTTCGAATCCAGATTGGCGGTCGGCTCGTCGGCGAGTATGACGAGCGGGTCGCCGGCAAGCGCGCGGGCGAGCGCGGTGCGCTGCTTCTCCCCGCCGGAGAGATCGGGCGGATAGAGGTCCGCGCGCCTGGCGAGGCCGACGCTTTCGAGGAGCGCGAGCGCGGCGGCCTTGATGCGCGAGCGCTCGATGTGCTTGAGCCGGAGCACCAGCTCGACGTTCTCTGCGGTGGTGAGCGAGGGAAACAGGTTGAACGACTGGAACACGAAGCCGATGGTTCTTCGCCGGATGCCAGGCAGCGATTCTTCGGAAAGCGCGCCCACCGGTTTGCCTTCGACGTACACTTCGCCGCTCGTCGGCCGCAGGATGCAGCCCATCATGGACAGCAGCGTCGTCTTGCCCGAGCCCGAAGGCCCCGCGATCAGCACGACTTCCCCGGGCTTGAGCGCGAGGCTCACCGAATCGACGGCGACGACCCGGGCGTCGCCCCGGCCGTAGATCTTGCTCACGTTCCTCGCCTCGATGACGGCTTGCATGGCGTCAGGCCTTGAACACGGTCACCGGGTCGAGCGTGCGGATCTTGCCGACCGAGAAGTAGGCGGATGCGAGGCACGCGGCGAGGACGACGACGAACAGGCCCAGAAACACCGACGTGTCGAGGTAAAGCGGTACGCCTGCCTGCTCGAGCGCGCCGTGCACGAGCCCGACAATGAGCGCTGCGATGAGGTAGCCTGCAACCGCGCTCGCCCCGGCCTGGCCGAATACCACCTGGTAGATCTCCCCGTTTCGCGCGCCGATCGCCTTCAGCGTGCCGTATTCGCGCAGATGCGCGAGCGTGCTCGCGTAGATCGTCTGCCCGACGATGGCACCGCCGATGATCATCGCGAGGATCGCGGTGAGGAAGAACGCCATCCCGAGGCCCGTCTGGATGGTCCAGTAGCGGATGCTCCGGGCGATGAACCCGTTGCGCGTCATCACCTCGTTGTCCTTGAGCGAGTCGCGCAAGACTCGCGCGACCCGGTCCGCGTCGGCGCCGTCCTTGAGCTTGGCGACGATGAAGGAGGTCTGATCGCCCCAGCCGATCTGCGAGAGCAGACCCTGCAGCCGGTCGTAGGAGACGAACAGCACGGGCGCGGTGGTGAAGCTTCTCACGTCCTCGGAAAGGCCGACGACCTTGAAGGCATGGCGCTTGGCGGCGATTTCGAGCTCCCAGCGGCTGCCGAGCTCGAGCCGGCCGAGGCGCTTTTCCGAGGCTTTGTCCGCGATCATGTAGTTTCCGCCCTTAAGATCGGAGGGCTTCCCCGCGAGCATGGCCCAGGGTTTGCCGATGCCCGTGTCCGGGTTGAAGCCGATCACCTGCACCTGCTCCCGGCCGCCGTTGGCGAGCTTGAAATAGCCCCAGAAGAGCAGAATCTTCTCGGCCCAGAGCACTTCGGGCAGCGAGCGCACACGGTCGATTCTCTCGGCGAGGAAAGGCATGGCGAAGTCGAAGGTCTGGATGTTCTTGGAGGCGATCCATATGTCGCCCTCGGTGTGCCGGATGATGGCGGTGGCGTTGCCCATGCTGCCGAGATAAATCGCCACCTGGATCAGTGCGAGCACGGCGGACACGGCGATGCCGATGAGCGCGATGGCGAAGCGCACCTTCTCGTGCATGACGGTCTTGAACGCGAGCCAGAGCAAAGATCACCCCTTTCCGGGAAGGGCCGCCTCCATTATGGAAAGCGCCCCCAGGCTGCCCATTGACATGGGTCAAGGCGGGCGCCCTGCCCGGTGGAGCCAGATGCGCAGGAGCAGAAGCCGGCGCGGAGTATGATCCGGCGAAATGTCCGCCGCCATCCCCTTGCGCGTCGCGCGCCTCACCAAGCACTATCGCACCCAGGGCCGCGGCCCACTCGAGGCGGTGCGCGACGTCTCTTTCGAGGTGCAAGCCGGAGAGTGCTTCGGCCTGCTGGGTCCGAACGGCGCGGGAAAGAGCACGACGATCCACTGCATCACCGGCTTCTATCCGCCGACTTCGGGCGAGGTGTTCCTGGGCGGAATCAACGTCAATCTCGAGCCGAAGGCGGCCCGCGCGATCCTCGGCGTGTGCGCGCAGGAGGACACGCTCGACAGCGACTTCCGCGTGCTCGACCAGCTGGTGCGCTACGCGACCTTCTTCCGCATCCCGGTCGAGGAAGGCCTGCGCCGCGCCCGCGCGCTGCTCGAGCTCTTCGGCCTCGCCGACAAGGCCGGGGAGCAGGTTGAAGCGCTCTCCGGCGGAATGAAGCGCAGGCTGCAGGTGGCGCGTGCGCTCATCTCGCGGCCCAGGGTGCTGGTGCTCGACGAGCCGACCACCGGTCTCGACCCGGAGGTGCGCCGCGTGCTCTGGGACATCCTGATGGAGGAGCGCGGGAAGGGCGCGGCGATACTCCTCTGCACCCACTACATGGAGGAGGCCGAGCGCCTGTGCGACCGCGTCGGCATCATCGCGAAAGGCCGGATCCTCGACATCGACGCGCCGCGCGCGCTGATCGAGCGGCACATCGGCACGCGGGAGGTCGCCGAAGAAGTCCGGCCCGGTGCGATCTGGCGGCGCCCGCCGAACCTCGAGGACGTGTATCTGAAGCTGACCGGCACGCGACTGCATCAGGAAGCGGAGGTCGCGTGAGCGAAAAAAAAGCCCGCCGAAGCGGGCTTTTCCGGAGCCGACGGGCTTACTCGGCCGGGCGGACGTTGATCGCCTGCGGGCCTTTCTGGCCCTCGGCGGCGTCGTAGCTAACCTTGTCGTTCTCCTTGAGGCTCTTGAAGCCGCCTTGCTGAATCGCGGAGAAATGGACGAACAGGTCCTTGCTGCCGTCCTCGGGCGTGATGAAACCATAGCCCTTGGCGTCGTTGAACCACTTCACTGTACCTTTACTCATGATCGTTACCTTGAAAGTTGAAATTGGGCTCGCGCCCTGCGCGGGAACTTCAAGAAGAGATAAACGGAGATCTGAGCAGTACAGCGGGAAGCCTGCGGAGGACTACGAATTCAGTGCTTGAGAGAACCTGCACGCGTCTTATACAGGTTGGCGGCCGGCGGGTCAAGGCAATTATCGGGGCGCCCGCGGGCAGATCCCGTGCGCGTTTTCGTGCACACTGAAAAGGACAATGCACGGACTTCCTCGCCCTGCGGCCGGTAGCGCGCCATGAGCGTTCTCGACTCCCTCTGGGCGGTGCGCTGCGTGTGGCTGCGCTACTTCGACGTGTTCCGCAAGAGCCTGCGCTTCTACATCGTCACGACTTTCTCCGAGCCGATCCTCTATCTCCTTTCCTTCGGGCTGGGCGTGGGCGCGCTCGTCGGCACGGTGAAAGTGCACGGGATGGAGGTGAGCTACCGGAGTTTCGTGTTCGCCGGGATCATCGGGCAGACGGTGCTCTTCCAGGGTTTCTACGAGGCATCGTTCGGCGCCTTCGTGCGCATGTATTATCAGAAGATCTTCGGCGCGATGGCGGTCACGCCGATCACGCTCTCGGAGGTGCTCTGGGGCGAGCTGCTCTGGGATGCGACCAAGGCGACGGTGGCGGCCGAGGTCGTGACGCTGATCGGGGTCGCGCTCGGCGACTTCCGCCCGCTTGCGCTTCTCACCGTGCTGCCGGTCGCGTTCCTCTCTTCGCTTCTCTTCGCAGGGCTCGGGCTCACGGTCGCCGCGCGCGCCCAGTCGATCGACGCGATCTCCTATCCGCAGTACCTCGTCATCTTTCCGATGTTCCTGTTCTGCGGGGTCTTCTATCCGATCGAGAGCCTGCCTGCGGCGCTGCAGGGGCTGGCGTGGGCGCTGCCGCTCACCTCGGTGGTGTCGTTGGTGCGAACCCTGACACTCGGCTTTCCGTTCCAGCCCTGGGCTGTTCCGATCCTCACGGCGTGGCTGCTTCTGCTCGTCTTCGTCAGCCGGCGATCGATGTTCGCGCGGCTGGTGAAATAGCCGCAGCAGTGGGCTAGGCCGCGTCAGGCAGCGCGCGTTCCCACGATGCCGTGCGAAAGGTCCTTCACCGTGAAGAACACGAGGTCCTCCTCGGGCAGGACCTCGACCGAGTGCACGACGTTCGCCGGAGCGTAGATGAGCGTGCCGGGGGAGGCGAGCGTTTGCGGCTGGCCGGCGACGGAGACGCGCGCCCTTCCCTTGAGCACGTAGGTCCATTGCTCGTTCGGGTGGGAATGCGGATGCGCGGTCGTGCCGCGCCTGATGGTGATCAGGCCGACTTGCATGCGCTCGCCCTCGACGACGGGACCTTCGGCGGGCGAATAGCCCTGGCCGACCGGTATCCGCGCGAGCCTGGCGAGATCGAAAAGAAAAAGGCCGTCGCCGGCCTTGGTCGCGCCCTGGTTCTTGGTCGCTTGCGTGCTCATGAGGTCTCCACTGCGATCTGAAATAATTGTTGCGCTTGCCGCGGGGGGATCCCGGAAGAAAGCTCGAACTCGCTGCGCGGGAAATCGCTACGGAATGACGCGGCGGTATCCGAGCCAGAACAAGGCGCCGCCCGCGTGGGTGCTGCCGGGCAGGACCGTTCCGAAGTCCTGATCCAGCCATAGGTAACGGAGCTCGGCGCCGACCATGTCTTTTCGCGTGATGTGGAAATCGGCGCCGACGACGGCGTGGTAGCCGAAGGCGTTGGATCGTTCGCTCACCCGCGGGCCCGTGTCGGTGCAGTTCTGCGTGCACCCGGGCGCTTCGCTCGTGGTCAGAAATCTCGTCGAGTACAGGCCGAACCCGCCCCCCGCGTACGGCGAAAGGGTGTCCACGGTGAAGCCGAATTTGAGCGTCGCGGCGAGCCCCGAGGTGAACATGTTCGATTTGAGCGTACCCGGCTGGAACGTGCCCAGAGGGGGTGCTGCGCTGAGCGGCGTGTCCAGCTTGTGGGTGGTAAACAAGAAAGCGACCTCCAGCGCGGTGTCCGGGGTGATGCGGTATCCCCCGCCGAGCATGCCGTTCGCGAAAGTAAGGTCGGTGTCGTTCTGCAGCTGGTCGTTCTTCTGCGGCTTGAACGCGGCGAGGCCGACGAAGCCGTAGTACCGGCTCAGCGCCTCGGGCTTCTTGGCCGGCGCCGCCGCGGGAGCGGAGGGCGCCGGCTTTGCGGCCGTGTCGGCGGCCTGCGCGAGGGCCTCAGGCGCGCCCGACAGGCCGAAGGCGATCGCAACGCCCGTCAACGCCGCGAATCGGGCCGCGCGCCGCCTGCTCGATGCATCGCGGCCGGTGCGGAGGGCAACGCGGTACCTGTGGTTCGAGTCGGTCGTCATGGCGGGATCTCCCGGTTGATAACCGTATTCTAAACACAAGCGCCGGGGCGCGGACAGGCGGCCGGTCGCGGCTCCGACGTGTCCGTTCCAGGGACTAGCGCGGCGGCAACTCGATGGGCTTGCCGTGGGGCGTCGCCCGCGCTGCGGCGTCCCAGTCGATCACGCGCTGCGCGAGCTCTTCGCTCCCCACCAGCTTCTTCCCGGCAACGAGCTTTTCCAGGGCGGCAAGCCAGTGCTCGTAGTAGTGGGTGCCGTCGTCGGGCTGCCCGCGCGCCGCCCCGGCGGCGAGCTCGGCGGCAAGCGCATCGGCCCACTCGCGCCAGCTGAAGGCTCCGCGCGAGTGGAGCGACAGCGTCATCGCGAAGGCCTGCGCCTCCCAGGGCGCCTTGAACACGGGACCCTGCGAGTCGTGCGGCAGCGCCGGGAGGGCGCCGAGGTCAGTCCCTGGCGGGGTCGAGATGGTCATCCCAGAGGTCCAGGTAGACGCTGTCGCGCGACGGGGCGCGGGGTCCCCACAGCTCGCGAGCGGCGAAGCGCACGCTGTAGCAATGCTGCGGCTTCTTGTCGCGGGCCATCGCGTGGGTGTCGGCAAAGATGAACACGCCGTGATCGCGGTCGATAAGGCCGCGCCGCCCCCGGGCGTAGCGGGGGAGCCGCGTGTGCCCGACAGGATGATCGTTGTGCGTCAGCACGCGGTCGCCGGGTTTGAACTTCGGCGGCACGTCGTCGTCGAGCCGCGCGTGGCGGCGGTTCCGGAGGTAGGGGGCGACCTCGGCTACTCGCAGGGCGACCGCGCCGCTCGCCTTCGAACCGGCGCGCCCGGCTTCCAGCTCTTTCCCGGTCACCAGGCCCTGCTCGACGAGCAGCATCTCCAGGCCGCGCAGCCACTTCTCATAGTAGCTTGAGGCAAGGTATTCCGCCGGCGGAATCCGCTCGCGCGCGCAGCGCGCCATGTCGATGTTCCACTTGCCGTGGAAATTGCAGGCGAGCTGGAGGGCAAGGACGCGCGCCTCCCACTCGGAGTGGAATACCGGCTCGTCCTTCTCGATCTCCACCGGTCCCATGCCGTGCATGCCGCCCATGTCGTGGACACCGTTCATCGCCCGATCCCTTCCGGAACTTTCACCTGCATCACGCCGATCATGGAGTCGCGAGTCACGATCTCCGCGAGCTGCTCCTCGCTCCAGCCCTCCGTTCCGGCAGGCCGCTCGGGCAGCACGAGGTATCGCAGCTCGGCGGTGGAGTCCCACACGCGCACCTCGACGCCCTCGGGCAGCTCCTCGCCGAGCTCCTTGAGCACGCCGCGCGGGTCGATGACGGCGCGCGCGCGGTACGGCGCCGACTTGTACCACACGGGCGGCAGGCCGAGCACCGGCCACGGGTAGCAGGAACAGAGCGTGCACACGACGAGGTTGCGCACTTTCGGGGTGTTCTCGAGCGCCACCATGTCCTCGCCCTGGCGCCCGACGAAACCGAATTCGGCGATCGCGGCGGTGGCGTCCTCGAGCAGCCGCTTTCTGTATCCGGGATCGACCCAGGCGCGCGCGACGATGCGCGCGCCATTGCGGGGACCGACCTTGGTTTCGTAGGTGTCGATGAGCTCGTCGAGCGCCTTCGGATCGACGAGCCCTTTCTCGACGAGCAGCGACTCCAGCGCCTTCACGCGCAGCGCCGGTCCGGAGAGGGGGCGATCGTGCTCGCGGGCATGCTCCTCGCCGCGATGCTCGTGATCGCTCATGAAGGTCTACCTCGGGCTGATGACATCGCTTTTCGCATCGGCGGATCCGGAACGTTGCGCTCGGCAAACCCTGGCAGCAATCTAGCGCGAATGTGTGCCCGGCGTAAAGCCGCCACCGCCCAGGGTGCCCCAGCGAGCGTGTCCGGCAAGACGCGGGGCGCGCCGCACCCTAGAGCTCCCAGGGATAGCCGATGAAGACGGCGAGGTTGAAGCCCTCCCTGCCGTGGGCGATGTCGCCGCGGAAGACGATGCCCGAGGCGGTCACGATGCGCAGCCCGGTGCCGTACGCACTGCGGTAGCTGCTGCGATCGTAGAGGTCGCCGCGCGAATCCGAAGTGATCCCGGTCTCGTAGAAGAACGCCGCCTGGATCGAGGTGCGCACGTCCTTCATGATGAAGATGTCGAAGGGCGTGCGCTCGTCGGTCAGGTTCCAGCGGAATTCGGCGCCGAAGAAGAGCGTGTGCGCGCCCTTGAAGCGCCCCTGAGGGTAGGCGCGCAGGCGATCGAAGCCGCCGAGCATCGTGGCGGTGCCGTAGCGGTTGTTGGCGATCGTGGTGTCGATCACCTCGTTGCAGAATTGCTGCTGCGCCGGATCGGCGACCGCCGCGCAATCCAGGCCGAGCTGCTGCTCCAGCGCGGTGCGGTCGGTCTCGCCTTCGCGCCTCACGAAGGCGTCCGAGCGCAGTACGTTCAGGGCCAGCGTATTGCGCCGGCCGAACGGAATATAGCCGCTCGTGTTGTAGTCCATCACGTAGTAATCGGGTCCGGAGCCCCGCGGCGGGGACTGCGAGCGCGTGATGTCGAGGCGGAAGCCGCGCCGCGGGTCGGTGTAGTCGTCGGTGATGTCGAGACGCGCGCCGAGCATGGTCGTGTGGCCGCGGTCGCGCGGCGGGTTCTGCGCCTCGAGGATGACGTTGCCGTCCTTGTCGCGGATGTTCTTCAGGCGCGACGCGCCTTGGTACCAGGCACCGTGGATCTCGAAGCGCCGGTCGAAGAAGGTCGCGGTCATGCGCCCGCCGTAGTACTCGGTGTCGCCCACTTCGATCAGGCTGAAATCGTCCTTGTCCGTGTTCATGCCGCGCTGGGCGTAGCTCTGGAAGCTCGCCCTGTTCACCGCGCTGTAGCCGAGATCGAGGACGAGCCGGCGCGGGATGAGGTGAATGTCGCCCACGCCGGCCGCGCCGCCCTTCACGTCCCCCGTGAACGCGATGCCGTAGGCGTCGGTATAGGTGTCCGCGATGTTGAGGGCCCCGGCCACGAGGCTCAGACCCGAGCCGATGCCGGGCAGCTGGTACGGGTACGGAAAGACGGCGTAGGCAAACTGTTTGGGAAACTGATCGCGCCGCCGCTCGGGGACGCTCAGGCCATCCAGATACGACTCGGCGGCGACCGCAGCGGGCGCGGCCGCGCACGCGAGGCAAGCCGCAAGCATCAGGCGCTGCAATGTCATGGCCGGGCCCGCGGATATCAGCCGAGATAGCCCGCGAGCCTGGGGAGCGCGAGCACGAGCGAAGGCACGAGGGTGATGAGGAGGAGCACGGCGACGAGCGCCAGGATGAAGGGCGCGAGCTCGCGCACGATCGCCCTCACCGGCGTTCCCGCGAGGCCGGCGAGCACGAAGAGAAGCACTCCATAAGGCGGCGTGAGCAGACCGATCATCATGTTCACGACGATGACCACGCCGAAGTGCACGAGGTCGACGCCCAGGCTCCTCGCCACGGGGACGAGCAGGGGCACGAGCACCAGAAGCAGCGTGGTCGTATCGAGGAGGCACCCCAGCACGAGGAAGACGAGGTTCGCCACGAGCAGAAACCCCAGCGGCCCGAGCGCGAGCGACGCGAACCATTCGGCCACCCGCTCGGGAATCTGCTCGGAGGCAAGCACGTAGTTGAAGAGGAAGGCGCCGCAGATGATGATGCCCACCACGGCCGTCTGGCGCGCGCTGTCGGCAAGCACCGAGACGAGCCCCCGCCAGTCGAGGGCGCGGTAGACGAAGAGCGCGAGGACAAGCGCATAGAGCGCGGCCACTGCCGCCGCTTCAGTCGGCGTGAACACGCCGGAGTAGATGCCGCCGAGGAGCACCACCGGCATGAGAAGCGGCAGGAGCGTGCGCACGGCAATGCGCGGTATCTCGCGCCAGGGCACCGGCGCTTCCATCGGAAAGCCGCGCCTGCGCGCGACCCGGACGATGACGAGCATCATTGCGCCCGCCATCAGCAGGCCCGGGACGATGCCGCCGATGAAAAGCGCGCCCACCGAAGCGCCCGAAACGAGCGCGTAGAGGACCATCGGGATCGACGGGGGGATGATCGGCCCGATGGTGGCGGAGGCGGCGCTCACCGCGACGGCGAAGGCGCGCGGGTAGCGGTCGCCCTTGCACATCATCTCGATCTCGATCATCCCGGGGCCGACCGCGTCGGCGATCGCGCTCCCGCTCATTCCGGAGAAGATCACGCTGGCGAGCACGTTCACGTGAGCGAGCCCCCCGCGGAAGCGCCCCATGAGCGCATGGGCAAGCGCGTAGAGGCGCTCGCTCAGGGTCCCGGAATTCATCACGTTTGCGGCGAAGATGAACATCGGCACGGCGATCAGCACGAAGCTGCCGAAAAGGCCGTTCAGGATCTGCTCGGCCGCAAGGCCCATGTCCTGACCGGTCGCGCCGAGGTAGGCGATGCCACCCCCGATCATTGCGAGGCCCACCGGCGCGCGCAGGAGCGCCGCGCCGACGAACACGGCGAGCATCAGCACGAATGCGGCGCTCATGCTTCGCCCGACGCGTCGGGCCGCTCGCGCGGCGGCCGAAAGATCGCCCAGAGGCAGCGCAGGACGACCATGAGCGCGGCGGCGATAAAGACGCTGTATGCGACGCCGAAGGGGATCTCGAGCACCGGCGTTCTCTCGCGCATCATGAAGTGCAGGTAGTCGGCGATCCCGGGCAGCGCCCAGAGGAAGCACCCGGCGGGCAGGGCAAGCCCCAGCGCGTAGAGCACGCGCCGTACGGCCGGTGCAAAGCGCGGCACGATGAAATCCACCGCGACGTGCGCGGCGAGCGGCACCGAGAACGCCGTCCCCCAGAAGATCACCCACACGAAGGCGGTCGTCGCAAGCTCCTCGGTCCACGCAGCGGGCGAGCCGAAGACGAAGCGGCGGAGGACC
>Ga0187774_10000425_pt1 | contig 14320 bp, 12 predicted proteins | sample 0216_BV02_MP05_2_FD_133152 | JGI IMG/M metagenome (GOLD analysis project Ga0187774, IMG submission 133152) | Tropical peat soil microbial communities from peatlands in Department of Meta, Colombia - 0216_BV02_MP05_20_MG | ecosystem: Environmental > Terrestrial > Soil > Wetlands > Peat | place... | reverse complement strand
TCTAACGATCAGATCAATAGTGAAGGAAAAGGGGTATGTCTTAACTGATGGTAAAGAACTCACCTTTCCGAGAAGCACCCTCTCGAGCTCCCTCCCTGTTGCATCACCATGGGCGTGGAGTATTCTTCTTCTTGAATGGGCTGCCTCCATAGTGAAGTCGAGTTTTGTACCCTCTCTATCAAACTCTGCACCCCACGATATGAGTTCCATGATCCTTTCAGGACCTTCCTCAACGAGTATCTTTACAGCATCTTCCCTGCAGAGACCATCTCCAGCCTTCAAGGTGTCATCATAATGGATGCCTATTTCATCCTCATCACTCAAGGCAACAGCAATTCCACCCTGAGCATACTCGGTACTGCTCTCTCTGGGCTTGTCCTTTGTTACAATAAGAACCTCTCCATGAGGCGCAAGCTCAATGGCAGCCCTGAGACCAGCAACACCACTCCCTATGATGAGAAAATCCACTATCTCCTTTTCCATATAGGAAGAATAACGGATAGGATGAGGGAAATCAAGAAATCGTTTTCTATCTTCCATACACGCCTTTGAAGAGGTAATTTTGTTTGCTTGCCAAAAGATTATTAAATCTATTAAAATTATTTTAGTCATCAAGCTGGCAAGCTAATAAGCTATTAAAGCTACAAACTAAACCAATTTCAGGAGGGAAAGATTGAAGGAAAAAATTCATCCAGTGTATAAAGAGGTTACGGTTGTGTGTGCCTGTGGCGAGACCTTCGTAACAAGGTCGACAAAGACTAAGATACATGTCGATCTATGTTCCAAGTGTCACCCCTTCTTTACGGGAAAGCAGAAGATCGTTGATGCTGAGGGAAGGGTGGAAAAATTCAAGAAAAAATATACCAAGCAACAAACAACAGGCACTGAAAAGTAGATAGAGAAAAAGGTTATAGTCGTTAGTCTTTAATTTTAGACTAACGATTTTTTTTGGAATTCCATGGAAAACGTAGGTGGTCAGGCTGTTATAGAAGGTGTCATGATGAAGTCCCGGAAAGGCTGGACAGTAGCTGTCAGGGGGCCAAAGGGTGACATTCACGTAAAACGGGAAGTTCTGAAAAATACCCCTAAGATTCTTAAACTTCCGGTCTTGAGAGGCGCAGTGGCACTCTATCAGGCCCTTTCTATTGGAATAAGGGCTATAGAGTTTTCTGCACAAAAGGCATATGAAGAGGAAGATAAAAAACCGACGAACCCTCTTACCCTCGGCATAACCATCGTGATTGCCATAATCCTCGGTATAGCTTTCTTCATTGTGCTCCCCTTATATGCGACTAAGTTCTTAGGAGTCCTCTTTCCATCCGTTTCAAAGAGTTCGCTTCTCTTTAACCTCGTTGATGGTATTATCAGAATAATTCTTTTCCTCGCATACTTAGCCGCTGTTGGCACTTGGAAAGAGATGAGGAAGATATTCGAGTACCATGGTGCAGAGCACAAGGTGATCCACGCATATGAGAATAAAAGGGGTTTGACACTGCAAGAAATAAAGGATTACAGCCCTCATCATCCTCGCTGCGGCACAAGTTTTTTACTCATTGTCATGGTGGTAAGCATACTTACTTTTTCCCTTATTCCCCATGGTTGGTCATTTACGAATAAATTTCTTTCGCGGCTTATCCTGATTCCAGCAATTGCAGGGCTTTCCTTTGAGTTTCTAAAACTCTCCTTCAGGATGAAAAACAATCCATTTATGAACATACTTATACAGCCAGGTCTTATGCTTCAGAGGCTTACAACAAGAGAGCCTAATGATGACCAGATTGAGGTTGCTGTCAGGGCACTCGAAGAAGTTCTTAAAATAGAGGGATCAGATGCTCGAAAAGCTTAAAACAATAGAAGATAAATACGAAGAACTTACAAGGCTCCTTATGGACCAGACGGTTTTGTCAAAGCCATCAGAACTCCTGAAATACTCAAAAGAGCAGGCGGAGATCCTTCCCCTCGTTGAGAAGATAAGAGAATATAGAAAACTTCTCTCTGATATAGAAGGTGCAGAAGAGCTTTTACAAGAGGGTGATGGTGACCTTCGCAAGCTTGCACAGGAAGAACTTGATGAGCTCAAAGAGAAGAAACCGAAGATAGAAGAGGAGCTCAAAATTATGCTCCTTCCGAGAGACCCGCGGGACGTAAAAAATGTGATACTGGAGATAAGGGCAGGAACGGGGGGCGAGGAAGCTGCCCTGTTTGCAGCTAATCTCTTCAGGATGTATATGAAATACGCCGAGTACAAAGGATGGAAGGTCGAAATGATAGATATGAATTCTACTGGCCTTGGAGGTATAAAAGAAGTAATTGCCTCTATCCAGGGGAAAGGTGCATACAGCAGGCTGAAGTATGAAAGTGGCGTTCATAGAGTTCAGCGTGTACCTGTCACAGAAGCTTCTGGACGAATCCATACATCTGCTGCAACTGTTGCCGTACTTCCAGAGGCAGAGGAGGTTGACATCACAATTGATGAAAAAGATATCAGGATAGACACATTCTGTTCCTCTGGACCAGGAGGTCAGGGTGTTAATACAACCTATTCTGCTGTAAGGATCGTTCATGTCCCAACGGGGCTCATTGTTCAATGTCAGGATGAGCGCTCACAGATTAAAAATAAAGAAAAGGCCATGAAGGTTCTCCGTTCAAGACTTTATGAGGCGGAAATGGAAAGGAAAGAAAAAGAAAGAGCCCTGGAGAGAAAATTGCAGGTAGGAACTGGAGACAGGAGCGAAAGAATAAGGACATACAACTTCCCTCAGAACCGTATCACTGACCACAGAATCGGCCTAACACTCCATAAACTCGAACATGTCCTCGAAGGTGCCCTCGATGAGATCATAGATAACCTGATTACTTACTACCAGGCAGAAAAGTTGAAGGAGCTGTAACTTAACCCAAATAATACATTTACATCATGCAGATGTTGTGAGAAAATTTATTTTTCGATACCTTAGTGTACTTTTAACTGATGGTTATTGGAATATTTTTATGGATGTAAAGAATAAAGATATTCCCAATAATTCATCGAGTTAAATAAATTTTTGAACAATGTCTGCATGATTTGGGTTAACCCTGAGGCTACAAATATTTGTATCAGTGTTGTTATAGCTGAAGACTTTAACTTGCGGTTTCTTTATGCTCAGCTCCGTAATCTATAAATACCAATAAGAAGGAGGGACTGTAGATTTCTATCCGATAGGGGCACGGAAGGTTCTTTTCATCCTTTTCTTTCTTGCTTCTCTCTGTTTTCTTTTCTTTTTTTCAGAAGGCTTTTCATAAAAGCTTCTCTTCTTAATCTCTCTGAAAAGGCCTTCCTTCTGGAGTTGTCTTTTCAGTATTTTTAGTGCTTTTTCAATATCATTTCCATAAATCTTAATCTCCAAAAATGTTTATCTCCTTCCTCTTCCCATTCCCCTGCCTTCTCCATAACCACCTCTTCTGTCAAAACCTCGTTTCGCTCTGGGCTCTTGGGGTCTTGCTTCTGCTACAGATAGCGCTCTGTCCATGAATGTTTTACCGTTCAGAGCTGATATTGCCTTCTTTGCATCTTCTCCTGATAACATCTCAACAAAGCCAAAACCTTTTGGCTGTCCTGTGTGTGCGTCAGTTATAATCTTAACCGACTCAACCTCTCCAACCGTCGAGAAAAGCTCCCTGATGTCATTCTCTGTTGCCTTAAACGAAATGTTACCTACATAAACTTTTTTCTCCATATTCAAACCTCCTTTTTTATTTGAAAATAAAAGCCTCAGAGCTTTTAAAGTCTCTGAGGCTTTTTAACTTTAAAAAGCTTTATATTCTAACCTAATCTTATGGAATTGTAAATACCAATGTATCATGGCTTAACTCTACCAAAGGCTTTCATGTATTACGCATAAGATTTTATCCACGGATATATCCCGCAACTATCTCTACTGCCTTTTCGACAGCTCCTGCATTCCTCATGTAAAGCTCTTTTGCCTTTAAGCCCATCACATTTGCCTTTTCAGACAAAAGGAGAAGCTCTTTTAATTTTAGATAAAGACTTTCTTCACTCACCTCAAGTGCTGCTCCTTCATGGTAGAAATCCTTAATAAACGGAAAATTTTCCATGTGAGGCCCGCATACTATTGCCTTACCCCAGCAGGCCGGTTCGAGGGGATTCTGTCCCCCATACCCTCTAAAACTCTTGCCAATGATTGCTATATCACTGATACCGTAAATAGCCGGTAGTTCACCAACTGTATCAAGAAGAATGATAGTTCCTTTGAGGACTTGAAGAGGGGGAAGGGTGAGGGAGACTGTACTGAACGCTGAACGTTTTACATAAGACAATCCTTTTGATCTAAGCAGGTCTTCAACATCTTTAAATCTCTCGGGATGTCTCGGAGCAATAATAAGATTGAGATTAGGGAAATCTTTTTTAAGTTCTATGAAAACAGAAGTTATGAATTCCTCCTCTCCCTCATGTGTACTGCCTGCTATGATAACAGGCTCTGTAATCCTTTCCACCCATTCAGGAATCTCTGAAGGAGGCTTTGTATCGAATTTGAAGTTACCCAGGACCTTTATCCTTTCTTTATCAACACCAAGGCTCTTTATCCTCACAGCATCCGTCTCGGACTGCATACAGAAAAGGTCTACATAGGAGAGAACTTTCTTCATAAAGAAAGATATTTTTTTATATCCCCTGAAGGAGTTCTCAGAAATCCTTCCATTGAGCACGACTATAGGAACCCCGTATTCTTTAAAGACCCTGAAGATATTCGGCCATAATTCTGTCTCGATAGTAACGAGAATCTCTGGCTTTACTTTTTTGAGGGCTCTCTTAAGAACAAAAGTAATATCAAAAGGGAGATAAAAAATGGATGTGCCTTCAGGCGCTCCACCTCTTGCTACCTTCTGCCCTGTATCAGTAATCGTTGAGAGTATAATGCCCCTTGACGGATACCTTTCCCTGAACCTTTTAAGGAAAGGTAACGCTGCCATAACTTCTCCTACAGATACAGCATGAATCCAGATAATCCCCCCTTGCCCCCCTTTAGCAAAGGGGGGATGGGGGAATTTAGGAGTGCCGAGTGACGAGTTTATGAACCCAAACTTCTCCCGTAGCCATCTTTTCCTTAGATCCCTCGGTCTTTTCAGATATTCAAAAGGCAGCAAAAAAATCAAAGCAATACTATAGAGGAGACTATAAAAGAGATACATTACAATAAAGGTACACCCACATCTTGAACACTGAACTGGAGCTCATAAAGCCTTTTATAGATACCGCCTGCACTCATGAGTTCTTCATGAGTACCTGACTCAACAATCCTTCCCTTGTCAAGAACAACAATCCTCGTAGCTCTTCTTATTGTGGATAGCCTATGAGCAATCACGAAAGTAGTCCTGTTTTCCACAAGATTTTCGAGTGCCTTCTGAACCATTATCTCTGATTCAGTATCAAGAGATGAGGTCGCCTCATCAAGTATCAGGATCGGTGGGTTTTTTAGGATAGCACGGGCTATGGAAAGCCTCTGCCTCTGACCACCTGAGAGCCTCACCCCTCTTTCGCCTATAACCGTTTCATATCCCTCAGGAAGCTTTGAAATGAACTCATGCGCGTAGGCGTTCTCTGCAGCACTAACAATCTCTTCGTCTTTGGCATCAGGCCTTCCGAAGGCTATATTATTCTTTACCGTATCATTAAACAGAATAACGTCCTGGCTAACAACTCCTATCTGGTTTCTAAGTGACTTCAGTGTGACCGTTGATATATCAATACCATCTATAAAAATAGCGCCCCTTGAAGGATCATCAAATCTCGGCAGGAGGTCAACAAGCGTTGTCTTCCCCACACCGCTTTTCCCTACGATGGCTATTATCTCTCCCCTTCGGATGCTCAGATTGATATCCTTTAACACATCGTATCTGACACCAGGATAGGTGAAAGAGACATCTCTAAACTCTATGTTTTCCCGAATGTGTGGAATGGGTATATCTCCATCTTTTTCTTTTTCCCTATTCTCTAACTCGGATATCCTCTCGAGAGATGCCCTTGCCTGTTGTATACTATTGTAAACTCCTGAGAGCCTTTTGACCGGGGTATAGACCATAAATATGGCTGCCAGAAAGGAAAAGAATACGCCAGGGGTTATTACGCCTGTTATAACGAGTCTGCCTCCATACCAGAGAACAAAGGCAATCCCCAGACCTCCGATAACCTCCATCAGAAGGACGTTAAACTCTATAAGTCTTGATGACCGCATAATTTCTCTATAGAAATCCTGGTTTTTATTCTTGAACTTGCTGATTGTATCATCCTCGCGGCAAAAAACTTTTATCATCTTGATACCACTGAAGCTCTCTGTGAGGTATTCTGTTATCCCAGAGATCTTTTGCTGTACCTTCTTGCTGATCTTTTTTAACCTCCGGCCAACTCTTCCTCCGCCATAAATTGCCGCTGGAAGTACCGTAATTGCTACAAGGGCAAGGTCCCACCTCCTGGAAAACGCAACAGCAAGAAGAACGACCACCGTAGCACTCTCAACAAAGAGATCCTTAACCGAATAACCAAGGAGATTCTGCAACATTCCTATGTCATTTATTATTCGGGAAAGGATCGCACCTGTGGACTCCTTCTTATAGTGTCCTATTGGGAGATACACCACCTGTCCAAAGAGTCTGTTCCTCATATCCCTGACAAGCTTTGCTCCCACTGAGCGCATAAGATAGGACTGTATAAAAGAGAAAGAACCCTTGAACAAATATAGCAGCAGGACTGCCACTGGAAGAATGGCCAGCAATCGTTTATCCTTATTGAGAAAAATACCATCGAGGGCAGGCTTTACAAGCCATGCGAGCCCACCATTAATTCCGGAAATAACAAGACTCGTCAAACCGGAAAGGGCAATTCTACCCCAGTAAGGTTTGGTCAGTTCTACTATCTTCTTTATTGTTTCTGCTGTTCCCATCCTGCCATTTCAGTAATCATCTCAGTAACCCTCTTTGAGGCCATCAGCCCTAAAAAAGGTTCTTTTATTTGTCTGTACATTTTGATCATTTCTTCTCTATAAGGCATGTCATCCTTAATCTTTTTCAGCTCTCTTATTATACCTTCGGGACTTGCCCCTTGCTGTATGAGTTCAGGTACGACTCCCCTGCCTGATAGAATATTGACGAGAGATATATATTTAACATTGATAAAGAGCCTTCCGATTAGATAGGAAGAAAGAGAAAGTCTATATATAACCACCATTGGGACCTCGAGGAATGCAGCCTGGAGCGTAGCAGTTCCTGAAGCTATAACTGCCAAATCAGATGCAGCAAGGGCTCTAATTGATTCGCCCTTCCTAATGATTACCCCCTCTTGCCTGAGAGCCTCAAGATAGTGGCTGTATCTCCCCTCATTCGTGTTTGGGGCCAGGGGAATACAGAACTGGTAATCCCTGAATTCCTTCTTCAATTTCCTGACAACTTCTATCATCAAAGGAAGGAGTCTCTTCAGTTCGTGGGGCCTACTTCCAGGAAGGAGAGAAAGAAGTGGTTGATTTGCATAGAGGCCGAGAGAGATCTTTAAAAATGCCTTGAGTTCTGAGTCCATAATCCCCCTATCCCTCTCTTTAATCCCTCTGTAGCCCTGCCCTACAGACGGCAGGCAAGCCCCCTTGCTAAGGTCATGACTCGTAGAGGGGGAATTTATTGATTGTAAAACAGTTTCGATCTCCTCGACGATAGGATGCCCGACAAACTCACAGGGTACACCAGCTTTTCTGTAAATCTCTGTTTCAAAGGGGAGTACAACAGCCATCATGTCCACAAGGTGTGCTATCTTTTTAACTCTTCTCTTTCGCCATGCCCATACCTGGGGGCTAACATAATAAAGTATCTTAATCCCGAGTGTCTTTGCAAACTCTGCCACCTTGAGGTTGAAATCAGGAAAATCTATAAGGACAATGACGCGGGGCATGAACTGCGTTATCGCCTCTTTTGTCTTCTTGAATGCTGCCCTCACATCCATAAATGCAGAAAATAACTCTACAAGACCAAAGGCGCCCGATATCCCTGAGATGAGTTCTACACCTGCCTTCTTCATCCTATCGCCGCCAACACCGAGGATATGTACGTCAGGGCATTTATTTTTCAGTGCCTGCGCGAGGAGAGAACCATATAATTCACCAGAACTTTCGCCAGTAACTATCATGACTGTATTCATTCACACAACGTCCCTGATGATCTCTGCTATCTCCTCTATGACAGATTCTTTGAGTTCAGGGTAAATGGGCAATGAGAGGACTTCCTGAGAGGCTTTCTCAGCAACCGGGAGATCGCCTTTTTTGTATCCCAGAAATCTGAGGGCATCCTGAAGATGTAATGGCAAAGGATAATATATCACTGATGAAATCCCTTTTTCCCATAGCTTCTTCTGTATCTCATTCCTCTTGGGATCCCTGATTGTATACTGGTGGTAGACATGATATACTCCCTTTTTTTCGATTGGACACTTAACTTTATCTGAAAGGAGTTCGGTATATAGCGCTGCCTTTCGTCTCCTCTGTTTATTGTATTCCTCTATATACTTTAGCTTCACAAGAAGGATACCTGCTTGTATCTCATCCAGCCTGCTGTTAAACCCAACCCTCTCATGTATGTAGGACTGCCTCGAGCCGTGGTTTCTCAAGCTTCTTATTAATTCAGCTATCTTGAAATTATTAAGAACTATTATCCCTCCATCTCCGTATCCACCGAGGTTTTTGCTTGGATAAAAACTGAAACATCCCACATCTCCGAAACTTCCAGCCTTTCTGCCATTAAGTTCAGCACCAAAGGACTGGGCACAATCCTCGATTACCTTAAGACCGTGCCTACCTGCTGTTTTTGATATCTCCTCCATATTAACCATATGACCAAAGATATGAACTGGCAGAATAGCTTTGGTCTTATCTGTAATCTTTGATTCTATTTGATCTATGTCTAAATTGAATGTGTCTGGCTCTATATCTACAAAAACAGGTTTAGCGCCTCTATAGAGTATTGCCTCAACAGTGGCGAAAAAAGTAAAAGGTGATGTGATAACCTCGTCTCCTTCCCCGATACCGAGGCTATTAAGGGATAGGTGAAGAGCATCAGTGCATGAGGCAACACCTATTGTCTCAGACACTCCAAGGTAATCTGCTATCTTCTTCTCAAATTCAGAAACCTTTGGCCCGAGTATGTATTGACCTCTTTCGAGGATTTCTGTAATAACATGTAAGACTTCATCTTTTATTTCTTGAAATTGTCTCTTCAGATCAACCATAGGAACTATCTTTTTCTCCTCAATAACCTTTTTCATCCCTTTCTCCTTATCATAGCAGTTATGTCCAGTACGAGCTTAAGTGCCTCTCTTCCCTCAATAGCAGATACCTTTGGTCTCTTTCTCTCTCTCACACAACGAATAAAATCCTCCAATTCCTCTTTGAGAGGTTCTTTAGTATCGGGCCTTATGAAATCATTTGACATGCCCTCCGCTGTTCTGTAATAGCGTATTACCTCGCAGTTCTGGTAATCAACAGATATGTAAGAGTCTTTTTGAAAGACCCTGAGTATTCTCTGTTTTTCAGGCGAAATCCGGCTTGCTGTAAGAAGGGCTATGCAGCCATTTTCGAACTCCAGCCATGCCTTAGCAACATCAATTTTATCGGTAAGAACTTTTACACCTACGGCCTTAATCTCCTTGACAGGAGAGGAAATGAGACTCAGTATGATATCCACATCATGGATCATGAGATCAACAGTTACATCAACGTCGGTTCCCCGCCCAAGAAAAGGTGAAAGCCTTTCCGATTCGATGAACAGTGGTTCCTTGATCATTCCAAGAGCAGCTTGAAGCGCCGGATTGTATCTTTCGAGATGGCCAACCTGAAGAATACACCTCCTCTTTTCTGACTCAAGAATAAGTTCATCAGCCTCCTTGATACTTCCCGTTATTGGTTTCTCTATAAGAATATCCTTGCCTGCTCTGAGACATTCAAGGGCAATACGATAATGGAATGTTGTAGGTGTCACAATACTCAGGGCATCAACTTTATGGAGAATTTCTCTGTAGTCAGAACAAGCTATACATCTATACTTCTCTGCAAAGGTACCTGCCCTTTCCTGATCCGTGTCAACAACGGCTATTAGTTCTGTATCTTTTATCTCAGAATAAATTCTCGCATGGTGTTGACCAAGATAGCCAACTCCGATAACACCTACCCTTAAAGACAAAAATCCTCCTCCTGCGCTTGACTCAAATAATACAACAACTGAGATAATGCAGATGTTGTGAAAAAATTTATTTTTCGATACCTTAATGTACCTTTAACTGATGGTTTACGGAATATTTTTATAAATATAACCAATAAAGATACTCTCAATAAATCATCGAGTTAAATAAATTTTTGAGCAATGTCTGCATTATTATTGGGTTAATGTTATTCACAGGGAGTTGCTTACCTTCTTTACTTCTTCAAGTTTTTTAGATGCCCTGCTTGAATCAATTGCATCTTCTGCCATGGCAAGGGCCGTTCCAAAATCTCCTGCTTTTCCGGAAACCATAAGGGCAGCAGCTGAGTTCATCAGAACTATATCTCTCCTTGGTCCTTTCTCACCGTGAAGGATGGAAAGGGTTATTGATGCATTCTCCTCCTTGTTACCACCCTTAATAGAATTGCTTCCCTTCTTCTCAATACCAAAATCTTCTGGCGTTATAAAGAAATTCTCTACTTTACCATCTCGATATCTCGAAACCTTTGTCGCATCCGAAATAGTTATTTCATCAAGCCCATCCTTACCATGGATAACCATGGCATCAACAGCGCCGAGATTTCCAAGAACCACAGCAAGAGTTTCTGTAAGGCTGTCAGCAAAGACACCGAGTAATTGCCTTTTTGCACCTGCCGGGTTCGTTAGAGGCCCCAGTATATTGAATACTGTCCTGATACCCATTTCTCTTCTTGGCTTTATAGCATACTTCATTGCAGGATGAAATAGCGGTGCAAAGAGAAATCCAAAGCCTGTCTCGAAAAGACATTCTTCCACCTTTTCCGGAGGTAGGTCAATTTTAATACCGATAGCCTCAAGCACATCAGCACTACCAGACTGGCTTGAGACAGAACGATTTCCATGTTTTGCAACAGGCACATCACATGCAGAGACAACTATCGATGTTGTTGTGGATATATTAAAAGTATGCGACATGTCGCCACCAGTGCCACACGTATCGAGAACTCCTTCAGGAGCCCGGATGGTTATCGCTTTCTCCCTCATAATCCTTGCTGCCCCCGTTATCTCCTCAATTGTTTCGCCTTTCATACGCAAGGCTGTGAGAAATGCTCCGATCTGGGCATCTGTAGCCCTCCCCTCCATTATCTCTTTCATGCACTCTGCCATCTCAGATTCAGAAAGGCTTATAGTATTAACAAGCATGTTTATTGCCGCTCTCAGCATAACATCTCCCTGAAACAAAATGCAGGCAAGAATTCAAATCTCCTGTCCTGCATCAAGTATCTCGTGCCATCTATCTTAATTTCAGAAAATTTCTCAGAAGGTCTTTCCCAACTCTTGTGAGAATCGATTCAGGATGAAACTGAACGCCCTCCAAAATTGCATCCTTATGCCTTACGCCCATAATCTCACCTTTATCCGTCCATGCCGTAATTTCAAGACAGTCAGGAAATGTCTCTTTCCTAATAACAAGTGAGTGGTACCGCGTTGCCTCGAAGGGATTTGGAAGACTCTCAAATATTGTTCTTCCATCATGCACTATCATCGATGTCTTACCATGCATGAGGCGAGGGGCCCTTATGATCTCCCCGCCAAAGGCAGCACCTATGGATTGATGTCCAAGGCATACGCCTAAGATCGGGATCTTTCCCCTAAAATATCGTATCAGCTCAACCGATATTCCGGCTTCTTTTGGAGTGCAGGGACCAGGTGAAATCACAATCCTTTCAGGGTTCAGTCTTTCTATCTCCTTGATTGCGATCTTATCATTCCTGAAGACCTTTATATCCTCTCCAAGCTCTCCGAAGTACTGGACGAGGTTATAAGTAAAAGAGTCGTAATTGTCAATCATTAATAACATAAAAGTTAAAAGTTAGAAATTAAGAGTTAAAAGTTTTAAAAATCACTCTTAAGTTTTATCTCCTTTCCTTCGAAGTTCTAACTCTCACCTTAATCCTTTTTCTGCCATATCAACAGCCCTCATCATACCCATCGCCTTGTTCACGGTTTCAGTATATTCCTTTTGGGGAATCGAGTCAGCCACAATTCCTGCACCTGCTTGAACATAAACCTTGTCATCCTTTATGAGAAGGGTTCTTATTGTAATACATGTATCCATGTTCCCCGAATAGCTAAAGTATCCTACAGCACCTGCATAGGGGCCTCTCTTTGTTGGCTCAAGCTCTTCTATTATCTCCATTGCCCTCACTTTCGGGGCTCCTGTAACAGTACCGGCTGGGAAACAGGACCTTAATACGTCGAAGGCATCCAGTCCATTCCTTAAATTACCCTCTACATGAGAAACAAGATGCATAACATGGCTGTATCGTTCAACAGTCTTCAACTCTGTTACTCGAACAGAACCTATCTCTGCAACCCTCCCGACATCATTCCTTCCGAGGTCAACGAGCATGATATGTTCGGCTGTCTCTTTAGGGTCATTTCTGAGTTCTGTCTCGAGTAGTACATCTTCTTCTTCTGTATTCCCTCTTCTTCGAGTCCCTGCAATTGGCCTCAGGATAATTTTTCTTCCCTCAAGTCTCACCAGTATTTCAGGGGATGAACCCACAAGCGTTGCATCGCCTGTATCGATATAGTACATGTAAGGAGAAGGGTTTATAACGCGTAATGCCCTGTATATATGGAAGGGGTCAACATAAGAGGTCCTTTCGAACCTCTGTGACAGAACAACCTGAATTATATCCCCGGACATGATGTATTCCTTTGCTCTGAGTACTGCTTCCTCAAATGCCTCTCTCGTAATGAAGGAGGATGAGTATCCTTTTTCAAATCCCCCCTTACCCCCCTTTTCTAAAGGTGGTGTGGGGAAATTACTGGAACATAAATGGGAATTTGACTTTTGACTCCCGACTAATGACTGTTGACTTTGAACTGTTGACTGTCTGAGCCTTTCTACCACGTTCTCAATTTTTTCTACAGCTTTTGAGTATGCCTCAGTAGGATCTTTACCATCAAGACAGACATTGGAAACAATCTTGATAGTCTGTCTCAGACCATCAAAAATGAGCATCGTATCTGCAACCATAAAAAACATATCAGGAAGATCGATGCCAAGTTTTTTTTGATCAGGTACTCTCTCAAAGAATCTGACCATGTCATAGCCGATATAACCAACAAGACCTCCATAAAACCTTGGCAGCCCTTCGACATCAACAGGCCTGTAAGTCTTGACCTCCTTTTTTATAACCTCAAGGGGATCATCCACCTCGAACATCTGGTTCCCCTTTTTATCTTCCATTATTTCTATTCTCTTACCCCAGCTTCTTATGACCTTTGATGGCCTCGAACCAAGAAAGGAATATCGCGCCCACTTTTCACCTCCTACAACACTCTCGAGCAAAAATGATGGTGTCCCCCCGAGTTTCAGGGCCGCTGAAACAGGGGTATCTGTATCGGCAAGGATCTCTCTATATACGGGGATAAGATTACCTTTTGATGAAAGAGACTTGAACCCTTCTAAATCAGGATAGACCATATTGACAAAGTCCGCTTTTTTTCATTAATATTCAACATCATTCATTATAGCCTATTAATTAAGTACAAGTTAAGAGTTAGAAGTTGTGAGTTAGAGACTCTTAACTTTTAACTTTTCACTTTTAACTTAATAATTTTTGCGTGCGGGTGTAGCTCAGTTGGTAGAGCACAACCTTGCCAAGGTTGGGGTCGCGGGTTCGAATCCCGTCGCCCGCTCCATACAGTTCGGAGTTTTGAGTTCGTAGTGTTTGAGTCTGGTTTTTACTAATCACTCCCAACTCTGAACTCATAACTTAGAAACGGCGGCGTACCCAAGTGGCTAAGGGAGAGGTCTGCAAAACCTTTATGCAGCGGTTCAAATCCGCTCGCCGCCTCCAAACACTTGATGGATTCCTTGCACTAAGATATTGCTCTTCCTTACTTCAAATTCATAGTTTGCCTCTTTCCTGTCTTTATTGAATAGGAAAGAGAGAAAAGGGCAAGAATTTATGGATATCAAATACGGCTCGCTTATCAGTGGCAGCTTGAAGAAATGTGGGATGTGGAGCTGTCTAAAAACTTATGATACGATTCAATGTGTCATGCTGAACTTGTTTCAGCATCTAATAAAATCAAT
>Ga0187774_10000422_pt1 | contig 14360 bp, 9 predicted proteins | sample 0216_BV02_MP05_2_FD_133152 | JGI IMG/M metagenome (GOLD analysis project Ga0187774, IMG submission 133152) | Tropical peat soil microbial communities from peatlands in Department of Meta, Colombia - 0216_BV02_MP05_20_MG | ecosystem: Environmental > Terrestrial > Soil > Wetlands > Peat | place... | reverse complement strand
GGACGAGAAGACGCTGCCGCCGAACGTGAAGGCGACGCACCGCTCGCTCTTCGACGGGTCGCTGCAGGGCATCCGCTACGCCGACCGGCCGGCCTACAGCTTCCAGGGGCACCCCGAGGCGAGCCCCGGCCCGCACGAGATGGCGGTCCTCTTCGACCGCTTCGTGAAGCTCATGGAAGAGCGCAGGAACCCCTGATGCCGAAGCGCACCGACATCGGGAGCATCCTCATCATCGGCGCCGGCCCGATCGTGATCGGCCAGGGGTGCGAGTTCGACTACTCGGGCGCGCAGGCGTGCAAGGCGCTGCGCGACGAGGGCTACCGCGTGATCCTGGTGAACTCCAATCCCGCCACGATCATGACGGACCCGGAGATGGCGGACGTCACCTACATCGAGCCGATCACCTGGCAGATGGTCGCGCGCATCATCGAGAAGGAGCGTCCCGACGCGCTGCTGCCCACCATGGGCGGGCAGACGGCCCTCAACTGCGCGCTCGACCTCGCGCGCGAGGGCGTGCTCGAGAAGTTCGGCGTGGAGATGATCGGCGCCAGGAAGGAGGCGATCGACAAGGCCGAGGACCGCGAGAAGTTCAAGCTCGCCATGGCGAAGATCGGACTGGAAAGCCCGCGCTCGGCGCTCGCCCACTCGCTCGAGGAGGCGCGCCAGGTGCAGGCGATGGTGGGCTTCCCCACGATCATCCGCCCGTCCTTCACCCTCGGCGGCACGGGCGGCGGCATCGCCTACAACATGGAGGAGTTCGACGCCATCTGCGAGCGGGGACTGGACGCCTCGCCCACCCGCGAGCTCCTCATCGAGGAGTCCGTCATCGGCTGGAAGGAGTTCGAGATGGAGGTCGTGCGCGACAGGCACGACAACTGCATCATCATCTGCTCCATCGAGAACCTCGATCCGATGGGCGTGCACACCGGGGACTCGATCACGGTGGCCCCCGCCCAGACGCTCACCGACAAGGAATACCAGATCATGCGCGACGCCTCGATCGCGTGCCTGCGCGAGATCGGGGTCGAGACGGGCGGATCGAACGTGCAGTTCGCGGTGAACCCCGACGACGGCCGCATGGTCATCATCGAGATGAACCCGCGCGTGTCGCGCTCCTCGGCGCTCGCCTCGAAGGCCACGGGATTCCCGATCGCGAAGATCGCCGCGAAGCTCGCGGTGGGCTACACGCTCGACGAGCTGAGGAACGACATCACCGGGGGCGCTACGCCCGCCTCCTTCGAGCCCACGATCGACTACGTGGTGACCAAGGTGCCGCGCTTCGCCTTCGAGAAGTTCAAGCAGGCCGACGACCACCTCACCACGCAGATGAAGAGCGTGGGCGAGGTGATGGCGATCGGGCGCAACTTCCAGGAGTCGCTCCAGAAGGCGCTGCGCGGGCTCGAGACCGGCGTGGACGGCTTCAACCTCAAGAGCGTGGACCCGGACAAGATCGAGGACGATCTCGCCTACCCGCGCGCCGAGCGCCTGTGGTACGTGGCGGATGCCTTCGGCGTGGGCATGTCGCTCGAGGAGATCCACCACTTCACGAAGATCGACCGCTGGTTCCTCGCGCAGATCAAGGACCTGGTCGCGACCGAGCTCGAGATCGAGAAGAAGACGCTCGCCGACTTCTCGCGCGAGGAGCTCCACGACCTCAAGCGCAAGGGCTTCTCCGACCGGCGCCTCGCCTACCTCTGGAAGACCACCGAGCACGAGGTGAGGAGGCGCCGCCACGCCGAGGGCATCCGCCCCGTCTTCAAGCGCGTGGACACGTGCGCCGCGGAGTTCGCGACCGGGACCGCGTACATGTACTCGTCCTACGACGAGGAGGACGAAGCCGAGCCCACGGCGAAGCGCAAGATCATGGTGCTCGGCGGCGGCCCCAACCGCATCGGCCAGGGCATCGAGTTCGACTACTGCTGCGTGCACGCGGCGCTGGCGCTCCGCGAGGACGGCTACGAGACGATCATGGTCAACTGCAACCCGGAGACCGTCTCGACCGACTACGACACCTCGGACCGCCTGTACTTCGAGCCGCTCACGCTCGAGGACGTGCTCGAGATCGTCGCGCGCGAGAAGCCCGAGGGCGTCATCGTGCAGTTCGGCGGCCAGACCCCGCTCAAGCTCGCCCGCGACCTCGAGCGCGCGGGCGTGCCGATCATCGGCACCTCGCCCGACTCGATCGACCGCGCCGAGGACCGCGAGCGCTTCCAGCGGCTGCTCGACGAGCTCGGCCTCAACCAGGCGCCCAACCGCACCGCGCGCACCGCGGAGGAGGCGCTCGCCGGGGCGCGCGCGATCGGCTACCCGGTGATGGTGCGCCCGTCGTACGTGCTGGGCGGGCGCGCCATGGAGATCGTGCACGCCGAGTCCGACCTCGTGCGCTACATGAACGAGGCGGTGAAGGTGTCCAACGATTCCCCGGTGCTCATCGACCGGTTCCTGAGCGACGCGACCGAGGTGGACGTGGACGCGGTCTCCGACGGCAAGAGCGTGGTGATCGGCGGCATCATGGAGCACATCGAGCAGGCGGGCGTGCACTCGGGCGACTCGGCGTGCTCGCTGCCGCCCTTCAGCCTGTCGCCGGAGCTGCAGGCGGAGCTGCGCCGCCAGACCGTCGCCATGGCGAAGGCGCTCGACGTCGTGGGGCTCATGAACGTGCAGTTCGCGATCCAGGACGGCAAGGTGTACGTCCTCGAGGTGAACCCGCGGGCCTCGCGCACCGTGCCCTACGTGTCGAAGGCGATCGGCGTGCCGCTCGCCAAGATCGCCGCGCGCTGCATGGTGGGACGCACGCTCGCCGAGCAGGGCGTGGACCGCGAGGTGATCCCGCCCTACTACTCGGTGAAGGAGGCGGTCTTCCCGTTCATCAAGTTCCCGGGGGTGGACACGATCCTCGGTCCCGAGATGAAATCCACGGGGGAGGTGATGGGCGTGGGCCAGAGCTTCGCGGAGGCGTTCGTGAAGAGCCAGCTCGCGGCGGGCGTGCGCCTGCCCCGGGGCGGCAAGGCGTTCCTGTCGGTGCGCAACGCCGACAAGGCGCGCTCGATCGAGATCGGGCGGGAGCTCCAGGAGCTCGGCTTCTCGCTCGTCGCCACGAAGGGCACGGCCGCCGCGCTCACGCAGGCCGGGCTCAAGGTGCAGGCGGTGAACAAGGTCCAGGAGGGGCGGCCGCACATCGTCGACATGCTCAAGAACCGGGAGGTGAGCTTCATCGTGAACACGGTCGAGGAGGACCGGCGCTCGATCCAGGACTCGTGGTCGATCCGGAACACGGCGCTCCACAACCGCATCACCTACTACACGACGCTCGCCGGCGCGCGCGCCGCCTGCCTCGGCATGCGCCACCTCCAGGAGCTGCGCGCCTACGACATCCAGTCGCTGCACGCCACGCTGCCATGAGCAAGGTTCCCATCACGCTGCGCGGCGCGGAGCTCCTCAAGGCGGAGCTGCATCGCCTGAAGACCGTGGACCGCCCGGCGGTCATCACCTCCATCGCGGAGGCGCGCGCCCAGGGCGACATCACGGAGAACGCCGAATACGAGGCGGCGCGGGAGCGGCAGGGCTTCATCGAGGGCCGCATCCTCGAGCTCGAGGCGAAGCTCGCCAACGCTCAGGTGATCGATCCCACGCGCCTGGAGGACGACGGGCGGGTGGTCTTCGGCACCACGGTCGAGCTCGTCGACACCGCGGGGGGCGGGACGGTGACCTACCAGATCGTCGGCGAGGACGAGGCCGACATCAAGGAGGGCAAGATCTCCTTCTCCTCGCCGATCGCCCGCGCCCTCATCGGGAAGTACGCCGGCGACGTCGCGGAGGTGCGGACCCCGGGCGGGGTGAAGGAGTTCGAGATCGTGGACGTGAAGTACGTGTAGCGTCCGCCGCCTTCTCCTTCTCCGGGTTCTCCCGGTACACCACCAGCACCTTGCCGATCAGCTGCACCGGATGCGCCCCGAGCTTTTCGCAGATGGACCCGAGCCAGGCCGCGCGCGCGTCGCGGTCGTCGGTCGAGGCGCGCACCTTGATGAGCTCGTGCGCGGCGAGCGCGCGATCGACCTCGGCGAGCACCTCGCCGGTGAGGCCCTTGTCGCCGACGATGACGGTCGGGTGGAGCCTGTGGGCCTGCGCCCGCAGCTCGCTACGGCGCCTCGGCGTGAGCGGATTCATCGGGGCAGTATATGCAAAAGGCCATGAAGAGGTCCCATTCGAGCAGCCAGTGGCTGCGCCGCCACGTGAGCGACCCCTACGTGCAGCGCTCGAAGCGCGAGGGCTACCGCTCGCGCTCGGCCTACAAGCTCGCCGAGATCGACGCCCGGGACCGGTTGCTCGGGCCCGGGATGACCGTCGTGGACCTCGGCGCGGCCCCCGGCGGCTGGGCCCAGGTCGCGGCGAAGCGCGTGGGGCCCTCCGGCCACGTGCTCGCCGTGGACCTCCTCGAGATGGAGCCCGTTCCGGGCGTCGCCTTCGTGCGGGCCGATTTCACGACCCGGCGGGGCCTCGCGCAGGTGGAAAGAGCGCTCGGGGGGCGGCGCGCCGACGTGGTGCTCTCGGACATGGCCCCCAACCTTTCGGGGATCGCCGTCTCCGACCAGGCCCGCTCGATGGAGCTCGCCGAGGCCGCCCGCGACTTCGCCCTGCGCCACCTGCGGGAGGGGGGCGCCTTCCTGGTCAAGGTCTTCCAGGGAGCGGGGTACGACGGCTACCTCCGGTCGCTGCGCGCCGCCTTCGGCCGGGTCGCCGTGCGCAAGCCCCCGGCCTCCCGCGGCGAAAGCGCCGAGCAGTACCTCCTCGCCCGGGGGCCGAAGCCGATCGCGGCGATCGCAAAATAAAATCGCCGGCCCGCCCCTTGAGAAGGCGGGGGGGCGCCCGAATTTTGCTAGAGTAGTCTTACGTCCATCCCCCTGAAAGCAGGGGATTTTTCCCGGAGAAGGAATCGGCAGTGAACAACACCGTTCGAACCATCATGGTCTGGCTCGTGATCGGGGTCATCCTCACGATGGTGTTCATGCAGGTCGGCAGCCGCACCTCGAGCCAGTCCACCATGGACTACTCGACCTTCATGGACGAGGTGAGGGAAGGCCACATCGCCAAGGCGAAGATCGAGAGCCTGAAGACCGTGCGCGCCACCACGCGCGACGGCAAGACCTACACGGTGAACACCCCGGGCCTCCAGGACCCGTGGATGGTGAGCGACCTGCTCAAGTACAGCGTGGACGTCGAGGCCAAGCCCGAGGAGGAGCCTTCCCTCCTCATGAACATCTTCGTGTCGTGGTTCCCGATGCTGCTGCTGATCGGCGTGTGGATCTTCTTCATGCGCCAGATGCAGGGCGGGGGCCGGGGAGGGGCCTTCTCCTTCGGCAAGTCGCGCGCGCGCATGCTCGACGAGAACCAGAACCAGGTGACGTTCGCGGACGTCGCGGGCGTCGACGAAGCCAAGGAGGAGGTCGGCGAGCTGGTCGACTTCCTGCGCGACCCCTCCAAGTTCCAGAAGCTCGGCGGGCGCATCCCGCGGGGCGTGCTGATGGTGGGCTCGCCCGGCACGGGCAAGACGCTCCTCGCGCGCGCCATCGCCGGCGAGGCGAAGGTGCCGTTCTTCTCGATCTCGGGCTCCGACTTCGTCGAGATGTTCGTCGGCGTGGGCGCGGCGCGCGTGCGCGACATGTTCGAGCAGGCGAAGAAGAACGCCCCGTGCATCGTGTTCATCGACGAGATCGACGCCGTGGGCCGCCAGCGCGGCGCGGGCCTGGGCGGGGGCAACGACGAGCGCGAGCAGACGCTCAACCAGCTCCTCGTCGAGATGGACGGCTTCGAGGGCACCTCGGGCGTGATCGTCATCGCGGCGACCAACCGCCCGGACGTGCTCGACCCGGCGCTGCTCAGGCCCGGCCGCTTCGACCGCCAGGTCGTGGTCCCGCTGCCCGACATCCGCGGGCGCGAGCAGATCCTGCTCGTGCACATGCGCAAGGTTCCCATCGCCCCCGACGTGGACGCTTCCATCATCGCGCGCGGCACGCCCGGCTTCTCGGGCGCGGACCTCGCCAACCTCGTGAACGAGGCGGCGCTCTTCGCCGCGCGCGGCAACAAGCGCCTCGTGGACATGGACGACTTCGAGCGCGCCAAGGACAAGGTCGTCATGGGCGCGGAGCGCCGCTCGATGGTGATGCCCGAGGAGGAGCGCAGGAACACCGCGTACCACGAGTCGGGGCACGCCATCGTCGCGCGGCTGCTGCCCAAGACCGACCCCGTGCACAAGGTGACGATCATCCCGCGCGGGCGGGCGCTGGGCGTCACGATGCAGCTGCCCACCGAGGACCGCTACAGCTACAACCGCGAGTACCTGCTGAACAACATCGCGGTGCTCTTCGGCGGGCGCATCGCCGAGGAGGTCTTCATGCACCAGATGACCACGGGCGCGGCCAACGACTTCAAGCGCGCCACCGAGATGGCGCGACGCATGGTCACCGAGTGGGGCATGTCCGACGCGCTGGGCCCGATGGTGTACGGCGAGAACGAGGGCGAGGTCTTCCTCGGGCGCGCGGTCACCACGCACCAGAACATCTCCGAGGAGACGATGAAGGCCGTGGACAAGGAAGTGCGCGCCATCATCGACCGGCAGTACGCGCTCGCGCGCGGGCTGCTCGAGGAGAACCGCGACAAGGTCGAGGTGATGGCGAAGGCGCTCCTCGACTGGGAGACCATCGACTCGAACCAGATCGACGACATCATGGCCGGCCGTCCGCCGCGCCCGCCCAAGCCCGTGGCCGCGAAGCCGTCCACGCCGCCCGACGGCGGGGGCAGCGGCCGCGGCGTGGAGGCGAGCCCGTCGCCGGCGGAAAGCTGAGCGGGCGGGAATGAACGCACCCCGGGGGTGGCCAAGCGCCACCCCTTTTTCTTCGGCCTCCGGGCGCCCGCTCGTGATGGGCATCGTGAACGTGACGGAGGACTCGTTCTCCGACGGCGGGAAGTTCCGCGATCCGGCGCGCGCGATCGAGCACGCGCTCGGGCTGCGCGCGGACGGCGCCGACTTCGTGGACGTGGGCGGGGAGTCCACCCGGCCGGGCGCGCACCCGGTGCCCGTCGACGAGGAACTCGCGCGGGTCGTGCCGGTGGTCGAGGCGCTGGTGTGCGAGGGCGTCGCGGTATCGGTGGACACCATGAAGCCCGAGGTCATGCGCGCGGCGCTGGCCGCGGGATGCGCGGCGGTGAACGACGTGAACGCCTTCCGCGCGCCGGGCGCGCTGGAAGCCGTGGCCCCGTCCGCCGCGGGCCTCGTCGTGATGCACATGCAGGGGACGCCACGCACGATGCAGGAGGCCCCGCGCTACGACGACGTCGTGGCCGAGGTGGGAGCGTTCCTGCGCGAACGGGCCGCCGCGCTCGAGGCGGCGGGTGTCGCGCGCGGGCGCATCGCCCTCGACCCCGGGTTCGGCTTCGGCAAGACCCTCGAGCACAACCGCGCCCTCTTCCGCGCGATCCCGGCGCTCGCCGCCCTCGGATATCCGCTGCTCGTGGGCGTCTCGCGCAAGAGGATGATCGGCGATCTCACCGGGCGCGGCGTGGGCGAGCGTGGCCCGGGCAGCGTTGCCGCGGCGCTGCTCGCGGCGCAGAATGGCGCGAGCCTGCTGCGCGTGCACGACGTGCGCGAGACCGTGGACGCGCTCAAGGTATGGACGGAGCTTCGATGAGGAGATTCTTCGGGACCGACGGCATCCGCGGGCGCGTGGGCGAGGCGCCCATCACGCCGGACTTCGTGCTGAAGCTCGGCTATTGCGCGGGCAAGGTGCTCTCCCGCGCCGACATCGCCCCGCCGCATCGCGAGCGGCCGGCCGTGCTGATCGGCAAGGACACGCGCATCTCGGGCTACATGCTCGAGTCGGCGCTCGAATCGGGGCTCTCGGCCGCGGGCGTGGACACGCTGCTGGTCGGCCCCATGCCCACGCCGGCCGTCGCCTTCCTCACGCGGGCGCTGCGCCTCTCGGCGGGCGTGATGATCTCCGCCTCCCACAATCCCTTCGAGGACAACGGCATCAAGTTCTTCTCCGCCGACGGCATGAAGCTTCCCGACGCGGTGGAGAGCGAGATCGAGTCCCTGCTCGACGTGCCGCTCGCGCTGCCCGCGCCGGGGCGCCTCGGCAAGGCCGAGCGCGTGCACGACGCCGAAGGACGCTACCTCGAGTTCTGCAAGGGCACCTTTCCCAAGAGCCGGTCGCTGCGCGGGTTGAAGCTCGTGGTCGATTGCGCGCACGGCGCGGGCTACCGCCTCGGGCCGCGCGTCTTCCAGGAGCTCGGCGCCGAGGTCGTGCCCATGGGCAACCGCCCCGACGGCCTCAACATCAACGAGGGCTGCGGGGCGACCGCGCCCGCGGCGATGGCGCGCGCGGTGCTCGAGCACGGCGCGGACTTCGGCATCGCCTTCGACGGCGACGGCGACCGCCTCGCCATGGCCGACCGCGACGGGCGCCTGTTCGACGGCGACCAGCTCCTCTACGCCATCGTGAAGGATCGCCACGCCGCCGGGCGCATGCGCGGGGGCGTGGTGGGCACGCTCATGACCAACTTCGCCCTCGAGCGGCGCCTCGCGGAGATGGGCATCCCCTTCGCGCGCGCCCGGGTCGGGGACCGCTACGTGCTCGAGTGCCTCCTCGAGCGCGGCTGGGAATGCGGCGGCGAGAACTCCGGCCACCTCCTGTGCCTCGACTGCCACTCGACGGGCGACGGCATCATCTCGGCGCTGCAGGTGCTCGCGGCGCTGGTCGCCGCGGGCGCTTCGCTCGCCGAGTTCACCCGCGAGCTGGTGCTCCTGCCGCAGGTGCTCGTGAACGTGAAGCTCGCGGGCCGGCCGGACCTGCAGGGGGGAGCCGTGCGCGAAGCCATCGCCCGGGCCGAGGCGGAGCTCGCGGGGCGCGGGCGAGTGCTCCTGCGGCCATCGGGCACCGAGCCCGTCGTGCGCGTCATGGTGGAGGGCGAGGACCGCCCGCGCGTCCAGCGACTCGCCGAGGCGATCGCCGCGGCCGTGACCTCCAGCGCCCCGAAGGTGGTGGCCTAGGCCGGGGTGCCCGCGCCCGGGCGCTTCGCCCGGGTCGCGCCCGAAGGGGCGTGCGTCCGCAGGAACCCCGCGATCCGCCCGTTCACCTCCGGCGCATGCGTGACGGGTCCCATGTGGCGCATCCCCTGCAGCAGTTCGTGACGGGCGCCCGGGAGCGCGACGCGCAGCAGCTCGGCGAGGCGACGCGTGGCGGCGACGGTGTCGGCGCCGGTCATGAACGACATCGGGATCCCGAGGCGGGCGAGCTCGGCGACTTGCAGCGGCTCGCCGTACACCGCGTCGAATTGCCGTGCCACCGAGGGCATTCGCGCCGCGATGGACCGCTGCCTGTCGGGAGGCAGCGCGTCCCACGTGCCGGCGCCCGACCAGAAATCGATGAAGCGTCGCGCCGCCGACGGCTCCTCGCGTTGCGCGAGCGCACGGCGTACCGCTTCGGCGACGGCGACCAGGTCGCGAGCGAACGGCGCTCCGTCGGGATCGTCGATCAGCCAGCGAAGCAGCACCGGCTCGTACGCGACGAGGCTGAGCACCCTTTGCGGATGCAGCGTCGCGAGCTTCAACGCGACCGCGGCGCCGTAAGAGTGGCCCACGAGATGGGCGGCGCCGGCCTGCGCGAGCAAAGGCGCGGCGAGCGCCGCCTCGTCGGCCAGGGTGAGGGGCGCATCGCCGCCCCACGGTGCCTGCAGGCCGTGGCCGTGCAGGTCCACGGCGTGCACGCGGTAGCGCGGCTCCAGCAGCTCCGTCAGGCCCTGCCACTGCCGCGACGAGCTGCCGCTCGAATGCAGCAGGACGACCACCGGGCGCTGCACCGGCTCGTTCGGTATGGACATGTTCGCCTCCGCCGGGCGGCCGCGCCGGGCGATCCTTCGCCCCGCGCGGCGCCCCGGATCAGGAGCCGGCGTGCGCGAGGATGGGCGCGAGCGCGGCTCCGATGCGGCCCATCTGCTCCGGCGTCACGAGCTCCGCCAGCACCTCGGCGAAGCGCGGCTCCTGCACCCCGGTGGCGATGTATTGCCAGCGATATGCCTTGAGCACCAGGTCGCGCACGGCCTCCTCCTGGGCGGGGGAGAGCTTCCGCCCGACGTGCCGGAGGAAGTAGGCGGCGTCGGCCTTCGCCTGCGCCTGGACGATGCCGTCGACGTCCGCGACGAGCGCGATCAGGTCGGAGACCCCCGCGTCGCGCTCCTTCGCCGTGACCCTCTCGTCCTCGCGCCGCCATTCCATCTCGTCGAGGATCGCGTGCTGCGACTCCTCCTTCCAGTGGAACAGGAACACGTCCTTCCACAGCTCCGAGAGGTTGGCGTCGGGCTCGATGCTCGAGCGGTAGTGGGCCTGGGAGAAGAGCTCGATGTCCAGCGTGAGCCCGAGCACGGCCCAGGTCGACTTGCTGAGCACCGCGCCGGCCACGTCGTTCGGCTGCGGCTTGAATTCGTAGCCTTCCGGCATTTCCGAAGCCGCCATCCCCTCCAGGCGACGGAAGAGCTCCTGGTGCTTGAGCTCCTCGTCGGTCAGGCGTACCAGCGCCTCGAGCGCGACCTGGTCGCCGAGCCAGTAGTTCCTGCTGATGTCGAGGACCTTGGCGCCGATGTAGCGCTCGACCAGCGCGAACATGTTGGCGTAGGTCCGGCCCTGGACCTGCGAGAGGAAGCGCGCCTCCGAGGGCTGCAGGAAGGTCAGCCGGTCGATCTTCGACAGCCCGTCGGGCATGAACTTCTTGGCGAAGTCGAACCGGCGGCCGCGGATCACGTCGCCGTCGATGTCCCAGCGGACGCGCTTGGACACTTCGATGCACTTCGCGTAGCGCTGCGGGGCCGGCGTGAAGGTTCTCGCGGGCGATGCGGGGATGGCTGCTTGCATGGTCGTGCTCTCCTTCGTGGGGGTTGTGGAGCGAATGGGGCTCAGAGCAGGGCGCGGAGGGACCGCAGGGAGCGCGCGCGGCTCATGTCGGGGTCGCCGGCGATCCCGGCCGCGACCGACTCGATCTCGCTGCGGTCGGGCCCGAGGTCGTGCAGGGTGCGCCGGTCGAGCTCGCGCAGGGCGAGCCGCGTCGCGCTCGCCTCGCGCGAGCGGCGCCAGGCGGCGAGCAGGCGGCGCGCGAGGGCGCGGATCGACCGGGACGCCGCCTTCGCGATGCGGCTCCACTGGGCCGCCCGGTCACGCCTCGCCGTGTCGCAGAGGTCGACGACGCTGGGGCGCAGGTCCAGGCCGGCGTCGCCGAAGCCGTTGGCCGCGGCAGCGCGCCGCCCGTAAGCCTCGAGCTCGGCGCGGCGCGCGTAGGCCTGGAGGTCCGCGACACGCGCGGCGGGCCGTCTCACCCTCGCAAGACTTTCCGTCCTGCGGCCGAGGCTCTCTTCGTGGGATCGTGGTTGGGTGTGCATGTCCGTCCTTTCGTGGACGAACATTGCACGGGGAGGCGTTCCGCGAGCGTTCCTCGGCTAGCCCGCGCCCTTGAGCAGGGCGATCAGCCCGGAGTGCGAGATCCCGGCCTCGACCGCGATGCGATGGACCAGCTCGCCCAGCGCGAGGCCCGGCCACGCCGCCCGAGCGCCGGCGCCTTGCGGCCAAGCGGCGAGCCGCGCCCGGATCGCGTCGCGCTCGAGCGCGTTCGTCAACGGGTGGTCGGCCACGAACGCGAGGACGAGGCGCGCGCAATCCGGCTCGCCCTGCGCGGCGAGGAGGTCCCCGAAGAGCGCGACGCCGGAGAGCTGCAGGTAGGGCCCGCCGATCGCGATCGCGATCTCGAGCGCCGCCACCAGCTCGGAGCGCGCGCCCGGCAGGTCGCCCCGCCGCAGGGCGAGGCGTGCAATCTGGATCCGGAGCCACGAGACGACGATGCGGTTGCCGCTGGTGCGCGCGAACTCCAGCGCGCGCTCCGCGTAGGCCTGCGCCGATTCCTGGTCGTTCATGTTGACCGCGAGCTCGGTCAGGTTCGCGAGGATGAGCCCGCGCGTGCCGACGAGGCCGTCGCGGTCGCAGATGGCGAGCCCCTCGAGCAGGTTCGCGCGCGCCGCCCCGGGCTCCTGCTCCATGTACAGCACCCCGAGGTTGTTCAGGCACAGCGCTTCGCCCGCGGCGTCGCCCAGGCGCCGGTGCTGCGCCAGCGATTCGACGGACAGCGCGAGCGCCTCGGCGCGCCGGCCCGTCGCCTTCTCGACCAGCGCCAGGTTGTCCAGCATCGCCGCCGCCTTGTGCGGGTCGGTGTTGGCGCGCGCCTGCTGCAGCGCCTGCTTGAAGAAGCGCGTGGCGTCGCGTTGGCGCCCGAGCCTCAGGCAGCACGAGCCGAGGACGTTGAGGCACTGGAAGGTCGCATCGGGGTCGCGCGCCGCGCGCGCCATGGCGAGCGCCCGCGCCGCGTCCGACTCGGCGACGGTATATCGATCCAGCCGGTACTCGAGGTGCGCCGCCGAGGCGAGCATCAACGCGCCCGTCTTCGGCTCCGCGCCGAGACGCGGCGAGTCGGCGGCCTCGCGAAACAGGGCGAGCCCCTCCTCGGGCCGGCTGCGGTGGTCGCAGTAGTGCAGCAGGGCCGGCGCGCTCCTCGCGAGCGCCTCGCCCTGCTCGTGCGCCACCGACCATCGCCACGCGATCCGGCAGTTCTCGAACTCGACGTCCATCCAGTGCAGGGCCTCGCGGTCGCCGTCGTCGACGGCGCGGCGCAGCTGCGCGAGCTGCCGATGGAAATATCGGGCGTGGGCCGCCTCGGTCGCCGCGCGGGCCTCTCCGTCGCCCAGACGCACCGCGGCCATCTGGTGCACGAGGGGGTGCAGGAAGATGCGCGTGTCCTCCCGGCGCAGCAGGGACTGGTCGGCGAGCGCGCCCAGCACCGGAAGCGGCGCCGACGCCACCGCGCGCGCCGCCTCGGGCGAGAATCCGCCGCGGAACACCGACAGGCGCGCAAGCGCGTCGCGCTCGACCGCCGTGAGCAGCCGCCACGATTGGTCGAACACGATCTCGATGCTCGCGTGCCGCGCCGGCAGGACGGCGTCGACGGCGCGCAGCAGCTCCGTGCCGTGCCGCAGCTCCGCGGCGATCGATTCGCAGGAGAGCACCCGCGTCCACGCCGCGGCGAGCTCGAGCGCGAGCGGCAGGCCCTCGACCTGACGGCAGATGTCGACGATCGCCGCCGCCTCGGCCGCGGGCACCAGCGCCGGCTGGACCCGCCGGGCCGCCCTGACGAACAGGCGCGAGGCGTCGAACCCCTCGAGCAGGTCCCGGTCCTCGGCCTCGGGACAGGGCAGGCCGTCGAGGGGCAGCAGCCACTCCTCGGCGAGGGCGAGGCGCACGCGGGAGGTCACGACGATCTTCAGGCCGGCGCAGCCCTGCAGCAACCGGCGCAGGATCGGCGCCTGCGGCGCGAGCGAATCGAAGTTGTCGAGCACGAGCAGCATCCGCCGGTCGCGCAGCAGCTCGATCGCCTGCTCGAGCGCGCCGCCGGTGCCTGGGGCCGCGCCGAGGTCGTGCACGATCCGGCGCCCGAATTCCTGCGGGGAGTCGACGTCCTCGAGGGGGACGAACACCGTGCCGTCCGGGAATTCCCGGGCGAGATCGCCCATCGCTCGCATCGCGAGGCGGGTCTTGCCCACGCCGCCGGGCCCGACCAGGCACAGCAGCCGGCAGTCGGCCTGGGCGAGGAGTTCGGCCATCCGGCGCAGCTCGATGGCGCGCCCGACGAAGCCGTCGTCGGCTGCCGCGGGCGCGGCCGCCGTCAACGCGGAACCGGCCGCCCCGCGCAGGGAGTCGTCGAGCGCCCTCAGCTCCGCCCCGGGAGCGAGCCCGAGGTCCGCGGCGAGCCTTTCGACGAACTTGCGGTAGGCCTCGCGCGCGGCGGCGCCTTGCCCGCTGCGCGCGAGCCATGCCATGTGCGCGCGCAGGGCGGCCTCGTCGAGCGGGTCCGCGTCGAGCAGCTGTCCCGACAGGTCGATGGCCTCGCCGGGATCGATCTGGCCGGCGAGATGGCTCAGGGCGGCGCCGCGCCACGCGGCCCTGAGGCGTTCGCGCTCGAAGCTGAGCCAGCTCGTCCACGCCTCGTTGCCGTCGTCCTCGAACCCGGCGAGCAGCTCGCCGCGGCGCAACGGCAACGCCTCGCCGAAGCGCCGCTCGCGCAGCGCCGACTCGAAGGCGTGCACGTCGGTCTGGGCCTCCAGGCGCAGGGCGCCGTCCTGGGACTCGATCCGCGGGACTCGCGGCAGGGATTGCAGCCTGAAGAGGGTCTTGCGCAAGTTCGCGTAGGCGAGCTTGCTTTCCTGGCCGGGCCAGAGCATGCCCGCCAGCTCGGCGCGCCCGACCCACGAGCGCTTGAGCGCGAGCATGTACT
>Ga0187774_10000421_pt1 | contig 14364 bp, 14 predicted proteins | sample 0216_BV02_MP05_2_FD_133152 | JGI IMG/M metagenome (GOLD analysis project Ga0187774, IMG submission 133152) | Tropical peat soil microbial communities from peatlands in Department of Meta, Colombia - 0216_BV02_MP05_20_MG | ecosystem: Environmental > Terrestrial > Soil > Wetlands > Peat | place... | reverse complement strand
GGCGGCATTCTGGCCGCGGCCGGTGATCGTGCGGCTGTCGGACTTCAAGTCGAACGAATACCGCAAGCTGCTGGGCGGCGAGCGCTACGAGCCGGAAGAGGAGAACCCGATGCTCGGCTTCCGCGGCGCCTCGCGCTACATCGCGCAGAGCTTCAAGGATTGCTTCGACCTCGAGTGCGCCGCCATGAAGAAAGTGCGCGACGAGCTCGGACTGACCAACGTCGAGCTGATGGTGCCGTTCGTGCGCACCCTGAGCGAGGCGCGCGAGGTGGTGCGCCTGCTGGAGCAGAAGGGCCTCGCGCGCGGCGCCAACGGATTGCGTCTGGTGATGATGTGCGAGCTGCCTTCGAACGCAGTGCTGGCGGAGGAATTCCTCGAGTATTTCGACGGCTTCTCTATCGGTTCGAACGACATGACGCAGCTGACGCTCGGGCTGGACAGGGATTCGGGGCTGGTCGCCGAAGTGTTCGACGAACGGGATCCGGCGGTGAAGGCCATGCTGGCGATGGCGATCCAGGCCTGCCGCAAGCAGGGCAAGTACGTCGGCATCTGCGGCCAGGGGCCGTCGGACCATCCGGACCTGGCGCGCTGGCTCATGGAGCAGGGCATCGAGAGCCTGTCGCTCAATCCCGATACCGTCGTGTCGACCTGGCTCTCGCTCGCTGGCAAGTCGTCTTCAGGCGATGCAAAGAAGGCAATGTCCCCGGTCGCCTAGGGCGACCGCACTCAGCCGCGGCCGCGCAACAGCCGCTGCTTGTCGCGCTGCCATTCGCGTTCACGCTCGGAAGCGCGCTTGTCGTGCTTGAGCTTGCCTCGCGCGAGCGCGATCTCCAGCTTGATGCGCCCTTTGCGGTAGTGCATATCGAGCGGGATCAGGGTGTAGCCCCGCTGCTCGACCTTGCCGATCAGCCGCTTGATTTCCTCTGCGTGCATCAGCAGTTTTCGAGTGCGCGTCGGATCCGGCGTGAAGTGCGTCGATACCGTCGGCAGCGGACTGATGTGCGCGCCCAGCAGCCACAGCGCGGCGTTGCGCACCACGACGTAGGCGTCGGCGAGCTGCACCCGGCCGGCACGGATCGCCTTGACCTCCCAGCCCTCGAGCGCGAGTCCGGCCTCGTAGCGCTCCTCGACGAAATAGTCGTGAAAGGCCTTGCGATTCTGGACGATGGACATGGTTGTGGCGCGGGAAGCGGGCGGATTTTAGCAGCGCGGCGGGGAAGCTCGTGAGGCGCATCGTGCGCTCCGCCATCGTAGAGCATCCCGCCGGCGCGCTGTTTTCGCTGGTGGAGGACGTGGAAGCCTATCCCGAATTCCTGCCCTGGTGCCTCGCGGCCAAAGTGCACGCGCGCGAGGCCGGCCGCACGCTCGCTACGATCACCGTTGGCGTCAAGAGCATCCGGCAGAGCTTCACGACGGAGAACGCCAATCGTCCAGGCGAAGCCATCGACATGCGCCTCGTCGAGGGACCGTTCAAGCACTTCGCCGCGAGCTGGCGCTTCTTCCCGCTGGGCGATCGCGCGGCGCGCATCGAGTTCCGGCTCGAATACCAGTTCTCCAGCCGCTTGCTGGCCAAGGCGCTGGATCCCCTGTTCAACCACATCGCCGACACGATGGTCGGCAGCTTCAGCCGCCGCGCCGAAGCCTTGTATGGCCAGGCGCCTGCGAATTGAGGTGGTGTACGCGCTCCCGGGGCGGCTCGATGCGGTAAGCCTGCGCCTCCCCGAGGGCTCTACGGCAGGCCGGGCCCTGGAGGCGTCGGGGCTGATCGAGCGTTATCCCGAGCTGGGTCTGCTGCGCGAGCAGCTCGGCATTCACGGCCGAAGGGTAGCGGCGGGACGGAAACTCGCCGACGGCGACCGGGTCGAGGTCTATCGTCCGCTGGAGGTCGACCCGAAGGACGCGCGACGCGCGCGGGCCGGCAGACGCCGGCCGCGGCCGCGCTAGTTGCAGTTGTCGCTCACCGCCTGGCGTGCGCGTGCCTCATCCGCGCCGCGCTGCTGGTCGCTGATGAAGTAGCGCTCGCCCTTCTCGTCCGTGCGCATGATGCGCTGGCCGCTTTCCAGGGTGCGCAGCGCCTCGCGCGCGTCTGCGCAGTTCTGCTTCTTGTCTTCCGCCGCCTGATGTTCCTTGTCTGCCTTGGCGGCGGCTTCCTGGGCTTCCTTGACGCGCCGGCGGAACTCGAGCTCCTGCTGGGCGGGCGTGAGCGGGCCTTTGCTGGCAGCGGTGCCTGCCGCGCTCGAAGGCGACGACCCGCCGACCGGCGGCGGGGGCGGGCCGAGCGGCGTGGCGTTCACGCCGGGCGGAGGCGTGTCCCCGTACTTCATGTGTCCGTCCTTGTCGATCCACTTGTAGCCCTGCGCATACGCCGCGACGGCTCCCAGGCCGCAAAGCATCAGCGCGATCCACTGCGACAGTCTCATGCTCCCTCCCGCTGCTCTGCCTCCAGGCTCTCACGCGGCGCGCGCCGCCCTGGAGGACACGATGACGGTATCGGCTTTCCCGGGAACCGTCAAACGAGTACTTCTCACGCTCGCGTATAATGCGGCTTTGCGAGAAAGGTAACCTCAATGCGCGTCATCCAGAAGGCGCTGACCTTCGACGACGTCCTCCTCCTTCCCGCCCACTCGCGCGTCCTGCCGCGCGAAGTTTCCCTGAAAACCCGCCTTACCCGTAAGCTCGAGCTGAACGTCCCGCTCGTTTCTGCGGCAATGGACACCGTCAGCGAAGCGCGCCTCGCGATCGCCATCGCCCAGGAAGGCGGCATTGGCATCGTGCACAAGAACCTGACTCCGCAGGGGCAGGCGGCGGAGGTGGCCAAGGTCAAGCGCTTCGAATCCGGCGTGCTGCGCGACCCGATGACGGTGACACCCGAGATGACGGTGCGCGAAGTGATCGCCCTGCAGCACCAATACAAGATCTCCGGCTTTCCTGTCGTCAAGGCAGGGAAGGTGGTCGGGATCGTCACCAACCGCGACCTGCGCTTCGAGACGAACCTCGACCAGCCGGTGAAGGCGATGATGACGCCGCAACGCAAGCTGGTGACCGTGCGCGACGGCGCATCGCGCGAAGAGGCGATGCAGCTCATGCACAAGCACCGCCTGGAAAGAGTGCTCGTCGTTGACGACGAGTTCAGTCTCAGAGGCCTGGTCACGGTCAAGGACATCCTCAAGGAAAGCGCGCATCCGAACGCGTGCAAGGATCCGCAGGGCAAGCTGCGCGTCGGTGCGGCCGTAGGCGTCGGGGAGGGCACCGAGGAGCGCGTGGCCATGCTGGTCGAGGCCGGTGCCGACGTCCTGGTGGTCGACACGGCGCACGGCCACGCCCAGGGCGTGCTCGATCGGGTGCAATGGATCAAGAAGAAATACCCGAAGGTGCAGGTGATCGGCGGCAACGTCGGTACCGGCGATGGCGCGCGCGCGCTGGTCGACCACGGGGCCGACGGCGTCAAGGTGGGCATCGGCCCGGGATCGATCTGCACCACGCGCATCGTCGCGGGGGTGGGCGTGCCGCAGATCACCGCGATCGAGAACGTCGCCGAAGCGCTCGCCAAGAGCGACGTGCCGCTGATCGCAGACGGGGGCATCCGCTATTCGGGCGACATCGCCAAGGCGCTCGCCGCCGGGGCGCATGCCGTGATGCTCGGGTCGCTGTTCGCCGGCACCGACGAGGCGCCCGGCGACATCGAGCTGTACCAGGGACGCTCCTACAAGTCCTACCGCGGGATGGGTTCGCTGGGCGCGATGCAGAAGGGCGCGGCCGACCGTTACTTCCAGGACTCGGAGATGAACGTCGACAAGCTCGTACCGGAAGGGGTCGAGGGACGCGTGCCTTACAAGGGACCGGTACTGGCCGTGATTCAGCAGCTGCTCGGAGGGGTGCGCGCGAGCATGGGCTATACCGGCTGCGCCACCGTGGACGAGCTGCGCACGAGGTCCCGGTTCGTCGAAATCACGACCGCGGGCGTGCGCGAATCCCACGTACACGACGTCCAAATCGTCAAGGAAGCGCCGAATTACCGCGTCGAATGAGAACGGGATGCACGACAAGATCCTGATTCTCGATTTCGGCGCGCAGTACACGCAGCTCATCGCGCGCCGTGTGCGCGAGGCCAGGGTCTACTGCGAAATCCATCCGTGCGACGTGTCGGACGAGTTCGTGCGGGCTTTCGGCGCCAAGGGCGTCATCCTCTCGGGCAGCTACATGTCCGCATACGAGGAATCGCACGACCAGGCTGCCATGGCGGTGTTCGATCTCGGTGTGCCGGTGCTGGGCATCTGCTACGGCATGCAGACCATGGCGCAGCAGCTCGGCGGCAAGGTGGAGGCCGGCAAGGTACGCGAGTTCGGCTACGCCGAGGTGCGCGCCCGCGGCCATTCGAAGCTGCTCGCAGACATCGAAGACTACCGCAATGGCGAAGGGCACGGCATGCTCAAGGTGTGGATGAGCCACGGCGACAAGGTCGTCGCGATGCCGCCCGGATTCAAGCTCATGGCCTCGACCGAGGCTTGCCCGATCGCCGGCATGGCCGATGAGGCGCGCGGCTTCTACGGCGTGCAGTTCCATCCCGAGGTGACGCACACCCGCCAGGGACAGCGCATGCTGGAGCGCTTCGTGCGCGACATCTGCGGCTGCGCCGGCGACTGGAACATGCCGGATTACGTCAGCGAGGCGGTGGCGCGCATCCGGGAGCAGGTCGGCCAAGAGGAGGTGATCCTCGGCCTTTCGGGCGGGGTGGACTCGTCGGTGGCCGCGGCGCTCATCCACCGGGCGATCGGCCCGCAGCTCACCTGCGTGTTTGTCGACCACGGACTGCTGCGCCTGAACGAAGCGGCGCAGGTGATGGATACCTTCGCCAAGCACATGCGGGTCAAGGTGATCCATGTCGACGCGACCGAGGAGTTCTACGCCGCGCTCGCCGGCGTGTCCGATCCGGAGCAAAAGCGCAGGATCATCGGCAAGCAGTTCGTCGACCTCTTCCAGCGCGAGGCGGGGAAGATCAGGAACGCAAAATGGCTGGCCCAGGGCACCATCTACCCGGACGTCATCGAATCGGCCGGCGCGAAGACCAAGAAAGCGACCAGCATCAAGTCGCACCATAACGTCGGCGGACTGCCGGAAACGCTCCACCTCAGGCTGCTCGAGCCGCTGCGCGAGCTGTTCAAGGACGAGGTGCGAGAGCTCGGGCTCGCCTTGGGGCTGCCGCGCGAGATGGTGTTCCGCCATCCGTTCCCGGGGCCGGGACTCGGCGTGCGCATCCTGGGCGAAGTCAAGCGCGAGTACGCCCAGCTGCTGCAGCGCGCGGACGCCATCTTCATCGACGAGCTGCGGCGCGCCGAGTGGTACGACAAGGTCGCGCAGGCCTTCGCGGTGTTCCTGCCGGTGAAATCGGTCGGAGTGATGGGAGACGGGCGCACCTACGACTACGTGGTGGCCCTGCGCGCAGTGCAGACCACCGACTTCATGACCGCCGACTGGGCGCCGCTGCCGCACGAGCTGCTCGCGCGCGTGTCGAACCGCATCATCAACGAGGTGCGCGGCATCAATCGCGTCACCTACGACATCTCATCCAAACCGCCGGCCACCATCGAGTGGGAATGAGCGACGCAGAGTTCATGCGCCGCGCCCTCGAGCTCGCGCGCCACGCAGCGGAGGAGGGCGAAGTGCCGGTCGGCGCGGTCGTGGTGCTGGATGGCAAGGTGATCGGAGAAGGCTGGAACCGTCCGATCGCCGCCCGCGATCCCACCGCGCATGCCGAAGTGCAGGCGCTGCGTGCAGCCGCGACGTCCGCCGGCAACTACCGCCTGACGGGGTCGACCCTGTACGTCACGCTCGAGCCCTGCGACATGTGCCTCGGAGCCATGTTCCACGCACGCGTGGCGCGCGCGGTCTACGGCGCGACCGATCCGAAAAAACAGGTGCTGAGGAGCCAGGTGCGGGTCGAAGGGGGAGTCCTCGCCGCGGATTGCGGCGCGCTGCTGAGCGCATTCTTCGCTGCCAAACGATGAGAATCGACGTCAGCCTGGCACGGCAGGAGCTGCAGCTGAGGGACGCGCAGGGCCGCTTGCTGAAGAGCTACTCCGTTTCCACTTCCAAGAACGGGCCGGGGGAGAGGTACGGCAGCTTCTGCACGCCGCGCGGCCGCCACATCGTGCGCGCGAAGATCGGCGCCGGACAGCCGCCGAACACGGTATTCGTGCGCCGCCGCCCGACCGGCGAGCTCTGGAGCCCCGCGTTGCACGCGCGCTATCCCGGCCGCGACTGGATCCTCACGCGCATTCTGTGGCTGTCGGGCTGCGAGCCGGGATTCAACAGACTGGGCGAGATCGACACCATGCGTCGCTACATCTACATCCACGGCTCGCCGGACAGCGTCCAAATGGGCAAGCCCGGATCGATCGGCTGCGTGCGCATGCGCAACGCCGACATCATCGAGCTGTTCGATCTCGTCACAGCGGGAACGCCGGTCGAAATCCTCGCCTGAGGAAACGCGCTCAGCCGCCGAGGAACAGGCGGCCGACTTCCGGGTTCTGCAGCAGCTCGTCGCCTTTCCCGGCCAGCGCCAGCTGGCCGGAGACCAGCACGTAGCCGAGGTCGGCGAACTCCAGTCCCTTCTTGGCGTTCTGCTCGACCATCAGGATGGTCTTGCCTTCGCGGTGCTGCAGGTCGTGCAGGATCTCGAACACCATGTCGATGAAGCGCGGCTCGAGGCCGATCGAGGGCTCGTCGACCAGCAATACGTCGGGCTCCATCACCAGCGCCCGGGAGATCTCGAGCAGGCGCCGTTCGCCGCCGGAGAGCACCTTGGCCGCATGGTCTCGGCGCGCGGCGAGTCGATCGTATCTTTCGAACACGCGCTCGGCCGCCGCCTTGGCGGCGGCGTGCGAGTGCAACAGGTAGCCGCCCATCAGCAGGTTTTCCTCGACGGTCATGTCCGGGAAGACCGACTTGTCCTGCAGGATATAAGCGACGCGGGCCTCCTTCAGCTTGCGCTCGGGGCCCAGCTGCGTGATGTCGCGCCGCGCGCCGGCTGGGCCCACGAAGATCTGCCCGCCGAAGATGCGCGTGAAGCCGTAGATCGAGTGCAGCACCGTGGACTTGCCCGCGCCGTTCGGTCCGATGAGGCACAGGGATTGGCCGCGCCCGACGTGCAGCGTGAAGTCGTGCAGGATCTGCATGTTGCCGTAGCCGGCACGCAAGCCGTGTATCGACAGGAACGGGTCGTTCCCGGCGAGCTGCGTGAGGCGCTCCTTGGGAATCTCGGCGCGCAGCCGCTCGGCCTGTCGTGCGACCTCGTCCACCGACAGGACGACTTCCACCGATCCGTCGTGGTAACCGCCTGCCCGACGCGACTCGTCCGCTGCCATCAGTGTGCCCCAAGATAAGCGTCGATCACGCGCTGGTCGTCCTGGATCTGCGCCGGGCTCCCTCCGGCGAGCAGCTCGCCGCGCGACATGCAGTAGATGTGTCCGGCGAGATTCATGATCACGCGCATGTTGTGCTCGATCACGAACAGCGTGATGCCGAACTCCTGGTTGGCGCGCTTCAGGCGATCGATCAGGCCGTTGATGAGCGTGGGGTTGATGCCCGCGGTCGGCTCGTCGAGCAGCAGAACCTTGGGTTCGTTCATCAGCGCCATCGCGAACTCGAGCAGCTTCTGCTGCCCGAAGGAGAGCGAGCCTGCAACCAGCATGCGCTTGGAATACAGCCCCACGAACTCGAGCAGCCGCTCGGCCTTCTCCACGAGCTCGGGCGGATAGCGACGGAACATGTCGCGCCACTCGCTGTCGCGATGCGGCACCGAGATCAGCAGGTTCCGGATGCAGTCCATCTTCGAGAAGATGCGCGTCTGCTGGAAGGTGCGCAGCATCCCCAGGCGGGCGATCTTCTGCACGCTCAGCCGCGAGATCTCCTGGCCTGCGAAGCGGATCGACCCGGCATCGATGGGATGCTGGCCGACGATCGAGTTGAACAAGGTGGTCTTGCCGGACCCGTTGGGGCCGATGAGGCCCGTGATGCTTCCGCTCGCGACGCTTAGCGAGACGTCGCGGTTCGCCACGATACCGCCGAAGGCCTTGGTCACGCCGCGAACTTCGATGATCGGACCGTTCATGCGCGGCTGTCGGTACCGGCAGACGCGGCCGGCTTGCCCTCGACTCGCACGCCGAACCAATGCGGCTTGCGCGTTTTCAGCCAGCCCATGATCCCCTGCTGGAAGTAGACCACGTTCACGATGATCAGCACGCCGAGGGCAATGTATTGCCACCCCAGCAAGTAGGTCCAGGTGACTTCACGCAGCGTGTAGAAGAGGGTCGCGCCGACAACGGGTCCCCACAGCGTCCCCTTTCCGCCCAGCAGCGTCATGGCCACCATGAAGATGCCGAAGGTGAGCGTCGGATAGGCCGTCTCGAGGGGCTCGATGAAGCCCGTCATGTTGCCGAAGAGCGCACCGGCGATACCGAGGAAGAATGCGGACACCGACCAGGCCACCATCTTGTAGCGCGCGGTGTGCAGTCCCAGGGCCTCCGCCTTGTCCTCGTCGTCGCGGATGGCATTGATGGCGAGGCTGAAGCGAGTGCCGTAGAGCCAGCGCAGAAACAGGTAGCACAGCATTGCGGCGACCATGCACGCGGCGTAGAAGAAGCGCTCGCGCATGCCGGGGCCTCCCGGAAAGACGGGCATCGCGATCCCGCTGCCTCCGCCGACCCAGCCCCAGGCACTGGTGAGCTCGGCCGCCGCGATCGCGACGCCGAGCGTCCCGATCGCGAAATAGGGGCCCCGCAGGCCGAACAGGATCCAGCTGAGGATCGCCGCGACGATCACCGCGCCGACGCCTGCGAGGACGAGCCCGAGCGCGAGGCCGGCGAAGTACTGCTGATCGGTGAAGTCGACCTTGATCGCCCCGGTCGCCGCCGTGTACTCGCCGACGTTGTAAACCAGACCGATCTGCACGATCGCGCAGATGTACATCCCGAGGCCGAAGAAGGTGATGTTGCCGAGCGAGTTGTAGCCCATCTGCCCGCCCATGGTGTCCCAGGTGAGGGAAAACAATACGAACACCCAGAACACCGCGAACTGGACCGCATGGGCAGGGAACAGGAACGGCGCTGCGATCCCGGCCGCGAGAATGGCCAGATGCAGCGCCAGTGAACGCCGCGTCATTGCAGCGCCTGCCGGTGGCGCCGCAGCTGGATCTGGCGCCAGATGAGGATCGCGAGCAGCAGTCCGACCACGGTCGCCTGCTGGAACTGGGCGCCGAGCACGAAGCCGCTGTACTGCTCGATCACCCCGAGGCCGAGTGCTGTCACGATCACCGCCGTGAAATTGCCGAGGCCTGCCGCGGTTACGATGACGAACGCGCGCACCGAATACGCGATGCCGTAGAACGGCTGGAGAACCCAGATCATCGCGATGATCACGCCTGCGGCGCCGCAGATCGCGGCGTTGATGGAAAAGGTCATCGCGTAGACCCGGTCCGTGTTCACGCCGAGCACGCGCGCCGCGCGCGGGTCCTGCGCCGTGGCGCGGATCGCCTGGCCCATTCGGCTCTTCCTGAGAAACAGGATCATCGCCACGGCGAGCGCGATGCACAGTCCGAATGCGATCACGCGGATCTGGGTGATGTCGACCATGCCGCCGAACAGCTCGAAGCGTCCGAACCCGGACTTGACCGTGCGCACGTCCGGGCCGAAGGCGAGGTTCATCGCCTGCTGCATGGTGATCGCCAGGCCGAACGTGGCGAGCAGCGAGGTGAACAGGTCGAGCTGGATGACGCGCCGGATGATCAAGCGGTAGATCAGCCAGCCGTAGCCGAACATGATCGCCGCGACCGGCACGATCGCCACGATCGGGTGGACGCCGTGGCGCGACAGCTCGTAGCCGAGATAGCCGCCCATCATCACGAAATCGCCCTGCGCGAGGTTCTTCACGCTGGTGACGCCCCACACGAGCGCGAGCCCGTAGGCCGCGAGCGCGAAAACCGCGCCGATGGTCAAGCCGTTCAGCAGCAGCTGGACGTTGAAGACCGGCGCGGTGCCGAGAATCTGCAGGTTTTCCCACATGGCTGCGAGCGCGCCGGCCCGTTGGGGCCGGCGCGGGGCAATGCTACGAGATGGGACCGATCGCGCTTATTGCGGCGCCTTGCGCGGATACACCACCGGCTCGGAGGCGTACTTGGTCGGAGCGACCACCACGTAGTTGCCTCCCTGGATCTGGCGCAGCACCATCGGCTTGGCGATGTTGTTTCCCACCTCGCTGAACTTGATGTGGCCGTAGAACGTCTCCATCTCCGTCTTGGCGAGCGCATCGCGCAGCTTTTCGGTGTCCAGACTGCCCGCGCGGCGGAACGCATCCGCCCAGATCTCGATCACCGCCGAGGCCTGCGCGACCTGGTAGGGAACGATCTTGTATTCCGGATGCGCCGCGAGGAACGCCTTGTTGTAGTCCATCGCCGTGCCGAACACGCCGTCCTTGTACTTGAGCGTCTCGGCCCACTGAGTCGGGCACAGGATGCCCTCGGAAGCCGCGCCGAACTGCGTCGTCAGCTTCGCCGATTCGCAGTGGGTCATGGCCACGACCGGCGCGTTCACGTCCATCTCCTTCATCTGCCGCGTCGCGGTCGTCGCCCCCTTGGTGTGGCCGGAAAACACGATGATGTCGGGCTTGAGCGCCTTGATCTTGGTCAGCGTCGCGGAAATGTCGCTCAGGTCGCGCGGCATCTTGTCGTCGACCACGATCTTCATGTTGTGCTTCTTCGCCTCCTCCACGACGCCATCGCGCACGTCGAGCGAGAACGGGTCGTTCTCGAAGGCCATGCCGATCTTGAGGTCGGCGGGCTTCTTGCCGCTTTTCTGCGCCAGTTCGGCGGCGAGATCGATCACCGGCGACAGATACTGGTCCGAAGTGGACAGGGCGGCGAACATGTAGCGGTATCCCTGCGTGAACAGCGAGCGCGATGCGCCTTCCGCCTCGACCATGGGGATCTTGTACTTCTCCGTGACCGGCGCGGCAGCCTTCGTGGGTCCGGAACCGTATGGCCCGAGCACGAACTTGATGCCGTCCTGATTGATCAGGCGCTCCAGCAGCTGTGCGGTGCGCGCCGGAGTCGATTCGTCGTCGTAGTACTTGACTTCGAGCTTGTAGGTCTTTCCGCCGACCTTGACGCCGCCCATCTCGTTGATGCGCTTCACGGCGAAGTTGTAGCCGTCGCTCGCGTTCTTGCCTTCCTGGGAGTATTTCCCCGTGATCGAGATCGCCGAGCCGAGCGTGATGACGTCGTCGGCCGCCGATGCGGGTGCGCCGAACGCTAGCGCGACGGCGATTGCGGCGCCCAGGCGCGCCGAATGAGTGACAAGCCTTTTCATGCATCCCTCCGTGTATGTCGTCAAACCCTGTCTAGGGCAGGTTTTTTGGAATTGAAAAACCCCGCGACCTTAAACGAAGCGTCATCGACCTGCAAGCTTTGCGATCGCAGGGGCGTACGGCGGCCGCAGCACGCCGCGCTCGGTGATCAGCGCGTCGACGAGCTCGGCGGGCGTGACGTCGAACGCCGGGTTGCGCACGCTCACGCCCTGCGGCGCCCAGCGGGACGCGCCGTAGCCGGTCACTTCGCCCGGGGGACGCTCCTCGAGCGGAATTGCGCGTCCGTCGGCCAGGCTGGTGTCGAAGGTGGACAGCGGCGCGGCCACATAGAAGGGCAGTGCGTGACGCTGCGCCAGAACGGCGAGCGTATAGGTGCCGATCTTGTTCGCGACGTCGCCGTTCGCCGCGATGCGATCCGCGCCGACGAGCACCAGGTCGACTTCGCCGCGGCTCATGAGAAAGCCCGCCATGCTGTCGGTGATCAGGGTGACGGGAATCGACTCCTGTACCAGCTCCCATGCGGTCAGGCGCGCTCCCTGCAGATAGGGACGGGTCTCGTTGGCGATCACCGAGAAACGCCGCCCCGCGTCGCGCGCCGAGCGCAGCACGCCGAGGGCGGTGCCGTGGCCCGCGGTGGCCAGCGCGCCCGCGTTGCAGTGGGTCATGACGCGCGCTCCGTCGGGAACGAGCGGTGCGCCCTGCGCGCCGATGGCGCGGTTGACCGCCAGGTCCTCCTCGAAGATCGCCAGCGCCTCGGCTTCGAGCGCGCCAGCGCCGCGCGCGGCGAGCGCCGTGCGCATGCGCTCGAGCGCCCAGAACAGGTTCACCGCGGTCGGCCGGCTGCGCGCCAGGACTTCGAAGTCCTCCTCGAGGGGCGGACCGCCGCGCGCCGCGAGCGCGATGCCGAACGCCGCGGCGCAGCCGATCGCCGGTGCGCCGCGCACGACCATGTCGCGGATCGCCCGTGCCACCTCGGCGGCGTTGCGGCACGCAAGGTATTCGATGCGCTCGGGCAGCAGCCTCTGGTCGAGGAGCTCGAGCGTCGCGCCCGTCCAGCGCATCGTTGTGACGACCATCACACCACGCGTTCGTTGCCGCCGTCCACCGGCACCTGCGCGGCGGTCGTCTTGGCGAACAGCGGCCCGCACATCTCCGCCGCGAGCTCCGCGACATCGCGCGAGGACACTTCCGTGCCGAGCAGGTTGTTGCGGCGGTATTGCTCGACGGTCAGCTTGTAAGCTGCGGCGCGCGAGGCGAGCACCTCGTCGGTCCACAGCGCGGTGTCGTAGACCGCGTTCGGATGCAGGGAATTGATGCGGATGCCGTCCTTGCCCCATTCGAGCGCCGCGACGCGCGCAAGCTGGTTGAGCGCGGCCTTGGAGGCGGAATAGGCGGCGGCGCCAGGGCCGGGAGCCGGGACGTTCTTCGATCCAATGACCACGATCCGTCCGCCGCGCGGCGCGAGCTTGAGCAGGGGGTGGCACTCCTGCATCAGGCGCAGGTTCGCTTCGACGTTCACCGACATCGTCGACTGCCAGATGGCCGGCACGATCGCCTGGATCGGCTGGGAGGCGGGAAAGATGCCGGCATTCAAGATCAGCATGTCGACGCCGCCGTAACGCTTGACCGCCAGATCGAGCGCGCCGCGCACCGCGCCGGGATCGGTGACATCGCAGGGCAGACCGAGGAAATCCATGCGCCGCCACATCTCCGCGACCGCCGGATTGCGGTCGAGACCCGCCACGGCTGCGCCGCGCCTGAGGAACGCCTCGACGCAGGCCCTGCCGATGCCCGAGCCGGCGCCCGTCACGAGAACCACCTCGCCGCCGAACATGGGCGCCGCCCCGGCCTTGCGCAGCTTCGCCTGCTCGAGGTCCCAGTATTCGATGTCGAACAAATGCCGTTCGTCCAGCGCCCGCCAGCCGCCGAGCGCCTCGGCGCGCAGGATGACGTCGATCGTATGGTCGTAGAGCTCCTCGACGATGGTGGCATCGTTCGCGCTGCGGCCCGCCGCGGCGAAGCCGAGCGCCGCATCGAGCACCATGCGCGGCGCGGGGTCGAGCATGGTCTTCGGCTCCTTGGCGCCGGGTGCGTGGCGCTCGAAGTACGCGCGATACGCCTGCGCGAAAGCCGCCACGTCGCGGCCGAGCATCGGCAGCGGCTTGGTGCGGATGACGTGATCGGGCGTCGCCGGGCCGCTCTGCGCAATGCGCGCGAGGTCGCGGCGCTGCGCGAAGGCGAGGAACTTCGGAGAGTCATTAAGCTTCAGGACCACCGGAAAGCCGGCGGCGTGCGAGATGTCGCGCCTGAGCCGCGCGATGTCCTCCCGGCCGGCCGCGGCGGGCGCAGGCTTGGATGGCTTCGGCTGCCAGGCATCGTGCGCGGCGAGATAGTCCTCCGCCATGGAAACGAGGCGCACCATGCGCTCGTACGACTCGCGCGCGTCCGCGCCGAACGAGAACACCCCGTGCGACAGCAGCACCATGCCGATGGTGGCCGGCCCCGCGTGGGCCGCGAACTCGCGCGCGCAGCGCGCAGCCAGGTCGAAGCCGGCCATCACGTATGGAATGACGATGACCAGGTCGCCGTAGATCTCCCGGATGCGCTTCTCGCCCGCGGGGGCGTTGCAAATCGACAGCACCGCGTCCGCGTGCGTATGGTCGACGTAGCGATGGGGCAGGATGGCATGCAGGATCGTCTCCACCGAGGGCGAGGGCGCTCCTGCGCGCAGCACGTGCGTGTTCAGCTCGTTCACCATCTGCGGATCGGGCAGCGAGGCAAGCTGCGCCAGGCGCCGCACGTACTCGAGCGCCACCGGCGTGAAGCCAGCGGGCTCGATGGTCTCGAGGTCCCAGCCGCTGCCTTTCACGTAGAGCACATCGTGCTCTTCGCCGAATACGTTCTTCTCGCGCAGCTTCACCGAAGTGTTGCCGCCGCCGTGCAGGACCAGGGACTTGTCGCGTCCCAGGAGCCGGGAGCTGTAGACGCGCGGTCCGAGCTGACCGG
>Ga0187774_10000420_pt1 | contig 14392 bp, 10 predicted proteins | sample 0216_BV02_MP05_2_FD_133152 | JGI IMG/M metagenome (GOLD analysis project Ga0187774, IMG submission 133152) | Tropical peat soil microbial communities from peatlands in Department of Meta, Colombia - 0216_BV02_MP05_20_MG | ecosystem: Environmental > Terrestrial > Soil > Wetlands > Peat | place... | reverse complement strand
GGCCTTGCAGCGGGTGCCCCCTCCGATTACGCCGATGTTAAAAGGCTCTTGGTTACGTTTTTTCTCGTACCCGACTTCAAGGGGAAGATGCCGGCCTTCTGTCAAGGAACTTACCAAGTGGGGCCGGCCCATCTTTTTTTTCTTAGATCTTTCGGGCATGGGGGACGTGTCCTTGAACTTGAAAGGCCTTGACACCACTATACCGAAAAGGATTCTGGGTCGCAACTTTCGCCAACGAACACCTCACCTAAAAGGCAAGGCCGACATCCGGACCCGTCCTCTCGGCAGGAGGCTCCCGGACGACCAAGCTTGTCGAATTCGCACTAATAACTTTTTGGAGAATTCCGGTTGGACCTGGCCGGCGACTTACCCGAAAGCACTCTACATGCGCCGCGGGAATATCGCGCGATTGACCGGTAGGGAGTGGCAATAAGAACCCCCCACTCCTACTCTACAGCCTGCCGGGTAGTGACGCAAGGCCGGGCGATCTTGTCGGCATGTCTGCACCGTGGCCTTCTCAACGGAGGCACGCGTCCTAGAGAATACAGGAGCGACTAACCCTCTTGCCCCCAGGGTCTCCTTTCTATTCGGCCTGGCCCGCGTTCTCGATTATCAAGGACTCCGCCACCAACTCCCACAGGTACTTCACTTCGACGTGCATCATGCCATACTCCTTGCGGAGGCTCTTCATGATCTGGTCCCGGCAGTTGTGGCAGGGGGCGATGAGAAGCTCGGCGCCCGTCTCCTGGATCTGCCTTGCCTTGACCCGGCCGTAGTAGATGCGCTCCTCGCCATAGGGCATGGCCCAGGCGCCGCCACCGCCGCCGCAGCAGAAGTTGTTGGCGCGGTTGGGATTCATCTCCACGAAGTTGTCCACGCACTGCTGGGTGATCCAGCGCGGCTCCTCGTAGTAGCCGTGACCGAAGGCCTTCTCGCTTTTCCGCGCGTAGTTGCAGGGGTCGTGATAGGTTGTGAGCTGCGGATGCTTGGATTTGTCCACCTTGATGCGCCCGGTCTCGATGTATTCCTTGAGGAGATCGTGAATGCTCAGGAACTTGACGCCTTCATCTTTGAACCACTTTTGCAGACCAAGCCTGGTCGCATAGTAGGCGTGCCCTCACTCGGGTAAGAGAAGGTACTCGCAGTCGAACTTCTTGTAGTTCTCCACGATCCGGCGGACGACCTCCTTCATCGATGCATCGTCGCCGGTGAAGAGTCCCCAGTTAACCCCTTCCCAGTTCTCCGAGGTGGTGGTCCAAGACTCCTTGGCGGCGTGGAAGATCCGCCACCAGAAAAACATGTCCTCCGGCTCGGCGAAGGGCTCCTTGGAGTTGATGGTCACCAGGATTTTGGCGCCCTTCTTGTCCACGGGTACAGTGAAGCCGGGAAGCTCCTCCGCCAGCTCGTTTCCCAGGTCTTCAAGGAGAGCGAGGAAATCCTCCTTGGGGATGCCCACGTTATTTCCGGTCTTAAGGCAGGTCACGACGCCCTTATGCATGACCCCCGGGACCTTGTCGCGATCCCGAAGCGTCCGGACCGACCGCATCATCTTCAGGAGATCGATGTTCATGGGGCACCCGTGGTCGCAGCGGCCGCACAGGGTGCAGATCCACGGGAACCGGGAATCAACCAACTCCTGATCCAAGCCGAGAAGAGCCATGCGCACCGCTTTGCGCATGTCCAGCCCGTCTACTCCAGTCACCGGGCAGCCGCCGGCACAGGTGCCGCAGGTGAGGCAGAGATCGAAAATCCCACGAGCGGTGGCACTCTGCTCCTGCAAAAGATGGTCTCTCAGCTTGCTTGACCTATGAGAACAATCAAGGGCTTGCATAGTTCGTTTCTCCTCCGGCTGTTGAGCCGGCGTGATGTTCCCGCCGACTCGTTTGTCTTCCACACCCTTTTCTCCTGGCACCCGAGCCACTGCGGTCTCTTCCCGGGTTACCCCCCAAAAACCCGAACAGGCTTGTAGGGATGGGTGCCTTCGATGACCTCCACGCCAGCGGTGGCCTTCACCTTCTGGACGATCGTCTCCTTGCACGGACAGTTGTTTAGGAGGCAGGTGCCCAGGTGCAGGGCGTCGATAGTCTCGCCCATGGGCGCCATCCAGTTCTTCAATTAGAAGACCTCATCCAGGGCTGCGTCGATAACGGAGAAGACCTGCTGGTCCCGATAGCCCCGGAGGACCGACGCGCTGTTGGGGCAGACCGCCGCACAGGAGCCGCAGCCTTGGCACATGAGCTCGTCCACAATAATCTTCTCCTCGTCCTCGTCCCGCCACCGCGCCCCGTAGGGACAGGCGTTGATGCAGCGCTCGCAGAGGGCGCAGAGGCTCGGGCGCACCGCGGCCACGGTGGCGCCGGCAGCCAATCGGTCACTGACGAGAATTCGCAGGGCCCGCTGGGCGGCGGCCTCGGCCATGGCGATGGTTTCCGGGAGATAGCGAGGCGAGTGGGCGATGCCGCAGGTAAAGATGCCCTCTTTCAGGAAATCCACCGGCCGCCACTTGGGTTCCGCCTCCTGGAAGAAACCGTCCTGGTTCAGTTCCACGCCGAATATCTCGGCCAGCCTTCCGTGGTCGGCGGGAACGATGCCGGTACTGAGGACAAGGAGATCCGGTCTGAGTGCCACCTTTCGCCCCAGGATAGGGTCGGTGACCTCAAGGGAGAGCCGACCATCGGCGACATCTACCCTTGGTTTCTCGCCCACCTCGTACTGGATGAAGATCACCCCCGCCTCCCGCGCCTTGGTATAGTGGCTCTCCAGGAACCCGTAGGCCATCATGTCGCGATAGAGGATATAGACGTCGAGGTCGGGATTCTGCCCTTTCAGGTACAGAGCGTTCTTGAGGGCGGAGCCGCAACAGATTCTGCTGCAGTAGTTTCGCGGTTCCTCGCGAGAGCCCACGCACTGGATCATGGCGATGGCCGCGAAGTCCGAGGCTTTGATCTCGCCGGCGTGGAGCCTCTCTTCGAGCTGGTGCTGGGTGACGATGGCATCGCTCTGGCCATAAGCGTACAGGTCAGTAGGGGCTTCCCTCCCGCCGGTAGCAAGAATCGCCACGCCATGTTCCAGTACCTGCTTGGCTCCGTCCTCCCCCTCGATAGTGGTCCGGAATCGTCCAACGCTCCCTTGGGAAGAAAGGACCTTCGCCTTGGGCCGGACCTGAATGTTGGGATGCTTCACCACCCTCGCCGCCGTTTCCTCCAGCAGCTCCTGGGGTGAGCCGCCATCGAGGACCCGGTGGATAGATCGGAGATTGCCGCCCAGCTCCGCATCTCGTTCCACAAGGGTCACCGGGAAGCCGTGGTCGGCGATGGCGAGGGCTGCAGTCATCCCGGCAATCCCCCCACCTACGACCAGCGCCTTTTGGATGATCGGGGTAGTGACGGGAAGGGAGGGGTCTATTCCTTTCAACCTGCCGACCCCCATGGCAAGGGCGGCGAGAAGATCCCGACTCACCTCCTGCCGGTCCGCGTTCCGGCCAGGGAATGCCGGGGTGCGAATGTCCACCACATCCATGAGGTGAGGCGGAAGGCCGGTCTTCTCAGCTAGGGCCCGGAGCTTCCTCGTGTAGACATAGGGAAGGCAGGCCCCGATGATCAGGCGGTTCGGCGCTGTTCCGGAAAGGGTCTCTTCCAGTTGCGTCCACCCTGCCTGGGTGCATACTTGCGGGATACGCTGGACCTGAGCCACGCCGGGGAGATGTGACAGTCGGGAAGCGATCATATCCAGGTCGGCAACCTGGTTCAGGGCGTCGCCGCATGTGCAGAATGCCACCATCATTCGGGGGTCTTCCCGGGAGACGTCGCGAAAGGTGGATCGGGGCTCAGCCTCCACAGCGAGTCCGCCGCCCTTGCTATGAATGAGCCGCGATGCAGCGAGGGACGCCGACCCTGCCTGGACCACTGATTCGGCGATATCACGGAGCCCGGGAAAGGACCCACTCACCAAGACGCCATCGCGGGCGGTCCGACTCAGCGAGTTCGGCCGGAGTTGACAGAAGCCCCATGGGTTCAGCTCCACTCCGGTGATCTCCGCCAGCCGCTCACCGCCCGCTTGGGGCCTCTGGCCCGCAGCGAGGACGACGAGATCAAAGACCTCCTCGTGGGGGCCGCCCTTCAGGTCGGCGTAGCAGACCCTCAGGCTGCCGGCGCCGCCTGCCGGCTCGAGGGAGTGGACCCGGCTCCTCACGAATCGGACCCCGACCTCCTTCTCTGCCCGCTCTTGATAGCGATAGAAGTTCTTGCCGAAGGTGCGCATGTCCATATAGAAGAGGGCGGCGTCCACCTGGCCGTTGCTTCGCTCCTTGGCAAGGAGCGCTTCCTTGATAGAGAACATGCAGCAGACAGAGGAGCAGTAGTCGGCGTTGGCTTGGATATCTCGGGAGCCGACGCACTGGAGCCACGCCACCTTCCGGATCTCCTTGCCGTCGCTCGGCCGGAGCAACCTCCCCTGGTTAGGGCCCGTGCCGCTCAGTATTCGTTCAAACTCCAGGCTCGTTACCACGTTGGGAAGGACCCCGTAGCCGTACGGGTTCTTCCCGGTGGCCGGATCGTACGAGCCGAAACCCGCGGCGAGGATCACCGCCCCCACCTCCAGGGTGCGCTCGCCGGTGCGCTCAAGGGTTTCGTAGAGTTTGACGACCAGGGGAACGAGGGTCTCCGGGTCAAAGGGTTTCATCAGGTAGTCCAGGGCGCCGATCTTCATGGCCTCCACCGCTGTCTCCACCGTGGCATAGGCGGTCATCATCACCACCGGGAGCTCCGGCCGCGCCTCCTTCGCCCGTTTCAGCACCTCCACCCCGTCCATGCCGGGCATCTTGATATCGAGAAGCATGAGGTGGTAGGCCTCCCGGCTCACTCTCTCCAGGGCCTCGGCGCCCGATTCGGCCGTGTCCACCTGGAAGCCGTCCTCCTCAAGCCAATCCTTGAGAGAGTCCCGCACGATGAGTTCGTCGTCCACGACGAGGATGCGGAACCGCCGCCGCGCCTCCCAGGCGAAGTCGATGGCGCCCGTGGGGCAGGCCTTTTCGCAGGCGCCGCAGTGCGTACACGAGGCGAGATCGATCACATAGCGATTGGGGATGGAGTGAGGTACGGGCAAGTAAGCCGCCTTCCGCTTCGTCAACCCTTGATTGAACTCGTCCGGCACCTCCACCAGGCACACCCGGGAACACTCGCCGCAGCCAATACAGCGCCCGGGATCCACCAGGTTGGGCCTCTGTCTCAAGGTGACCTGGAACTTCCCAGGCTCGCCCTCCACGGCCACAAGCTCGGTTGAGAGCAGGATCTCGATGTTTTCGTGAAAGAGCCCCTTCCGCAGGCAGTACTGGGAGGACGCATCACGCTCCACCAGGGGAAGCATCTTGCACATGCCGCAGCCGTCCGTAGGGAACTGGTAGTCGAGCTGCGTGAGGGTGCCGCCCAGGTGCGGGCTCCGGTCGATGAGAGTGACCTGGTAGCCGAATTCGGCCAAATCCAGGGCGGAACGGATACCGCTGATTCCGGCCCCAACTACCAAGGCTGAACCGATTTTCTTTTTCATGCTGTGGTACCTCGCGGTTCGAGGCTCCTTGCTTGGGAGCACCCTGAAGCCTGTCGCGATGAGAGTTGCAGACGTCGATTGTCAGTCGCCCGTTGTCAGTAGTTCCTGGTCAGGAGTTCTCCAACGGACAAAGGACAACCCTCTCCGGATGGGAAGCCATCAGTCCTTGCCATCGGTCACCTCGGAGAATTCCTTTTCCCGAAACACCGAAAGCGGCGGCTCCTCCTCGACGTTTCGTCCGGCCTCATAGTCAAAGGCCTTCTGGGTGTAACTTGCAATGGTTCGGAAAATCTCCATGACCGGGATGTTGTTCGGGCAAGCATTGGAGCACTGCCCGCAGCCGATACAGGCCGTACTCATATGAGCCAGACGGGTCATGTGATAGAAGACCGTGTCGGTGGGCATCTTGAGGATGCCTCTGCGCTTGGCCCATCGGAGGTATTGTGAAGGTTCATGGTCAAAAACGTCAGTAACAAAGACACACTCCTTACAGTAACATACCGGACAGGCCACTCGGCAATTGTAACAGTTGACGCAATTGGCGAGATAGGCCGTTAGTTTTTCCAAATCGGCCGTCGCCTCACTGGTCTCAACATACATCTGGTCCCGGTAGGCCACACGCTCAGCCACAAGGGTCGCAATCGCCTTCTTGCGCCCTTCCGGTTCGTTGGTTCCCATCAGCCCCGTCGCCTTCAAGAGGACCTCACCTGCAGGCGAGTTGGCCTGCACCAGCAACTGTTCGGTGAGGTCAACCCCTACGAGGCCAATCAGCAGGTCCGCATTTTCCGGAATGGGATGTTCGCAGGCCTTGCATGCCGGTGACAGATCGAAATCCTCCCACGCAGTACCCTTTCCTCCCCGGATATTTTGATAGAATCTCAAAGTGGCCTCAGTTCCGTTCTGGCCGGCGAATCGAGGATAGTTGACATTACTGTACGCTCCAAGGCAGTCAACCCCCACCAGCAGCACGTTCTCTATGCTCCCCTGCTTGAGCTTCACCAGTTCGATAAAAGCTCGGATCTCGCAAGGCCGTAACACGACAGCCACCTTCCCTGCGAATGGCTTACGGGTGAGTTTGCTCAGTACCTTGGCAGCGTTGATTGGAAATACCGGTGCCAGAGGATCGACGCCGTCGAGCTTTTTCGGATCGGTCACCAGAGTGGGCATCACCACGTTCTTCATGGGAAGATGCTGCGCCACCAGCAGGGCATCTATGTCCCCTTTCTCAAGAAGTGTCTTGAAAAACCCTTGCATCGCGGTAATGAGGCCCTGTTCCTTCACCTCAATCTTCGCTGTCTTTGCCATTGATCCTCTCCAAATGATTTGGTTGGTTTGTTAGAAAACCCTAAATCACCATTTTCTCCTTGGATTGATTCGGGCCAAGAGCTTTGACTTCGTCCACCATCTTTTTAATGGTAGCGGCAAAATCCACACCCTCACTGGCGCCAATCCAGGTCAGCTTTACACGGCTTTGGTCAAAACCGAACCGCGGCAGGATCTCCTTCAACAACTTGACCCGTCGGCGGGCCTTGTAGTTCCCGTTGATATAATGGCAGTCCCCGGGATGACAGCCGCTGATAAGAACTCCGTCCGCCCCCTCTAGCAGGGCCTTAATCACATACTTGGGATCTACCATCCCGGTGCACATCATCCGGATCAATCGCACGTTGGGGGGATAGGTCAACCTGGAGGTCCCTGCCAGGTCGGCTGCGGTATAGGTGCACCAGTTGCACACAAAGGCGATAATTGTCGGTTCGAAGTCTGCCATTTTCTCCCTCCACTCAAATGTCTAAAGTTGGTACGGTTTGTATTCTCACACTTATGTCTTCCAAATTCCGCAATCCGACTTCCCTCTACATGCCCACTTCCGCAACGGTATTCATGATTCCATCGATTTCCGCAAAAATCTGCTTGTCCGTAAAATGCCGAACCTTGGCAGCCCCGCTGGGGCAGTAGGCGGAGCAACTTCCGCAGCCTTTACACACTGCTTCGTTTACCTCGCTGACACCTTTCACCACATTGAATTCGATCGCCGAGTAGGCACACAACCCGATACATATCTGGCAGCCCACGCATATGTCCGGGTCGATGGATGAAATCATAGGGGAAACCGCTACCTGTCCGGAGGCGCTGAGGGCCAGCGCCTCGGCGGCGGCTCCCTTAGCCTGCGCCACCGTGTCGGGAATATCCTTGGGTCCCTGGCAGGTGCCGGCCAGAAAAACACCGCTGGTAGGTGTAGAAACCGGCTCGAGCTTGGGGTGCTCCTCCAGAAAGAAACCATCACTTCCGATGGAAATCCCAAAGATGCGCGACACTTCGTTTGCGTCTGAACGAGGCTCCATGGCGGTACACAGGATCACCATCTCGACCGGGACTTTCACCATTCTCTCAGAAAGCGTGTCCTCGGCGGTCACAATTAGCATGCCGTCCTTTTCTTCGACCCGGGAAGCCTTGCCGCGTACCATGCGCACTCCCTCGCTCTGCACGCGCTTGTAAAACTCCTCGTACCCTTTGCCAAAGCAACGCATGTCGATGTAGAAATTGTAAACTTCAGTATGGTGTCCACACTTGTCCTTGAGGAGATGGGCATACTTGAGCGCATACATACAGCAGGTGCGCGAGCAGTACTCGTGGTAGTTCATATCGCGGCTGCCGATACAGTGAAGGATCGCCACGCTCTTCGGAGGCTCGGTGAACTTGAAGCGGTCGTTCGGGTCCCGTTTAAGGAGCTTGCCTGCCGTCGGACCTGTTGCGTTGGAAAGGCGTTCGAACTCCAGATTGGTGAAGACATTGGCATACTTGCCGTAGCCGTATTGCTGCATCGGCGTCGGATCGAGCGGGTCGAAGCCGGTGGCGACAATGATTGAACCCACCTCGATTTCTTCCACCCTCTCCTCCATGGAGTGGTTGATCGCCTTTGCTTCACAGGCGCTTACGCAGAGCTTGCAGTCACAACAGCCACCGCAATTTACGCAGCGGGCAGCTTCCTTTTGCGCCTGGTCTTCGGTAAAGCCCAAAGCCACCTCTTGAAACGAGGAAGCACTCTCCTGCGGATCTAGATGCGGCAGCCGGGCCCGGCTTTCCCTCAGAAGACCCTCGGGAACCTCGCTCCATTCCTGCCCAGGAGGTTCCCTGGAAGCCAGCTCTTCGGCATAACGGTCGAGGTCTTCGCCATTAATGTAGCGGTGGATGGCCTCTACCGCCTTGTGGCCTGCGGCCACCGCTTCGACTACCGTTGCCGGCCCGCTTACGGCATCGCCTGCGGCAAACACATCGGCTACGGTGGTTTGCATAGTATGAGGGTTTACCACCAGGGTGTTGCGTCGAGTCAGGTTCAAGGTGGCGGTGTCCACAGCCCAGTCCACCTCGGGCTGCTGCCCGATGGCCGGGATGACCGCATCGCAGGGAATCACAAACTCCGAGCCCTCGACGGGCAACGGCCGCCGCCTGCCGCTTTCGTCGGGTGGCCCCAGTTCCGTCTTCAGACACTCGAAGCCGCTCACCTTGCCGTCTGTTCCAAGGACGCGCAGAGGCGCGGTCAGGTAATGGATCTTGACCCCTTCCGCCAGAGCGCCCTCGATCTCTTCCGGGTAAGCGGGCATCTCTTCCCGGCTGCGCCGGTAGACCACCGTTACCCGCTCACAGCCCAGGCGAAGCGCTGTGCGCGCCGCGTCGATGGCGACGTTGCCCCCACCGACAACCACAACCTGCTCTCCGGGCTTTCTTCTCTCTCCCGAGTTCACCTGGCGCAGGAATTCCACCGCATCGAGCACCCCCTCAAACTCCTGCTCGCTGGGAATGTTCATCTTCAGGCTTCCGTGAGCGCCGATGCCGAGAAAGACGGCGGAGAAGCCCTCTTTTTTCAGATCATCAAGGGTGAAATCCTTCCCCAGCCGCTTACCCGTCCGGGTCTCAATGCCCAAGCGGAGTATGTTTTTGATCTCCCTGTCTAATACTTCAGGAGGGAGTCGGTAATCAGGGATACCGACGCGAAGCATGCCCCCCAGCACTGGCAGCGTCTCAAAGATGGTGACCTGATAGCCTTTCAGGCGCAGGTAATAGGCCACCGTAAGACCGGCAGGCCCTGAACCGATGACCGCTATCTTCTCCGGCCGGTCTTCGATCTCCGGCGGAGGCAGCTCGGAAAGGTCCACCTGGTCTGCGGCAAACCGTTTCAGGTCACGGATGGCAACCGCGGCATCCACTTCTCCTCTGCGACAGACTTGTTCACACGGGGCAGGACAGACGCGCCCGAGGGTCCCCGGCAGCGGCAAGCGCTCCATGATGAGCTTCACAGCTTCCTGGTACCTGCCCGACTTGACCAGTGAAACGTAGCCTTGCACATTGGTCCCGGCCGGACACGTTTGAACACAAGGGCCGCGGTCGTACCTTGGGTCGATACAGTAGGTGATCGGTACGGCCTGAGGGAAGGGCCGGTAGATGGCTTTTCTGGTCTTTGTGCCCACGTCCCATTCATTGGGGAATTCAATCGGGCAGACCTTCGCACACTCGCCGCACCCGGTACACTTGTCTTCCACGTAGCGGGGCTTGCGGCGGACTTTCACCTTGAAGTTGCCGATAAAGCCGCTGACCTCCTCGACCTCGCTGTAGGAGAGCAACTCAATGTTGGGTTCCTGACCGACGGAGACCATCTTGGGTGTGCCGATGCAGGCCGCACAATCAAGGGTGGGAAACGTCTTGTCGTACTGGAGCATGTGCCCGCCGACCGTGGGCTGTCTCTCCACCAGGTAAGCTTTGAATCCGGCCTTGGCAATATCAAGAGATGCCTGCATGCCAGCGATGCCCCCGCCGACAACCAGGGTGTTGGTGCATACAGGGAACCTGGCCGGTGTTAGCGCAGATTGGCGGGCGACGCGCAAAATGCCGGCTCCGACCAGAGTCTTGGCCTTTCTGGTGGCCTTGTCTTCATCTTCGGTGACCCACGAACAATGCTCCCGGACGTTGACCATGTGGAACGCCCGATAGGGATTAAGACCTGCCCGCTTACAGGCGGCCCGGAAGGTTTTCTCGTGCATCCGCGGGGAGCAGGAGGCCACAATCACGCGGGTCAGACGACGCTCCCGAATATCATGTTCGATGAGTTCCTGCCCGGGATCGGAACACATGAAGAGGTAATCACGTGAAATCGCCACATTCGGCAAAGTAGCCACGTACTCGGCTACTTCCTTCACCCGAACCCGGTAAGCGATATTGATCCCGCAGTGGCAGATATAAAACCCGATTCGTTCAGACATGGCAGACCTCCTGCTCAACGCCTCTACTGATGTACGCAGCCGTATCCGCTTCGTCCCTCATCACCACCGACTGCAGTAGCAATTCGGCAAGGTCCCGGACGACAATTTGATTCCCTACACCGAGTTCCCTTACGGCTTCATTAAGCATGCGGATGCAATAGGGACAGGCGGTGGCAATCACTTCAGCGCCGGTGTCAAGGGCCTCGCGGACGCGCAGCACACCAAAGCGCTGGCTGGGGGGATCATCGTTCCACGCTCCGCCGCCTCCCCCGCCACAGCACAAGCTACTTTCTCTGTTGTTCGCCATCTCGACCAGCTTAACTCCCGGAATACTTTGGAGAACGCGGCGAGGCGCTTCGTAGATGCCGCGGTGACGTCCCAGGTAGCATGGATCGTGATAGGTGACGGTGCTTGCCCCTTCTAGGGTGGGCCTTAACCGGCCCTCCTGGACGAGTCGGTCGAGAAGTTCAGCATAATGCTCAATGCCGATGGAAGCCTTCAACTCAGGATAGTTATTTTTAAAAGCGTTCAGGCAATGGGGCGAAGTGGTCAGTATCTTCTTGGCGCCGGCACGCAAAAAGAGATCGGTGTTCTTGAAGGCGAGCTCCGAGAATATGTTCACCGCCCCTATCTTGTGAGCCTGATCACCGCAGCAACTCTCTTCCGTACCGAGCGTACCAAAGGAAATCCCTGCATATTTCAGCAGTTGTGGAAGAGCCCGGCCAGCTTTTCTGCTGCTTTGATCATATGCGGTTGTACAACAGGTGAACAGGCAGTACTCGTGCTCAGGGGTAACAGCAGGGATGTTCAAGTCCCCGGCCCATTCCAGGCGCTTGTCGCGAGCACCATTCCAGGGATTGCCGTTGGCCTTCAGGCTGTGAAGCGGCACCTCGAAGGACTCGGGGATCCTGCCGCTGGCGACATTGAGCCCCCGGACCGCCTTCATGACGTCGATGATCTCTATACCGCGCGGACAGTTTACCCCGCACGCATTGCAGGTGACGCAGGTCCAGACGGCTTGGTCAACAGACTGCTCGGTGCCGGATTTCAAGCTGAGTTGGCGCAGAATCTGGCGCGGGCTGTAGGACGAAACCAGGTTCCACGGGCAGACGCTCGTGCAGGTGCCGCATTGCAGGCAGGTCATAAAGGTTTCGCCGATCTCGGCCATTACCTCCTCGACATCCACATGGGAGGCTTTTGGCGCCTTCTCCTTGACGGTGGCCAAGAATACTGCCAACGGTCTGTAAAAAAGATGTGACCATTTTCCAAAAGGGACCTCTATGACCAGCATGGGAACAGCGACTGCCAGGTGGATCACATACATGACATATGTTCCCATCGGCCACCCGGCGAGGCGAAGGGCGTGCATAATAATGCCGGTTAGCGCCGTTAAGAAAAGGAGGATCAAAAAAAGCCAGTCCGACAATTCGGAGAAGCGGTGGATGGATTCCTCTTTCTTTCGCCGGCTACGGAACATCTCCACCGTAATAACCAGCAACACACCGGTGGCGTAGTAGCCGAAGATGCTCGTGAAATGCCAACTACTGTCGTCGACCTGGAACCAGCGGATGAAAACAATGACCAACGTCATCATGGTCATGTAGCCGGTCACCAAGGTGAAGTGCTTGAGCCAGCGACTCCGGTCCTCCCCGCATTCCCGCCAGCGCTTCTGGGTCGCAAAGTGCAGGACAAAGGCTTTGGCTTCCGCGATATAGAGCCAAAGCGGCACCTTCGTATCGCTCATGATGAAGCGATACATTCTGAATGCGTTTGACAGCAGAAAAGCGGACAGGATTGCGGCCATTATCAAATCGCCGATCTCAATCCACGCGACCGGCGCAAAGGAATTGACGGAAACGCGATCGGTTATGATCGGTCCGTGGAAGAGCCAGAAAAACACAATGATGCCTAACGCGAGGAGGGACAGCGCACCTATCTCCCAGGCCGCGGAAAGGTAAAAACGCCTGGCGAGCCCGGTCCAGTCGTACTGAGTGGTTAGCCAGCGGCGGGTTGCCATCATCGTCTCGGCCGGCTCGGCCTTCCGGGGACAGTCCTTATTGCATTCACCGCAGTAATAACAGAGCCAGGGCACGGGCGACTTGAGCAGCTTGTCCCTAAGCCCTAGCTGAAGATAACGATAGATCTTTCGTGGAAACGAATTCGTTCCGTTGGACAGGGGACAAGATGCGCTGCAGATGCCACACTGCATGCAGATCTCCATATCCCTGGCCCCGAATTTTGCCACCTCGTGATACAGTTCCAAATCAACACTGGTATTCATCAATTCAACCCATTTCCGTTAATTTGTTTGAGCTGATGTGACCCTGGTAAGGCCAAGATCCCTGATCGCCTTGTCGATCATCTCCTGGTCGGAGTCCGAGCACATGAACTTGCAGTCCTGTGCTACCGCTACATTTTTCACGGTCCAGGCAAGAGCGGCAACCTCCTCCACCCGGACCTTGCCGGCGATATTGGTCCCGCAGTGACAGACGTAAACACCGATTCATGCGGACATGGCCGCTCCTCCCGGAGAAAACGGAGTTCACCTCGTCGGCTTCAGGCTCTTTGGAACTTCTCGCAGCCGATGCAGTCGTCGAGAACCTTCAGGAGCTGTTCCGTTTCCGGCGGTTTCTCGATGTACGCCTCGGGCTCCGCAACTACCTGGCCTCGATAGGTGTTGAGCATCTTCTGGGAGTGGAAGAATGTCTTTTTGGCGATCGCCGAGAGCATGATAACCGGAATGCCCTTGAGCTCCTCATCGGTCTTCAGCTCACGGTACATCTGGACGCCACCCTCCTTGGGCATCATGACATCCAGGATGATGACCGCCGGTTTGTGCTCGCGGGCCTTCTTTATACCTTCTTCACCATTGGTGGCGACAAGTGCTCGGTACCCGCTCGTCTCGAGTAAGGTCGAGATGAATGTCCGCATATCCAGCTCGTCATCCACGACCAGAACGGTTTTCTTTTTCATGGAAGTCTACCTCCGTAACTGAAATCATTTCTCTCTATGTACCTCAGACCCCTCCGAACATCATCCGATGATCGGTGCTCCGAAGGAGTCTTCTGCTCAGCCGGGCATCTTGAAGGTAAGCTCAGGGTTGCGAATGGCTACGACGTGGCAGTGAGCCCGACGGGCTACATTTTCCACGGTGCTGCCGAACGTCTGCTTGTCCAATTCGGAGCTCCCCGATGCACCCATGACGATCAAATCCACCTGGTTTTCCCTGGCGTAACGGACGATCTCCACGAAGGGGACCCCGATTCGGACCGCGACGGCAACCTCCTTGCATTCCTGGGCTTTATCTCCATAGCGGGCCTTGAGATCGGCCTCCGCGCGCTTGACGAGCTCAGCATCCACGGTCTGCTCCCTCTGTGCCGGCGGAACGTACTCGTCCACCACGTACCGCATGTACTTATAGCCCGAGTGAAGCACGTGCAGGATGTGCAGACTGGCGTTGTATCGCCGGGCAAAATCCAAAGCGTGATGGAATGCCATCCCTGCGTCCTCTGAGAAATCGCTGCAAAACAAGACCTTGCTGTAGCTGATCATACGACCCTCCCCCCCCGGCGCCCTTGGGCCAGGCACGACTC
>Ga0187774_10000419_pt1 | contig 14405 bp, 11 predicted proteins | sample 0216_BV02_MP05_2_FD_133152 | JGI IMG/M metagenome (GOLD analysis project Ga0187774, IMG submission 133152) | Tropical peat soil microbial communities from peatlands in Department of Meta, Colombia - 0216_BV02_MP05_20_MG | ecosystem: Environmental > Terrestrial > Soil > Wetlands > Peat | place... | reverse complement strand
GATGGAGTAATTATAATTGCGGATGAGGAAGAACCATGAGATCCGAATTGACAAAAGAAAACTGGTTTAGGCGGTTGTTCTTGTCAAACACGGAGCGGGCGCGTCTGGCTATTTCTCGATTTGTTGAAAACAGAAATGGCTTGCCGGGAATGGCCCCGACGGTTGACGGGAGAAGCCAGCTCATCGAGGCGGCACACAGCGATATTCTCGCCGTCATCAACTCCACGAACTCATCACTCAACGGCTTGAACGAGGATGAGGCGCAATCGCGGCTTAAGGAGCATGGCCTAAATCAAGTGGCCCATGAGCGACCGGCTACCTGGTACCGGCAACTTTGGCACGCGTACAACAATCCGTTCAATCTCTTGCTTACCGGCCTGGCCGTTATCTCGTATGTTACGGAAGACATCAAAGCCACCACCATTCTCTCGGTAATGGTGATCTTGAGTTCCTTGCTGCGTTTTGTGCAGGAATACCGCTCAAACAGGGCCGCTGAAAAATTAAAAGCCATGGTCAGCACAACCGCGACCGTAAGGCGAGCCAGCGCGACGGAATCAAATGCCAACAATTCATCCGCAACAACGCCTGTTTCGGCACATTCTCGCGGCTTTGATACACAGGAGATATCACTTAAATTTTTGGTGCCGGGCGATGTCGTGCAGCTGTCCGCAGGCGACATGATTCCTGCTGACGTCAGGCTGTTGTCGGCCAAGGATTTGTTCATCAGCCAGGCGGTGCTTACCGGCGAATCCTTTCCGGTCGAGAAGAATGCGGATTCCGTGGTCGGCGAAATAGCGAACCCGCTCGAGTTGCCGAACATCTGTTTCATGGGTTCGAATGTGGTCAGCGGCGCGGCAATCGCGCTGGTCATCAACACCGGCAGCAAGACCTATTTTGGTGGCCTCTCGGAGCGGATCGTAGGTCATCGCGTGCCAACCGAGTTCGATAAAGGCATTCATCGGGTCAGCTGGTTGCTGATTCGCTTCATGCTGGTCATGGCGGGACTGGTTTTTTTAATCAACGGGCTGACCAAAGGCGACTGGACCGAGGCATCGCTATTTGCGATCGCGGTTGCAGTCGGCCTCACTCCGGAAATGCTTCCCATGATTGTTACCGCGACGCTTGCCAAAGGCGCGGTCATGATGTCGCGCAGAAAGGCTATCGTGAAGCGCCTAAATTCGATTCAAAACTTTGGCGCAATGGATATCCTGTGTGCGGACAAGACCGGAACGTTAACCGAGGACAGAATCGTTCTGGAAAAGTACGTGGACGTGAATGGGCTTGAAAGTGACGACGTGCTGCGACACGCGTTCTTGAACAGCCATTATCAGACCGGCCTGAAAAACCTGTTGGACAAGGCGGTACTCAAGCACGCGGAAGTTGCGGACGTATTGAGAATCGCCAGTAATTACCGAATGGTTGATGAAGTCCCATTTGATTTCGTGCGTCGGCGCATGTCAGTAGTGGTAAACGAGCAAGAGGACCACAACGAGCTCATTTGCAAGGGAGCGGTCGAAGAAATTCTAAAGGTAAGCAGTCAAGCCAAAGTAGACGGCAGAGCGGTTTCCTTAAGCGATGAGCTGATTACTCGGGTAATGAATCTTGTCAATGAATTTAACGAAGACGGTTTGCGCGTAATTGCTGTTGCCTACAAGGAAACCCCGCCCGATCAGAGGACTTACGGTGTCAAGGACGAAATCGGTCTCACACTGCTCGGTTTTATCGCTTTTCTCGATCCTCCCAAGGAAACCGCGGGTCCCGCTATCCGGGCCCTGAAGCAGAACGGGATTCAGGTCAAAATTCTAACCGGAGACAACGATGTTGTAACTCGCAAGGTATGCCGCGACGTTGGCATTGACGCCAGCCGTATTGTCCTCGGCAGTGAGGTCGATGCATGGAGCGATGCCGAGCTGGGCAGGCAGGCGCAGGACGCAGCCGTGTTTGCCAAGCTGTCACCTGCGCAAAAGGAGAGGATTGTCCGGGTCTTGCAAGTGCAAGGCCACGTAGTTGGTTTCCTTGGCGATGGGTTTAACGATTCGGCCTCGCTCCGAACTGCAGATATCGGCGTGTCAGTTGATACCGCGGTGGATATCGCAAAGGAATCCGCCGATATCATCCTGTTGGAAAAGAACCTGTTGGTTCTTGAGGAAGGCGTGCTGGAAGGGCGCAAGACCTTTGGCAATATCGTGAAATACATCAGGATGGCTGGCAGTTCAAATTTTGGAAATATCTTCAGCGTCCTTGGTGCGAGCATGCTGCTGCCTTTTCTCCCCATGCTGCCGATTCAACTGCTGATCCAGAACCTGCTCTACGACATATCGCAAATAGCCATACCCTTTGACGGCGTGGACAAGGAATATTCGGAGCGGCCACGCAAATGGGAGATTGGCGCTATCGGACGATTCATGTTATTTATCGGACCGATCAGTTCGATTTTTGACTACTTGACCTTTGCGGTAATGTGGTTTGTGTTTTCCGCGAATACAATCGGAAGACAGTCATTGTTTCAGTCGGGATGGTTTGTCGAGGGATTACTGTCGCAAACTCTGATTGTGCACATCATTCGCAGCAGCAAGATCCCGTTTGTACAAAGTCGGGCAGCACTGCCGCTCATGCTCATGACTGTATGTGTAATGGCCATTGGAATTTATATCCCGTTTTCCCCCATTGCCCATGTGGTGGGTCTGCAGCCGTTACCGGCGTCTTATTTTGTGTGGCTGGTCGCCGTGCTTATTGGGTACACCGTTCTGACGCAGTATGTCAAAGTCTGGTTTACACGCAAATTCGGCTTCAACTAAATTACTGGCGCGTCGTTCGTTTTTGGACACTGCGCGCAGGCAATGTTTGTTCGATGCCGGCGCGAGCACTTTTAGAATCGCATGACGCTATGTCATGAATGTTCTCGCAATAGACACATCCGGGGAATATTGTTCGCTGGCCCTTTTGATGGATGGCAAAGTACTGTCGCGCGACAAGCGCGTTGGGCAAAATCATTCCCAAGAGTTGTTGCCGCTGCTTGATGGTCTTTTCGCCGAGAGCGGCATTTCCGTGAAAAGGCTCGATGGCATCGGGTTCGGGGCGGGCCCGGGATCGTTTACCGGGTTGCGCATTGCTTGCGGGATAGCGCAGGGACTGGCGTTTGCCGCGGATTTGCCAGTCGCCGGCATTTGCACGCTGGAAGCCTTGGCACAAGCCATGCCGGGGAAGCAGGTAATCGCCTCGCTGGACGCGCGCATGGGCGAGATTTATCATGCGGCATATAAAAAGAATGGCGACAATTGGCAAGCGGTGAGCGAGCCTGTTTTGTGTGCGCCGCGGCGCGCGCCTCGGGTAATAGGGGACGGCTGGATCGCGTGTGGCAGCGGTTTCGCGGCGCATGCGGAGGAAATGGCACTGCGCTATAAAGGACAGCTCAGCAAGACGGTAGCGGAGGCCTTTCCCCACGCTAGGGAAATGGCGCATCTTGCGGCTGCGGTGCTGCAACGGGGAGAAGGTTGCCCGGCTGAAGCGGCTGTCCCGCTTTATTTGCGTGAAAAAGTGGCGTTGAAAACATTCGAACGATGAGCGCGCAACTGGAGCAGGCGCCGCAGTTGCGACCGATGCGACTGGCCGATATCGATGCGGTAATGCGTATCGAGCGGAACATCTACCCGCATCCTTGGACGCGCGGAAATTTCCGGGATTCGCTGAATGCCGGCTACAGCTGTTGGGTCTACCGACTTGCACAAAGCATTATCGGCTACGCAGTGATGATGGTCGCTGCGGATGAAGCGCATCTGCTGAATCTTAGCATTGCCGCCGAGTGGCAGCGCCAGGGGTGGGGCAGGAAACTACTGCTGCTTATTTTAGAACTCGCGCGTCAACACCACGCGCGGGTAATGTTTCTTGAAGTCCGTCCTTCCAACGTGGCGGCGCTCGCGCTGTATGAAGGCTTCGGCTTCAAACAGGTTGCAGTGCGCCGCGCTTATTATCCAGCGGGCCCGGCCCGCGAAGACGCGATAGTGCTGGAGCTGGCGCTGTGAGCGGACGGCGCGAGGAAATCCTGAAAGAGTTGGGGCTGTGGCCGCAGTGGCGGCTCAAGAATAAACGTGCAAGCGCCGCCACCCCCCCCGCAGTGACAGGTGATCGGCGTGAGCGCATCCTGCGGATGAATTGGCAGGAGCTAAAAGCCAGCGTCGCTTCATGCAAGGCCTGCCCATTGCACGAAAAGCGCACGCAGGCCGTTTTTGGCGTCGGCGACGAAAATGCTGACTGGCTGTTTATAGGTGAGGGGCCAGGTGCGGAAGAAGACGCAAAAGGAGAGCCGTTCGTGGGACAGGCAGGCAAACTCCTGGATAGCATGCTCGCATCGATAGGCTTAAAGCGCGGAGAGAACGTCTATATTGCAAACGTGGTGAAGTGCCGGCCTCCAGGGAACCGCAGCCCAGAGCCGCAGGAAGCTTGGCAATGCGAACCTTATCTAGAGCGGCAGATTGCGTTGATTCAACCCAAGCTGATAATCGCGCTGGGCAAGATTGCGGTACAGAGTCTGCTGAAAGCAGACGCCACCATTGCCAGCATGCGCGGACGCTTGCATGATTACCACGGAATTCCGCTGATTGTGACTTACCATCCAGCATATCTACTGCGCAATCTACCGGACAAAGCCAAGGCATGGGCTGATTTATGTTTCGCAACAAAAACCATGCGCGGCTTGCACGGGCAGGCTGCGCTGTCAACCGGGAACACCAACTCATCCTGAACAAGGAGACTCTATGCGCAGAACATTGCTTTGCCTGATGCTGTCCTTGGCCGCTTTGGGCTTGAGCGGATGCGGTTACAACACCTTGCAAGCTACCGACGAGCAGGTTAAAGCCAGCTGGTCGGAAGTTCTTAACCAATACCAGCGGCGCGCTGATCTGGTGCCGAACTTAGTAAATACGGTAAAGGGCTACGCGCAGCAGGAGAAAGACGTGTTGCTGGGTGTGACCAACGCGCGTTCCAAGGTGGGGGCCATTCAGGCTACTCCCGAACTGCTTAACGATCCACAGGCGTTCGCCAAATTCCAGCAAGCGCAGGGCGAGTTGACTTCCGCCTTATCGCGCCTGTTGGTAGTCGCTGAAAATTATCCGCAGCTCAAGTCCGACGCCAATTTCCGCGATTTGCAGGCGCAGCTCGAGGGTACCGAAAATCGCATTACAGTGGCGCGTAACCGCTACATCAAGGCGGTTCAGGAATACAATGTCACAGTTCGCTCTTTCCCCAGCAACCTAACGGCAAAACTTTTCGGTTTCGAGTTGAAGCCCAATTTTACCGTGGAGAATGAGAAAGCAATTTCGGTCCCGCCCAAAGTCGATTTTTCTCCGGCGAATAAATGATCAGGATTCGAGCGCGAGCCTTATTCCTGCTGGCGCTCGGACTGGGCATCGCACACGCTGATGTCCCCGTTCCTCCACTGCAAGCGCGGGTCACCGATTTAACCGCTACCTTAAGCCGCGAACAGCAGGCGCGCCTGGAACAGGAGCTGCAGAATTTCGAGGCGAAAAAAGGCAGCCAGCTCGCGGTGCTCATCGTGGCGACCACGCACCCGGAGACCATCGAGCAATACGGCATCCGCGTGGCAGACACTTGGAAGCTCGGCCGCAGGGGAATCGATGACGGCGCGCTGTTGCTGATTGCCAAAAATGACCACAGCCTGCGCATCGAGGTTGGTTATGGCCTCGAAGGGGCGCTTAATGACGCGACTGCTAAGCGCATTGTGAGCGAGGTCATCGTGCCGTATTTCAAGAAGGGCGATTTTTACGGCGGAATCGAGGCCGGCATACAAAGTATGATCAAGGTGATCGAAGGCGAACCTTTGCCACCGCCCAGGCATTCGGGCTCGCGTTCACGGGTTTCCGGCGATTTCGGACTGGCCTTGTTCATAGGTCTAATCCTGGTCACGATGGTGGGCGGATTTCTGCGCGCCCTGCTAGGTCGATTTCCCGCGGCAACTCTCGTCGGGGTGATCGTGGCTCTGCTGGCGTGGCTGCTTATCGTGCCGCTTATTGTTGCGGTAGCGGTAGGCGTCATTGGTTTCCTGCTCACGCTTCTCGGCGGGGGCCGTGGCTGGTACGGAGGCTGGCCCGGCGGTTACAGCGGCGGCGGTTTTGGAAGTGGAGGATCGGGCGGGGGCGGATTCAGCGGTGGAGGAGGCGGATTTGGTGGCGGCGGCGCCTCCGGGAGCTGGTGATGTGAAACTAAAGCGAATTTTAAAACATCTTTTTGCCGGTCACCTTGCGGTGATGCGTGTATTACCGCCGCGTGCCATGCGCAGCATCGAGCTTGCGATTCATAAGAGTGAATCCATGCACGGTGGACAGATCCGCTTCGCGGTTGAGCCGGCCCTGAATATCGCGGCGCTGCTGCATGAACAGAGTGCCCGGCAACGCGCGATCGAGGTATTTTCGCAATTAAAGGTGTGGGACACGGAACACAACAATGGTGTGCTGATTTATCTGTTGCTCGCCGACCGAGACGTGGAAATTGTCGCAGATCGCGGAATACACGCGAGGCTGGGAACTGCGGGCTGGGAACCCATATGCCATGAAATGGAACAGGCATTCCGCCAAGGGCGCTTTGAAGAAGGAGTCATCGCTGGGATCAAGGCAGTAGCAGGCCACCTCGGGCGGCACTACCCGGCGACGCGATCCAACGAGCTTCCCGATAAACCGGTGCTGCTGTAAAAGCGCGCCCGGGAATTGCAAACGCATCAAGTCTCAACCGTATCGCGCGCGTGCCTGCGGTAAAGATAGGTCATTGTTCCGCAGATGAACAAGCCGAAAATAACCATCACGGTAAAAATGGAAAATCCCAATTTCGATAGCAATGCGTAAACACCCAGCATCGCCAGAATGCTGAGATTTTCGTTGAAATTCTGTACCGCTATGGAATGGCCGGCTCCCATCAGTAAATGTCCGCGGTGCTGCAGCAGCGCATTCATAGGCACAACGAAAAGGCCGGACATCGCCCCTATCAAAACCAACATCGCCAATGCCAGATACACGTTGGCAATGTAGGTGGTGAGTATCACAGCGATCCCCATCGCAATCCCGACCGGCAGCACGCGCACCGATTTTTCAAGCTTGACGTATTTCGCGGCTATCACCGCGCCCACGGCAATGCCGACCGCAAACACCGCAGTAAGCCGCGTCGCTCTTTCAAGATCAAATTTAAACGCCGCTGCGGCCCAGGCGAGTATGATAAGCCGCAATGCCACGCCCACGCCCCAGAACAGAGTGGTAACCGCCAAAGACACTTGACCCAGGGGATCGCGCCACAGCAGTCGAAAGCAATCCCAGAAGTTTTGCAGAATATAGAACGGGTTTTTCTTTGGCAGTTTGTGGTCGAAAGCGACTTTGGGAATGTATAGATTGAATGCTGCGGCGACGACGTACAGCCCGAGAACCACAGAGATGGCAAATTCAGGAGGCGTGTTAATCCCGGATTCGAATCCCGGTATATCGAAAAGTCCCAGATAGTAATTGGCAATTTGCGGGTTTACCAGGAAGCTGCCCAGGATTGCGCCCAAGATAATTGCGGCAACCGTGAGGCCCTCCATCCAGCCGTTCGCCAGCACCAGTTTATGCGGCGGCAGATACTCGGTGAGAATGCCGTATTTCGCCGGCGAGTACATGGCGGCGCCGATGCCGACCACGCCGTAGGCGTAAAAAGGATGTACTCCGATGAGCATTGCCAGGCAGCCTGCGGATTTTACTGCGTTGCTGATGAACATTACGGTGCCCTTGGGCAGAGAGTCTGCGAACGGGCCGACAAAAGGGGCAAGCGCGATGTAAGAAAAAACGAAGAACTGATTTAGTACTGGCTGTTGCCAGCCTGGGGCGTCCATTTGCATGAGCAGAGCAATCGCCGCAAACAGGAGCGCATTATCGGCTAAGGCAGAAAAAAATTGCGCCGCAAGTATGATGTAGAAGCCGAGCTTCATCCTTTAGAATTTGTTATGCGGATATAATTTTTATATGACCGAGCGGCGACAATAAGTTTAATTTTGGCAGCTTTATAACATGAAACCACGAATACCGCCATGTATTTGCCTTGGGCGCCATCGGAAGTTGCCGTATTATGTTTGAATAGCGCGTGGCGCTGCGCGATGTAAAATTACAAGCCATTTATGTCTCGTCCGCTTCAGGTCCGGATCAACCTCTCAGCGCTGCAGAATAATCTCGCCGTGGCGAAACGGCACGCTCCCAATTCGCGCATCATGGCAGTGATTAAAGCGAATGCATATGGCCATGGCTTGCTGCGGGCGGCGCGCGGTCTTTCCGGCGCCGATGGATTCGCGGTCATAGAACTTAATGATGCAGTGGCATTGCGCGATGCGGGATGGCAGCAAAAAATTTTGCTGCTCAACGGATATTACGGGGTCGAAGAACTGCCGGTCATTGCTGAGCACAGGCTAGCGGCGGTCATTCACAATCAGCAGCAAATCGAAATGTTGGCATCGGTTTCCTCGGAAAGGAAGTTCGAGGTGTTTGTGAAATTCAATACCGGGATGAACCGTCTCGGGTTCCGGCCGGAAACCGCCAACGCCGTCCTCGCGCAGCTCAAGAACAGTGGGCAAGTAGGCGGTATCACGCTAATGACACATTTCGCATTTGCCGATGTTAAGGAAGGCATAGCCGAGCAGCTAGAACGATTCAACGGTTTCGCCGTGAACGCCAAACTGCCCAGAAGTCTGGCAAATTCAGCGGCGCTGCTGCGCTATCCGGAATCCCACGCTGATTGGGCACGCCCCGGGATCATGCTTTATGGCTCATCGCCGTACGGCGACGTGGGCGCCAAGGAATTGGGATTGCAGCCGGTGATGACGCTAGCAAGTCGCATCATTGCCACGCAGGAAATACAAGCGGGAGAACGCGTGGGTTACACCGGCGTTTTCACCGCCGAAAAACGTATGAAAATCGGCATCGTAGCCTGTGGCTACGCCGACGGCTTCCCGCGCCATGCGCGCACCGGCACCCCGGTAAACGTCAACGGCACGATTACCCGTACCCTGGGACGGATTTCTATGGACATGCTTTGCGTGGATGTAAGCGAAGTTCCCGGCGCCACGGTCGGGACTCCGGTGACGCTCTGGGGCGAAGGCAACGCAGTCGAAGACGTGGCGCGGGCCGCTGGCACCGTGAGCTACGAATTATTCACCAAATTGAATTCCCGCGTGCCGGTCATCGAAACCAATGGCTAAGCCAAAATCCATTTATGTCTGCACCGAATGTGGCGGGCAAACGCCGAAATGGCAGGGGCAGTGCCCACATTGCTCGGCGTGGAATTCCTTGGTCGAGACAGTGGTGGAAGCGGTTTCCAGGAACCGCTTTGCGTCCATCGCACCGAGCAAACTGCAATCTTTGGGCGATGTGGAAGCGCAAGAATTGCCTCGCCAGTCCACCGGAATAGCAGAATTTGACCGCGTGTTGGGGGGTGGCCTGGTGCACGGTGCCGTGGTGCTCTTGGGCGGCGATCCGGGCATCGGCAAATCAACTCTGTTACTGCAGGCGCTGTGCCATATGGGCGCACAGCGCAGTGTGCTGTACGTGAGCGGCGAAGAATCCGCGCAGCAGATCGCGCTGCGCGCGCGGCGCCTGGCGCTGGACGCCAGACCGCTGCAACTGCTCGCGGAAATTCAGCTGGAGAAAATCCTCGCCACCTTAAGTTCACAAAAGCCCGAAGTAGCCGTGATGGATTCAATTCAAACCCTATATTCCGAAGCACTGCAATCTGCACCGGGGTCAGTGGCACAAGTGCGCGAGTGCGCGGCGCAACTTGCCCGCTATGCCAAGCAAAGCGATACAGCGGTCATTTTTATCGGGCACGTGACCAAGGAGGGGACCCTGGCTGGCCCGCGAGTGCTGGAACACATTGTGGATACGGTGTTGTATTTTGAAGGCGATAGCCACTCCAGTTTCCGCTTGATCCGGGCGGTGAAGAACCGCTTCGGGGCAGTCAATGAACTCGGGGTGTTCGCCATGACCGAGAAAGGATTGAGGGGCGTTAACAATCCGTCGGCGCTGTTTCTTTCGCAACACGGACAAGAGGTTGCAGGTTCGTGCGTGCTGGTGACCCAGGAGGGCACGCGGCCACTGTTGGTTGAAATACAGGCGCTGGTTGACGACGCGCATGCTCCGAATCCCCGGCGTCTCACCGTAGGACTCGAACAAAACCGTCTGGCAATGCTGCTTGCGGTACTGCACCGCCATGCCGGTATTGCATGTTTCGATCAGGATGTTTTCGTCAACGCCGTCGGCGGAGTGAAAATTACGGAGCCGGCGGCAGATTTAGCGGTATTGCTGGCCATCGTTTCATCGCTTAGAAACAGGCCGCTATCGCACAAACTGGTGGTCTTTGGCGAAGTGGGACTGGCCGGGGAAATCCGTCCGGTGCAACGCGGTCAGGAGCGACTCAAGGAGGCGGCCAAGCTCGGTTTCGGGCAGGCGCTGATTCCCAGGGCCAACAAGCCGAAGCATCCGATTGACGGCATTGAAGTCACCGCAGTAGATAGAGTGGAAGAGGCGGTATCCAAAATACACTAGTTTCAAAGTCCTCCGGCAACCGTTGCTATTCACGGGGCAAGGGGGTAAATTCGCTCCAAGCTGTTCACTCGTCAAGACATTTATTTTTCGCATTTAGCCTAACGAGGGCCCCATGGCTCGAATCAATCCGTACAACTCCGATTTGGATAAGAATGCCGCTAATTACACGCCGCTCTCGCCACTGAGTTTTCTAGAGCGCACGGCTTATGTTTATCCCAAGCGTATCGCTGCTATCCATGGCGAGCGCGGCTTTACCTGGGCTGAAACCTATACGCGTTGCCGACGCTTGGCCTCGGCACTCGCGAAGCAGGGCATAAGCACGGGAGACACGGTGGCTGTGATGTTGCCCAACATTCCTCAGATGCTGGAAGCGCATTTCGGCGTACCGATGACCGGCGCGGTGTTAAACACGTTAAACACCCGGTTGGACCCCGAGGCGCTCGCTTTTATGCTCAAGCACGGCGAGGCGAAAGTGCTGATAACCGACCGCGAGTTTTCCGCGACTATCGCCAAGGCGCTCGCCATGCTTGAAAAAACGCCACTGGTGATCGACGTCGACGATCCGGAATTCAAAGGCGGAAATCTTTTGGGCGAACTGGAATACGAAGCGTTTTTGCATAGCGGCGATCCGGATTTTGCTTGGTCGCTTCCCGAAGACGAGTGGGATGCGATATCCCTCAACTATACTTCCGGAACCACCGGTAATCCCAAGGGAGTCGTCTACCATCATCGCGGCGCGTATCTCAACGCCGTGAGCAACATCATAGATTGGGGGATGCCGCGCCATTCTGTCTATCTATGGACGCTGCCCATGTTCCACTGCAATGGTTGGTGTTTTCCCTGGAGCATGGCGGCGATTGCGGGAACGAATGTGTGCCTGCGCCGCGTGGACGCCAAGCTCATACTCGATGCCATTCGCCGCCATAAGGTGACGCATTATTGCGGCGCGCCCATCGTGCACAGCATGTTGATTAATGCCCCAGCCGAGTTAAAGACCGGAATCAACCACACGGTCAGCGGCCTGGTTGCGGCAGCATCACCGCCGGCTGCGATGATCGAGGGCATGGAACGCCTGGGCTTCAACCTCACGCACGTCTACGGCCTCACTGAAACGTATGGCCCGGCGTCGGTCTGTTCCAAGCATCCGGAATGGGAAAATCTGGATATTTCCGCGCGCACTGAACGCAACGGCAGGCAAGGCGTGCGTTACACCATGCAGGAAGGGATGACGGTGATGGAGCCTGTGAACATGCAATCCGTCCCGTGGGATGGGCAGACCATGGGTGAAATCATGTTCCGCGGCAACATTACCATGAAAGGGTATCTCAAAAACCCGAAGGCGAGTGTGGAAGCCTTTAAAGGCGGGTGGTTCCATTCCGGCGATCTCGCGGTCATGCAGGCCGATGGCTACGTGAAAATCAAGGATCGCTCGAAAGACATTATTATTTCCGGCGGGGAAAATATTTCCTCGTTGGAGGTGGAGGACATGCTCTACCGGCACCCGGCAGTTCTGGCGGCTGCGGTGGTGGCCCAGCCTGATCCGAAATGGGGCGAAATGCCATGTGCTTTTGTAGAACTCAAGGAAGGCACGAACGTAACAGAAAAGGAAATTATCGAGCATTGTCGCAGCAACATGGCGCACTTCAAGGTGCCCAAGAAAGTGATTTTTGGCGTGCTTCCCAAGACCTCGACCGGTAAAATACAGAAATTCATGTTGCGCGAGCGCGCCAAGTCCGCTTCCGCGATCGAGTAATAGCTGCGGTGAGTAGCGTTGCCAGCGCAGCTGTCCGCCGCTGCAACGAGGAGTAAGGATTATGACGACATGGCTGTGGGTACTCGCGGTCTTGGCGCTGGCCTTGGGGCTGGCCTACCATCGCACCCCGGGATGGTTGTGGAGCGCCGGTACCCTTGCCTTCGCTGTGGCAACCATCAATGCAGTTCCCGCATTAAGTGTGCTGCTGTGGATCGCATTCGCAATTTCACTCACACTTAACCTCCCTTTTGTGCGCTCGAGGCTGATCAGCGAGCGGCTGCTTTACACATTCAAGAAAACGCTGCCGCAGGTTTCCCAAACCGAACGAGAGGCCTTGGAGGCCGGCACGGTATGGTGGGATGGCGAACTGTTCAGCGGCAGTCCCAAGTGGAAGAAGTTGCTGGCGGTGCCAAAGCCGCAGCTTACTCAGGAAGAACAGGCGTTTCTCGACGGGCCAACTGAGCAGTTGTGCGCGATGCTGGATGAATGGCGGATCACGCATGAGCTCTACGATTTGCCTGCTGACGTCTGGCAGTTCATTAAGGACCAGGGATTTTTTGGAATGATCATCCCCAAGCAATATGGGGGCAAAGGATTTTCGGCTTTGGCGCATTCCGCGGTGATAACCAAGCTCGCGTCGCGCAGTGCCACGGCGACGGTTTCAGTGCAAGTTCCCAACTCCCTAGGTCCGGCGGAACTGCTCTTGCATTACGGCACCGAGGCGCAAAAAAATCATTATCTGCCGCGTCTCGCGCGTGGGCAGGAACTTCCATGCTTTGCGCTGACCGGACCCGAGGCCGGTTCGGATGCAGGTTCGATTCCCGATTACGGCATCGTGTGCCGCGGAGAATTTCAAGGAAAGCAAGACGTCCTGGGAATCCGCGTCACCTGGGAAAAACGTTACATCACGCTCGGTCCGGTGGCGACTTTGCTCGGGCTGGCATTCAAGCTATATGATCCCGACCATTTGCTTGGCGGGAATGAAGAGGTCGGCATCACGCTGGCGCTGATACCGACCGATACGCCGGGCGTGAACATCGGGCGCCGCCACTTTCCGCTCAATGCGGTATTTCAGAACGGGCCTAACTCCGGCAAGGACGTGTTTATTCCCATGGATTGGGTGATCGGCGGAGTTGAAGGTGTCGGCCACGGCTGGCGCATGCTCATGAACTGCCTGGCAGCCGGGCGCTCGATCTCCTTGCCGGCGAGCAGCACCGGCATGACCAAGCTTGCAGCGCGCGCTACCGGCGCCTATGCGCGGGTGAGAGTGCAATTCAGAACCCCGATTGGCAAATTCGAAGGGGTGGAGGAAGCGCTGGCGCGCATCGGTGGCAACGCCTACTTGATGGATGCGGCGCGCGTCATGACCGCGGGCGCGCTGGATCTCGGCGAGAAACCTGCAGTGATATCGGCCATTGTCAAATACCATCTTACTGAGCGCGGACGCCAGGTCATCAACGACGCGATGGATGTACATGGCGGCAAGGGCATCTGCATGGGCCCTGCAAATTATCTCGCGCGCGCCTACGAGCAAGTTCCAATCAGCATTACCGTGGAAGGCGCGAATATCCTGACGCGCGGCATGATCATCTTCGGGCAGGGAGCGATCCGCTGCCACCCCTACCTGTTGCAGGAAATCGCTGCCGCAAATAATCCGGATGTCGAAGTGGCGCTGGGTCAATTTGACTCTGCACTGTTCGGGCATATGCGCTTTACGTTAAGCAACGCCGTGCGCTCGCTGTTCTTGGGATTGACCGGTGCGCGGCTCACAGTGGTTCCCAGAGCGCCGGATACTGAACGCTATTTCCAGCAACTGACACGCATGAGCGCCGCGTTTGCACTGGTAGCGGATGTGGCATTGTTGGTACTCGGGGGAAGACTGAAACGCAAGGAAAAACTTTCGGCGCGGCTCGGTGACGTGTTGAGCCTGCTTTACCTTTGTTCCGCAGTATTGAAGCGCTACGAAGACGAGGGCAGGCAGCGTGCCGACTTGCCTTTGCTTCACTGGTCTTTGCAGGATGCGCTGTGGCGCATGCAGGACGCCATCAGCGGGGTACTCGATAACTTTCCCATCAAAGCCTGGGCAT
>Ga0187774_10000418_pt1 | contig 14408 bp, 10 predicted proteins | sample 0216_BV02_MP05_2_FD_133152 | JGI IMG/M metagenome (GOLD analysis project Ga0187774, IMG submission 133152) | Tropical peat soil microbial communities from peatlands in Department of Meta, Colombia - 0216_BV02_MP05_20_MG | ecosystem: Environmental > Terrestrial > Soil > Wetlands > Peat | place... | reverse complement strand
TGATTTCTATGTCGTGATGGGCAACGACGACGGCGACGCCTTTTGGCTGTTTGGCTCCGGAATGATTTGGTTGTTCAGGTTTATGCGGAGACGTATATTAAGTAAAAACAGGCGTAGGCCCTGATAACGTGTCTGCGGTGTTGGGCGGTCAACGTGTCCGGTTTCCGCAATCAGCATTCGCATGGAAAACTCATGCCGCTATCGGTATTTTAAACATTTGTACAAGTGACGAATCCCCTTGGGGACGCCACTTCTTCGCGAAATCTCTGTAGTGCATATGTGGTGTCGATTCGAATCTGCAGCCCCTGCCGTGTGAATCAATTTCTCCAAACCTACGCTACGGTAGCCTACTACAGCTCACTCCTGCGCATTCCAGCCCACTGCAGTAAGGATTTATTGATATTGTTTCATCTTGGGTGGAGTAGGCTGGAATGAGCTGGAGAGCTGTGGCGTTGAGCACAAAATGAGCTCAGCGACCCGGCTCAAACTGAGGCAAATCGTTGTCTCCGCAGAGATTCCAAAGTTTTGCTATTTCAATCGGTCACAAGTTTTTGCGAACCCGAACAATCCCATCAGTCCAGAACTGAATAACCAGACAGCCGCTGGTACCGGGACGGTCGTCAACGTGCCTTGCAAGTTGAAATTGAAGTTGTGGCCATAAAAGGGACCGCCGGATACCATGGGAACGCCAAGGGTGCCGTCACCGTCATTATCCGTCGAGGCGAGCGTGAACACGGTGTTAACGTTGTTGCCCGCTGGATTAGTGCTGCCGGCCCACAGGCAGTTGGACGTCGTCGTGTCGTAATAAGAGACACCGCAATTCGAGAAGGTCGAATTGAGATTCCAGACGTTGACCATATCGATATTAAAGTTTCCGTTCCAGTCCATCAGCATGTGAATGCCGAGTTGGTGAGTGCCGACGGTCATGGTGAGAGAACCGGACTCGGCCACACCTCCACCTAATGCCGTATCGAACGAATACGAGCCAGGAGCAAAGATCTGGACGTCGTGCGCAGTCCACGGGATACCTAACAGTAAGTTGGGCGAGGAGAGCGAGGCGTTTTGTGCACCGCCCGGACCGGTGTAGTCGGAACTTGAGGTAAAGACCGTGCCCGTCCAGGTGAAGCTGACATCGTTGGTGCCGCCTATGGTATTGCCGGGGCCACCATAGACCGGATTTTGGCTAGCGCAGTTTGCCGTGCAGCCTGTTCCTTGAATGTTAAGCCAGGTGAAGTTGCTCACCGCCCCGGCACCGGTGAAAGTTGCATACGCAATCTGAGCGGCCTGCGCGGAGCCGACACCCAAGGCGAGCACGCCCATTACAGCTGCGGTCAAGGCGGATTTTTGAACGTTCATGTTTTCTCCTCGTGGAATTCCTGTTGCGATTGAAGTGGTGGTTCCCATTCTTGTTGCCTTGACAATACGTACCCATCGTGTAACTGGTGAGTAGCGCGACGCATCATCGTACATGTCCAGTCTGAGCAGTAGCAAAAAAAACTCTGCTACGATACGTGAACAGTGCACGCCCTGTATTTTCGAAAATTTCATTCCGCACGTCAATTCAGGCAGTTAATGAACAACTGAACCAGAGCAGTGCAAAGTGTAAGAATTGGCGACGCAAAATGTTTGGGTCGCGACAGGAACCGCAAGCTCCTGAGAGGCTTTGCGTGAAAATGAGATGACGGTAGGATGATGCGTAGGGCCATCAACTCAACTACGAGATGGAGGAGAAAAAAATGAAACCGACCATGAACCTGGCGATCATCGCCTCAAGCGTGGTGGCAGCACTCGCCACGGCGAACGCGCAGGCGACGCTTGTGAATACCGGATTTGTGGCCCCGAACCCTCCGGGTTGTGGGACCGTGGAAACAGGCCTCTGCTTGCCACTTTCGACAGACAGCGCCAACCTTACGATGTTGAATGCGCAGGGTTATATGGTTGGCGGCACCAACGACGTGCATATGACGTGGGACGGCAATGCCTACACTTCCAGCTCGGACTACACCGGCCCGGGCGGCGCCTCGAACGTGACCCTGTCCTCCACGTCAGTGTTCTTCGGCTATCACTGGACCGCGCATGACGTCCAGATGTTCATGCCGGGTTCCTATTCGTTTGACGTCACGCTGGGTGGCGGCAACTCGGAGTCAGGTCTTCTGAATGCCACCGTTCCGTCCGGCGAGTTGGGCATGCACATGCTGGTCGATTGGAATATCAACTTCAACCTCGACGTTTTTGTCGTTCTCTCCCAGAACAGCGTGTTCGGTTCCGGCATCGCCAATAGTGCAAATCCTGATTGTGGCTACTTAAATGGTGTTGACCCTACGGTACCGAACTGTTTGTGGGACGGTCCGAATTATGGGAGTGCTGGCAAACCGGCCGGTAATAAAGTGTGGGGTCTTGCTTCGGTAGACGGTAATGGCGACGGTGTCATGGGCATCCCCATGGCGGTTAACGGCCCGTTCGCGGGTTTCAACGCCAACTTTAGCGCCTACGCACCCGTTCCGGTCCCGGCCGCGACATGGTTGTTTGGGTCGGGACTGGTCGGACTGTTCGGTGTTGCGCGTCGGCGCAGGGTCGCCTAGATCAGAAATTCATCGGCGCTCAGGAAGCCCCGCTTAAGCGAGGCTTCCTAATTTCTAAACACAACCGATGAGCCAGGGAAAGCAAAGCGCTGGCCAAGAACCCGCGATAGCCGGGGTAGGGGACCCCGGCGTAGCGTCACGGTGGCGGTTTCCAGCCGCAGGACGGTCGCGGCAATACTATGCGCCACGTGCCCAAAGGCACTTGGCGCACGGGACGCGCCAAGTTTGTACTGAGGGCCGCGGCACTATGTGAACGTTCGCGCCTCGTCGCCGTAAAATATTCGCTTGAACTGAAAAGATTTCTTATCGGCTCCTGTTTTTCGCAATCCCGCAGACGGGAAAACAGACATATTATTGTGCCGGTGCCCGTGAAGGTTTTTGAATCATTCCCGCGCATGACTTGCCCGTTTAATCCGATCCAAGGTCGCCGGCAGAACTTCGATAGGATCAAGGCAGGGGATTAACAACCGCAATTAATCTAGGCATCTGCTTGGATAATACGTTGTCATTATCGTCGGTTACTACAATCAGGCGATTTTTCTCGTTTGGAAAGGAATAGGTACCCCGCGCGCGAAGCCCTCAAGCCCCCTTGGGGGCGCCACACTTGCACGAATGCAGGGACGGCGGTGCGGTGGGGTTAACGCTAACGAAAATCCCGTGACGGTGTGACCAGATCACCCAGCAGCGTCGAATGATCTTCCAGCCGTCGGGCAATCACATGCTGCACCTCGCCTTCACGTTGTACTTCACCGACCACGCTCAGGAGGCTCGCATTCAACAGCTCGCGCCGCTGGCGCGCGGCCAGGCCGGGCCAGACAATCAGGTTCGTCTGTCCGGTTTCATCTTCCAGGGTAACGAAGATGACACCGTTGCCCGAGCTCGGGTGCTGGCGGCAGATCACTAGGCCCGCGGTGCGCACCATCTCTCCATGCGGAATCGCGCGTACCGCGGCCGCCGATAGCATGCCTTGCCGCGTCAGCGTGCAACGCAGCAGCGCCAGCGGATGTCGCCGCAGCGTCATGCCTAAACTCGCGTAGTCCGCGACGATGTTCTCACCTTCCGTGGGTGGCTGCAGTAGGGGCAATGCTTCGGAAATTGCCGTCGAAGCGAGTAGGGGCGAGGGCGGCTCGACGCCCGCTACGGACCAATGCGCCCGGTGCCGATGGCCGCTCAAGCCCGCCAACGCATCGGCGTTCGCGAGTGCGGCGAGATCGCGGGCATTGAGTCCCGCGCGCCGCGCCAGATCCTCGACGCTCGTAAAGGGCAACTGCGTGCGTGCCTGTAACAGGCGTTCCACGCCGCTTTGGGTAATACCTTTGACCAGGCGTAATCCCAGTCGCACGGTGGGCTTACCGTCCGTGCCTGGTTCAAGGCTCGAATCCCATTGGCTCGCGCGCACATCCTCCGGCCGCACCTCGATACCGTGGCGGCGGGCATCCTGCACCAGCTGCGCCGGCGCATAGAACCCCATCGGCTGGCTGTTGAGCAGCGCACAGAGGAAGGCTTCCGGCTCGTAGCGCTTGAGCCAGGCAGAGACATACACCAGCAGCGCGAAGCTCGCCGAATGCGACTCCGGGAAACCATACTCGCCGAATCCCTCGATCTGCTTGAAAATCTGCCGCGCGAAAGTTTCGCTGTAGCCGCGCGCACGCATGCCTTCGATCAGGCGTGTCTCGAACTGCTCGACGCCGCCGCGGCGGCGGAAGGCGGCCATGGAACGGCGCAGCCGGTCGGCCTCGCCCGGCGTGAAACCCGCCGCCACCATGGCGAGCTTGATCACCTGTTCCTGGAAGATCGGCACGCCCAGCGTGCGCTCGAGTACCTCCCGCACCTCGTCCGAGGGGTAACTTACGGGCTCGAGACCCTGACGCCGCCGCAGGTACGGATGCACCATGTCGCCCTGGATCGGGCCAGGCCGCATGATCGCGACCTCGATCACCAAATCGTAGAAGCAGGCAGGTTTGAGCCTCGGGAGCATCGCCATCTGCGCGCGCGATTCGATCTGGAACACCCCGGTGGTGTCGGCCTGCTGGATCATGGCGTAGACCTCCGGATCCTCCGGCGGGATCGTCGCCATGGTCAGTTCCCGGCTGCGGAACTCCCGCACCAGATCGAAGCTCTTGCGGATCGCGGTGAGCATACCCAGACCCAGCACATCAACCTTGAGCAGGCCGAGCGCATCGAGATCGTCCTTGTCCCACTGGATCACGGTGCGCTCCGGCATTGCGGCGTTCTCGATCGGCACCAGCCGCGCGAGCTGGTCGCGAGCGATGACGAAGCCGCCGACATGCTGGGACAAGTGCCGCGGAAAGCCTATGAGGACATGTATGAGCTGGAGCAGGAGTCGAACCTTGGGATTCTTCGGATCGAAGCCGGCCTCTCTCAGCCGCTCGGATGCGATGTTGCCGCCGTCCCACCACGCGAGATTGCCAGCCAGGCTGTCCACCTGCTCCAGGGAAAATCCGAGCGCCTTGCCGGCATCGCGTACCGCGCTCTTCGGGCGATAGATTATGACCGTGGCCGCCAACGCCGCCCGATCGCGCCCGTACTTACTATATAGATATTGGATCACCTCCTCGCGCCGCTCGTGCTCGAAGTCCACGTCGATATCGGGCGGTTCATTCCGTTCTTTGGAGATGAAACGCTCGAACAGCGTCTCGATGCGCGCGGGATCGACCTCGGTGATGCCGAGGCAGAAGCACACCGTCGAGTTCGCCGCCGAGCCCCGGCCCTGGCACAGGATGCCTCGCCCGCGGGCGAAGTGAACGATGTCGTGAACCGTCAGGAAATACGGCTCGTAGCGCAACTCCGCGATCAGCGCCAGCTCGTGTTCCACCAGCTTCCGGACTTTTGGCGGCGCGCCCGAAGGCCAGCGGCGTTGCAGGCCCGCTTCCGTGAGCCGGCGCAGATGGCTCGCCGGGGTCTCGCCGGGTGGTACCAGCTCCTCGGGGTACTCGTAGCGCAGCTCATCGAGCGAGAAATTACAGCGCTCGGCTATTCGCACCGTCTCGGCCAACAGATCAGGGGGATAGAGCTTCGCCAGGGTTTTGCGCGCGCGCAGACAGCGTTCGCCATTCGGATGCAAGGCCGGGACCGCCGCTTCCACCGTAGTGCCGAGACGGATTGCGGTGAGCACGTCCTTCAGCGCCCGGCGGCTGCGCGTGTGCATGTGCACGTCCCCGGTCGCCACCAGAGGCAGGTTCAGTTGCCGCCCGAGCTCCGTCAGCGAGGCAAGTCGTGTCTGATCGCGGCCGTCCAGTACCAACTCCACGGCAATCCAGGCCCGTCCCGGAAACATACGCGCAATCCATTGCCCATCTGCGAGATTGCGTTCAGGTTCATCTCCAGAAGGCAGCCAGAGCGCCAAACAGCCTTCGGCGTACTTCTCCACATCTGAGCGCGTGAGCCGGTAACTTCCTTTCTTCGCGGCACGGCGCCCCTGGGTGATCAGCTCCGAAAGATTGCCGTAGGATTCACGATCGGTGGCGAGCAGAATGAGCCGCGGGCCATCCGCCAGCTTGAACTCGGCACCGACGATGAGCTTGAAACCCGAATCGCGCGCGGCCAGATGTGCCCGCACCACGCCGGCGAGCGAACACTCATCGGTGAGCGCGAGCGCCGCGTAACCGAGCGCCTGCGCTTGGTCGATGAGCTCCTCCGGGTGGGAGGCCCCGCGCAGGAAACTGAAGTTTGAAGAGCAATGAAGCTCAGCATAAGCTGGCAGAACTTTCCGATCGTTGGCAGGGGAGGGGGCGTTCATGATGTGGATTCCTCGCTCGCACCCATCATCCAAAGATCCCATGCAGCCACCAGCACTGCGTCGCCAGCTCTCGATAAATCCAGAAACGTTCGCCCCGGTGGTTACGGGCAATGAAATAATCACGCGTAATATCCCGCCCATCCCACCAGCCGCTCTCAATGCGCTCGCGGCTGCCTTCGAACATGAGTTCCTCGCCGAGCCAGGGCCGGCCGTCCCGGATCTCGATCGCCACCGGCTCGGGGAACAACCACAGCGGCCGTTCACCCGTGTCCACCGTCGCTCCGGATTCCCCGGGCTCGGTGTAGCGCCACGCCAGCTCGGGACGGTGTTCCGCGATCGGCCGAATGCCCTGCACCGCTTCGATTCCCAAACGCGAGCGCAACCGCTCGATCAGTTCCGCTTTGGCCTGCATCGTGGCGCGTTTCGGCGCAAAGAAATCCTGATGCACTAGCGCCAATGGCATCATCTGCGCCGCCGCCAGGGTCATCTCCTCCACGGGCTCGGGCAGCGTGACGCGCGCGAGGTGCTCGCGAAAGAGTTCGGTCAGGTGCCGGGCATCGCGCGTGGCCGCGACGAGTCCCAACTCTACCCGAGTGGTTGTGGCCTTGGGATGCCGCAGCTTCAGCGTGAGTGTCGCCACCCCGGCCATCCGTGCGGTCAGTACACCGCAGAGTTCCTGAATCAGGCGGTTGAGCGGGAACAGCAGGCCCTCGGCACTATCAATCTGCCCGGGTAGGGCAAGAGCGGCTTCGAAGATCGCCGGCGCGACATACGGCGCACGCGGATCCGGCGCGCTGCCGAACGCCCGATCCAGTGCCAATACCAGATCCTTATCGAAGCGCCGCGCGAGCCCGGCGCGCGGCAGGCGCAGGATGTCGCCGACGGTGCGTATACCCATCCTCCGCAGCATTTGGAGCTGTGCCTCCGCAAGATCGATGTCAGACAGCGGCAGCCGTGAGAGCGCGCCGGCGAGCGCTGCATTCATCGTGATTCGCGCCTCGCCGTCGGCGCGCGCCAGCCAGGTGGCCGCGAGCGGCGTGGGCGCCAGCGCGAGCCGCGCGCGATAGCCCAGCCCGACCAAGCCACGGCGCAGACGTTCGAGCAGCGCCTCCAGCCCGCCAAAGAGTGTAAGGCTGCCCTGCACTTCCAGCAGCAATGCCTGCGGCGGAGCCAGGCTCACCAGCGACGTGAACTGACCGCACCAGGCGGCGAGATGCTCGAGCGCCACGCGTTCCGCGCGCGCATCCTGCGCCTGCACGCGCAAGCCCTGCACCAGCGCTTGCGCCGCGCTCACGCGCATGCCCGGCCGCACGCCCTGACGCATGGCCGCGCGGTTCGCGATCAGCACGTGCTGCTCGCGCCCCTGCCCGTGGCTGACCGCCACCGGCTCAGGGACGCGACAGCCGCGCAGGAAGATCGCAAGCGGGAGATCGGGTAGATGCACGCCTAGCCAGAGCATGCTGCATCTCCAGAATGACGGGCCCGGTCGGCCAGCCACTGCGGCGCTTGAGGATGTGCACGGCGAGCCCATTGGCCGCGGGGTCGAGCTTGAGCCGCAAGGCCGCGGGTGAACTTTCGCCGGCGACATTGACCGGACGAAACAGCACGCCGAGTGAGTTGCCCGTCTCCGCGGCCAGCTGCAGGCGCCGCAGGCGCTTCATGTCCGCCGTCGCAGGCCAGGCGAGCACCGCGCCGCAGGTACCGGCGCGCAGCGCCTGCTCGGTCGCCCACAGCATGTCTTTCGTTTCGCGCGGATGGACGACAAGCACATGGGTGAGATTCACGCCTGCACGCCGAAGCGCCGGGGCATAGGGGATGTAGGGCGGCGCGATGAACGCCACCCACCGATCTTCCCGCGTGAGGCGCGCGAGCGCAGGCACGAGCAGCTGAAGCTCGCCGATGCCGTTTCGGTCCGTGAGAATTTCGCTAAGCGCTCCCACGGGCCAGCCGGCTCCGGGAAGCAGCGCATCGAGTGCAGCGAATCCCGACGGCAATCCGGAAACAGGGGGAGCGGCGCCCCCGCGCCAGAGGTCGGCGCGTTGCAGGAGATCTTCCAGGCTCATCGGAGTTTGCCGGTGCGGATGACGCCGACGCCGATGCCTTCGATGACAAGCGGTTGGCGGCGCAGATCGATTGTGATCGGTTCGAACTCGGGATTCTCGGGCAACAGACGTACTTGGTTGCCGCGGCGTTGAAAGCGCTTCACGGTCACTTCATCGTCGAGGCGCGCAACCACGATGTCGCCGTTGGCGGCTTCGGCGCGTCGATGCACCGCCAGCAGATCGCCGTTCAGGATCCCGGCATCGCGCATGCTCTGTCCGCGTACCCGCAGCAGGTAATCGGCGCGCGGGTGAAACAGCGCGGGATCGATCTGGTAGCGCGCCTCGATGTGCTCTTCGGCCAGAATTGGGCTGCCTGCTGCGACCCGCCCGACCACCGGCAGGCCCGTCTGCGTCAGGCGGATGCCGCGCGCGACATCCGGCACGAGCTCGATTGCGCCCTTGCGCGCCATCGCCTTCAGATGCTCGTCGGCGGCGTTGGGGGAACGAAAGCCCAGGGTATCCCGGATTTCGGCGCGCGTGGGCGGGCAGCCGAAGCGGGCCACGTGCTCGCGGATAAGCTCGAGAATCTGTGCCTGTCGGGGGGTAAGGGTGTCCATGCCGGGTGACCTGTCTCTGGGATACTGGATATTTATCCAGTATCCAGGGCGCGGTCAAGGGCCGCCGTGGCCAGCCTGTTTTTTCCGGGGTTTTGCCGACCGGTGCGAGCAAAACCCGATGCCCCTCCCCTGGCGGGAGGGGGTTAGGAGGAAGGGGAGGGGCAAATCAGGTTGTCGAATTTCCCCGTCGCACATTTCACCCCCACCCCAGCCCTCCCCCGTCAAAGGGGGAGGGAGTTTAATTTGCGACAGACACCTAACCTTCGGGCTGCCCGTTGGGGGGGTCGTTGTGGTTCGCTGCGCTCACCCAACCTGCATAACTAGCCTCCGGGCCGTAGGTTGGGGTAAATGAAATGAAGTCCAACGCCTTTGGTGCAGGCATTTCGCGAGCGCCGTTTCCACGGGCGTCGGCTTTGGGTAAGGTAAACCGCATGTGCTACTCCGCCATGGTGGAACAAGACCTGAAATCGCTCGGGCGCCTGTTCAAGGCGCGGGTCGACCACGCGCAGTTCGAGACGCTGTTTCAGCGGCGGGTGACGGACGACACGATCAAGATCCCCAAGGCCCTGGAAGCGAATTTTTACCATCCGAAGACTCCCGCGGAGAAACGGATCAAAGAGGCCATCGATCAGTACCGCGAGCGCATGGCCAAGGATTGGGAAGCGGCGATGTTTGCCCAGAAGAAGCGCTTGGCCGAGGCGGAACGCAAGCTGAAGGTGAAAGAGACCAAGAAGGCGCTGGAAGACCAGCGCATCGCGACTAACAAGATTGCCTGGTATAAAACCCGGATCACGGATCTCAAGCGAACCGACCTGAAGGCCAACGACTCGCGGATTTTTCCGTTCACCTATGCACCGGTCATCGTCATGGAAGACGATGACTATGTGATCCGGCCCATGCGCTATCACTGTCGGCCGCAAGGGAAACCCGCGTGGTACGACAGGAAATACGACGGGCTCTACAACGCCCGGCGCGACAACCTCGAGGGCTTCTGGAAGAACCTCTTCGGCCACCATCATGCCTGCGTGGTGATCTCGTCCTTCTTCGAGAATGTGGCGCTGAGCGATTTCGAGAAACGCGCGCTGCGACCCGGCGAGAAGGAAAAGAACATCATACTGCATTTTAATCCCCAGCCCGCGACGCAAATGATTCTGGCCTGTCTCTGGGATCACTGGGGCGAGCCGGGGAAGCAGGATCTCGACAGTTTCGCCGCCATTACCGACGAGCCGCCGCCAGAGGTTGCGGCCACCGGACACAATCGTTGCGTTATCCCGCTCAAGTCCAGTCATCTGCGGGCTTGGCTGAAGCCCGAGACTCAAGGTAAGGCGGTACTTTACCAAGTGCTTGATGACCGAGAACACCCGTATTACGCACACGAACTCGCCGCCTAACTGGTGGCAGGCAAACGACGTTTTTCGGAGGTGCACAGTCAATAACCTGTCGCATCGGTATTTGCGCTTCACGAAGGTGGGTCAAAACCGCGGATTTTCTTTGGAGCTTGTGGGATGCTGCGTCGAGACCCACCTGATCCAGCAGGTTGGAAAACATGTCCTTGAGGGCTTCGCGCTGCATTATTGCAGAGTATCTTAAGCCTGATTTAATGAGGTTATTTAGCTGTGGTGTCGCGATGAAAAAGCGGAAAGCGTAGGATATGCGGAAACACTAGGGAGGAGACGTTATGCAAGGCCATATTCGCCGATCTTGTTTTCAAATCACTGCGGATATTTCTCATGGGCGTCGCCGTGTCGGCGAATGCGTTGCTCGTCTCGCGACCGGGTGGTCAGCCTCTAGCGTCATCGATTGTGACATCGCCTGGTTTGCCAACGCCAATCTCTCCGATGCATTATGTCTTGTCTGTCGCGTATAGACGGCTTCTGCCGGATGGACTGGTATATCTCCAACCAGACTGGATCATGGCGGTGAGAGCGAAAGATTTGCTGGACGAAGACGGGTGCCATGACCATGCATGATCGATTGCTTCATAACATGCGCTTTGTGCGGCTGGGTCTGGCTTTAGCATTAGGTTGGACAGCCCTAGGTCAGGCACTGCCTGTCTATGCCAAAGCGTCGTGGGCCGGCACCAATACACGCACGCATCCGACTGGAAAAGCGATCTTCCGCGGCTATGTTCCTGAAAACGAATTGCAGAATGTGGTGGTTGTCCTCAAGCTGCGCAATCGCGAACTACTGGACTACCATGTGCGGGCGATCGCCAGCCCAGGCAATCCTGAGTTTGGACGATGGCTGAGCCGCGAACAGATTTTGGCTGATTATGCGCCCTTGCCGGAAAGGGCGAATGCCGTGGCTAATTATCTGACGCAGGCGGGTTTTACTGACGTTCGCATCGAGCCTAATCGGCTGCTGATAACGGCCACCGGAACGACGACGGCGATACGCAAGGCTTTTCATACCGAGTTGGGGCATTTTGTGCGGGATGGTCGCGAAGGCATCGCCAACGTCACGGATGTGCAGGCGCCGTCAGATCTGAGCGATACAGTGCTTTCAGTGCTGGGATTGCAGACACTGGACCAGATGCACCCGATGAGCTTCCGGATGGATGGAGTACTCCTGAGCGGCAGCGTCCACGGCATCAACCCCGTCTTGTTTCCGGTCGCTTACGATGCGGCGAGCCTGCCGAACGCCTCGACGACGGCCGTCGGTATCATCACGGAAGGCAGCATGACGCAGACGATTACGGATCTGCATCAGTTCGAGAGTCTGGAAGGTTTGCCGACCATCAATCCCACCGTGGTCCAAGTGGGGGGATCGAGCACCGATACCAGCAACACGCCCGAATGGGACCTCGACAGCCAGGACGTCCAGGCAATGGCCGGGGGGCAAGTGGGGCAGATGATTTTTTATACCGCACGTTCACTGACCAATGCGAATATCACAAGAACTCTCAATCAGGCGGTTTCCGACAACACGGCGAGGGTGATCAACGTTTCGCTTGGCGAGTGCGAAAGTGCCGCTTACAGTGACGGAAGCATGGCCGCCGATGATCAAATCTTCCAAGTGGCCATGGCGCAAGGGCAGACTTTCTCGATCAGTAGCGGCGATTCGGGGTCGAAGGAATGCGGCAATCCGGCGGGCACGTCGGTGGGCGCCTCGTATCCCGCGAGTTCTCCATACGTCATCGCCGTAGGCGGCACCACGTTGTACACCGACACCAATGGCAACTACGGCGGCGAGCTCGTCTGGAGCGGTACCGGGGGCAGCCCCAGCCTGTATGAACCCAAGCCGACCTGGCAGAACGGAGTTGTATCCGGCGCGTATCGTGGCGTTCCGGATATCGCGTTCGACGCCGATCCCTATTCTGGCGCGATTATTATCGTCAACGGCCAGTGGCAGCAGTGGGGCGGCACGAGCCTCGCCTCGCCCCTCTTTGTCGGCGCCTTTGCGCGCATTCAGTCCGCGAACCACGCCAGGCTCGGCTTTCCGGCGTCCTGGATCTATAGCCACGGAGCCCAAAATACGCCCGCCTTCCGTGATGTGACGTCCGGGACCAACGGTGATTACAACGCGGCGGCAGGCTGGGACTATACGACGGGATTCGGCAGCTTCGACGTGGCCGCTACCGCCCTGCTTACGCGCAGCGCGGTGACGGTCAGCGCCTCGCCGATATCCGTTATCGCCGGGCAGCCCGTCACATTCACCGCGACCGTGACCGGTAATTCGCCAACGGGAACAGTGCAATTTCAGATAAATGGCGTGAACTTCGGTTCACCAGTGCAATTGGTCAACGGTGTTGCGACGCTCACCACGACCCAATTGACGGTTACGGGTACTGATTCGATAACCGCAGTTTATTCGGGTGACGCCAATAACGCCGGAAGCAGTACCTCATCGGCGTTTAACGAGATAGTGACACTAGGGCATGACGGGGATATCAATGGCGATGGGGTGGTGGATGTCGTGGACGTTCTGCTTGCGCAGCAGATCGCGTTGGGATTGGTCACGCCCACTGTCAGTCAATTAGCCCATGGCGATGTCGCGCCTTTGGTGAATGGCATGCCGGCGCCGGATGGGACGATCGACCTCAGTGATGTTCTGATTATCGAACGCAAGGCATTAGGGCGGGTGAATTTCTGAGGGCATCGGTGCCGCTATCCGCGTGTTATGCAATACGGTGTAGAAGAACACCCACCACCAAGATCGGTGGTGAGGAGAACGAACCCCCTTGGGTACGCCAGTGTCTCACCTTAAGCGTTGGATCCACGGAGCCACATTGCACATTTGCGGCGTCAAGCGGATTTTTTAATGCCGTGAGAAATTGGCTGCACGCGCCTCGCATGCACCATGTTATTTACCGGATGGCGGTGGAAGTCGCCGAGATGCTTGACGGTACTATTCAAACTGTCGTTATCCTTGTTTCTGTCCGAGAAGAAGCCGAAGGCAACCGCCACTATAACGCCGACGATAACCCACCACGCCATGATCCAGTAAAAATTTTCCATGACGCACCTTCCTTGATTGGCAAATAAAATTATCCTCGTAAGCATGTCCGATGTCGTTGACATCGCTCAAAATATTACAGTGGCACGGTCAACTTTTCGCCGTTGCAGTACCAACCGGAAACAGTCGGTGCCGGAAAGAAGCGAATGGGTGTGTACAATTGTCCAGCGCGGCAATAGGTCACACTTTGCTTGCTCGTGACCGGAAGGATCGCCCCGGTAACTGGGGCTCTTCGCAAGACATGGATGTGGCACAACGGACACTCGAGGTGAAGCACGTAAAAATCACCAGAGGAGTGCCCCCAGGGATAAAGCAAAGAATCCCCCCGGAGTGCGTCACGCTTGTCGAGCGAACGCCTACGACTGTTCCGTATACACGTCGCTTTGCCGTGGGGCGACAGCGGCCGGAATCAACATGCAGTATCAAATGAAGAGACCGCTTCGATTGTCGGTCACGAAGGAGGCGGTCGGGGATTCGAATTTCTTACATGATCGCGCGGAAGTACGGATACCAGACGACCATCAGCGTTGCGGCGAGCAGTAGATGCAGAAATACGATGTACTTGAGACGCGCGCGCGCCGCGCCGCGCTTGTCCACCATGAACACCGCGCTCATCATGGCATCGAGAAGCAGTACCATGAACACGATCGGCGCGAGCGTCGGCACGATCAGGGTCGGGATCATGCCCCAACCGTGGTAGTCCGGACGCGTGCCGGGAGCGGGCGCGCCGAACAGCATCACCAGCGCAGTGAGCGCCAGCATGAGGCGCAACGTGCCGAGACGGGTGAGGACAAGGAGCCGCGCGCGATGCGACCCGGTGGCGTTCTTGCGGCTCATCTTGGAGGTGAAATATACGCGAAAAGGGCGGTTCCGCGTATCGTTAATGCTTGTAGTACGTCATGCTCCAACAGGCGTTTGGGCTTCCGTTCCATTGCGCGGCGGTAATCGTGTT
>Ga0187774_10000416_pt1 | contig 14476 bp, 16 predicted proteins | sample 0216_BV02_MP05_2_FD_133152 | JGI IMG/M metagenome (GOLD analysis project Ga0187774, IMG submission 133152) | Tropical peat soil microbial communities from peatlands in Department of Meta, Colombia - 0216_BV02_MP05_20_MG | ecosystem: Environmental > Terrestrial > Soil > Wetlands > Peat | place... | reverse complement strand
GCTGTCGAGCTTCTACACAATATGACCTTGATTCATGACGATATTGAGGATGAGAGTGAGCTCCGACGCGGCAAGCCTTGTATCCACAAGATATACGGTGTTCCCGTCGCCATCAATACCGGCGATGCAATGCTCATCAAAGTATTTGAGATTGCAAACGGCAGCAATATTCCATTTGATCGTTGCCATAGACTGGTGGAGTTCTTCGCGAAGCGCGCCTACGACATAACTTGGGGGCAGGCATTCGAATTCGGCTTGTGGAAAAGGAGTAAATTCACTGAAGATGAAGTAATTCGACTATATCGATCCAAAACCGGTGCTTTGACGGCTCTTGCTGTTGAGGCAGGCGCAATAGCAGGTGGCGGATCCGAAAGTCAACTCCTCGCCCTGGGAGACTTTGGGTCAACTATTGGAATCGCATTTCAAATCGTCGATGATATGCTCAACGTGACCGGAGACGAGAAGGAGTACGGCAAAGAAATAGGAGGAGACATTAGAGAAGGAAAGAAGACAATCATGGCTGCTCACCTCCTAGACGTGGCGAAATCTGCTGATAAGGCGGAGTTCCTGCGACTCCTCGGAAAGACCTCGAAGAGACCCGGCATCGAGCAGGCAATTCGACTTTACAAGAAATATCGATGCGTGGAATATGCTAGGACCCGTGCCGATTATTACTTACAACATGGACTAAAGATCCTAAGGACACTTCCATCTTCGGAGGCAAGAAGTAACCTGGAATTGGTTGCTAAGTTCTTGGTGTCGCGAAGCTATTAGTGACCTCGTTTGCAGTTTGTCGCATGACTGATTAATCATGAACCTCAAACGAGGACTCGTGTCTTTCGTCATATTCGTCGTTTTGTTGCTGCTCACAGGAACATTCGCGCAACACACCGAATCGGGTAAGACCGTGTTGGGAGTTGTCGCTCCTACACTTCCTCCAGCGTTCTTGACACTCTATTTGATCTTGCTTCTGCTATTCAGCACGACAATTATAGACGCCTTAGCGGCTTTCTTCATGGCGGCTGTCAGAAAAACGCATCGCGAAAGTAGTTTGTGGTTACTTCCATCTCTTGTCGCTGTTCTCTGCATAACAGTGATCATTGTACTGCTAATACGTACAAGCCCAACTACTCTTATGAGTGTCCTAATTACGTTCCAAGAAGCAGTGGCGATTCTCAGGAATGTCGGCAACTCACAATTGTCGGGCAGAACTCAGATGTCTAACCAAATGCTATTCTTGAGCTACTACACTTTTTTCGCGTTTGGAGGTATCGTGATCATTTCAGTAGTTCTGCTCCTGACAGCATTTCACAGGGCCGTTTCATTCAGCAGAGAGGACGCAAACGTTGGTTATGATGAGGTTCAGGAGAAGGCCATTGAAATAGTAGGAAAAGCTGTAACGACTCTCAAGTCTGGAGCAGATTACCAAGATGTGATCATCGCCTGCTACAAGCAGATGTGCACACTCCTAGCCGTCGTAGGCCTTGAAATACAATTAACGCAGACTGCGAGTGAGTTCGCTAACCAAGTTTGTCAGAAATTACGAATCGGAAAAGAGTCAGTCAGAGGTCTCACTTTTCTGTTCGAAGAGGCACGTTACAGCCACCATTCCGTGGGAAATGATAAACGCTCCACTGCCATTTCACTATTGGCTTCGTTGAAGCATGAACTAGCTAGAGTCGGCGGACAAATTTGAATAGAGAAACGGCGAGTATCATAGAAATCGGAATCGTATACGGAGTCATAATGATTCTAGTTAGCTTCCTCCTAGATCGATTCTCAGTGCTTCTTTGGCCGACATTGACCGTGATTTCAATCATCTTCGCACTGGTCATGTTAGATATAGTGTCTCACCTCGTGCCTACGGAAAGATCAGCTCATCTAAAAAACGCTGGAATCGTTCTTGATGAAGTAGTTCGATTACAGAACACGATAGAACGCACTGCCGCCAGACACGAAACACAATCAGTCTTGGTAGAGAAAATGCGCTCTGTAGCGCTTTCGCTTGTCTCTGCCCGCCTGAAACTGACCAAAGAGGAATTTGCCGCTGTCATCGATCAGAAACCCGAAATCGCAATTGGACTAATCAAAGATCAAGAGATGCTCACATTATTCTCTGGCCAAACTTTCAATCTCATCAACCTGGAACGGATCGACGCTGTTCTAGCGAAAATTGAGAGTGTATGAATTGACTAGCGTGGAGAGAGCTTCAGAAAATTGCCACAAGCTTCATTCTGAATTAACCCGCCACATTGTGGGCAAAGATGAAGTTCTTCACAAAATTCTGCTAGGTCTTCTGGCAGACTCCCACCTTCTCATCGAAGACTTTCCAGGCCTTGCCAAAACAATGATAGCAAAAACTCTCGCTGCAGCGAGTGGATGCAAGTTTTCGAGAATACAGTTCACACCGGATCTGCTCCCTGCTGACATTACAGGGACCTACATATTCAATCAGAAATCAGGTGATTTCGAGCTGAGAAAAGGCCCTATTTTCACGAACATTCTGCTGGCAGATGAGATCAACAGAAGTCCACCGAAAACTCAGTCAGCACTTTTGGAGGCAATGCAGGAGTATCAAGCAACCCTAGATGGCAAAACGCATCGAATCGATAGACCATTCATGGTCATTGCCACTCAGAATCCCATAGAATTCGAAGGTGTCTACCAATTGCCTGAGGCCCAACTGGACCGCTTCATCATGAAGCTCCGGGTCGGCTATCCAGACAAAGAGCAGGAAGTGCAGATATTGAGAAATAGAATCAACAATAGAAGCGATGAGATAGCAGTCAACCCCATCATTACAACACAAAGCCTGCTTGAAATGCAGAACTCGGTCGAAGACGTCTACGCTGAACATTCCATTCTATCCTATATTACTGACATTGTGAGGGAAACTCGATTTCACCCGCAGATTGAAGTGGGAGCCAGTCCGCGTGGGTCGTTGGCACTATTAAGACTGGCACGTGCTAATGCGGTATTCCATGGCCGTGACTACGTGATTCCCGATGACGTGAAATCTATAATGGTCGAGGCACTTTCTCATCGTGTGATTCCCAAGACAGCATCTTGGATTCGAGGATTTGATTCAAAACAAATTATCGAAGAAATATCCCACAAAATCCCTGTTCCCAGGGTCGATTAATGCCGTTAACTAAGAAAGGCCTCGCGTATCTGTCTATCGCATATGCATTCATTGCATTTGCTGTGGCATTTCGAGAATTCTATCTGGCAGCGTTCGTTCTGCCAATAAGCTTCCTAATACTCACCTCAGCTAGCCTGAGCAAGATGGATGTGTCTCGAATAAGGGTACAAAGGAAACTGACTCCATCCAGATCATTCGGAGGCGAACCTGTCGATGTTCTCGTTAATGTCGCTAATGACGCAGCTTGTAGTCTTCCCGAATTTGAAATTGAAGATCGCGTTCAAACTCCATTGACCGTTGAAAACGAATTGAACTTAGTCCCTCTCTCACTTGGACCTGAAGAAACCGTAGAATGGACATATAGAATCTCAGCAGCTTCAAGAGGACATTACTCTCTAGGGCCAATCTCTATTCGTCATGCAGACATCCTTGGATTCCATAGAAGACAAGAGCAGATCCTCCTTAACGACTCCTTTACAGTCTCACCTCAAGTCGAAAAAATCGGGACTATCGACCTGAAAGCGAAAAGAGTAGGACCTTGGCCCGGGCAAGTACCATACAGACGGGTGGGCGTGGGAACTGAATTCTACGAGTTGAGAATGTACAACGCAGGAGACGAGTTGAAACGAATCAATTGGAAAGCTTCAGCTAGAATAGGCAGTCTGGTAACGAACGAATTTGAGAGTGAACATGTAACTGACGTACTCGTAGTCTTGGATTCTACTGAGGGGGCGATATCTTCGCTATTTGACTTCGACTTGTTGGAGTTCCAGCTATCACTGGCAGCAAGTCTATGTTCGCAATTTCTGCTGCAAGGGAATCGAGTAGGTCTTGCCATTTATGGTTCCGTAAGAGCCTGGGTTGACCCGGCCTTCGGCAAACGACAGTTACTCAAGATTCTTGACAACCTTGCAATGGTGAAAGCTGGACGAGCGCTGGTACCAATGGACTATGCTGTACGGTCGGTGGTTGAATCTCTAGTCCCTTCAAAATCCATGATTGTCTTCATCTCCCCGTTGCTCAATGATGAGATCGCAGATGTGATCAGCAATCTCTCACTTAGAGGATACATTTCATTATGTCTCTCACCTGTTTTGATGAGCGTGCAAGGCAAAGATCCGAGTGCCCTTGCGAAGCGCATTCTTTCCTTGCAGAGAAGAGCAAATGCAATTCGTGTCGCTACACTAGCTACACTGATTGAGTTTTCGCCACAAATGTCATTGAAATCCTCTCTGAAGAGGGGCATTCGCCTTGGATGATAAGAAGTATTGGAGCATTGTTGCATCTTGCTGCCTAGCTGTATTTGGTCTTGCAGTTGTGTCCATCATTTCATCCATGCTATCCGGTTATCAGATCATTGGATCGATAGCTGGTTTTCTCATCCTACTCCTCGCTGGTCATGCTATGTTCGATGGCAACGTGCGGAGAGTAAAGATTGCTTTGGCTTCAGTTTGCTTGCTGTTCAGCTTGTCCCTTTTCGGTTGCGTATTGGCGAGAACTCTTGTAGAAGAGATTCCACTGCAGTTAGTTTCATTCATTCTGATCCTCTTTAGTTACGAAACGATGACCTTGATTGTCGAACATCGCAGGTTACACATGGGTACAAATATCTCAAACAACGCTCTTACTATGATGTCATGGAAAATCGTTCAGAGAAGAATAGCTTGGCTTGTAATCGTCTTCTCCGGCTGTTACGTCCTCACGATTTCTGCGATGTACGTAGGGTTTTACGTTCGCTCGATTGTTTCTTTTTTGGGAGACGCATCCGTCTACCTCGTAGCGGCGACTGTGTCGCTTGCTCTTTTGGTCACTTTTCGAGAGGATTTGGGAATCACGGATAACTCAGCAACATGATTTGAGAGGAATCAAATGGTAAGATCTGCTCATCGTGGTCTTGGCCGATTCTTAGTCGTAGACGGAATAGACCAATCAGGCAAGAAGACGCAGACCAGACTGCTCGTCAGACGCATTCAGCGACAAGGCATGCATTGCGTCACCTTGGATTTTCCTACGTACCAGACATCAGTCGGCCGAGTTCTCAAAGCATACCTAACTGGCAGAGAACGGCCAGACCTCCATGCAGTCCACCTACTCTATGCTGCAAACAAATGGGAGGTTGCGGGGAAGGTTGCCAATCACTTGAAACGTGGGGAGATCCTAGTTGCAAATCGATATACTCCGTCGAACCTCGCTTACGGCGTGGCGCACGGTCTCCCCCTATATTGGCTTCGCATGCTAGAGGCAGGCTTACCTGTGCCAACTCAGATCTTCATCCTTGACGTTCCCGTCAAGACTTCATTTGATAGAAAAAAGGAAAGCCGCGATGTTCACGAGGAAGACTCAGAATATCTCCAAAGAGTAAGGAGGACCTATCTGCAATTGGCGAGGAAGTATCACTGGACAGTCGTAAACGGAAGCGCTGATCCGTTGTCGGTTCATGATGTGATATGGAAGAAAGTTGCGTCAATCCTTTAAACAGATGATAAATTTGCCCAGAGGTCAGTGACTATGAAACTAATCATCGCTGTTAGAAACCCTAGGACTGATAGAAATGGGCACGAGGAGTCCGACGTATTGGGGATTCATCAAGGATCCCATTTACGGATATATTCGATTGACAGAAGTTGAGAGAAGCATCGTTGACACGCTAGCAGTTCAGAGACTGCGCAGAATCCGCCAATTATCTGGTGCAGAGTACGTTTATCCTGCTGCCAACCACACCAGATTCGAACATGTTCTAGGTGCCATGTATCTCGCCGGCGTTGTGGCTGACAGTCTGCCCGTTGATATGTCTTCAGACGACAGGCAAAAGATCAGGCTGGCAGCTCTCCTGCATGATGTTGGACATGCACCTTTTTCACACCTTTTTGAACCAATGTTGTTGAAGTTTCTGCATAGAAATCACGAAGATATGTCAAGCTGGATCATATCCGATTCTGGGTTGGCGGACGCTATTCGCAAACAAGGTTACGATCCAAAGGAGTTGAGTCGACTCTCAGTGGGAAAACCTACTGATCCAGACAAGAGATTCGCAGGTCAAATCATAAGTAGCTCCTTTGATGTCGACAAAATGGATTTCGTTGTGCGAGATTCATATCACACCGGCGCGGGTTACGGTTCAGTTGACGTTTTTAGACTGATCTACACTATGGACGTTGTTGATGGCAACTTAGCAGTGGACATCACGGCTTTACCCACCCTCGAGAGTCTAATTCTGGCGCGTCTGGAATCCTTCAGAGCGATCTATTTTCACAGAGCATGTCGAGCAGTTCAGATGATGCTTCTGAGAGCGCTTGATTACGCGAAGGACGAACTGGACATTCTGAAAATCAATAATCCAGATCAATACCTGGACTGGGATGACTATAGCGTTTGGTCCAAGCTTGTTAGCAACGCTAAATCGCGCGAGATTATGCATGATCTGGCTCAACGCAGACTTTTGAAATGCGCCTACGAGAAGACTTTCTTCGTCAAGGACGAGCTTGTCTCGAGTGTATTCACCAATGAGACTGTTCGTTCGAAACTTGAAGAGGAGATCGCGGCAAAGGCAGACGTACCTGTCGAAGAGGTGGGAATAGATGTTCCATCTCTTCTCTCCGTTCCATATCACTACTCAATGGGGGTCGGGCCCGTCGACATTCCGATATTCTCTAAGACCAGATCAGGAGAGAAAGTCCCGCAGAAGATAACAGAACTCTCGAAAGTGGTTAGTGTTCTGCAAGTGTTCATGAACATAATCAGAGTGTACGCCAAAGACAGGTATCGAGAGCAAGTTGCTGACGCAGCGGCAGAGATTCTCGGCGAATCGCCTGCATCAAACGTGTTGTCTTATTGAGCTCCACAGCGAGACCTGATTCATTAGTCCCACGTTGGTGAGTGAATGCAACTTGGGAATTAGGCTGGCAAGACAGTCAACGTTGACTCTCATTCTGATTTTAACCGCTTCACTATCAGCGCGCGGCGTATTGTCAGACGTCATCAGCACTCAAACACCAAAAGAACTTGGGCAATCCATGGCTTACGCATTGCCTGCGCCAGCTCTGACAGCTAACGGCGCTTTGGTCGAGAGAGCTCTGTTGATGTCAATCTCTCCTTCTTCAGCGCTAACCGTGACCCCAAGACAACTCATCTCATTCTCAATTAGCTATCAGATCTGGCAGGGGGTGGATCCATATGAAAGAGACCAGTTGATGCTCATCTTCTCGTGGACACCGATCTGGCCACCTCAATCGGGTTACTATTTCGGGATTTATGACGGGTTTCCAAGTGTTTATCCGGGCTTTAGCGGGTCTGCTCAGTTCTCGCTAACAGCTCCCGAAACTCCTGGTACTTACTACTTGTTATTCGTCTTCGCAGCGAATTACAGTTATGACGCCGCCGCAAATGACTTCATCATGCCTCCAGGTCTCTCCCCTGGACACATCGAAGTTGACGTGGCAGCCCCTTCAACGATGTCCACTACAAGCTTCTTGGTGCAGGTTACTGATGCCATTCTAGGAGCCGGCATTCCAGCCGCCTCCGTTTGGCTCGATGGAGTTTTTGAACAGTCAACAGACTCTAACGGCAGTATTCGGATCTCAGCTCTTTATCCAGCACAGCACTCATTTCACATAATTGCTAACGGTTACGAAGACGCGAGCGGTACTTGGCGGGTCTATTCGAAAACTGATCGTTTCACGATCGCTCTAAATCCTCTTCCTCCTGGGTTAGTCCCAATATACGTTTACGCCCTGTCTGTCGGATACCTAGGACAGAACCCTGCGGATTCTGCAGCAGGTTACTTGGGTGCATTGATACAGGTGAATTATGTCGGAAACGGTCAAGCAGAATCGACGACCCAGATGACACCTTTTACGATACTGGGGGATGCTGGTTCTAAAGCCGCGCTTTCGGTAATCTCCACTCCTCATAGTTGGAACTTCGCGTGTGCCTGGGAAAACTATGGATATAGACAACATTTCACTTGCACATTATCGCTTGCAACGGTAGGTGGCGGCAGAGTTGCGGCCTACTTCAGTCAAGTTCCTAGTGGCACAGCAACGATCAGAAATTTCTCTACGTCGAAGGGAGTGTTCCACTATGGGAGTTCGATTCAATTCAACGCGCTCATAGAGAATACTGGGAATTTTAGATCCCAATTCCAGTATAGCTTACACATATCCTTGCACACGCAAACATCTAGCAATTGGGCCGCCGTCGAGATATACAACAGTACAGTCTTAGCTGACGCTTTCTCGGTAGTGAACATTGCCTATGCATGGCAGATTCCCTCGAACACTCTGCCAGGCACTTGCGGAGCTTTCTTGGCACTCCGGAACATGCTAGGCGACCAGGTCGATGAGACTCCGGAATCGCTGTTCATGGTAGACACAAGTCAGTCTTACGTCGAGATTTCAGGACAATCCCAAGCTCGACTTGTCCACATTCACTTTTCGGAGAACGACATGAAACACCTTTCACCGGTTCTAGTTACGAGCGGAGTATACTTTGCGACAAGTGCCGAAGAACTACTCTCGCTCATGAATTCGTCCCAACTATTTCAGAGTAGTGATTTGCAAACATTGGTAGAACACCTTCCCGATACAATTCCTGTGTATTATCTTCAAGTTGACTTCGCGTATGAGAATTGGCTCAGTGATGGAAGCGGAGGAATTACTATGATTTACCATCCAAGCAACGGGACGCTCGCCTTCTATGCTGTCCCTCCAGCGTTCATTCCAAAAACCGAAAACCTATCCCTAACAAATTCGTCCAGCATCTTTGGCGCGATTGTAGCTCAATGGCCCAGCGTGACTCAATATGCTATTCAGACTGCTCCGCTGAGCAGCATTGTCTGCCTGGATGTCTTTGATCTCTACTCAATTCTTGTTTTGAAGGACTAACGGGTAGCTCATCCGTTCTTGAAATCCGAAAGCTCTTCTCGTCTACGATTGCGGTTCATGCCTACTGCTCGTTAACTGAGGAGGTACGCGAAAGATGTTTCTTTGAATCGGTTGCCGACAGCGATGCTTTATCCAGCAGCTTTGCGTAGATGCGCAGTGCCTCGGTCTCTTCAAGTTCCGTGAATAACGAAACCAAAGAAATCTTGCCGGTTTTTCCAGCAAGTTTCTCCGCGAGGGCTCTTGTAGTCATAATGTATTTGCCGCCTATCAGAACCGAGGAACGACCAGCAGCGACTTCACCGGTTCCCGGCATCGCAATCGCTACTGTCCCAAGTCTTGTGCGGTCTTCAAAAAAGAATGCGACAGCAGCATTCTCAAGCTCAGCTAGGTTGAGCTTGAACGTTCTAGAATTAACCTGTATAGTGAGCTCCTCAAATTCCATATCGTATCATTGCAAGGTCAACTTCCAGTATACATAAAGCATGCTCGATCTCTTCAACAAATTGCTACATACAGGTCGGTTTGCGAGATGCTAATGCACTGTTTTTTGATGCCATAGTGCAATACATCTTATGACCAAAGGGCACTTTACGTTCACTCAAGAGACTCGAGATTCTTGGCTACGCTCCCGGATGATATGAAACATCTCATCAATTATGATGAGAGAATCATCTGGGTCCTACGCGCAAACGAGACCGTTGTTGTAAGCAATCAGCGCTTGATAATCAGAAAATCTGGTGGACTCGGACTGAAGAAAAGTTTCGTGGATTATCCGTATTCCAACATGGTTAACATTCGGTTAGACAAAGGAATCCGAAGAGCTAGTGTCGAAATATTAATGCGATCAGGTGTACAAACGATAAAGATTGACGGCATGTCAAAGAGCGATGCTTACCAGCTTCACAGAATTGTTAGAGAGAACATTTTCAAATCCTCTGAAACCTCACCTGGGACACCGTTTCCAGTAATCATAACACCCAAAGCTGCATCTGATGAGGACAAAGATTCAGAGAATCGGACGTGTGGGAAGTGCAAGCGAATTGTAGCCAAGGATTTTTCCTTATGCCCATTCTGCGGGTATGCTCTCAAGCTAGAGTGCCCAGAATGCGGCAAGCAATTTGATCGAAAGTACAAGATGTGCCCGTACTGTGGGGAGGATGTATCGTACATCGAGGAAATCGATCTAGAGACACGAAGTTAAGCAGTTGACTGATCCTTCAAAATACGCAATCATTTCAGACATACACTCGAATCTTGACGCACTTGAAGCCGTCATCAGTAAACTATCGGGGATGCCGGTTATTTGCCTAGGGGACATTGTAGGATACGGGCCTCAGCCCAATGAGGTGATTGAAACCCTGTTCGACTTGCAGCCTCTTGCCGTGCTAATGGGTAACCACGATTATGCGGTCATAACTGGAAATGTTGAAGGTTTTTCAGCCCACGCTGCAGCTGCGATAGCATGGACAAGGCGAAAGCTTACTTCAGCAAACTTGCGTTTTCTGTCAAAGTTGAGTCCATCAACTAAACTTGAACTTGAGGAAGCTTCAGTTGGATTGTATCACGGAAGTCCTAGAGATCCACTCTTTGAGTACGTTTATCCTGAGGTCGGAAGTGCGGTAGCGGCAGAGCTTGTCCATCAGAGCGGTTCCAGCGCCGTGCTCTTGGGTCACACGCATATTCCTATGACGTTCTCAATCGGCGACAAGTTGCTGGCCAATCCAGGGAGTGTCGGTCAGCCGCGCGATGGTATTCCATTGGCGAGCTTCGGAGTTCTTAGAAAGGGAACACTATGCGCCTTTGAAATAATCAGAGTGAAGTATGACGTAGAGTCAACTGCAACAAAGATAGCCGCGTCTGGGCTTCCGCGTTTCCTTGGACACCGACTTTACGCAGGCATCTGAAAGCAACATGAAGATTCCAATTCGATCTTTTCTCGAAATCGAAATCTCTTCGTCTAGGGCCAAGATTCAAGTGTCCTACCGATTGACTTGATGGCATTTGGAATCTGTGCTTCTGGCAATGAGACCGCCAGTCTGAAAAAGGCAGGGTAGTCTCCAAAAGACTGCCCCGGACTAATGCTGACCTGTTCATCCTTGAGTAGTTTATTTGCGAACTTCACTGAATCGAAATTTGCTTTCTTGGAACGAGGAAACACGTAGAAAGCGCCTTCGGGTTCATAGAATTCAACATCTATCTTGCGTAATTCTCTGCAAGTAAGGTCAACTTTCCTTAGAATTGAGTTGATATTCAGTTGTGCGTAGGATCTGCCTTTCTTTAATGCGACGAGAGCTGCTCTTTGAATGAATTCAGGAACACAGGTTACAGCTGTCTGAATAATTCGTCGAATACGTTTAGCGTGAGCCTTCGTTGTAACCAGGTAAGCAATTCTCCATCCAGTGAGACTGAATTGCTTTGAGAAGCTATTGATGTACACGTAATTCTCATAATCCTCTTGAAGGATGCTTGGGACTTTAGAGTGAACATACTTCTCATACACCTCGTCTGAAAGCACGAAAGAGCCGTATTTGTGGGCGAGTGTGACAGTTTCGTGAAACTTCTCTTTAGAGAACACTTTCCCAGTAGGATTATTCGGGCTATTCAGAACGATCATTCGGGCACCTTTTCGCATTTCGTCCTCGAGAACCCCCATATTCAAGTCCCACTTGTTCTCGAGTTTTGCATTCACAGGAATTGTGCGTCCTTTTGCAAGAGTAACGCATTCCTCATAGGCGGGCCAAGCTGGCTGCGGGACGATAACGTGTTCGAGTTCCGAGATGTAACTCATGACTGTTGCGAAGATCGCGAATCTACCGCCCGGAGTTATCAAAATCTGATCAGGGTCAATTGCTACGTCATGCTCTTCGGACAAATCCTCCGCTAGTGCTTTTCGTAGATCAAGTAAACCTGATGCAGAGCCGTATCCGACGACTTTCTTCTTTCGAAACGTAGCCGTTAGCCCATGAATGACTGACTGCGGAGGAGCGAAATTAGGCTCACCAATTTCGAAACGAGTAATCTTCTTGCCTTCCGATTCCAGTCTTAAAGAGAGCTCAACGATCTCCTTTAGCAGTTCATCCTTCGACCTCGGCTTATCGACTTCCTGCTTGTGGGTAGTCTCTTCTATCAGCAATTCCGCCAATTTCCTTGCAAAAGATACGTCGAATCCGAGACTCTCAGCGAAACTCACGATGTTATCCGTAGCTTGGTCTTCATCAACTGCCAACAAACCTTGGCTCCCTATTGCTTCCGATAGCTTTTCTCCAATGGTCAGCCTTTCCTTGATTAGTGACACGAGGCGTCTTTCTGTTTCTCTGATTTGATTTCGATACTGCTCAATCGTACTCAAGACGGACTCACGCAATTTTCGGGGGGTCTCTTCATTGATTAAAGGGTACTCTAGTATAACTCAAAATGGAAATCCGTGGCTAATCCAGGTAGCCTAATTCTTGTCCATTGGTTGAAAGCTTAACGTAGCCAACCTCAAGAGTGGTCATATTGTGTGTGGACCTACTGTACAGCTGAACGGTATTCTCACTTATTCTCGTAAGCACGCCGATTTGATGCAAGTAGCTTTCCTCATCGAGCAGTCCAACGAGTGTGTTGTTCAGCTTAGGCTCGCGCCTGATAAAACTCTCTTGAATACTTGCTCTCAGCTGGATTCTCAGGTTGTGTATTGGGAGCGTTTGTGTGGTGCTCCCTTGAAGAAAGCGTTGATATGCGGCTTCACGAAGCCTCTTTCGGTCGTTTCTTGATCGGGGGAGTATCGCCTGAGAGGCTTCAGCTGAGATGCACATTGTTTGCGCTGCGTCTAGTATTGGGCGGAGTGCTACGGCGGGGCCTATCGCGACTATGCTTTCGGGTTTAATGGCTGAAATTAGATTGATTTTATATCGAATTGCTTCCGGTTCTAATGTCCATCCATCAGTATTGATGATCACGAGTGCTTTAGAGTCGGTTATCATCCTTTTGATTCCATTGATTACTTTCGATTGTACTGTACTGGGGCTTGTGTGACCAACGAAAATGATTCTCTCAGGAATTAGCTCTGTCAGCGATGGAACAGGTCTATAGGGTATTGACGAGGCAATTGTTGTCGGTGGGCCAATATCCGCTTGACCAATATCGGCGTCAATAATCTGCACTCTAGTTCTTGTATCGAGTAGCTGATTCAAGATGTAGGTACATAAAGCGCTTTTTCCGACTTCGGTCGGGCCAATGATTATTGCTATGCCGTTAGTCATTGCTCCAAGCGACTCGGCCGCAGCTTTCCAAGACTTTGGCAAGCTGCTTCCGTCTATTTCGGTTATCTCGCCTCCAACCCCGACCTTTAGTTCAATGTTAGTTTCTGATTTCGCTTCCACTGGTACCTGTTTCTCTTGCCGAATGACGATGTGGTCAGACTTGCTTAATGGTGCCCCGAGGACACTCGCTTCTCCGCTCACGAACGCGAGAACAGCAGGTCCCTTCACGATCAAGGTCTTATCCGCAGGGAGAAGATATCTCAATTTGAACTGCCACCTATGGTCGAGCATATTGCTAAATACAATGTTCTATGATCTGAGGGAGCTGGTGTCTCAATTGAAAAGTGTCCAGAAAATACCTGACGGATTGCACTATTCAAGGGAACATGAATGGATGAAAGTCGAGAACGGGAATTGTCGCATTGGCATAACTGATTACGCCCAAGGAACCCTTCACGAAGTTGTATATGTCGATCTTCCTGAAATCGGAGGAAATCTGACCCAGAATGGTGCCTTCGGAACAGTTGAGTCAGTGAAGGCTGTTTCAGAATTGTATTCGCCCGTATCAGGCGAAGTAATTGAGCGAAATGACAAACTTGTAAGCACACCTGAACTGGTTAATCAAGACCCATACGGGGTCGGATGGATTGTGCTAGTTAAGCCTTCGCATCTCAACGATGAGCTTAAAGTTTTGCTGAACGCCAGCGATTATGCGAAGTTACTGGAGGAACTTGTCAAGAAGAAATAAAGGCTGCAACTCGTTCCGTGAGAGTTATTCCATTAATCATGCATGAATTTAAAAATGCGCTACAGGTTAGATCGTGAATGGAACCGTACATGCCTCTCTACACATCAGACATCGACGATCGATTGTCGCAATGTCGTACGCTAAGACGAGTAGTTCAGAGGAAGCTGCAGAAGAAATGGCATGATGCTGCGGATACAAAGGAATTGTACTCGACCATCGCACTAGAGTTCTTATGTTTGCCGTCACTGGATAATGTGGACAGACTCTCCACCGTGTACGGATACGCACGCGTACGGAAAGCAATAAGCTTCCTTGATAACCTGGTTTTTGAAGAGTTCTTCTACGGAAAACTGTCGATCTACCCATTGTGGATGAAACAGTTCACCCGGCTGCTTGATGCTGCCAAACCACGAGCTATCGTCCGAGAATTAATGACTAGTTCAGGCAACTGAATAAAGAT
>Ga0187774_10000412_pt1 | contig 14576 bp, 14 predicted proteins | sample 0216_BV02_MP05_2_FD_133152 | JGI IMG/M metagenome (GOLD analysis project Ga0187774, IMG submission 133152) | Tropical peat soil microbial communities from peatlands in Department of Meta, Colombia - 0216_BV02_MP05_20_MG | ecosystem: Environmental > Terrestrial > Soil > Wetlands > Peat | place... | reverse complement strand
GTCAAAAAGTCCGCGTCCGATCCCCGACTGGTTCGTGGCAACCACGACGTGATAATCCGACTGATTAAGGCGCGCAATCGCTTCGAGGCTCCCGGGGATCGGCTTCCATTCCTCGGGACTCTTGATGAAATTGACGCTGTCGTAATTGATGACGCCGTCGCGGTCGAGGATGACGAGTTTCATTTTTCGATGACAAGTTTAGAGATGTCGGCGACGCGGTTCATCAGTCTTCCTAGTTGCTGCAACAGCGCGGCGCGATTGTTTCGGATCTCAACATCTTCGACCATTACCATTACCTCGTCAAAAAATCTGTCCACGTCCTCCTTTATGCCTGCCAGCTGGCGCATACTACCTTCGAAGTCACCATCGTTAAATTGCTGCTCGGCAATAGGGGCTAAACGTTCAACGGCATCCATCAATGCGATCTCAGCACGATCCTTCATAAGTGAGCGCACAGGAGGCTTGAAGGCGTACCCAATTTCCTCGTTCTTGCGAATAATGTTGAGCACCCGTTTGTTGGCGATAGCCAAATCTTGGGCTTCCGGAAGCTTGGCAAATTTTCTCACCGCCTCGAGGCGCGCTGGCGCTTGGTATAGTAAGCCGCCAAGCTGGCCGATTACGGCTTCTACGTGCAAAACATCTCCTTCGCGCTCACGTAAATAGCTTCGCAGCCGTTCTCGAACAAAATCCCGAAGAACTTGCGGATTATATTTGATGAGTTCTTTGGGGAAGCTCCGCTCTGCGGCGCGAAGCAACTCGAAAGCGTCCAAACGGATGGGGGTCTCAATGAGAATACGAACAACGCCAAGCGCATGTCTGCGCAGCGCGAACGGATCTTTTTCGCCGGTCGGAACCTCACCGATGGCAAACATGCCAACTAGCGTATGGAGTTTATCTGCTAAGGCGACCGCGCATGCCACCAAGCCATTGGGAAGTTTGTCACCGGCAAACCGTGGCCTGTAGTGAGCCTCGATAGCATTTGCCACTGTTTCGCTCTCACCGTCGTGAAGCGCATAATAGCGCCCCATTATTCCTTGCAGTTCGGGGAATTCACCTACCATATCGGTGAGAAGGTCTGCTTTTGAAAGCTCCGCAGCCCGTTCGGTCAGACTGCTATTTGCATCAAGGTCACGAGCAATCCTTGCCGAAAAAAGCTTTATCCAATCAACTCTGTCGCGCTGACTACCGAGTTTATTGTGGTATGTCACATGCGCGAGACGAGGTACGCGTTCCTCAAGACGAATTTTGCAATCTTGGTTGTAAAAAAACTGCGCATCAGCAAGACGCGGTCCTAAGACCCGTTCATTGCCTAACACTATGTTCTTAGATATTTGCCCTTTTTGTATTCGCCGACTTGATTCGTCAAGGTTGCTAATTACAACAAAATAAGGCTGCAATTCTGCTGATTTATTGAAAACGGGAAAGTATCTCTGATGGTTCTTCATAGTGAGTGCCAGACACTCCACCGGCACGGCCAGGAACTGTTCGTCGAAGCGTCCCCAGTACGCACGCGGCCATTCAACGAGGGAGGTGACATCGTCCAAAAGGACACTACCGCCGCTGCAGCTAACCGCGCGGTCGATTGCTTCGCGGTCGGCAGTTCCTGGGAAGACGCGGGGCAATTGTTGTTTGCGTTCCGTATCGATTACAAGCGGCTGAATGCTAATTGGAGTGCGGCCTGTTGAAGTGCGAGCGATCTCTTGGGCAAGCGTTAGCTCCATTTGGTTTAGCTGGTCCTTTATCGTGGACCGCCGCTTTGAAAAGTCTGCAATTACTTTGCCTTGCTTAAGAAGCGCCGGCTCATAATCTTTGGCATCTTTCAGAGTGATCATGCCCCGTGACAAGAAACGATGACCAAGCGTCCGGTTGGAGCTCTTTACTCCCAAGATTTCGCCTGGTACGATCCGCTTGCCATGCATCATTATTAGGCCGTGCACTGGCCGCACAAATTCTTCGTCACTTGAACCCCACCGCATAAATTTAGGCACCGGCAATTGTTTGATGGCCTTGGTGACAATTCCGGCTAGGTGTTGATCGAGTGGCTCACCTTTTATTTTCCTATGTGCTACTACAAACTGTCCCTTATTGTCGCTTTGCATAATTAGCGCCCCGGAAGTCATGCCCCATTTAGCCGCGAATTTTTCGATAGCATCTGGTCCTGCAATGATATAGGGTCCTTTTTGAATGCTCTCGCGATCTTCTTGGACCGCACGCACGGAAGGGAACAGCGTGGCTAAACGCCGAGGGGTAACAAAAAGTGCGGGCTCCTTATCTCCGACTAAAAACCCAGCATCGGATAGGTAATCACAAAGGGCTTTCCGGAACGCCTCAGCGAGCGGTAGTAAAGCTTTAGGTGGTAGTTCCTCGGTGAGAAGCTCGATCAAAAGACTCTGCACTTCGGGGTCTTTGCCAGCCTTCTTTTTGGGCATCTTCAGGTCTGCGCTTTCTTCTTCATCCCTTGCGGCTGTTTCAGCATCGGGAAGCCAAGCTTTTCGCGTGATTCGTAATAGGCTTGCGCCACCAAGCGGGCGATTGCGCGTACGCGGGCGATGTAGGCGGCGCGCTCGGTGACCGAGATCGCGCCGCGGGCTTCCAGCAAATTGAATGCGTGCGAGCACTTGAGCATCATTTCATAGGCAGGGAGCGCGCACTGGGCCTCGATGAGCCGTTTCGCTTCAGCCTCGAACTGGCCGAAATGCTGGTACAGCATCTCGGTATTGGCGAGCTCGAAATTATATTTTGACTGCTCGACTTCATTCTGGTGGTAGACGTTGCCGTAAGTAATGCCGTCTACCCAGATGAGATCGAACACGCTTTCCTTGTTCTGCAGATGCATCGCAAGCCGCTCGAGTCCATAAGTGAGCTCGCCCAGCACCGGTTTGCAGTCGAGCCCGCCGACCTGCTGAAAGTAAGTGAACTGCGTAATCTCCATTCCGTTGAGCCATACTTCCCATCCGAGTCCCGCGGCACCGAGCGTAGGCGACTCCCAATCGTCCTCGACGAAACGGATATCGTTCTTCTTGGGATTAATGCCGAGGGCCACAAGCGATTTTAGATAGACATCTTGGATATCATCGGGCGAGGGTTTCAGAACGACTTGGTACTGGTAGTAATGCTGTAGGCGGTTTGGATTATCGCCGTAGCGGCCGTCCTTGGGCCTGCGCGATGGCTGCACATACGCAGCTTTCCACGGCTCGGGCCCTATTGCGCGCAAAAAAGTGGCAGTGTGAAAAGTTCCGGCGCCGACTTCCATATCATAAGGCTGCAACAGCGCACAACCCTGTTTATCCCAGTATTGCTGCAACTTTAAGATGATTTGCTGGAAAGTGATCATGCAGGCAAAACCCGCGTGGATAGCGGATTTTACTGGTTTTAACCGGCTTGAGAAAGAAAACGGCGCGAATACATGAGGTGTGCGGAAATTGCCAGCACGCAAATCAGCAGCACTGCGTAATTGCCCAAAATAACGTAAGGTGTGGCGCCGGCATACCCCCATACTACGTCTTGCAACGTCGCGGTGGTGAACAGCGGTAACCGGCTCAGAATTTCCCCTCGAGCATTAATCACTGCAGTCACTCCGGTATTGGTGGAGCGAACCATGTAGCGGCCCGATTCCAGAGCGCGCGTCTGCGAAATCTGCAAATGTTGCATGGGCGCAATCGAATGCCCGAACCAGGCATCGTTACTAAAGTTGGCTAACAGGGTCGCTTGCGGCAGCTGTCGAATTACCTCCTCGCCGAAGGCATCTTCGTAGCAAATATTTACTGCTACCTCCTGGCCGGCGACTTTCAGCGGTTGCTGCCCCGGGCCGCCGCGGGAAAAATCCAGCAAAGGAATTTGCAGTACGTCCAGCAACCAGCCAAAAACCGGCCGCAGTGGGATGAATTCACCGAACGGCACTAGATGCGATTTTCGGTAAGTTTGCGTGGGCGAGCCGCCGAAGCTCAACACGCTGTTGTAATAATGCTGTTCGTCCGTGCGCTCGGGCAAACCAATCAAAAGATCGCCGCCGTATTTCCTTGCGTGCGCAGCGAATTTTTCCAGGTAAATTTTCGGCACGTCATGGTAAAACAGCGGCAGCGCAGTCTCGGGCAAAATAATGAGCCGCCCGGTGCTTTCGTCCACCAATCTGCGATACGTTTCGAGCGTGTTGACCAGTTCGTCTTCGCGCCATTTTATTTCCTGCGGAATATTGCCTTGTAACAGACTAACTTCAAGCGCTGCGCCTTTGGGTTGGGTCCACTGGACCTGCTTGAGCCCAAACCCTGCAAGCCATACCAGAACGAGCAATAACGCGCATGCCGTTCTGAGGTTGCGTTTTGCGAACATCACGTTCAGCAATCCGGCACTTAGGGCGCAAAAAAAAGATACACCGAATACGCCGAGCAGAGGTGCATAGCCCGCAAGCGGGCTCGATGGAACTTGCGAATAACCTGTGGAGAGCCAGGAAAAGCCGGTGAATAGCCAGCTGCGTATCCACTCCACCAAAACCCACAGTGCGGGAAAAAGCAAAAGTTGTTTCGAGACCAACGAGTTTTTTATTGGCGCCAGAAACGTAACGACCAGCGCCGGATAAAGAGCCAAAATGGCGCAAAATAACAAGGTTGCAATTCCGGCGAGCCAAACAGGCATGGCGCCGAAATCGTGGAGACTGACATAGACCCAACTGGCGCCAAAGCCGAATAGCCCCAGGCCGAAGGCAAACCCCACCATGAACGCGGCCAAACGCGACGCCAGTTGATTCAATAAATAAAGCAGCAGTGCCAGGGAGACAATCGGCAGCGGATAGACATAGAGTGGCGCAAAACCCAAAACGCTAACTGCGCCCGCCACAAATCCGACAATTGCTTTCCCGGCCACAGACTGGGGAAGCTGGAAATTCAAAACTTATTCCTTGGCTGGGGGATGATTGGATACGGGCGAGACCAGCTTTTGCACCAGCAGGTAATGAATCCTGCGACTGTCGGCGCGCAGCACCCGAAAGTCGAGGTTGTCTATGCTGATATGATCACCGCGTTTTGGCAAGCGGCCAAAACGGCTGATCACCAAACCACCAATGGTATCGTGTTCGACGTCGCTCAGTCTGGAGCCGAGTGCGGCATTGAAATCGGCAATCTCAGTCACTGCCTTGACGCGGAAGCGTCCGTTTCGCTCCTGGATGATATTGTCTTCGGTTTCATCAAAGTCGTATTCGTCCTCGATTTCACCGACGATTTGCTCAAGCACGTCTTCAATTGTGACCAGCCCCGCAACCCCGCCGTATTCATCCGCCACGATGGCTATATGATTGCGGTTGCTCCGGAAATCCTTAAGCAGCACATTGAGGCGCTTTGATTCGGGGACAAACACCGCCGGACGCAACATCTCGCGCACGTTGAATTCCTTTCCCGCGTAATAGCGCAACAAGTCTTTGGCGAGCAATATGCCAATGACGTCATCCTTGTTTTCATCGATTACCGGGAACCGCGAGTGAGCGGTTTCAATCACGAACGGAATAAATTTCTCCGGAGGGTCATTGATGTCTATTATGTCCATCTGCGAGCGCGGAATCATGATATCTCGCACTTGCATTTCGGACACCTGCATCACGCCTTCTATCATGGAGAGCGCATCAGCGTCCAGCAGATTGCGTTCGTATGCTGAGCGCAGCAGCTCAACCAGCTGCTGCCGGTCTTCGGGTTCACGCATCAAAAGCGCGCCTAGGCGCTCGAGCAATTTAGGTTTTGCGGTTTCGTTCATGCCAATATCGGTAACGCGAGTAAAGCGAACAGTGAGAAACAAGTAAATACAGGCGCGATATTCTCTTCATCCCTGATTTCTCATTCGCGATGCTCATGGGGATCGGGGAAGCCCAGTCGAGTAATGATTTGCGCCTCCATTTTTTCCATCTTCCGCGCCTCCGCTCTATGATGATGGTCATATCCTTGCAGGTGCAGCACGCCGTGCACTACCAGATGCGCATAACACGCTTTCAAGCTGATGCCATGCTCGCTCGCCTCGCGCCTAACCACTGGCGCGCATAATGCGATGTCGCCGGTGAGCGGTCGACTGCCCGGATAAGTAAAAGTCAGGACATCGGTAGCGTAATCCCTGCCGAGAAAATCGCGGTTAAGCCCCCGGCCTTCTTTTTCGCCCACAATGCGCATGGTAATTTGCGCCCGCTGCGTGAGCGCGGCAAGTGTCCATTTGCGCAACTGCCACCGGCTCGGCAGATTGTCCCCGCGCACCCTATATTGCACCGTAAGATTGAGCTTTTTATCGGATTTTGCGTTCATGTATTCTTCTTTTCGTGTTCCTCATAGGCGTTGACGATTTTTTGCACCAACGGATGCCGCACCACATCCTCGGACAGGAAGAAAGTGAATGCGATGCCGCGCACTTTTTCAAGAACTTGCCGGGCTTCCACCAGTCCGCTCTTTTGTCCGCGTGCCAAATCGATTTGCGTAACGTCCCCGGTAATCACCGCTTTGGTGCCGAAGCCGATGCGAGTCAGAAACATTTTCATCTGCTCCGGCGTGGTGTTCTGCGCCTCATCGAGAATGATGAACGAGTGGTTGAGCGTGCGTCCGCGCATGTAGGCTAGCGGAGCGATTTCGATGGCCCCACGCTCAAACAGCTTGCCAACTTTTTCGAAGCCCATCAGGTCATAAAGTGCGTCGTAAAGCGGTCGCAGATACGGGTCCACTTTCTGAGCCATATCACCCGGCAAAAAACCCAGGCGTTCGCCGGCTTCAACCGCAGGGCGCACGAGTACAATGCGCTTTACGGTATCGCGCTCTAACGCATCTGCTGCGGAAGCGACCGCCAGATAGGTTTTGCCGGTTCCCGCTGGGCCGATGCTGAAGGTGATGTCGTACTCCTGCATCTGCCGCAAATACTGGACCTGCCGCGGGGTCCTGCCGTGCAGATCCTGGCGCCGCGTTAGGAGTACCGGCGCCTGTTCCTCCTTTGCCAGGACCATGTGCGGGTTGGCCACTTCGATCAGCCCGAGTTGTACCTCCTCAAGTGACAGGTTCTGCGTTGCCTTACCGTAAAAACTCTGCAGCGCTTCGGCCGCAAGCCGGGTTTGTTTTGGACTGCCGTGCAGCGAAAAATTTTCGCCATGCCTGGCAATGCTCACATCCAGTGCGGCTTCGATTTGTTTCAAGTTTTCGTCCAGCGCCCCGCACAGATTGGACAGGCGTTGATTGTCCACAGGAGTAAACGAGATTGTAATAGACTGCGATTTCAAGGTTTAATTTACGACAACGTCGCCGCGCAGCGAATGAGGCATTGCTGCACTGATGGTGACATCGACGAAGCTTCCAATCAAGCGGTGATGCCCTGCAAAATTAACAACACGGTTATTTTCCGTGCGACCAGACAATTCCTGCTGATTTTTCTTTGATTGCCCAGCGACCAGTACCCGCTGCGTGCTACCGACCATGCTGCAGCTGGTGGTTTGCGCAAAGGCCTCAATTTTTTCCTGCAGGAGCGCCAACCGCGCAAGTTTTGTTTCTTCCGGAACCTGCTCTGGGAATTCTGCAGCCGGCGTGCCGGGACGCGGACTGTAGACAAAGCTGAAACTGGAATCGAATCCCACTTCATCCACCAACTTCATGGTGGCGGCGAAATCGTCTTCGGTCTCGCCGGGAAAGCCAACGATGAAATCCGACGATACAGAAATCTGAGGCCGTACTTTGCGGAGCCTGCGGATGATGGACTTGTATTCGAGCGCCGTATAGCCGCGCTTCATCGCCGCCAGAATTCGATCTGATCCCGTTTGCACCGGCAGATGCACATGGCTTGCCAGCTTGGTTATGTTGCCATACGCGTCGATAAGCCGTTGAGTGAATTCCAGCGGATGCGATGTGGTGTAACGCAGGCGTTCAATTCCCGGGATCTCCGCGAGATATTCCAGCAGAAGCGCAAGATCGCCGATTTCGCCATCGCTCATAAGGCCGCGGTAAGCGTTGACATTCTGTCCGAGAAGCGTGACTTCTTTAACTCCGTGCAATGCCAGTTCTGCCACTTCTGCCAGCACATCGTCAAATGGTCGCGAAACTTCTTCGCCTCGAGTGTAGGGTACCACGCAAAAACTGCAATACTTGCTGCAACCTTCCATAATCGAAACAAAAGCGCTTGGGCCATCTACCCTGACCGCCGGCAGGTGATCAAATTTTTCGATTTCAGGGAACGAAATGTCCACCTGCGGTTTGCCGCTCCTGCGGCGCTCATCTAGCAGCTGCGGAAGGCGGTGGAGAGTCTGCGGGCCGAATACCACGTCTACATAAGACGCGCGCTCGATGATTGCAGCGCCTTCTTGGCTTGCAACACAGCCACCGAGCGCGATCAGCAAGTCCGGATTCCGCTGCTTGAGATGCTTCCAGCGTCCCAGGTAATGAAACACCTTATCCTGCGCCTTTTCGCGCACTGAGCAGGTGTTGAGCAGGATCACGTCTGCATGTTCCGGCTCAAAGGTTTTTTCCAAGCCCTGTGTTGCGTGCAATAGGTCCGCCATTTTCTCCGAGTCATACTCGTTCATCTGGCAACCGAAGGTCTTGACGTAGAGTTTTTTTGCCACCCGCGCGCCTTATCTATTCAGGTTCGCCACTTCCTCGGGGGTTAAAAGCCACATTCTATGGAGATCGCCGTTGGCGTCGACGTTATAAAGCACGGTGGCTTTGCTAGGCAGATAATTAGGAAGAATGATGCGGTTATTCTGGTCGTAAATTAGGGAGCCAGGAGCAAGATGAAACTGCCTGTTTCCGATGGTTACGTAAGGATAGCTACTGGCAGTCAGTTCGCCTGGTACGGCGTTTTGGGGCAGAATGCGCCCGGCAACAGCCCACAGCTGTAAGGCGAGCAACGCGGCTGCCCCAAGCAAAATTTTATAAAACGCTCGTTGTGGTATCAATCGGGCCGAACTTTCAGCGCCAAAACAATTATCCAACGTTAAATGGTGGCGAATCAGGGATTTGAACCCCGGACCAAAGGATTATGATTCCTCTGCTCTAACCACTGAGCTAATTCGCCACGCTGAAACTCTCCATTTTCTTAGCCTGGGCTGCAATCTGTCAAGATTAAGAAAGGCTTGCGGAGCTTCGGCGAGGCGATAAGCGCAGCCACGAACCGTGATAATATGGTTTTTAACTTCAAACATTATGACCTAATTCACGGGGCCAATTTCCTTGTTTGATGTAGTTATCGCAGGCGCAGGCCTGGTTGGAGCGAGCTTCGCGCTGTTTTTGAAAAATAGCGGCCTGCACCTCGCACTGGTTGAGACCCATGAACCCGCTTGGGGCGATCAGAGCGGTTGGGATACCCGGATATATGCTCTAAGCCCCGGAACGGCTGCGTTCCTCCAAAGTTGCGATGTCTGGCAGCGCTTCGACTGCGCGCGAATTACGCCAATAGTGGAAATGCAAGTGTTCGGTGATGACGGCGCGTCGCGACTTGATTTCAGTGCTTATGATTGCGGCCTGCCCGAACTTGCGTTCACCGTCGAAAACCGGCAATTGCAGCAGGTCATGTGGCAACAGCTTTCCATGCATCAAGACTTGGCTCTGATTTGTCCGCAAACGTATGAAGCGATCGAATGGGCAGCCGGGCAGGTCACGCTGCGCCTTAAAGACGGAACGCACATAGATGCGAGGCTCCTAGTGGGCGCCGACGGCGGCGATTCCTTGGTGCGCGAGCAAGCTGGTATACATGCGAAACTTCATCCCTACGGACAAACTGCAGTAGTAGCAAATTTTGAAGCCGAAAAGCCGCACCGCAACATCGCCTACCAGTGGTTCCGACAGGATGGCGTGCTGGCTTTTTTGCCACTTTCGGACAATCTCATTTCAATCGTCTGGTCTACCAGTGAGGACCGCGCGCAAAACCTGCTTGCAATGGAACAAGAACAGTTCTGCAAAGAGGTCGCACAAGCAGGATTCAATATATTAGGCGACATTCGTTTCGTTACGCCGTGTGCGGCGTTCCCGCTGAAACTGCTGCGAGTCGAGCGCTTGGTCAGTCCTCGTGTGGCCCTAATTGGCGATGCTGCACATGTAGTGCACCCGCTGGCAGGGCAGGGCGTCAATCTTGGCTTTCAAGACGCACGCGTACTGGCGGAAACTCTTTTGAAACGCGGTGTGCAGCCGGACTGTGGTGATTACCGTTTACTACGGCGCTATGAACGGGCGCGCAAAGAGGATGTTTTGGCTATGCAAATTGTCACACACGGGCTGCAATGGCTGTTTGGCAACCCGCTGCTCTCCGGTTTGCGCAATTTCGGCTTAAGGCTGACCAATAGCCTGCCACAAATAAAAGGCTCTTTAGTGCAACGTGCCTTGAATTAGATTGTCGAATTCCTTAAGCTCACGAATCTAGAAAGTAAATCATGCCGAAAAAACCGATCTTGACGAAAGCTTTCCTTATGCTGGCGCTGCTGTTTTTTGCCTATGCAGCGGCGGCTGACGAAGCGTCAGTGCGAAAGGCGGTGCAGGAGAAATTTCCCAAGGCCACCATTGAGAGCGTAACCAAGACCCCTTATCTCGGATTATACGAAGTTTACTTGGAAAAGCAGCTCATTTACACCGACGAAAAGGTGAATTATTTTTTTCTGGGCAGCGTGGTTGACGGCAAGACCATGCAAAATCTCACTGAGGAGCGCACGCGGAAACTTAACGCGGTCAAGTTTGATTCCCTGCCGCTGGATATGGCGATCAAAATCGTAAAGGGCAACGGCAAGCGCAAGGTGGCGATTTTTTCGGATCCGTTTTGTCCGTTTTGCCAAAGGTTGGAACAGAACATGGTCGGCGTTACCGACGTGACTATTTACACATTTCTATATCCGATTGAATCATTGCATCCCGGCGCAACGCAGAAGGCCAAGGCTATTTGGTGTGCGCCTGATCGAGTCAAGGCATGGAACGATTTCATGCTCAGGCGGATCGGACCGGAAGCTCACGCGAGCTGTGAAACGCCGGTAGACAAAATCATCGAATACGGACGAAGCAAAGGTTTCAACGGCACACCGACTTTGATTTTTGCCGACGGTGAAGTTATTCCCGGCGCAGTTTCCGCCGCGCGGTTGGAGCAGATGCTAGATAACACCGGTACAGATTAGTTTAACTGGCTGGGTGGCGGGTCGTAGTCTTTCGGCAGCAGTACCCACATCTTACCGCGTTGTTTCATTTTTCCTGCCTGATTAGCGGCCTGTTCGCCAAAACCCCAGAAAAAATCAGCACGCACCCCGCCATTGATGGCGCCGCCCCGATCCTGTGCCAGCATCAAGCGGTTTAACGGCTTATCCGTATTGGGCCAGGTGGTGGAAAGATAAACCGGCGCACCTTGGGGGACAGCGTGCGGGTCAATAGCCAAGCTGCGTCCTGCAGTAAGCGGCACGCCCAACGAGCCGATTGGCCCTGGCAGATTGTTTGGCATTACGCGGAAAAACACATAGCTGGGGTTCTCATTTAAAAGCGTTGCGAGCTTCTGGGGATTCTGGACAGCCCAGTTTTTGATTCCCTGCATCGAGGCCTTTTCGAGAGGCAGTTCACCACGCTCCACCAACAATCTGCCGATGGATTTGTAGGGATAGCCATTTTGATCGGCGTAACCTACGTGAATCGTTTCTCCGCTGTCTAGCTTTATCCGGCCTGATCCCTGGATTTGCAGAAAAAACAGATCCACCGGGTCGTCCACCCACAGTAGTTCCCGTCCTTCAAGTGCAGGCTTTCCCCGGTCAATTTCAGCGCGGCTGTAATAAGGCACAACCTTTTTTCCGACGATTCGGCCGCGCAGGCGCAGATTTTTGAGCTCCGGGTAGACATCGCTCATGTCCACCACCATCAAATCGTCGGGAACACCATAAATCGGATATCGGAATCGATTTGACGGCGTGCGGCTGCCGTGCAGCAGTGGCTCATAATAGCCGGTAACCAACCCTTCGTCGCTGCCGTCGGCGTTCACCACCTGGTACGGGGTAAAATTCGATTCGAAAAAAAGGTGAAGATTTTGGTTGTCCTTGTGCTCGAAAAATTCCGCTGTCAGACAGACCGGCTGCCACGCAAGCTGGTTCACGAGCGCGTTGCAACTTTGCAGAAATGCATCCCATGCTTGAACTAGATCGTCCTCCGACCAACCAGGCATCTCATCCCAGCTGCTTACCTGAAGTTTCGGACTCGGCGGGATAGGCGGTATAACTACCGGTGGAGGAACCGCGGTCGGTGCAGGGGGCTTTTGCAGCGTGGTACACGCAGTCAGCAATAACCCCGCTGCAAGCAAACAAAATCGTGTTTGGCGCTGCATCGGTTTTTCGTTAAAGTAGTAAGCTGTATTCATTCAAGTATAACAAATGGCAAATGGACTGGTTGCTGTTAGAGGCAGGTACCGCGCTGCTTGCTCTAATCTTGATTGTCTGGTGGACTTGGCCGCGCGAGGGCAACAAGGACGACGAGCGCTGATCCGCTGATTGGCGCTGACGCTTGCATTCGCGTCGTTTTATTTTCTTACCACGAGACTTTGTGCGCGGATTCTAGAAGTTGCTCGCCGGATTGCGGCATCGTAGAACGGCGCAATGAGCATGTTGCTCAACCGTAACGAAACGAGCCGAGGAACCTCTGCTTAAGTCCTTCGTGAACCGCGTTGCAGGCAAAATGCGGATGGATGCGAGGCGCGCGACGAAGGTCGTAGCAAAGACTACGAATCCGAGGAGCGCAACGATGCAGATGCCACATTTTGCCGCAACCCGCGTGGGACGAGGCCTTCCGGGCGGGCTGCTTTGTCCCTCGGCTTGCCAATGGGGCTGGCCATTGGCTGTACCTCGCTTCGCGCATCCCATCCCGGAAAGCCGCCGTCGCAGCCACGCGGGACTTACATCAGAGGTTTCCTAATGCAGCACGCGAGGAACGCTCAAGGTAAATTCGGGAATAGGCGCGTTAAAGCTTACTCCATCCTCGGCAACCATTTGATAGCTCCCGCTCATCGTTCCTACCTGGGTGGCAATAGCCGTGCCGCTGGTGTATTCGAAACTCTCGTCTGGCTTTAAAAACGGCTGTTCGCCCACTACTCCGAGGCCACGCACTTCCTGCACCCGGTTCTCCGAATCGGTGATGATCCAGTGTCTGCTGATGAGTTGCACTCCAACATTGCCGGTATTGGTGATGGTGATGGTGTAGGAGAACACAAATCGTCCATTCTCCACGTTGGATTGCTCGGGGATGAAACTGGTGCGCACGGTAACTTTGATCTCGTATTTTTTGCCGTTTCCCATGGCATCATTCTATGACAAGTGGCGGGAACAAACCAACTGTATCGACCCATGGATAACGGGTAAAATGCGCCTTTGGCTTAGCACAGGAAATGCCCCATGTACCGAATCGCTCCCAGCATACTTTCTGCCAACTTTGCCAAGCTCGGTGAAGAGGTAGTGAGCGTGATTGCCGCCGGGGCGGACCTGATTCATTTCGATGTGATGGATAATCACTATGTGCCGAATCTCACTGTCGGCCCGGTGGTGTGCGAGGCGCTCCGCCCGCTCACCAAAGCGGTCATTGACGTGCACCTCATGGTCAAGCCCGTAGACCGCATCATTCCCGACTTCGTCAAGGCCGGCGCCGATATTATTTCGTTTCATCCGGAAGCCAGCGAACACATTGATCGCACCATCGGGCTTATCAAAGAACATGGCTGCAAAGCTGGGCTGGTGTTCAATCCTGCAACACCATTGGATTACCTCGAGTATGTGCTGAGCAAACTCGATCTGGTGCTCATCATGTCGGTGAATCCGGGCTTCGGCGGGCAGAAATTTATTCCCGAAGCGCTTAACAAGCTGCGCGGTGTGAGGAAGATGATTGATAAACGCAAACGCGATATTTGGCTGGAAGTGGACGGTGGGGTAAAAGTGGACAACATTGCGCAAGTCGCACGTGCCGGTGCAGATACGTTTGTTTCTGGTTCGGGCATTTTCGGCACCAAGGATTACAAGGCCACTATTGCCAAGATGCGCGCGGAACTTGCCAAAGTCTGAACTGCGCTGAAATGAAGCATTTCCCACGGCTCGACTCGCAAGGATTTTTCCATTGCCGCTGAAAGCGGTGCTATTCGATCTCGACGGCACGCTTCTTGATACGGCTGCGGACTTGGCCGCAGCGGCCAACGCCATGTTGAGCGAGCTCCAACTCCCAGTGCTTGATGAAGAAAAGATTGAAAGTTTTATCGGCGGTGGAGTCAGCAATTTGGTGAAACGCGCGCTCGCGGCGAGCCTTGCCAGCGAACCGGATTCGCGAGTCCTCGAGCGCGCGATGCCGATATACGAGAAGCATTACGCAAATGGAATGCTTAACCAGACACGACCATTCCCCGGGGTGGTGGAAGGCCTGCAGGCGATGCGCGGGCAGGGCCTACATTTGGCCTGCGTGACTAACAAAGCAGAGCGTTTCGCCCGGCCACTTCTGCACGCAACCGGGCTCGTCGATTTTATAGAGCTGCTGGTTTGCGAAGACAACTTGCCCAAGAAAAAGCCTGATCCACTGCCGTTGCAGCACGCGTGCGAGCATTTCGGGATTGAAGCGCGCGAAATGTTGCTAATCGGCGATTCACCGCTC
>Ga0187774_10000411_pt1 | contig 14612 bp, 18 predicted proteins | sample 0216_BV02_MP05_2_FD_133152 | JGI IMG/M metagenome (GOLD analysis project Ga0187774, IMG submission 133152) | Tropical peat soil microbial communities from peatlands in Department of Meta, Colombia - 0216_BV02_MP05_20_MG | ecosystem: Environmental > Terrestrial > Soil > Wetlands > Peat | place... | reverse complement strand
GCGATTATCGCATCGTTTATTCGATCGATGATAACGAACGGCGGGTTGAAATCGTCAAGATCGGGCATCGCCGTGAAGTTTATCGCAAATGAGAGACTCCCCTCCGGCCGCGCGCGGGGGGGGCGGCAATGTTATTATATGATTGCAAGGCCTGACCCCGGCTACGCGTTGGGCATCACGCGCGATGCCGCCATACTGTGGCTCTTAACACAAGAGAGGAGTGCGACATGATCGGTGTATTCGTAAGGTTTTGCTACGGAGACAATTTCGATGAGGGAGCCGTGCGGAAGATCGCTGAAACCGCACGCGCAAAGTTTGAGGGAATGCCGGGACTACGCTCAAAGGCTTTCACGCTCAATTCCGCAAAGCGTGAGGCCACGAACTTCTACGTTTGGGACTCCGAGGACGCGGCCAAGGCGTTCTTCACCGATGAGCTCCTCGAACGAGTCACCGGTCTCTACGGTGTCCGCCCGAGGGTCGAGTTCGTGCAGATTGCCACGATGGTGGAGAACGTACGAGCATGACGCCGTCTACGGTCAAGAATTGGGCTCAGGGTACAAATTTAATCCGGCTCCCCTCCGCCCTCGCGCGCCTTGACTTATTAAAAGTGATATATTATTATTTTTAATAATGTGGCGGATCCGGGAACATCGTGGGATCGCGAAAACCTGCCGAACGCTTCCGGAGCCGGTCGTCAAAAAATACGAGCTTTGGAAGAACATCGTTTTTCGGCACGGGCCGGAAAAACTAAAGGAGTTCCCCGGATTCCGTGACGAAAAATTAAAGGGGGACCGCGCCGGGCAGCGTTCATCGCGATTGAGTTTACAATACCGGGTCATCTATGTCGTGGAACGCGATATCGTTACGGTTCTCGTCTTGGAAATAACCCCGCATCATTATTAGGAGGAGCTATGAGATCATCCCGCAAAACGGAGTTTGTTTCGGCCAAGCCGCATTCCACCCTGACCACCGGCGAAGTGATTCGGATGCTTCGCGAATTGAAAGGCTGGACCCAGGCGGAGCTGGCCCGGCGCTGCCGCATTCGCGCGACCAATATCAGCCTTCTCGAAAACGATCAAGTCGACATCGGCAAAAAGCGGGCCGAACAGTTGGCCGAGGCCTTTGGCGTCCATCCGGCCATGATCATGTTTCCCGAGCACGAGGGCAAAGAAATAAAAAAGGTGGCCTAGGAATATTCCCGTCTCCCCTCCGGCCCCTTCGACTTGGGCTCAGGGTTCCCTCGGCGCGCGGCGGTTACGACTGCACGAGGTAGGCCGCGATGAAGACGATGACGAGGCCCAGCGCGAGGATCGTATCGGCGAGGAAGGCCGCGGAGCGGCCGGAGGATTCCATTGGGGATGCGCCGGGATTTTGAACAGGCGCCATCCCGACGTCGAGAATCGCGGTAAGGCCGATGACCATCAAGACAAAAAACAATTTCAGCATGAGCCACGCGCCCCAGGTCGATTCCAGTCGCGCCGAGCCGCCTTCGTGAATCAGGAGGACGATCCCCGTCCCAAGGAGCGTTGCGAGGCTGAGCCACCGCAGGGTTTTATAGCGGGATTCGATTCGGGCCAGAATTCCGGGGAGCAGCTCCGGGCCTTTGGCCGTCGCGGACACGCGCCCCAGAGCCGGCCTCAGGACCAGCCGGTGAAACAGCATGCCGCCGATCCAGGTGATGGCGGCAACCAGATGAATCCAGATGAGGAAAGTCGAGGACACCGTCTCTACAGCGTTACAATGTCGTATTGTTCGATATGCAGGTTTGAATCGGCCTTGATGATCACCTTCTTGTGAAACTCCAGTTCCAACTCCTCGATGCTCTGACGTTCCTCATCGTAGAGAAGATTCGCCACGTCCGGATGAACCCCGATGATGATCTTTTTGTGTTTGGGCGAGATCCCGATCTTTCGGATCTCGCGGAACAGCTCGTGGCATACCGTGACGGGGGATTTGGTATAGCCGCGTCCCTCGCAATAGCTGCAGGGCTCGCACATGATGCGCAACAGATCCTCCCGAGTTCGCTCGCGCGACATCTCGACCAAGCCGAGCTCGGAGATGCGTAAAATTCGGCTCTTCGCCCGATCCTTGCTCAGGGCCTCCTGCAGCGTGTTGTAGACCTTCTCCCGGTTCCGTTCCCGTTCCATGTCGATAAAATCGATCACGATGATCCCGCCGATGTTCCGAAGCCGCAGCTGATAGGCGATCTCCTTAACCGCCTCCAGATTGGTCTTTAGGATGGTATCTTCCAGATGCCGTTTGCCCACGAATCGTCCGGTGTTGACGTCGATCACCGTGAGGGCCTCGGTATGATCGATTACGATGTAGCCTCCCGATTTGAGCCACACCTTTCGACCGAGCGCCTTGGATATTTCAAGTTCGATCTCCAGATTGTCGAACAGGGGCTCCTCCTGGTCATACAGCTCCACCCGCGAGCTCAGCGCCGGCATGAAGGTGTTGACGAACTCCTTGATCCGGTCGTACTCCGCTTTGGCGTCGACGATCAGGCGGTCCACCTTATGGGTGAAGAGATCCCGGATCGTCCGGAAAACCAGGTCGAGATCGTTGTGGAGCATGGCCGGGGCCGAGAGCGATTCCTTTTTCTTCAGGAGGTTTTTCCAGACCAGGTCCAGGAAGGCCATATCGGCGCGGACTTCTTCCTCCGTCATTCCCTCGGTGACCGTGCGGACGATGTAACCGGTTCCGGGTTTCCGCAGCCGGTAAATCAGGTCCTTAAGCCGTCCGCGTTCCTCATCCCGGCCGATCCGCCTGGAAACCCCCACATGGTTCACGTTGGGCATGAAGACGAGGTATCGTCCCGGCAGGGAGACATACATGGTCACGCGTGGGCCCTTGGTTCCCATCGGCTCCTTCGTCACCTGAACCATGACCTCTTGGCCTTCCTGCAACAGATCTTCGATGGACTTGTTTCCGGACCGGCGCGGCCTCGGGCGGGCGGGTTCGCGTTGCTCCGTCTCCGGGGATCGGCGGTCGGGGCGTTCCATCTCGACCGGCGCCCCCTCGCCCCCCTCCCCGAGACCGACCGAGGGGAGCGGCGATTCCGTCGAGGCGGCATCGGATGGTTGAGCCGGTTCGGACGGCTCCATCGCCTCGCTTATTTTTGCTTCGGTCTTTTCTTCTTCCTCCTCTTCGAGGAACCGGGAATAGTCGTCCGCGCTAAACGTGATGTCGTCGACATAGAGAAACGCCGCCCGCTCCTGACCGATCTCCACAAAAGCGGCTTGCATCCCGGGCAATACCTTCACGACACGGCCTTTATAGACGTTTCCAACGATCCCCTGGTCTTTCCGGCGGTCGATATACAGTTCCGTGACCACCCGGTTTTCCAGAACGGCCACGCGGGTCTCTTCACGGGCGGTATTGATCACAATTTCGTTTGCCATAAAAAAATCCCTTATTGTTGAGAAGGCCGCGGAGGCCTTCGATCGTCATCTTCAGTGAACCCCCCGGCCTGCCCGTGGAAATTTTCACAGCGAGCACGGCGACCGACCCGCCTGCCTGCCGGCAGGGAGGGGGAGGCTCCATCCCCCTTCGCCGATGAATGCGAGGATGGGCTTTGCCCGTCCGAGCGCGGGCTGTGGGGGCATCGGAGGACCAGCCTCATGTGTCGCCGCACGGGCCCCCACAGATTATGACCGCGACGCGAGCCCCTACAATCAGTAAAATAGCATAAAGCGGCGGATTTTGATATTCAATAAAAGTCCCAGGCCGGCCATGGTCGTCAGGATGGAATTGCCCCCGTAACTCATTAGGGGAAGAGGGACGCCCACGACCGGCGCCACGCCCAGGGTCATCCCGACGTTGACGGCCAGATAAAACACCAGCATCGAAACCACGCCCACCGCCAGGAAAACACCCAGGCGATCTTTGGCCTTGTAGGCGGCGTCGATTCCCCACCAGATCAAAAGGAAATACAAGGTCAGCAGAACCAATACGCCCACAAACCCCCACTCTTCGGCGAAGACAGAAAATACAAAGTCGGTGTGGCCTTCCGGAAGAAATTTAAGCTGGCTCTGCGTTCCGCCGAACAGTCCTTTTCCGAAAAGCCCCCCGGACCCGATCGCAATTTTTGACTGAAGGGCATGATAGCCCCGTCCCGTGGGATCCATCGCCGGGTTGATGAAGGCGATGAGCCGATTGCGCTGGTAGGGTTTGAGGACGTTCCAGAAAATCTCCCAGATAAACGGAAAGGCCATAAGCGAAAGAAGGATCGAGAAGCCCGCCGTCCTCGATCGCAACCCCACCAAGGCGATCATCACCGTGGGTATGAAGAGAAGAACGAGGGCGGTGCCCAGGTCAGGCTGCTTCAGCACCAGGATCAGCGGTACCCCCACCCATAAAACCGGCACGAGCAACTCCAGGAGGCTCAACCCCCGGGGATTGGCTCGATTTGAGAAATATCGTGCCAGGACAATGATGACGATCAGCTTGATCCACTCCGACGGCTGAAGATCAAAAAAGCCAAATGAAATCCACCGGCGGGCGCCCATGCCGGTTCGCCCGACCACGAGGACCAGGAGAAGCAGGATCACCCCGGCCGCGTAGAGGAAGGTGCTGAATCGCGCGATCTCGTGGTAGTCGATCGAGGCGGCGATGAAAAAGACGACCAGGCCGAGTAAGATCCAGATCACCTGTTTGGTATAAATCGCCCCGTGGGCCTTGGGCGCGACGGTGTAGGTGACGGTGTAAATCGACAGGACTCCCAGACCCAGGATCAGGAGTACGGTGACGGCGAACCACGCGTCAAAGCTGTTGATGAATCTCCGGTCGACCACTTTTCAGATACTCCTCAATCACCCGCTTGGCGGGCGGCGCGGCCGTTTCTCCGCCGTGGCCTCCGTGCTCGACCAAGACCGCCACTGCGATCTGGGGATCTTCGACCGGTGCGAAGGCGATGAACCAGGCATGGTCTTGAAGCTCCTTGGGGAGGGACTTTGTTTCGACGCCCGCTTTCTCCTCGACCACCTGGGCGGTTCCGGTCTTTCCCCCGATGGTGACGAATTGCGATCGGGCGGAAGCCCCGGTGCCGTGCGGTTCCGAGACCACGCCGCTCAAGGCCTGACGGATCGTATTGTAGGTTTTTTCGGCCAATTCCACTCTCCCGAGTTGCACCGGTGGAAATTCAAACAGCCGTCCGGTGGCCCGGTCGCGGATGGCTTTGATCAGGTGGGGTTGGTATCGGACGCCCGACATGGCCACGGTTCCGATGAGGTTCGCCAGTTGAATTGGCGTCACGGTGACGAACCCCTGCCCGATGGAGGCCGAAAGCGTCTCTCCCGGATACCACGGCTCCCCTTTGGCGCGGATCTTCCATTGAGAGGTGGGGATCACGCCCGATTTTTCGGAGGCCAACTCGATTCCGGTCGGCTGTCCCAGTCCATATCGGAAGGCATAGTCGGCCAGGCGGTCGATGCCCAGCCGTCGACCCATCTCGTAAAAATAAACATCGCAGGACTGAACGATGGCGGTATGCAGGTCGATCACACCGTGGCCGCCCCGTTTCCAATCTTTGTAGACCCGCCGGCCAAACGGCATTCCGCCGCTACAAAAGAGCGGCTCCTCCGGCGTGACCTCTTTCGTTTCCAACGCCGCGGATGAGACGACCAGTTTAAAGGTGGAGCCGGGGGGATACTGACCCTGGATGGCGCGATTGGTCAGGGGGTGGCCCGGATCCGAAGACAGCGCCTCCCAGTCGGCGGTCGACAGACTCTGCGACAGTTGATTCGGATCAAACGCGGGATGGCTGACCATGGCCAAGATCTCGCCGTTGCGGGGATTGATCGCCACGATCGTTCCGGCCTCTTTTCCCAAGGCCTCCTCGGCCACCTTCTGGACATTCAGATCGATCGTCAGATAGACATCGTTGCCGGACGTCGGATCCTGGACGCGGAGGACCTTCATTTCATGACCCACGGCATCCACCTCGATGATTTTTTGTCCCACCTCGCCGCGAATGTGGGTGTCGTAGGTCTTTTCAATGCCGCTCTGCCCGACGGAGGTTCCGGGAAGCACCTCCTCGTTTTCAGGTTCCAGGAGCTGTGCCGGCGAGATCTCTCCCACGTATCCCAGCAAATGGGCCGCCAGGGGTCCGTATAAATAGTTCCGTTGCGGTTCGGGTACGAGAATCGTTCCGGCCAAGTCCAGCCGGTGCGACTCGATCAGCGCCACTTCTTTTAAGGACAATCCCTCCTTGATCTTCATCGGCATGTAAGGAACGTCGTTCTTGTGCGTATAGATCTTGCGTTCCAGTTCGCCGGGATCCATCTGGATGAAACGAGCCAACTCGTTCAGGACGCCCTTTTTATCCGAAACGTCCTCCAACACCAGGTAGAGGTTAAAACTCGGCACGTTATTGGCCAGCAGCTCGCCGTGTCGGTCGAAAATCAGGCCGCGGGGCGGCTGAATGTACACCACCCGGACGCGGTTGTTCTCGGACTGTTCTTTGTAGTAACTGCCCTTGGTGATCTGGAGATACCAGGCCCGCAGCAGCAGGGCCACAAAGATCACGGCGATTCCGACCATCAAATAACCAAGCCGGCTCTGAATTTCCCTGGGATTATCGGAATCGGTATATAGATCCATTGTTAAGACTCAATCGGGATTCGGAGGAAACGACACGTCTTCCGACCACGGTTTCTTGATCGGAAGCCGCCGGATGACAGCCCAGAACACCACTCCTCCCAAAACACTATTGTACAGCGCCTCCGGCAGCAGGGTCCAGCGAAAGGCTTCGGTGAAAGGAATCTCTCCCACAACGAGTTCGTGAAAAAAATAGCCCAACGTGCCCGTGAGCAAAGACAACAAGAGGACCAGTCCCATGGTCAGCGCTCCCGTCGCGTTCAGGAAAAATCTTCCCAGCAGTCCGGAAAGCAATCCGGCCGCCGCTTTTGTGGCGATTTGAAGGCCGAACGGTCCTCCCGAAAAAAAATCCATCAAGGCGCCCATGAGCCCCCCGATCATAAACCCCTTCAACTCTCCGGCATAGAATCCCGTAAAGTAGATCAGAAGCAATGCCAAATCCGGTTTGACGGCGTGCATGGCGATGGCCTGAAGCCAGGTGGTTTGCACCGGGATCAACAACAGGACAAGGATGGCGTACGTCCAAAGGTTCATTTCCTGTTTTTCGGGCTCTCCGCCGCAGGTGAACCCGACCGGCCGGCCGGAGGGGTTCGGTCTTCCAAGGAGGTGATCACCAAAACCTCTTCCAATTTTGAGAAGTCCACGCTGGGAACCACCTCGGCCTGCTGGAAAAGATCCAGCTCCTTTTTTGTAACCCGGCCCAAGGTGCCGATCGGAAGCCCTTTCGGAAAGTTGCCCGTAAGGCCGGAGGTCAAGACGACGTCGCCCGCTTTCAGGTCCGCCAGCAAGGAGAGATATTTGATCCGCGCAAGTCCCTGCTCCGTCCCCTCCACCAATCCCTCGTCCCGCGTGCGTTGGATCAGCGCCGCCACGGCGCTGTTTCGATCGGTGACCAGAAGGACCTGCGATACCATCGGGTCGGTTTTGATCACGCGGCCCACCACCCCGACGGGGGTGATGACGCCCATCTCGATCGCGACGCCGTCGCGGGTTCCTTTGTTGATCATCAACGTTCGGTACCAGTTGGACGGATCGCGTCCGATCACGGCGGCCGCCAGCATGGGATAGGCGTTTGACTTTTTGAAATCGAGGAGCTGCTGGAGTCGTTCGTTGGCCTGGGCGGCTTCCTGGAGCTGGAGGTTTTCGCCTTGCAGGCGGTCGAGGTCTTGTTTTAAACGTGCGTTTTCTCGTCGAACGGAAATCAGGTCGATATATCCCCTCCAGAGGTTTGCGAAGCCGTCTGCTGTACGAGTCAGACCATTTTGCAGTCCCGAAATCAGGAAGACCACAGGACGGCCCAGGAAAGAAACGGGCCGTCTCTGCAACTCCGGAAAAAGGAGCACCGCGACAAAAAGGACCGTCAGAAGAAGGAGGATGAACCGTCTGTAATTTATAATCTGCCGAAGCATGTCCTCTCGGAAGAGTCGTCTTGATCGGGCGGGAAGTTTTTAAATTTATTGCGACATAATGGTTACTTTTTTAAGCAGGTCGAGTTCGTCCAGTACTTTGCCCGTTCCCAGCACCACCGTCGTGAGGGGGTTCTCAACCGTGATGACCGGAAGGTTGGTCTCCTCGCGAAGACGGACGTCCATGCCCCGGAGGAGCGACCCCCCGCCGGTCAGCACGATGCCCCGGTCGATGATGTCCCCCGCCAATTCCGGAGGAGTGTTTTCCAGGGCCACCTTGATGGCGTTTACAATGGCGCTGATCGGTTCGGACAACGCCTCGCGAATCTCGCTGTCATCCATCACCAGGGTTTTGGGAATTCCGGAGATCAGATCCCGGCCCTTGATCGTGATTGTCTTTCGTTCCTCCAGCGGGAAGGCCGATCCAATTTCGAACTTGATCTGCTCCGCCATCGGTTCCCCGATGAGAAGGTTGTATTTCCGTTTGATGTAATTCATGATCGCCTCGTCCATCTTGTCCCCGGCGACTTTGACGGACTCGCTGTAGACGATTCCGGCAAGGGAGATGACAGCCACGTCAGTCGTTCCGCCGCCGATATCCACCACCATGTTTCCGGAGGGTTCGGCGATCGGCAGGCCTGCCCCGATCGCGGCCGCGACGGGTTGCTCGATCAGATACACCTCGCGCGCACCGGCCAGCTGCGCCGAATCCCGGACGGCGCGTTTTTCAACCTGCGTGATCCTTGAAGGAACCCCGATCACGATTCGGGGACGGACGAAGGTGCTGCGGTTGTGCGTTTTGGTGATAAAATGGCTGAGCATCTTCTCGGCGATTTCGAAATCGGCGATCACGCCGTCTTTCATCGGTCGGATCGCGACGATGTTCCCGGGCGTACGGCCGAGCATCTTCTTGGCCTCGGCTCCGACGGCCAAGACCTTGCTGGTCTTCCGGTCGATGGCGACGACGGAAGGTTCGTTGATGACGATTCCCCTCCCTTTGAGGTAAACGAGGGTATTGGCCGTACCCAGATCGATGGCCAAGTCGTTCGAAAACCAGCCCAGAATATTGTCTACAGCGCCCACACAGGCCTCCTCTCAAAAAATGATGTTCTCTTCCGTCCCGCGCTTAAGGGCTCCCTACGCACCGCGCTCATGCGTCGTTCCGGGGAAATCCCCGGTGCGGATGGTTCGGTGATCGATCACCTGGGTTTTGGCGATCTCATCTCCCGCGCGGTGTCCTTGTAGGTTGCCGATCACCAGAAGCGCCTCGATCAAGACAATGCCGCCTCCCAATAACCAGCCGATATACGGTATAACCAGGCAGAGGTAGGCCACGGAAAAGGGGATATTGCGCAAAATGGACTCTCGGAAGGAGACCGCCCCCCCGTTCTCGAATCGGAGGGTCCGCAAACCAATCAGCCGCTTTCCAATGCTCTGTCCCTCGAATAAACCGTCCGCAATCAAGAGATAGGTCATTCCGATGAAAAACCCCACCGGCGGGACCACCCGGGCGAAGGCCGCGACGATCAAAAAATCGATAAACTTCGCGATAAAACGGTGAATCACGTCCGCTTTCGGGAACCCTTCGGCCGAATCCGGACGTTGTTCGTCAACCTCGCCCACCACGATCCATCTCCTGGAACCCTCTGCAATACCGGATGATTCCCATGAATAACTCATTATATCAGATCGCCGCTTTTTTTCAAGGCGACCCGTTGCATTTCTTACAAAAAGAGGTTATGATCAAACCGATATTTGGGGGATCGGATGCTGAAGATTTTACGCAAAGGCGCGGTTGAAAACCCTTGGATCTACCGGACCATTATGTTCCTGATCGCCGCGACCTTTGTGATCAGTATGGGCTGGTGGGGCTTCTCGGGCGCCACCCGGGAGCCTTATGTCGCCCAGATTGATCAGGTTCGGATCACGCTGGCTCAATACAACCGGTACAAAGAGAATGCCTACCGCTACTATCGGGACCTGCTCAAAGAAAACTTCAAAGAGGATTTGGTCAAGCAGCTCGTGATCAACAGTGTGGTCGAGAGGCAACTGTGGTTGAAAATGGCCCGGGATCTCGACCTTTCGGTCGGGGTGGATGAATTGCGGGAGAGCATCACTCAAGACCCCTCGTTTCACGACGACCAGGGCCGCTTCGATCCCGACCGGTACCAATTTTTCCTGTCGCGCAGTCATACCGCAGCCGACGAGTTCGAGCAGTCCGTGCGGGAGGACCTGTTGATCAACAAGGCCAAACGCGTCCTCCAGGACGGCATTGTCCTGACGAACCAGGAGACGGTCGATGCGAAAGCCTCGGTGACCGACCCGAAGTTGACGCCCGACAAACGTCTCGAGGAAGAGACCAAGGCCGTTCAGGAAGCCCTCGCCCGAAAACAGCAGCGGGTCGTGATGTCCGCCTTGAATCGAATGCGGGCCGCAACGAAAGTCGAGATTAAGAACCAGGCGCTTTAATTCCGGTCCCGATCGCGGCGATGTATTGTTGATAGTCGTGATTGGTCTCCGTCAGTCGGATGCCCATCCCGCTTTTCTTGGCGAACCGAAGTAGACTCGGAGGCACCTGCCGGGCCCACATCACCTGTCCCGTCATCGAAAGGACGCGATGATCGGGGAGGGTCAGCTCGATCTGGAGATGGCTTCCGGGCTGTAGCACCGTGTTCGTTTTGATGAACATCCCCCCGGCAGAAACGTCTTCGGTAAATCCCACCTTATCCGGTTTGTCCTTGCCGAACTTCACGAACAGTCGCTTGCCGCTTCGGTTCTGGCTCCTTTTTTCCATCCCGTCCCCCTCGGGTGTTTGCCGAAACTCGGTGCGCATTATACAGTGACGGAGGTGATAAAACAACCCTTACGGCCTTCACGGTCTTTTGACAGTAGGGATAAAATACGGTATGGTTGAAACAGCGTGTGGAGGTGAACAAACAATGGCGGAGATGCAACTGCGGGGTAAAAGCATTGGTGCCGTCGCAAGGGACGTGGCGGAGGGTTTTTTTACGATCAACCCGTTGGTGCTCAAAAAGTTCGACTCCGAAGGGGTAAAGGCGCTTTATCACCAACTTAAGAAATTGCAGACAGAAGTTCGTGGAGAGGAATTCCCGCGCAATGATGTCCTGGCCATCCGGGGTCGAAATACCCGCCTCCAGCGCCTCCACAGCGCCGTTACGATCCTTGAACACACCGCGAAGGAACGAAAAATCGCTTTATGATCCTACCCTAATCTCGGGCGACGTAAGCCGTCAATCGCTCTTGCCGGGACAATCGCTGCGTCATTTCTTGAGCCGCCTCCCGTTGTGTAAAATGTCCGACCCGGACGCGGTACCAGGTCCCCCGCTTCGGGACGACATGGGGGAGGGTAAAAGCGGGATAGCCCTTCCGCCGGAGACGATCGGCAAGGGCCTCGGCGGTGGCCCGATATCGAATCGAGGCGATTTGGACGGTGAAGCCGGGCGACGGTTTCTTAGGGGAAACGACTCCGACGTCGGGTGCAGGGGTCGCGGAGGGCGGACCCCCGGACGATGGCTTGGTCACCTTGGCAGGAAATCCTGAATGCGGTGTGCTGCGTTGCTCCAGGGTATCGTAGAACGTGAATGTCTCAGGGGCGGGTGTCGGCGACGATTTATCGGGAGATGGAACCGGCGGTGCGGGTCGGGCGCTCGGATATTTTGGAGCGGCCCCGACGGGCGGCCCGGGAAGAGCACTTTGAACCGGCGAGCGTTGTTCCATGGAGATGAGGACCACCACGAGCAAAACGGCCGTGGCGACGCCGCCCGCCAAAAAAAGAACGATCCGGCCCCTTGAAGCGGGCCGATTTTTAAATCTTCGATTAACGCGTCTCATGAACTCCCATCAGCTCAGCCCCGGACACCTAAATAATCAGCATCGCATCGCCGAAACTTAAAAAACGGTACCGGGCCTTCAGGGCCTCGTCATAGGCCAGCTTCCTGTTCGCCAAACCGGCGAAGGCCGAAACGAGCATCAGCAGGGTGGATTTGGGAAGGTGGAAATTCGTCACCAGGACGTCCACGCTTTTAAACGAATAGCCGGGGGTGATAAACAGGTTGGTCCATCCCGATCGGACTTGAAATCGACCGGGTTCTCGGATCGCCGATTCGAGAACGCGTGTGGCCGTTGTGCCCACCGCGACGATCCGTCCCCTCCTCCGGCGAACCTCTTCCAAAGCCCTGACCGCCGAGGGGCCGATTTCGTACCGCTCGGAGTCCATTCGATGCCCACGAATGTCCTCGCACCGGACCGGACGAAATGTTCCCGGCCCGACGTGCAGTGTGACCGCAACCACCTTCACGCCATGCGCGCGGATCCGGTCGAGAAGCCTCTCCGTGAAATGAAGGCCGGCGGTCGGTGCAGCCACGGACCCGGGGGCCGCGGCATAGACCGTCTGGTACCGCTCCCGATCCTCCGGTTCCGGACCGCGCCGAATATAGGGGGGAAGCGGCAAAATGCCCAGCCGGTTGATGATCGACTCGATGGCTTCTCCGCCGATCCATTCCAAAATCTTTCGCCCGCTCCCCAGGTCCTCGCGGACGACGGCCGTTTCCCCCTGGCCGAAAAGGATTGTTTGTCCGACGGCGACGGATCCCCGGACCAGGACCTCCCACCGTTTCGGCCCGTCCGCTTGCCGAAGCATCAGCAACTCGATCTTCCCGCCGCCGGGCATCTTGTGTCCCAGCAGACGAGCCGGGATGACCCGGGTGTCGTTGACGACCAGCACGTCCGAGGGCCGCAGATAATCGACCAGATCCGAGAACCGACGGTGTTCGATCCGTCCCGTTTTCCGATCCACCACCATGAGGCGAGCGTGATCCCGGTCGGCCGATGGAACTTGGGCGATGAGGGACTCATCCAGGGGATAATCGTAACTGGAGAGTTGGTATTCGGTCGGCAATGTTGGCGGGATCATGGAGCCGGCTCGGCCGCGGTGACGGACGCATAGGGCGCCACGAGGACGCCCGGATAATAATATTTCAGGATCCGATCATACTTGTAACCCATTTCGGCCATCTCCTTGGCTCCCCACTGACAGAGCCCCACGCCGTGGCCGTACCCATTGCCTTGGAGCCGGATTTCGCGCCCGATCTTCTCGATTCGAAAATGGGCGCTGGGCAGCTCCTTGTACCCCAGAATTCGTCGGAAATCCTCCGCCGTCAGGATCAACTCTCCCTGGGAATGAATCAGGCGGATCTGGCTGATCCGTCCGGCCTCGGTCCAGCGAAACGGGGTGATCGATGCGATCGTTCCGATGGAATAGCCGGCGGTCGAAAAGTCTTTTTGGACGGCCTCCATCGGAATGGACTTGCTCCATTGATAGTAGGGCGAGTTCTGGTCGAAAGGACAACTTACCCCTTTGAGATACGGGAAGTCCATTCCCCAGACTTCGGCGGCGTTTTCGGTCGGGCCGGCCGATGTGGAATGATAAGCGGACAGGATCAACTGCCCTTCGAAGGTCAAGACCTGCCCCCGGGTTTCGGCAATGGCACGGTTCGTCACCGGGTCTTCCTTGTCCCGGCCTTCGTACACCTGATCGGCCGTCGTCGCCTGAACGTCGTACTCTTTCCCTAGGTTGAGTTGGCGCTGGTAGAGCGCATAGGTCCGCGAGATGATCGCCTGAACCTTTAGCACTTCCGGATGCCATTTGGATGAGATCTCGATCGGGACCACGCCCTTGAGATAATCTTCGATGTCGAGCTCGTTGATTAAACGAATCTTGTCGTGGTAAAGCGCAATATGGAGGATCCCGCCGACAGCCCGGCCGTTGATATGAATCGCTCCGTTCCCGGAGGATACAACCAACTCGCGCTGGTCTGTCGCCTCGTTCTGGATGAGCAGGCCCTGTGGCCCGGCGGCGATCACGATGGGGCTTTTGAACCCCCCGGGAACCGGATTCCCGTCCGAGTCCGTGAGGGTCAGATTCGGGCTTCCGGAAATCGTGACCGATGGGAAATCGGGGACGAGGAGGACCCGGATCGATTCGCCCGCAAGGACCGGGCGCGGAGTGAACAGGCCGAGGATCACCAGGACGATCGCCGCGCTCCTTCCCCGGATCTTCCGTGCCGCTCGAGCCTGCCGAATGTTTACAAACACAACATCACCGACGGGTTAACAGCCACAGGATCAGGGACAGGATCAGACTGATGATCAGGCCGGTGGTCAGGGGAAAATAAAAGCTGAAATTCTTCCGCTCGATATAGATATCGCCCGGCAAACGGCCCAGCCAGCCCAGGCCCGGAGTTTTTCCGATCCAGAGCAGAAAACCGCCGATCAGAACAACGACCGCTCCGATGAGAATCAGGAGCCGGCCGAGGGCTGCGAGATCCGGCATTGCGACCCTCGAGCTCAAGAGGCGGCCCGGATCAGTTTCTCCGCGATCTGGATGGCGTTGAGCGCCGCTCCTTTGCGGAGATTGTCCGCCACGATCCAGAGATTCAGTCCCGATTCGACCGAGGCATCCTCTCGGATTCGACCCACATAAACCTCATCGGTCCCGGAGACCTCCAGCGGCATCGGGTAAACCTTGCGTTGCGGGTCGTCGAACACCATCACCCCCGGCGCGGTCGCCAGCAGCGCGCGCGCTTC
>Ga0187774_10000410_pt1 | contig 14664 bp, 10 predicted proteins | sample 0216_BV02_MP05_2_FD_133152 | JGI IMG/M metagenome (GOLD analysis project Ga0187774, IMG submission 133152) | Tropical peat soil microbial communities from peatlands in Department of Meta, Colombia - 0216_BV02_MP05_20_MG | ecosystem: Environmental > Terrestrial > Soil > Wetlands > Peat | place... | reverse complement strand
TTGATAAGCGCCACGACCCGTCGCGCCCCCATCCGCTTAGCCAGCAGCGAGCTCATGATGTTGTTCTCGTCATTGTTCGTGACCGCGACGAAAAGATCCATTTCGCCTATGTTCTCCTGCTCAAGCAGCTCCTCGTCGGTGGCGTCGCCGTTCAGCACCAGCGCGTGATTGACCCTCGCCGCCAGCAGCTCGCAACGGCGCTTGTTATGCTCGACGACTCGCACCGAATAGTCGTCCTCCAAAGCACGTGCGAGGCGCAAGCCGATATTCCCGCCACCGGCGATCATCACGCGCTTCACCGGGCGGTCCATGCGCCGCAGCTCGCGCATGACTTCGCGGATGTTTTTCTCTGGCGCGAGGCAAAAAACCTCGTCGCCAGCCTCGATCACGGTATTGCCATCGGGAACGATCGGACGGTCCTGGCGGAAAATCGCGACCACGCGCGTCTCGACGTTGGGGATGTGCCGCCGGATGTCCTTGAGCTGGTTGCCGACGAGCGGCCCGCCCTTGTAGGCGCGCACGCCCACCAGACTCACCTGTCCACCGGCGAAATCGAGAACCTGCAAGGCCTCCGGGAACTCAACGAGCTTGACGATGTATTCGGTCAGTACCTGCTCAGGGCAGATTGACAGGTCTACGTCGAAGCCCTCGGGCCCGAGCACCTTGACGTCATCCAGAAAATCGGTCGCCCGGATGCGCGCGATGCGGCGCGGCACGTTGAACATGCGAGCGGCAAGCTTGCAGGCGACGAGGTTGGTCTCGTCGGATTGCGTGACGGCAATCAGCAAGTCCGCGTCGTCTGCACCCGCTTCGGACAGCACTGAAGGATGAGATGCGCTGCCCAGAATCGTGCGCAGGTCAAGCCGATCGTGCAGAGCGCGCAGGCGCGCTGCGTCGACGTCCACGACTGTGATGTCGTTCTGTTCCGATACCAGGCTCTCGGCGACCGAGACGCCAACCTGGCCGGCGCCGAGAATAATGATCTTCACGAATTGCCGCTCCGCGGCGAAAACGGCCGCATTTTAGTCTTTTTCAGCCTTCATCGCGCCGTCCTACCGGCAGGCCGAGCGCCTTGAGCTTGCGATAAAGGTGCGTGCGCTCGAGGCCGGAGCGCTCTGCAACGCGCGACATGCTACCTTGTTCGAGCACCAGAAGGTTCTCGAAATACACGCGCTCAAACGCCTCGCGCGCTTCGCGATAGGGCCGGTCAAGTCCAAGTTGCGGCGCAGCGGGCACGTCGCCGCGCGTCGCGAGCACTCTCTCGACGTCCTCGAGCCCGATTTCCTCTTGAAGCGCTGTCAGCGCGAGATCCTTGACCACGCCTTCCAGCTCGACGAGGTTGCTGGGCCACGGGTGATGGCGCAGCGCGTTGAGCGCGGCGACCGACATCCGACGTGCCGGACAAGCGCGCGCTTCCACCAGTTGCGCTAGCATCATCGCTGCGAGGTCCGGCACGTCCTCGGCAAATTCGCGCAGCGCGGGCAGCTTGAGCGTGAGTTCGGACAGCCGGGTCACCAACTCGGGATCGAAATCGCACTTCTCGACCAAGGTCTTCGCGTCGGCCGGCGAGAACGAGACAATGCGCGTCTTGTACTTGTCCGTGCGCGCCAAAAGAAACTCAACGTTCTTCTGCTCGGGACGGGCGAGGCGCGTCAGGTCGCTGAGAAACAAGATGCCTCCGGCCGCGCGCGACAAGACTTCCGATATCGGCTCGGACAGCAATTCCGGCCCCACCAGGAACGGCGCCCCGGGAGCGAGCAGAAGGCGCGCGAATAGCTCGGCCTGCATTCCGCGCTCGCCACGCAACATGAGCGGTGCCGCCGCCAGAGCCACCTGGGAGAGGCGCCTCTTGGCATCGGCAAGCGCTGGCGAGCGGCCCAATGCGGCGAGCGACAGCTCACGCGGTGCGGGAACCTCCTGGTTGCGCAATGCTCGCTTCACTGTCGTCAGCAGTCTCTGCAGCGCAATCGGCTTTTCCAGAAAGTCGAGCGCACCGATGCGGGTTGCTTCCACCGCGGTCTCGATGGTTCCATGGCCGGACATCATGACCACGGGCATGGTCAACTGGCCGCACGCCGACCATTCCTTGAGCAAGGTGATGCCGTCCGTATCGGGCATCCAAATGTCGAGCAGCACGAGATCGGGCCGCTGTCGCTCGCGCACCTGACGCGCGGCGGCCGCGCTCTCGGCAAGCAGCACCTGATGCCCCTCGTCCGCGAGGATCTCCGACAGGAGCTCGCGGATGCCGACTTCGTCGTCTACGACCAGGATCTGAGCCATGAACGAGCGCTACGCCGGCACCTTGTTGAGATCACGCCGCCTTGACCACGGCCCTGCTCTTGTCGAGCGCGGGGAGCATGACACTCACGCACGCACCGCGCTCGGGTCGGTTCTCGATGGCAATGCTGCCGTGATGTTCGTCGACGATCTTTTTTACGATGGCCAGTCCAAGCCCGGTGCCTCGCGGCTTGCTGGTCACATACGGCTCGAAGATGCGAGTCATCAGCTCCTCCGGAAAGCCCGGGCCATTGTCACTCACCGACAGGCGCACCCGGTCACCAAGCGCTTCAGTGCGTACCTCGATTGTGGGGGCCGAGCGCCAGCTTCTCCCGCTCTCGAGCGCGTCTTGCGCGTTTTGTACGAGGTTGTGGATGACCTGCCGGATCTGCGCAGAGTCGGCAAGCACTGCCGGCAGTTCAGGGGCCAGGCGCTTGACGACCGGAACCTTCGAATTCTCGTACAGTGCAAGCACCTCCGTAACCAGTGCATTGAGGTCCAGATCGGCGAGCAACGGCGCCGGCAGGCGCGCATAGTCCCGGAAGGCATCTACCATAGATTTGAGCGCCGTGACCTGATTTACGATGGTTCGCGTGGCACGTCGCAGGATGTCGGCCTCTTCCTCCGGGACCTTGCCCGCCAGCTTCACCTCGAGGCGTTCGGCGGAAAGCTGGATCGGCGTGAGCGGATTCTTGATCTCGTGCGCAAGACGTCGCGCCACTTCGGCCCAAGCCGTCGCGCGCTGAGCCTGAATCAGCTGCGTAATGTCGTCGAATACCAGCACGAAGCCGCCCCCCGTTGAACCACGCAGCCCGGCTCCGCGCGCCAGAAGCGTTCTACCCTTGGCGCGCAGCTCGAGCTCGCGCTGCCACGTACGCTCGCCGTGCGCAACGAAACCCTCGCGCACCGCTCGCGCAAAGGTCTCGAGCGGGCCGCTCCAATCGCCGAGCGGTTTGCCCGAGAATGCATCGAGTTCACCGCCCAATATCGAGACAGCGCCATGATTGCTGATGGTTAGGCAAAGGTCGTGGTCGAATACGAGGACTCCCGCCGACAGATTCGCGAGGATGTTCTCAAGATTGGCCTTGGCGGTCTCCAGCGCCACTCGGTTCGTCTCCACCACCCGACGCGCCTCGTCCAGCTGACGCGTCATGGAGTTGAAGGACTCGGTCAAGACACCGAGCTCGTCGCGACTCGTGACTGGCGCACGTCTAGAGAAATCGCCGCGCGCGACCGCCTGTGTAGCCTGGGCGAGGTTGGCGAGCGGCTCCGAAAGTCGGTTCGACAGGATGACCGCAAGCGCGATGGCAACAAAAAGAGCCATCAAGAGCGCCAGGGTGAGCGTGACAATGTAGATGCGCTTAAGCCCCTGACGTGACAGCGCCAGCTCACGGTAGTCTCGGTAGGCGGCTTCGACTGCTTCTGCGCTGCGCGCGAAAGACGCTGGTACGGTCTGGCGCAACTGCAGATAGCGCGCTTCGTCGGTGAGCGAGAGCGCGTTGATCGGGACCAGCACACGCAGAGCGAGCGGCTTGCCGGCGGGAGCGTCGATCGCGGTATATCCGCGATCTGTACGCGCTTGCCTAAGCGCCTGTGCGCTCGGCAGATCCGGGACAAGCCGCGTCACGTCCTCGCTCGCGCTCGCGACGAGCCGGCCGCTGCCGGTTATGATCACGGCTTCCTGCACTCCAGCCTGTTCGCGCAGCCGATTGAGCATGGCGCCTTGCTCCGGCTGTGAATGGTCCGCGAGCTCCAGCGCCATCGCACGTACCTTGACGTTCATCTCGGACAGCATTTGATCGATCGCGCCCTGCGCCAGCGTTAAACCGCCCTCCAAGGCGGCGTCGACCTTGACGTCGAACCACGACTCGATGCTCTTACTCAGAAACTGCACGGACACCGTGTAGACGAGCAGGCCGGGCGCCAGCGCCATCATGGCGAACAGGACCAGGAAGCGAAGCGTCAGCCGGGAGCCGAAGACGCGCGCACGGTATTTTCGAGCGAGCGCGAGCACCTGATACGTGACGAGCCCTGCCAGGACCGCCGCGAGCGCTGCGTTAAGCGCGAGCAACAGTGGATAGTGCTTCTCGAACAGGCTCGTGTTGGCACTCGCCGTCGCGAGCAGAAACAGCAGCACGCCGGCCAGTGCGGCACCGATGATGAGCAGGGCTTTCATCGCTCGGTCGCCTCTTTTGGCTCGCTGCTCTCCACTGGCGCCTGTGGCTGCTGCGGCGGTCGGAACGGGAATACTTTCCATTCCGACTCGAACTGCCAATCACGACTGGTGAGGGCGCTTACCTGAAACGGCTTGGGAAGGAGGGAAGTGTCCAGACGCATGCGCACCGCGGCGTCGTAGGTGGCATCCGTAAGCGAGAGCGTGCGATCGACGACCAGCCAGTTCTGCAATCGCCTGAGCACGCTCAGGGCTTCCTCTAGCGTCGCGAAGTTCTGTTGCAGGACGCCGGTCGAGAGTCGGTAGTGCCGTGAGAGCGCGTGATACGAAAGCCTGACCTGCATTTGCTTCGATACCGGATGCTCGTTGAACCAGTACCAGCGACGCCGGGTGAGATCGAATTCGAAAACGAAATAAAGCGGTACGCCGCTGACAACCGCTTCGGCGAGAGCCGCTGGGAAGTCAAACCGGAATTCCGCGTTAAGCACCAGGCCTTCGTCGGTTGCACGCAGGTTGGCATCGTGGACCATAATGTCGGCGGCCCTGGCGTGGATCGCAGTCGCCAAAAGAAGCGCCGCAAAGACCCGGCTGATGAAGGCGACGCCTCGCATGGCTTGCCTCAGGCCCGCTTCGTTAGCAGAGCGAAATAAAAACCGTCGTGCTCGGTGTCCGGCAGGAGCTGAGCCGCTGCGCCGCCCGGCAACGCAAGCCTCTGCGCCTGCGGCGTACGCGCGCCGAACGCGCCGATGACGGACTCATTTTCCTCGGCGAAGACCGAGCAGGTGACATACAGCAATTTACCACCCGGTGCGAGCACGCGCCAAAGCGCATCGAGAATCGCTGACTGACGCCTCGCGAACCCCGCAATGTCGCTTGCCCTGCGCAGCCACTTAATGTCCGGATTCCTTCGCACTACCCCCGACGACGAACACGGCACATCGGCGAGGATGCGGTCAAACTCCGCGCCGTCCCACCAAGCGTCGAGTCGAGAGCAGTCGGCGATCTTCACTTGAGCGCGCAAGCCCAGGCGCGCGAAGTTCCGCTCCATCTGTGCGCCGCGCAGCGCGTCCGCATCCAGTGCTGTAAGGGAGACCGCCGCGGCTTCCAGGATGTGTGCGGCCTTGCCGCCCGGCGCCGCGCATGCGTCCAATACGCGTTGCCCATCGGCCAGATCCAGGAAGGGCGCCGCGCGTTGCGCACCCGCGTCTTGCACCGAAACCTCGCCGGACATGAACCCGGGCAGGCGCGCGACTGGAACGGGGCGCTCAAGCAACAGGGTCGCTTCAGCGAGCGCACGCGCGGCGAAACCTTCTGCCTCCAGACGCGCGAGATATTCACCCACACTGGCGCGCCGCAGATTTACGCGTAGCGCCATCGGTGGGCGGCTGTTGCCTGACTCCAGCACTTCCTGCCATTTGTCGGGATAGGCCCTTCTCAGGGCTTCGATCCACCATCCAGGATGCCACCAGCGCGCTTGCTCATCGGCAGCTATCGCGGCCTCTATCGCTGCTCGGTCACGCAATAGGCGGCGCAGAACCGCATTCACAAAACCCTTCGCGCGGTGCAGGCCCAACGGCCCGCACGCGCGCACCGCCTGGTCAACAACGGTGTAGGGCGCGTAGCGGCCCGAATCGAGCGCATAGAAGGAGCACCACAGCAAGGCGCTCGCCGTTAAATCGGTTCCGCCGCGCGTCGTCAGTTGCCGCTCGAGGGCTTGCACGCGTCCAAAGCGGCGCAAGGTGCCGTGTGCAAGATCGATCAGCGCCGCGCGCGGCAAGTCACCTTCTTCGGCTGCGCGCTCCAATTCGCCTGTTAGGCTGCGCCCGCTCGCGACGGCCGCAACCAACCGCGTCGTCTCGCAGAGCAGCTCGGCGAGCGGGGGCGTGCCCAAGACCGGGGTTTGGGCAGATCCGGCAGCCAAGTTCAGGGTTCCTCGCGCAGCGCGCCGAAGCGAGTTCCTGGCGCGAGCGATCTGCCGCGCAGAAATTCGGCAGCCGTCAGCCGCCTGCCGCCGGCACGCTGCAGTTCCGTAACCAGAAGTGCACCTTCGCCGCAGGCGATCACGATGCCATGCACGTTGGCGACGAGCACCTCCCCGGGAGCGCCGCTTGCTTCCGTGGGCCGCGCCCGCCAAATCTTGAGCGCGTCGCCTCCCAAATACGTGGCGGCCCCAGGCACGGGTCGGAAAGCGCGGATAGCGCGGCTCAGCTCGCTCGCGGGGCGCGTCCAGTCAAGGACGGATTCGTGTTTTTCGATCTTGGTGGCGTATCTGACCCCCTCGGCAGGCTGCGTGATCGGATGCACATCGCCCGCTGCGAGCTTGGCCACGACATCTACGATCATCCTCGCGCCCAGCTCCGCGAGCTTGTCCTCAAGGGTGCCCGCGTCGTCCGCGTCGTCAATCCGCAGTACCGCTTGCGCGAGCATAGGGCCTGTGTCCAACCCGGCGTCCATCTTGATAATCGTGATCCCGGTTTCGCGATCGCCTGCGAGCAATGCGCGCTGGATCGGGGCGGCGCCACGCCAGCGGGGCAGCAGCGAAGCGTGAATATTCAAGGCGCCGAGGCGCGCGCTGTCGAGCACGGCCTGCGGCAGGATGAGCCCGTAGGCTGCGACCACGAGCAGCTCCGGGTTCGCCGCGGCGATCGGCGCGAGTGCGCCGGGTTCCTTGAACGAAGCCGGCTGATGCACCTCCAACCCGCGATCAAGCGCAATCCGCTTTACGGCGCTCGCCTTCGGGTACATGCCCCGCCCTGCAGGTCGATCCGGCTGCGTCAACACCAGCGGTACGTCATGCCCCGCATCGAACAAGGCGTCGAACGCACGCGCGGCGAACTCTGTTGTGCCTGCGAACACGATGCGCATTACCGGTGCTCTTCGCTGGCCGCCGGCGGGCGGCCGTGCAATTGGCCCGGAGCGGGGACTCCCGCTCCAAGCCGGTCTATGCGCTCTTGCGCAGCTGCTTGGCCAGGCGAGCGCGTATGCGCTGCTGTTTGAGTTGCGAAAGGTAGTCGACGAAGACCTTGCCCTTGAGGTGATCCATCTCGTGCTGGATGCATACCGAGAGCAGGCCCTGCGCCTCAAGCGTGAATGAAACGCCGTTCTGGTCGTACGCGCGCACCTTTACGCGCTCGGCGCGCTCGACCATCTCGTAGATGCCTGGAACGGAAAGGCAACCCTCTTCGATGTCCGACACACCGGTCGCATCGAGGATCTCAGGGTTGACCAACACGATCAGGGAGTCACGACGCTCTGAAACATCGATGACGATCACCTGCTTGTGCACGTCGACCTGCGTCGCGGCCAAACCGATACCCGGCGCCGCATACATGGTTTCGGTCATATCGTCGACGAGCTTCTTCAGCCCATCATCGAAGACGGTCACCGGCGCCGCGGTCTTGTGGAGGCGGGCATCGGGGTACCGGAGAATGTTTAGGAGCGCCATGAATTAGGAAATCGCTTGCTGTGTGAAATAATTACATGCACAATCTCAGGCAGCATGTAAGCTAATTGAGCTTTTATGCTACATTTGTGCGAGTAATCGGCCTTTCAAGCCGGCCCGGAGACCCAAGAAAAGATCGGGGGCCCCATGTACGAGCAATTACGTAAGTCTATCACAGCGCTCGCTTTTGTCGTAGCGAGTCTCGCCTGGGGCCAGGCGGTAGGACAGGATCCAAAGGCTCCCCCGGCAATCAGCCCGAATGCCCCCGACCGGTACGTCGTCGTGCCAGGAGACACCCTTTGGGGAATCGCCGAGCGGTTCACGAACTCACCGTGGCGGTGGCCTGAACTTTGGGGCCTAAACAGGGACCAGATCAAGAACCCCCACCTTATTTACCCTGGAGACGTGATCGTGCTCGACCGCGCTACCGGTCGGCTGTCGCTCGCCCAGGGAACCGTTCGCCTGGAACCACGGGTCCGGGTGCTCGGATCGACGGATACCGCTATTCCGAGCATTCCTGCATCCGTAATCGAGCCCTTTCTCAGCCAGCCGCTCGTGATCGAACCAGACGGGCTCGACAACGCGCCAACCATCGTAGCGACGCAGGAGGACAGAGTATTTCTCGGCGCCGGTAACCGCGCGTACGTGAGGGGAATGGGCGACTCGAAAGAACTGGATTGGAGCGTCTATCGCCCTGGCAAAGCCCTCATCGATCCCGACACGGATCGCACCCTCGGCTATGAAGCCATCTACTTGGGGAGCGCGCGCGTAATACGCGCGGGCGAGCCGAGCACTGTTCAGCTTACCAAGGTCACGCAAGAAGTCGGGCGTGGCGACAAGCTCATTCCGTCCGGACCGCCGCAGGCGGTCGACTACGCACCGCATGCGCCGCGCGTCTTCATCAGGGGCCGCGTCATGTCGATCTACGAAGGTCTGAGCAAAGTTGGCGAGGCAGGCCCAAACTCGATCATTACGATCAATCGCGGCCGCGCCGATGGCATCGAGGTCGGGCACATCATGGCCTTGTATCGGTACGGAGCGACCGTGACTGAGCCAGCCAAAGATCCATATCAGCCCGGGAAGAAGATCGATTTGCCCGAGGAGCGCTATGGGCTGGTATTTGTGTTCCGAGTCTTCGACCGGGTATCCTATGCGCTGGTGATGAGGATCACGAGGCCGGTGCATCCGCTAGATGTCGTGCAGAACCCCTGACGAGGAAAACCATAACCACGGCGGTCCGCGCGTGGCGCCGCCAAGCCGCTGGAAAAGCGGTCATCACCTCGCCCCACCCGCATGACGCCGGATCCGGGGCTCGCGAGCTGGCTTCGACTCACACTTACGCCCGGCCTAGGCGCCGCTAGCATCCGCGAACTGCTCAAGCAGTTCGGGCTCCCCGAAAATGTGCTTGCGCGCCCGCGCAAGGAGATTGCGCAGATTGCGCCACGCGCCGCCGTGTCTGCAATCGATTCAGACGAGGTATCGCGCGGCGTTGCCGCCGCCCTCGAGTGGGCGCACAAGCCTGGGCACGCGCTCGTTACGCTCGCTGATCAGGACTATCCGAAGCTATTGCTCGAAATCTCCGATCCGCCGTCCTTACTCTACGCGAGGGGAAGGCTCGAGTTGTTGAATCGCCCGTCGCTAGCGGTTGTCGGCAGCCGAAACGCCACTGCGCAAGGAGAGCGCAACGCCGAAAGTTTCTCCCGTGCGTTCAGCGAGAACGGGCTGTGTATCGTTTCCGGCCTCGCCCTGGGAATCGACGCGGCAGCCCATCGCGGAGGCCTTGCCGGTCCGGGCTCGACCATCGCGGTGCTGGGGACGGGGATCGACGTCGCCTACCCCGCGCGCAATGCTGCGCTCGCGGACGAGATCGCGCATGCCGGGCTGCTGCTCTCCGAGTTCCCGCTCGGCTCCAAGGCAAGCGCTCACAACTTTCCCCGCCGCAACAGGCTTATCAGCGGACTCGCGCAGGGCTGTCTGGTCGTCGAAGCAGCGCTAGCGTCAGGCTCCCTGATCACGGCGCGCGCCGCAGCTGAGCAAGGACGAGATGTCTTCGCTGTTCCGGGGTCGATTCATTCGCCGCTGTCGAAGGGCTGCCATGCACTCATTAAGTCCGGGGCGAAGCTGGTCGAATGCGCGGAAGACGTCCTCGCCGAGCTCTCCGCATTTCGGCGCACTGGCTATGCGTCGACCGCCCACCCGCGGGCGAACGCCGGGGAGTCGGAGCAGGAACCCCTTCTCGTGCACATGGGCTTCGACCCCGTGGACGTCGATTCGCTATGCTCGCGGGCCGGACTGAGCCCCGAGCAAGTGTCGTCGGAGCTGCTGCGACTCGAACTCGCCGGGCGCATCGCCGCGTTGCCAGGCGGGCTGTATCAACGTCTCAACTGAGGAGAATAACAACATGTACGACATCCTCGTTTACGTGTTCGAGAACTGCCAGCAAGCCGATATTGCGCATGACAGCGAACTGGTGGCGAAGAAGCTGTCGGCAGCGGGATTCGAGGACGACGACATCAGCGAGGCCCTGTCGTGGCTGGCTGGGGTCGTACGCGTCATACATCGCGACTTGGCGCCACTACCCGACCTAGGCGTCACGTTCAGAGCCTACGCACCCAGAGAGCTCGCCAAACTCGATGCCGAATGTCGCGGTTTCCTCCTCACCTTGGAACAGTCAGGCATACTCGCGCCGGGTACTCGGGAGCATGTGATTGAGCGCGCGCTGGCCGCGACGGGTGACACGCTCTCGCTCGAGCAACTGAAGCTGATTGTGCTGATGGTGCTGTGGAACCAGCAGACACCCACGAGCCGGCTTCTCGCCGAGGATCTGTTCGCTATCCACGGTGATCGGCTACCGAGCTAGGCTTCGCGCACACGAGCGCTCGCGCGCCCGGCAACAGCACTGCGCGACCTGACGCGCGGTTGCTGCTTTGGCACTTTTGCACTTATCATCTGCGGCCTTTCGGCGCCCCCCAGGCTTTCAATGGCGAAGAAGCTCATCATTGCGGAGAAACCGTCTGTCGCAGCCGATATTGCGCGTGCGATCGGTGGCTTCGCGCGCAAGGGAGACTACTTCGAAAGCGACGATTATGTTCTGTCGTCCGCTGTGGGGCATCTGCTCGAGCTCGTAGTGCCGGAAAAATACGAGGTGAAGAAGGGCAAGTGGTCGTTCGCCAACCTCCCGGTAATCCCGCCGCATTTCGAGCTCGCGCCCATCGAACGCAGCGAGGAGCGACTCAACCTGTTGCTGCGCCTGATGAAACGCAAGGACATCGTCGGCGTGGTTAACGCTTGCGACGCAGGACGCGAAGGCGAGCTTATCTTCCGCTGCATCGTCCAGTATGCGCGAATAAAAAAGCCGATTGAAAGGCTGTGGCTACAGTCGATGACGACGCAGGCCATTCGCGACAGTTTTGACGCGTTGCGCCGCGACAAGGACATGTTGCCGCTCGCCGACGCCGCAAAGTCTCGCTCCGAGGCTGACTGGCTGGTCGGCATTAACGGCACTCGCGCAATGACGGCCTTCAATTCCAAGGAGGGGGGCTTCTATTTAACCACGGTAGGACGCGTTCAGACGCCAACGCTCGCGATCCTTGTCGACCGTGAGGAGCGAATTCGGAATTTCGTGGCGCGCGACTATTGGGAGGTACACGCGCGCTTCGGTGCCGCTGCAGGGGAGTATCCGGGGCGCTGGTATGACCCGACGTTCAAGAAAGGGGACGACGCGGAGCAACGAGCAGAGCGCCTTTGGAGCGCGCGCGATGCCGACGTGATCGTCGCTGCCTCTAGCGGGAAGCGCGGAACCGCAAGTGAAGAAAGCAAACCGTCCAGCCAGCTCTCGCCGCTGCTGTTTGACCTGACGAGCCTGCAGCGCGAGGCAAACGCGCGCTTCGGATTCTCGGCCCGGAACACTCTGGCTCTCGCTCAGGCACTCTACGAACGTCACAAAGTGCTGACCTACCCGCGCACCGATGCGCGCGCGCTGCCGGAGGACTACATCGGAACAGTTAAGAAGACCTTGGATGCCGTCGGCGGTAGCGCCCAATACGCGTCCCTGGCAAAGAATATCGTCGCGCAAGGCTGGGTCAAGCCTCTTCGGCGGGTATTCGACAACTCCAAGATTTCCGACCATTTCGCGATCATTCCGACACTGCAGGCTCCCAAGCATCTGAACGACGCTGAGCAGAAGATCTACGACATGGTCGTGCGCCGCTTTCTCGCAGTTTTCTACCCGGCGGCAGAGTATCTGCAGACGGCACGTACGACGACGGTGGGCAAGCACCAATTCCGCACGGAAGGCAAAGTGCTTACCAACCCTGGCTGGCTCGCGGTGTACGGCCGCGCGGCCCAATCCGAGGCAGAAAACCTGCCTCGAATTACGCCCGGAGAAAGCGTAGGTGTGGTCGCGGTCGAGGCACAGCGCAATCAGACCAAGCCACCGCCGCGCTATACCGAGGCCACGCTACTGTCCGCCATGGAAGGCGCGGGCAAGCTGGTGGAGGATGACGAGCTGCGCGCGGCGATGGAGGCGAAGGGCTTGGGCACGCCGGCCACGCGGGCGGCCATCATCGAGGGGCTGATTCAGGAAGAGTACGTGCATCGCAGCGGCAAGGAACTGGTGCCCACGCCAAAGGCGTTCTCGCTGTTCTTTGCCCTGCGGCACTTTGGCGTCAGCGAGATCACTTCGCCTGAGCTGACGGGTGACTGGGAGTTCAAGCTGAAGTTGATGGAAAGCGGGAAGCTGCAGCGCGAAGAATTCATGGAGCACATCGAACAGGTCACTCGCGAACTCGTCGAGCGAATCAGGAACGGTGACATTCCGGACACTGCCTTTGCCACCGTCCCGGCGCCTTGCCCCAAGTGCGGTGGCACCGTCCAGGAGAACTACCGAAAGTTCCAGTGTCAGCGCTGCGACTTCTCCTTGTGGAAAGTGGTATCCGGAAGGGAGTGGGCGCCGGAAGAGGTCGCCGAGCTGATCACCAAGCGATTTTCGGGGCCCTTCACGGGCTTTCGTAGCCGGATGGGCAAGCCGTTCGCTGCGGGCATCAGGCTTAACGACGAATTCCGCCTCGAGTTCGATTTCGGCCATGGCACGTCCTCGTCGCAAGGCGAGGAGACGCCAGATTTCTCCGGTCAGGAGAGCGTCGGAGCGTGTCCGAAATGCGGTGCACGCGTCTTCGAGCACGGTGCAGCATACGTATGCGAGAAGGCCGTCGGTAGCGAACGCAGCTGCGATTTTCGTTCCGGCAAGGTGATTCTCCAGCAACCGGTGGAGCGCGCCCAGATGGTTAAGCTGCTTGCCACCGGCAGGACCGATTTGCTGCCGCGCTTCATCTCGAAGAAGGGCAGGCCCTTCAAGGCGTATCTCGTCAAGACGAAAGAAGGGCGCGTCGGCTTTGAATTCGAGCCGCGCAAAGCTAAGGCCGCTGCTGCGGAGCCCGGCGCGGCCGCGGCCGACGTCAAGCCGCGCGCAGCGGTCGCGAAGACCCCGGCCAAGCCCCTGGCAAAGAAGAAAAAGCGCGCCTAGACGTCCAGGTTGCGCACGCCTAGCGCGTTCGACTCGATGAATGCGCGCCTAGGCTCGACCTCGTCGCCCATCAGCTTCGTGAAGATCTCGTCCGCTGCGATACCGTCCTCAATTTGCACCTTGAGCAGACGACGCGTCGAGGGATCCATGGTCGTTTCCCAGAGCTGACCCGGGTTCATTTCACCGAGACCCTTGTAGCGCTGAAGGCTCATCGACTTCTGCACTTCCGCGAGCAGCCAACGCATCGCGTCCGGAAAGTCCCGTACGGGATACTTCTTGTCAGCGCGCCTTACGTAAGCGCCTACGCCCACCAAGCCGCGCAGCAGTTCGGCAGTCTGCCGGATCTGCGCGTAATCGCCTGAAAGCAGGAATTCCGAGTCGACGTGCGTAACGCGCACGTTTCCGTGTCGCGTGCGCTCCACGCGCACCTTGTAGCGCTCGGTCTTGGCGTCGAACTCTGGCAGGATGCGCAAGCCATTTCCGGGGATCGCCGCAAGCAGAGCCTCCGCCGATGCGTCGGCCGCGTCACGCCGCGATAAGTCGACCTGTACCCCTCGCAACATAGCCGCGAGCACTTCTTTGTCCAGGCCGTGCGACACGCGCTCGATCACGGCTTCGGACACGAGGAAGGACTTTGCGAGTTCTGCCAGGGCTTCGCCCGCAATCGGCTCGCGGTGAGCTGCCGGATGGAGGGCGGCATCGACCAGCGCTTGGCGCAACATGAATTCGTTCAGCTCGTGCTCGTCCTTCAGATAGCGCTCTTCCTTGCCGAGCTTGGCCTTGTAGAGCGGAGGCTGCGCGATGTATATATGGCCCCGCTCCACCAACTCGGGCATCTGCCGATAGAAAAACGTAAGCAGGAGCGTCCGGATGTGCGAGCCGTCCACGTCCGCATCGGTCATGATGATGATGCGGTGGTAGCGGAGTTTTTCGGGGCTGTACTCTTCCTTTCCAATGCCACACCCCAGCGCTGTGATGAGAGTGGCGATCTCGGCCGAGGATAGCAGCTTGTCGAAACGTGCCTTCTCGACATTAAGGATCTTGCCTTTGAGCGGCAGGATGGCCTGGAAGCGTCGGTCACGGCCCTGCTTCGCGGAGCCGCCGGCGGAGTCGCCCTCGACGAGGTAGAGCTCGCTCTGGGCAGGATCGCGCTCCTGGCAATCGGCCAGCTTGCCGGGCAACCCCATCCCATCGAGCAGCCCCTTCCTGCGGGTCATTTCGCGCGCGCGGCGCGCGGCTTCCCGCGCG
>Ga0187774_10000409_pt1 | contig 14672 bp, 13 predicted proteins | sample 0216_BV02_MP05_2_FD_133152 | JGI IMG/M metagenome (GOLD analysis project Ga0187774, IMG submission 133152) | Tropical peat soil microbial communities from peatlands in Department of Meta, Colombia - 0216_BV02_MP05_20_MG | ecosystem: Environmental > Terrestrial > Soil > Wetlands > Peat | place... | reverse complement strand
ATGAAACAAGTCGAAACCCCTTACTTCGTTTTTGTGGATGACGACGTTGAGTTGCCAGCTGACTGGTTTGAATCGGTATGGCAATTCAAGACAAAGCTTGAGGAGAGTTCTAGGATCGGCTGGCTAGAGAGCTGGAGTGTTCCGTTGAAACCTGATTGGTATTACAAGTGGAATGAAACCCGGGTGCCAAAGCTTACCCGCTTGACAAGGGAGACCGCTGCAAACTACGGAAACGCTGTGTTGGTACTCACCGAGGCAGTGAGGGATTGGCGTCCCCCTCCAGAGCTGGATTTCGGGGAGATGCTTCACATCTTGTATCACGTTCTGGACAAAGGATATGCCGCTTGGAGGTTACCTGTTGTCTCCTACCATCACATACAATACTCGGAGCCGGCTGAGTTTTGGCATCACACAATCAAGGGCATGAGAAGTCTGAGAGAAGTAAGACCGGACCTGTCATTTGCTGATGGTGCCCGCTTTTGCTTGATCTCTTGGGGAAGTGCGTTGAAGGCTTTCCTGAGAACTGGAGATGTTGAGGTCATGCTGAACGGACTGAAGTGGGGCTGGAACTGGCTCAAGGCCTTCAGTTAGGCAGGGCTCAGATACAGCGCTTGCAAGACGACATCCTCAGACGTACGTGGTTTGGCGAGGCTGGTGCTTTATCGCGTTCTGCTGGTCAAGAGCATTGGCTCTTGCCCGAGAGGTGGCGAACTCCTGTTCACGAACGTGATGGATTCACCGATAGGACCAAGCGACTTGGCGAGTGTCCGGGACAACAATACGATTGCCGGTCACCGGCCATCGGCCCGATACTATGCGAATGAGATCATGAAATATTCATAACCTGAACTCTTGCGCATTGACTCTCGACCAATGGGAGATAGAGATCTAACACGTAGCGGCTTTCTCTCATTTGCAAGTTCCCTCTTCTCCTTGGTGACAGGCCTGCTTTTCTCGGTCGTAGTCGCAAGAAGACTATCGATCACCGAGTATGGAGTCTGGCAATACTACTTGGCCGTGATAGCTTACTTGGTACTTCCTGGGGCAACGATAAACTTCTGGCTGACCAGAGAGCTGGGTCGAGGGAAAGGATCACTCAGCACCGGATTGATCATGAACGGTCTAGTTAGTGCAGTGTCAGGATTGCTCTTGCTCTTGATTTGGATGGTGTCTGGGTCGGTCGCTGAGGTCGGGCCTGAGATCATCTTGGCCCTGATTCTCTATACGCTCCTTCTATACATGGCCAACTCGCTGGACTCTGCCGCGGTCGGAGCTAGCCCGAGTCTCTACGGGATTGGCAGGTTCGTGTTGGAAGTAGTGAAGGTATTTGCTGCCGCGGTCTTGGTGGTCTGGCTGAGGATGGGCTTGCTGGCCGCCCTCCTCTCGATAGATTTGGCCATTCTTGCGAAATGCGTCGTGATGTATCTTAGGATGCCACGAACCGCGTTGGGGAAGGCAGATCTCTCCCTAGGGTTTCTCTGGCTGAGGAGATGGTTGATTCCAGTCCTCGGAGTGCTGCCTGGCTTGCTCGCTTCGGCGGATCTGCTCATCCTTGCCCTGATCACAGGTTCTACCGTGCCAACGGCTTATCTCGGTGTTGCCAGAACGATTTCGGAGGTCGTAGCTTACTCTGGCCTATTGTCCATATCACTCTACCCTCTGCTTCTGAGCGGGAGGACTGGCAGTCACGTGGAGGAATCGATGAGAATGGTGTCGATGCTGGCATTCCCCATGGTTGGCGGCCTGATTGCGCTCGCCCTGCCGATATTGTACGTCTACGGCCCCAGCTACTCGCCTGCGGTCATATCATTGCAGTTGCTCTCTGTCGCCGCGCTCATTGGTGTCGCCAAAGAGATCCTAGTGGTCGTACTTCAAGGAACAGAGAAAGTCGACACCAACCAAGATGCCTCACTGCTAGAACTCACGAAGTCCAACCTGGCTATGCCGCGACTCATCGAACTCGCCGCCAGTTGCCTATACATTCTCGCTTGCTCGGTAGTCACTTACCTCCTCAAGTCTTGGGAGATTCCAGATAGTTCCATCGTCGCAGTGTTAACCCTCATGTACTTGCTCATGGCGGTTTCGTTGTTGTTGATAGTCTGGAACCTCTCCAAGAAGGTCTACAAGTATGCCATCCCTTGGTCGAACTTGACGAGATATGCTGCAGCCACTGCCGTGATGGTTGTGACAGTCCTAATCTTCTACCCGGCCCAAGCGATCAGCACAAGCATATCTGAAGTGCTGATCAATCTGCTTCCTGTCGTCGCTGCAGGGGCCGTTGTCTATTTTGTTGTGTTGCTGGTAATCGACCAGACGTCTAGAAACGAGTTGCGGGAATTGTACGACGTCTGGAGAGCAGGAAGGAAAGGACCAGCTTCAGCAGGATCTCCTTCCCGCGGGTAGAACGAGTTGAACCTTGGTTCACTACCCTCGGAAGAATTCGCATTCTATTCCTCTGTAGTCAAACTTGAATGGAATGACCTTCATCCCGAAGAGCTTCTTCCTCGTCTCGTGTAGCGCTCTGACCAGACCAGACCTGTCGCTCGTGTAGAACACCATGCAGCCTCCTCCTCCGGCTCCGGTTGCCCTCGCGGCGAAGTATTTTCCTTTCAGACACCTCTGAAGGATCCTCATCCGCCCTGATTCTATCGAAGGATGAAGTGACCTCTGAAGAGCCCATGTCTCGACAAACAATCTCGCCATTTCGCCTTCGTCAGCGAGCTTGTCTTTCATCTCCGCGGCGATCTCCTTCATCCTAGTGATCGTCGGCATGTTCCTCTTGTAGTTGTTGGGTCCGAACACCAGATCATGAATGTTGGCGGACAGGTGAGTCTCGCCGGTATAGATCAGCACCAGCCTATCTTCGAGGTGTTGTGTACGTTTCCTCGATATCGCTTCCCTTCTTATCTCGCCACGCCTGCTGAACTCCCAATAGCTTACCCCACCGTAGATGGAGGCCGCTTCGTCCTGAAATCCTGCCCTGTTCTCGACTATCTCGTTTTCGAACGAATGAACCTTTCCGATCAGTGCCGTCTTGTTCCTGATCAGATGAGGGTTCGAAGCGACTATCTCCACCGATCTTAGGGCTCCCGAGGCTCCAAGCCCACTGCGAGGAGGGACAGGGCCAGAGGAAATGATCAATTCTCTGTTCAGGCAGGCTGAGACTCGCAGGTTGATCGCTGCGTTCAGCACAATCCCACCGAAGTCCGACCTGTAGGGATCGGAATCCGGCCATCCAGATGAGATGTCGATCCTCACTGGAGCCGTTACCTTGACTCTCACACCCGTGAGTTCTCGCCAAACCGCCGGTGTCCTCCATCTCTAATAAGTATTGCCAAGGACTGTGCAAGCGTACTTCTACGCGTCTCAAACTCTCGAACAAGTGGTGATCGTCTCTGAGGACAAGATGGAAATCCAATAGGTTTCCTCCTTGATGCGACGGCGTGTTTTGGAATCCTTTTTATGTCGACCCCGGATTCCATGCCACGATGGCCCTGAGCGATGAGGAAATAGAGCTCAGGCTGAAAGGGAAATCTTGGGCGGTGTATTGGTTCGCTCTGGGCAAGGGCGGGCCCGTTACCGTCAGGGAGGTGCAGCGATCGCTTGGATTTTCGAGCCCCAGTATTGCCCAGCATCACTTGGAGGTTCTAAAGGATCTGGGTCTTCTAGATCGAGAGGAAGGTAGTACGACCTACTTAATCAAGAGAAGGGCCACCGTTGGCCCCCTAAGGGACTTCGTGTTCATCGTCGGAAGGCCGATTCCCAGATTCCTGTTCTACTCCTGTTTCCTGACCGTGATGTATGTGGCCTACATTGCGTTCTTCATGAGATCGATCACCAGAGAGGCCGCGTTGTTCCTCTTGTTCGGAGCCTTCGCTCTCGCGTTCAGCTGGTATGAGGTCTACAGAGCCTTCAGAACCTTGCCTTTCTGATTGTCCAGATTCTAGATTTATCATCTAGCGGAGTTCGGGGAGAACATCATGAAGAAGGCCGAGAGAATGGCAGTGGCGGGAGTTCTGTTGGCCACTGTCGTTTCCATGGCCGCGTTCTTCGGGTTCCCACCCGGTTTGATGCTCGGAACTGGCAACTACGCAAAAGCTCGCTCCGACGAGACGCTCACCACAGGTTTCGCCACCTCTGGCTTCAAACCGGCAAGCAAGGAGGAATCCCCTCCTCTTGCTCAATTGTTGACGAACGATACTTCGAACCTTGAGCGCACATCTACGGGTGTGGATCTCTCGCTTCTCGCGGGTAAGCCGGGCCAGAACCTCACTGCATCATTGCTCACGCAGGAATTCATCGCTTATACTACAGCTTCTGCCACAGTTACCTCGCTGTCTTGGACGGAGGAGGATGAGGTGATTCCCCTGTATAGGTCAGCCTTGGACTCTGCCATCCAATTGCTAGGAACAGTAGCCCCAGATGCCGTCTCAGCCAGAGGAAGCGTGGACAAAGCGGATTATGTGCTCACGATAGCGGCACAACTGCTCGACAGAGATCTGTCCGCCGAGCGGCTAGGCCAGCCAGATGCCTACGGCCGGTTCACTAGTTACCGCGGTCTGCCCGATCCAACTTCGCTCTTTGAGAGTTCGGGATCAGAGAGGTTCAGGTATTCCGCCAGCCTCATCAGGTTTCAAGCCTCCGTGATTTGGCTCAACTATGTCTCTGTCTTCGAAAGATCACAAGACCTGCCATTTCTGGCTGTGTTGGGTTTCGTGGTCGCGAACAACATCTCCGCATGGTCCAGATTGACATCCTTCTACAACGGTCTCTTCGGCACGGGCTCCATGGACTCGTCTCAACTGGCATCTGCCGCTGTCTCAGTCTTCGGTCAGACTCTGACGGAGGACAAGCTGACCGATTCCGCACTTCTTACTGAGTTCTCAGACCTGATAGGCGGCGGAGCGTGGGATTTCCCGTTCAGAATCTCCATGCGAGATTCCCCAGTGAGCCTGATCTCTCTGACTCAGGACCTGCCGCCGTCCGCTAACTTGACCCAGAGGGTGTCCGAGCTGAGGTCCTCTCCTCCTCTAGGTTCGTCTGGCATGAAGACAGAGCCAACCGGCCTGCCGGAAGTCTGGTTCAATCAGCTACTGACTGCCCGGTGGAATGGTTCAGGCGACAGGGATGTCAGGGCCATTCTTGGCTCATACACTCTGCTCCTGACCTCGGCCACTGCGGGGATGGAGCTCAGATTTACCGATAGTCACGATGTGTTCGCAGAAGCCAGTGAGGATCTCTACTCCAAGCTGGACTCCTTCCTGCTGGGCACCTACGACTACATAGATTCCACTGTTGGTCTGTCCGGAAGAGCGCGCGCGTTGCTTGTAGCGACGCATGATATTCTGGCCTCTCTTACTCAGGCTTCCTCTTCTTCTACGGGACTCATAGTCCCAGGACAGGACTTGAAGGAGAAATTGTCCTTGGTACTCAGGGTGTCGGGTCTTGCCGCGGTGACGACGGCAGACTTTGTAGTCGAGCAGACGCTCCACGTGTGCTCCGCCAGGCTCACAGTCTCCGATCTGAGTCGCGGGATGGAAGTCATTTATGTGATCGACGAGGAAGTCGAAGAAGGATAGCCCTGCGTTCTAAGCAACCTGCCTATGGTCTTCCACGACCATCTGATGAAGGACTGGTTCTCTCCCTTGCCCAACAACTCGAGGACGAATTTCCTAGTCCTCGGGTCGGAGGGGTACCCACTTCCAAAGTCACCGAGTTTGATCCTCAGTTCGCCTATGATCTCGTCCCTCCTGACCTTTGCCAGCACGGATGCGGCTGCCACTTCGATGTGTGCAGACTCCGCCCTGTTCTGTGATACTATCCTGACCCTCAATCCGCCTATCAGGCTCCTGACCATATCTCTGTACACCTCAGGGATCGGATAGGGCGAGTCCAAATACGCCACTGATGGTCTGAGATCTAGGAGCTGTTCGGCGACCACTTCGGCCTCAAGCCTGTTGAGAGTCGTGAACTTCCTCCTTCGCCTAACGTAGCTGTCTATGTTTCGGGGCGTGAGGTAGGTCACCACGTAGGCCACGCTGGTTTCCTCTATCACCGGAGCCAACTTGCCCCTGCGATTGGGACTCAGCTTTTTCGAGTCCTTCACTCCAAGCGTCTTGAGCTGATCAGCTCCTCGTCTGTCAAGGAGGACCGAGCCTATGACCAATGGGCCAACGATGCTTCCTCTGCCAGCCTCGTCCGTCCCGGAGTTGTTCAAGCTTTTCGCCACTTAGCTCTCACGAACTCGTGAGCAGTGGAGAAAGGCGACAGGTCGATCTTTTCTAAGACCTCAGCGCCGGACTCAAGAAGTTTCTTGGTCTCCGATTTGAAGACTTCTTCCGGCGACTTGAGAGAATCGATGCTGCTCGCCTTCACGGCCAACAAGATGGTTCCCTCGGGCTTCAAGAAGGCCCGTGCATTCATGAGCGCAATCTCGGTCTGATCGGGCTGCGCGATGTCGCAGTAGAGTAAGTTCACTTCCTCAAGCAAGTAGCTGTACTCGAAAGGCTGTCTCGCGTCGTTGAGAATTGGTATGACATTGGGCCTAGCTTCCACAACCCTCTCCATGAGATCCCTCATCGGTCTATACGACAACTCGACAGCGTAGACAACCCCGTTCGAACCGACTATGTCCGAGACATGGCTGACAGTCGTCCCACTGGCTGCCCCCAAATAGAGAACTCTTGTTGCCGGCTGAACGTCCAGTTCCTTCAATCCATTCACTATGGCTGCGGCGAGTTTGCTTCTGTAGGGGTTCCAGACTCTGTACTCGATCCCGTCTATGTCTGTGAGTTCCTCACCGTAAACCGATCTCCCGGGGGCTAAGTTCCTCGTCATCAACCCTCGATCATCCTCAAGGACTCCCTCGAACAGCTGCTTCATGCCTCTGGACCTCCCTTGCTTGACAGCGCTTCGACCTTCTTCCTCAGCGACTCAGTGAGTTCTTCGCCTGACTCCGCTCCAGAAAAGGCATCCATGCGACAAGCTATCGTTATCTTGCTCGCGAGTGCCCTCGCGACCTTCCCCCTGAGCTTCCTAGGCGAGTTGTGCACCATCGGATTCTGGAAGATGAAACCGTGTTTCGGGGGCCTTCCTCCTTCCTTCATCGCCCTGAACAACGCCTTCTCAGCCCCCATGACCTGAACCGATGATGACGGAAGCTTGGCCAGCTTCACCAACCCTCCGGCCTTCGCCATGAGCTTGGCGCCTAGGAGGGGGCCAGCGACAGCGGAAGTATTGGGCGCTATGATCATCATTGTATCAGAGATCCTCTGAGCGATCTTCTCTCTCAGCGAGATCATCGCCAGAACGGTTTTCGCGTACTCTTGGATCACGGGCGCCGTTCCCGCTGGGGTGATCGCCCCCCTAGAATTGCGCGCCCATTCCATGACCTCGTTGGAGATCTCGCCCTCCCCTGCAGACAGCATGTCTTCCTTGGACGGATGCTTCTCCAGTAAACCTGCAAGCCTCTCCGGTGATCTCGCAAACCTTCTGAGTTCAGGGAAGTATAGAGCCACGAGGTCGACCAGCTTCTCCGTGACCTCGTTGGTGGAGCTGGCCAAGGTGTCGTGAGCATAGACGAGTCCGATGAGCTCTTGGTCTAGGCCTGAGGACATCTGTGCGATCCTCGATTGGGTTTGCTCGATAGCAATGGTTCTGTAGGTGCTCAACCGAGCTTGACGTGACTCCTTCCTCACCAGATCCAAACTGGATCTCACATATTTCCCGCCGAGAGAGGGTTGTTCAACTGTGACCCGAAGTCCCATCTGTTCGATCATGTTCTTGATCCCCTCTTCCTCGACGACGATCTTCTCCGGAATTGAGAGCTTGCTCCTGAGATCTTTCAATATCTTGGAGCATGAGTCAAGTGTGAGTTCCTCGTCGCTTGATTTCTCCGCGATCGCCTTCATCTCAGAGTCAAGGAGATGAACAGAGGTTGGAGTTCTGACGACATAACCCACTTTCATCGGGAGCACCTCACGTCTGACATCACCGCTTCTGGATACGCACGAGGTCTTGGTGCTAGAGTACTTAAGCAAACTTTCAGCCGCATTGAGGTCACCTGAACCAATGCGAAGTCTATTGTGAACAGAGCGCTGCTTGCACGTCCTGTGTCTCCCACGTGGATTCGCGGAACCTTTAAATCCCACACACCTCTTTCCCGATCAGAAACATCTTGGTAACTCACGGCTCCGTGACTCTTGCGGGGAAGGTCAGAAGTGTGACACCCAAGCTTCAGAAGAAGCCAAGGAGGTCAGCCATACCTAGGCTTCGCAATCGACTTCTGTACAGAAAAAGAATAGTTCTGGAACGAGTCAAGAAGCGATACTAGGTCAACCCGGCCTGATGTCAGAGTCCAACTACGAGCAAGCAAAGAAGGACATCGCTGTTCTGTTGAGCAGATCTTGGCCCGTCTCCAGAGAAGAGTTTGAGAGGATCAAGAGATCGATTTCGTCTGAGCATTCATTGACCAAGGTTCCATCGAATCCAGAGATCCTAGCTCTGCTGGATCCCAAGCTGCGCGAACAAGCCAGGTCTCTGCTCCTGCTGAAGTCAACGAGATCTGCTTCGGGGGTCGTGGTCGTCGCTGTCATGACCTCGCCCTATCCATGCCCGCATGGTAGATGCCTGTACTGCCCCGGCGGACCGGAGTCCAACACGCCCCAGAGCTACACTGGCTACGAACCAGCCGCGAGGCGTGCTATCGACAACCGATTCGATCCCAGAGCTCAAGTGACGCAGAGATTGAGACAGCTTGAGGAAATGGGGCACAGCACAGACAAAGTGGAACTCATAGTGATGGGAGGAACCTTTCTCAGCACCCCTTCGATGTATCAGGAGCATTTCATGTCCGAGTGTCTAAATGCACTCACCCGGCATGAGCCCAGTTCATTGGATGTGGCCAAGTCTCGCTGTCGATTAGCCAAGAGAAGAAACGTAGCTATCACTGTCGAGACTCGCCCGGACTACTGCAAGGAGACACATGTTGACGCAATGATTGAAATGGGTGTCACAAGAGTCGAGATAGGGCTGCAGAGCGTCTACCCAGAAGTGCTTGCAGCAATCAAGCGAGGCCATACGGTCGAGGATTCCATCGACGCGATCAGGTTCGCCAAGGACGCTGGACTAAAGGTATGTGTTCACATCATGCCAGGCTTGCCAGGTTCGACGAGCGCAAACGACATAGAGGTGTTCAGGGTTCTCTTCGAGGATGACAGATTCCGTCCGGACATGCTGAAGATCTATCCAACCCTCGTAATCTCAGGCACTGGCCTAGAGGAACTTTACAGGAAAGGACTCTACACACCGTTGACGAATGAGACCGCGTCCGAGATCGTAGCAGATGCGCTGATCATAGCACCGAGATGGGTTAGAGTGATGAGAGTACAGAGGGACATACCGGCCCCTCAGATACTTGCGGGTCCGAAGCACGGCAATCTCAGAGAGCTGGCAATGGCCCTTTTGTCTAGGAGGGGACTGAGCACTTCTGAAATCAGAAGCAGAGAGATAGGCCTGTCAGGAAGGTCGGATATGGTTGAGAGTATTGAGATGAAGAGAACACACTACTCAGCATCCTCGGGAGAAGAGATGTTCTTAGAGTTCGTGGGCAGCAGGACGGATCATGTGTTGGCCTATCTGAGGCTTAGGTTTCCATCTTCCAGAACACATCGTCCAGAACTTGCTCGCGGTGACTCTGCTATAGTGAGAGAGTTGAAGGTCTTGGGCAGAGCGACCCCTTTGGGCAAAGTGTGGAATGAATCCAGACAGCATAGGGGATACGGTGTTTCACTGATGGCGGAGGCAGAACGAATAGCGAAGGAGGAATGGAATCTGAGGAGACTCCTCGTGATCTCAGCTCTAGGGACCAAGGAGTACTACTACAGGTTGGGCTACAGCGACGACGGACCCTATGTGTCCAAGGTTCTGTAGCTACATTCAGGGCAATACTCTTTTATGCTGTTGCAGACAAAAACGCTGAGAGTGTTAGCGTTACGCACGGCTGAGACCGTCGAGTTGGAGATGTCGGCCCGGGGCCTATGTGTGAGTGATGTGAGGGATGAGAGTTGCCAGACAAAACCCCTGCCCTGACCGTAGGTCTAGAGTGGCATCAAAGGCTGAAGACGCACAAGCTATTCTGCGACTGTCCATCAGATCTAGGGCACGAGCCCGATCGCAGCAACATCAGGTTCCTCAGGCTCTCGTCGAGCGAACTTGGAGAGACCGACGCAGCTGCGCTACTGGAAGCACAGAAGTCCAGGAAGTTCGAGTACAAGTACTCCACTGACAACTCCTGTCTTGTTGAACTCGACGAGGCGCCGCCACATCTGGTGAACGAGGAAGCGCTCAGAATCGTCCTGAAGGTGGCTCTCATGTTCAACATGAAGGTGCTGGACGAACTACGTGTCATGCGCAAGGTTGTGCTGGACGGAAGCAACACATCAGGATTTCAGAGGACCATGCTAGTGGCAATCGGAACGGATGATTCAAAGGTGCAAACGTCGATCGGTGATGTTAGAATCAGGACGCTTTGTCTTGAGGAGGAATCCGCCTTCATAGTCAGCACTGAAGAAAGGGAGGCGATCTACAGACTGGATAGACTAGGCATCCCCTTGATTGAGCTAGCGACAGCTCCCGACATACACTCTGCTGACCAAGTCCGAGAGATCGCTGAAGAGGTCGGCCTTAGGGTCCGGCTCACAGGTGATGTGCAAAGAGGGATAGGATCGATCAGGCAGGACATAAACGTCAGCATTGAGGGAGGCAGCAGACAGGAGATCAAGGGGGTCCAAGAACTAAAGCTCTTGGGGACCATAGTCGACCTTGAAAGCAAGAGACAGGCCGCTCTGCTCAAGATAAGAGATGAACTCAGCAAGAGGAGGACTCATCCTCCTGAATTCAAGTGCGTAGATGTGACTGAATCCCTTACGGGTTCAAGTTCCTCTCTAGTTCAGGGAGCGTTTGAGAAGAAGAACAGGGCACTGTGCCTTCCCGCGGCGGGTTTCGAGGGATTGCTGGGCATGGAGATCTCACCTGGGAGAAGATTCGGAAGAGAACTGGCGGAGCGTGCGAGGGCTTGGGCGGGAGTCGGTGGCATAATTCATTCAGACGAACTGCCTGGCTATGGCATATCCGAGGCAGAGCTCGCAGCCATCAGGAAGGCCTGCGGACTCGCATCTGCTGGCGCATTCGTGATGGTCTTGGCGGACGAGGAGACAGCTAAGCGAGCACTTGAGGCTGTCCACAGGAGGCTCACTGAAGCGACCACGGGGGTTCCATCTGAGACCAGAAGAGCCAACGAGGACGGCACGACTTCCTATCTCAGACCATTGCCCGGCGCGGCTAGAATGTACCCTGAAACCGATCTTCCACCTATAGTCATCAGACCCAAAATGCTTGGAGAACTCAAGAAGTCTCTGCCTCCCACTCCGTCCCAGAAGAAGGATCAATTGATTGACATGGGACTCAGTGAGCAAGTTGCACTTCAGCTTGTGAGATCTCCTAGGATAGAAGAGTTTGAATCTGCTATGTCAGCGGGAGCTACAGCGACGACCGCTGCCACCGTCATCCTCACGATTATCCCGACCCTGAGGAGAGAATGCCTCGATGTCGATTCCGTCGAAGGTGCAGTCTACGTGGATGGGATCGTCAAGTTCTCCAAAGCCGACCTGCCGAAAGAGTCTCTCGACCCTTTCATACGCGAACTAGTCGAAAGCAAAAGCGTGCAGAAGGCTCTCGACACGATCAAGGCACCGACCATGAGCGAGTCTGAGGCCAGAGCCGTCATCAGGGCAATCATCTCCGAGAAAGCTGAATTTGTGAAGGGGAAGGGCAGAGAATCGGTGAAACCCTTGATGGGATTGGCGATGGAGAAGCTCAGAGGAAAATTGCCGGGCACGGTGATTCACCGACTGCTTGAGGAAGAGGTCGAGGCGATGCTCTAGATGCCATACTCAGAAAGTGTGCTCAAATTCCTGAACTCTCACAGACTTGAGGTTGGAGATGAGGTGCAGATTGAAGCAGAGGGCATGAAACTCGACGGGTACATCCTCCCGAGAGAAGAGCTCGACCTCGGCGATCCGAACGTGCTAGTTCTGAAATTGAAGAGTGGATACAATGCTGGGATCAAAACCGACAGAATCTCCAGCGCAAAGAAACTGACGGGCAAGGTCGAACTGGAGAGATTCCCCAAGTTGAAGGAAATCAAACAGGACGAGCATCTCCCGCCGATCTCTTTCATCTCGACAGGCGGCACCATAAGCTCGAGGGTGGACTACTCGACGGGAGGGGTCGCCATGCTCTTCTCCCCCGAGGAGATTCTCTACGGAATACCAGAGTTGCTTGGTATCGTCAGGGTGAGAACAGCGGAGAGAGTTTCTTCGCTGGCTTCTGAGGATATGCGACCCGAGCAGTGGACCGCGCTGGCTGAGAGAGTAGTCAAGTGCATAGGAGAAGGAGATCACGGCGTGGTTGTGCTCCACGGCACTGACACTCTTCACTTCACGTCTGCTGCTCTCTCCTTCATGATAAAGGGCCTAGGTGTTCCAGTAGTGCTGACAGGTGCGCAGAGGTCGCCCGACAGAGGATCAAGGGATGCGGATCTGAATGTGCTGGCGGCTGCTAGGGTCGCGGCGTACTTGCCTCACGCGCTCGTCTGCATAGCCTTTCATTCGTCAACTTCCGATCAGTCGGCCTTCGTACTGAGAGGCACTAGGGCGAGGAAGATGCACACCTCGAGGCGCGACGCCTTCAGGCCTGTGAACGATCTGCCGATCGCGACGGTGAGCAAGGAAGGGACCATCGAGGTATTGCAGCACGACCTGAAACCAAGATCTGAAGCCGCACCTTGGGCTGACGCGGTCTTCGAAGAGAAGGTCTCTCTCCTTTCGTCCTATCCGAACTCCGAGCCTGAGATTATGGACCATCTCTTGGACAGGGGCTATAAGGGATTCATAGTGAGCGGAACAGGCTTGGGCCATGTGCCGACACAAACAACTGAGGGGAAGGGCTCTTGGCTTCCTTCCATAAGACGGGCAACGGAGCAGGGGGCTTTCGTCGGTGTGACTTCACAATGCATCTACGGCAGAGTTGACCCGTTCGTCTACAGGAATGGCAGGCTCTTGGCAGAGGCCGGGGCGACATTCCTGAGTGACATGCTCTCCGAGGTGGCCTACGTGAAGCTCGGTTGGCTGCTTGGGCACAACTACGACTTAGAAGACGTGAGGAAAATGATGACGTTCAGCTTCGCGGGCGAGATCTCAGACGGAGACGACCCGAGCACTTTTCTGTACTAGCCTTCTACTTTCTTTATCTCGATGTCCGAACCCGTCTTGATCAGGCGGACTTCCTGCTTCATCGCTTTCTTGGATACGAACCACCTGACAGCATCCAGTACCTTTGATCTCTTCACGTCCTGAGGCAGTTCCAGTGATCCTCCTTTGCGACTCACATTAGCCTTAGTCTTTCTCTTCAGGAACTCCTCTAGCTCGTTGGTGAACTCCTTCTCCTTCACTCCGCTGATCTTCACTATCATGTTGTCCGACCGAACCTGCCTCTCAAGGCCCTATATAAGAGGAGGGCAACCCAAAACTCGACTACGGCCTGAATCGAGTTCCAGAACGACATCTCACAGACGAAGAGCGTCAGTCCAGACACAGGGATCACAAGCCTCAGCAGGCCGAGTCCTCTGTCCAAGAGCGCTATGAAGTCATCGATCCTGATGCCGTAGTACCACGGGATGGCCAAGTAGTAGTTGAATACCGTCATGAACGCTGATCTCGCCACGACAATTGCTCCCGTGGCAAACAGGGCAGCCCTGTTGTCATTCGTCAGCTTTTCCTTCTGCATCCCGATCCTGACAATCGCTGCAGGGATCAAGAAGGTCCAGATCGATGCGAGGAACTTCGATATGCCGCCAATCCACCCGCCCGCTCCGAAGGGTTCTAGAAAGCCCACGATCGGCACGCTGATCAGCGCTGAGAGCATCGCCGGGAACGTGCCGAGCGAGAACCAGCATATCGCCCAAGGCACAGCCACCAGATCTATCTTCATCATCCAGGGGACTTGAAAGAAGGGCGGAAGAAAGCCGAGCACCGTGGAGACTGCGGCACTGAACGATACCGTCACCAATTCCCTTGATGAGAGCATTCTTGTCTTTGGTGCCGAGTACAGGATGTAGATCCCCAGGACGGCCATCGCGCTTGAAGCCCAGAGCGTCGTCGATGGCGGAGGCCAGCCGGAAACAGCGGCTAGGATCACTGCTGCCACAACGAGTAGCCAACCCAGACCCTCCGTCGATCTCACGCGAGTGTCGCGGCCGCAGCCTCATATAAGCGCTTGGTTGCTACCAGTTCCTTGGTATTCGATTCTTCGTCCGAGAAGGGTTCGCCACGCGCTACTTGCTCAGGAATCTCCACGATAGGACTATCCCTATCGTAGCAAAGACCACTGCGAAGACGCCTAGGTAGGTGAAATCCACCAAGAGTTGTGACGCATCCATTTGGTACACCAAGAGCTGTCTTATTCCGTCACTAGCGTACGTCAGCGGGTTCAACTTGGCTACGGTCTGCAACCAGTCGGGCATGGTAGAGATGGGAAACAGCGAGTTGCTGCTGAACATGAGGGGCAAGTTCAATAGATTCATGACCGCCATCTGAGTCTCCCACCTGGTTGAT